>Ga0172367_10000756_pt1 | contig 49173 bp, 51 predicted proteins | sample Lak10m_FD_114542 | JGI IMG/M metagenome (GOLD analysis project Ga0172367, IMG submission 114542) | Freshwater microbial communities from Kabuno Bay, South-Kivu, Congo - kab_022012_10m | ecosystem: Environmental > Aquatic > Freshwater > Lake | place: Democratic Republic of the Congo: South-Kivu...
GAATATTCAAAATTGATTTCTCAATATGGTAACGGACCGACGCTGCAGTTCATTGAAATACTGAATAACTATAAAGGGGCTTCCGGTAAAAAATATAAGTCCGATTATTCGGCAATACTGACTTGGGTAATTGACAGAGCAAAGAAGGACGGGAAATATATTCCGATCAATGGATCATCAGTAAGATCATACGACACAAGTAATATAATAACCAGTGACAAAGAGGTCAAATAATAATCAGGCGATAGCCATGCTTCCCGATTTTGGGAAAACTCCTCCACAGGCAATAGATATGGAGGAGGCTGTTATTGGAGCCATCATGCTTGAAAAGGAGGCATTGACATCTGTTATTGATTTTCTTAAGCCGGAGAGTTTTTATAAAGAGGCTCACCAAAAGATATTTACTGCAATACTGGACCTGAATCAAAGAACCCATCCGACAGATCTGTTTTCTGTCACTGAATACCTGAGAGCTCATAATGAACTGGACGCAGTAGGGGGCCCGGTTTATATAACCAGTCTTACATCAAAAGTTGTTTCAGCAGTCAATATAGAGTACCATGGCCGCATCGTCGCTCAACGGTTTATGCAGAGAGAAGTGATCCGCATCAGTGCTCAGCTGCAGACTATGGCATTTGATGACACCTATGATGTTACAGAACTTCTGGATTTCGGGGAAATGAGCTTAATGGAGGTATCTGGCAAAATATCCAAGAAGAAAGCTGTTCGCCTGGGGAAGATAGTTGATGGAGTTTACAATGATATAGAAAAGATTCAGAACGGAGAAATGAAACTAGTCGGAGTGCCGACAGGATTTTCAAATATTGATCGCATGACAGGTGGACTCCGTAAGGGGGACTACATCATAATAGCCGGCCGGCCATCGACAGGAAAAACAGCCTTTGGGTGTCAAATAGCAAAGAACGCTGCAGAGTTTGGCTATCCTGTTGGAATATTCTCCTGTGAGATGAGCAGTGAATCCCTGGGAACCAGGTATCTGTCCGGAACCAGCGGTAGATCTAACATTGAACTGATCAATGGTAATTGTGATCTGCTTGAGGTCATCCAGAGATCAGAAGGATTGCAGTCTCTGGATTTATACATTGACGACACCAGTGCAATATCGGTAGTTGAACTCCGGGCTAAGGTCCGCAGGATGATAACAGAATTCGGCATCAAACTGGTGCTTGTTGATTATCTGCAATTAATGACAGGGGAGGGCAATAACCGGGAACAGCAGGTTGCTTATATCTCCCGGGGACTAAAGGCAATAGCAAAAGACATGGGAATTCCTGTCATTGCATTATCACAGCTTAACCGAAGTGTAGAGGCCCGGGCCGACAAGAAACCATCTCTTGCAGATCTCCGGGAGTCCGGCGCCATTGAACAGGATGCAGATATTGTTATGTTCTCATTCCCCCCGGCCAAGTATGGAATATTGGATTTCAATGGACTAAACTCAAGAGGAATATTTGTATCGATCATAGCAAAGAACAGGAATGGACCAGTAGGAGAAGTTGCTCTCCGGCATAACGATCCTTTCTCGATCATATATCAGGAGGATGATATTGATAGCGTGAAAGAAGAAGTTTTCCCTCCGGTCAAATATCCGAGAAACTTTGATGAACCGAAATTTTTACAGGAAGGTTAACAAACATAAAAAGAGAAACATGGAAACACTAGCAGTCGAATCAACAACAGAAAAGATCCCATACCTGGTAGCACCAGGGATAGGTCAGGGAGCAAAAAGGAATCCTGAACCATTAAGCAAGGCAGTAGCCCGTGAATTTGGGATACCGGAAGAAGTCCTTATTGCAAGGATGAACAAAACCCTTAAGACCAGAAAGAGCGAGATCGTTAATGCCCTGCAGACGTATGTATATCTGGTTTACACAGTACAGGTGTATCATACTGAGATTATCCTGGGAAGCCTCGTGAGAACGCCTATCCCGATGGGATGGAGAGGATCCCCTGTTTTGATAGCCAAGCACTCCGGTTATAGTCATTGTTCGATATATCACTGTGAGGAGGTTATTCAGAACTACATCGACACAGAGCCAAGATTCAAAAGGATTGTGTATAAACTCACATATGGACTTCAGACCGGAGATATTCTTATGCCGGTAACTGTTGAGCGCGACACAGAGGTTAAGACAACACAGAAAAACTGAAAGCCATGACACAGAAAGGCAATATGTATACCTGGGCTAAGCCCTGGAACCCGCTGGCCGGAGAGTGTCCGCATAAATGTGGTTACTGCAGCACCAAAACCCTAAAGAGATTTCCGATTGTCGCTGAGAAATATTCAGGACCGCTTAGGCTTGACCAGAAAGAGATGGAGAAGGACCTGGGCAAGGGCAAAACAATCTTTGTATGTGGTCAGAATGATCTATTTGCAGCGGAGGTTCCTACAGATGTTATTCGCCAGGTGCTCGAGAAATGTACGAAACATCCTGACAATACCTACTTCTTCCAAACGAAGAATCCTGATCGCATGATCCCGTTTCTTAAGTTTTTTCCGGATAAAAGTATCTTCTGTACTACGGTTGAATCAAACAGGACCCATCAGTCAATGCTGCATTGCCCTCCTGTATCTGAAAGGATAATAGCCATGCGCAATATCCGAAATATAGGCTATCGCACAGAGATCACTATTGAGCCGATAATGGATTTTGACATCGACGAATTCATTGATCTTATTCGCTATGCCATGCCTGCAAAGATAAACATCGGGGCAGACAGCAAAAATCACCATCTTCCTGAGCCCTCCCGGGATAAGCTCATCATCTTCATTAAGGCTCTTGAGGCTATTACGGTGGTAGAACAGAAGTCAAACCTCAAAAGATTACTGAAATGATACTCTTTCAGGGAAAACTACGCAAGCGCCTTGCTCGCAGACTGCTCCAACTCGAATACGAAAAGGAGCGGATGACTGAAGAAAGAAAACAGTCCGGAGTCATCTCAAACTCCCGGGTGTACTCAGCAATGCTCCTTCATGAAAAGGAAATACAGTTACTGATCAATGAAATTAAAGACTTACTGAAATGAAAACACTCCTTCTTATCACAATGCTCTGTATCCCGCTGGTAGTTTATGGTCCACGGACCACAGAAATAAGCCTCCCTGCCTCTAACGGCATTAATCCCTATGAAACCCTTTACCGGGCCATAGCTGTCGTAGAATCAAATAATAACCCCGCTGCCGTCAATTTTGAGAAGAACGGTTACTCAGTGGGGATCCTTCAGATCAGACAGGGAATGGTGACGGATTTCAACCGGGCCACCGGGAAGAACTACCACCTATATGACTGCTTCCAGGAGCAGGTGAGTGCGGAGATCTTCTATTGGCACTGTTCGAAGTTCAGGATTGACGATATAGAGTCTATGAGCCGTTCCTGGAATGGAAGAGGCCCAGCGACAAATAAATATTGGAGTAAAGTTTCAAAATATTTATTCAAATGAGACGAATGTTTCAAATATTGTGTATTTTTGTATTGCTACTCATATCCATTTCCTGTGAAGCAATTCATGACACAAAGAAACAGAGGGGACATACCAGTGCAAGTCTGGCAGTCATATTCGAGCTTCGCTTGGATGTGGGTAGCAGTGATCCCCTCCATTCGTTTTATAAAATCAATTTATTTATGCTACCCACAAATGACTACTGCAGTAAAACTGCTTTATCGGCTATTTCAGCCGACGAAATTCTGAGTGATCTATTAATTACTGACGACATCTCCCGGATGCGCCAGCATTTAAGGCAGGCCTTAGACAATTATCTATTGTCAGAAGAGGAACTTAGAATAAAGAAACAGGTCTACTCGACCTTTCTTGCTCTTGATGTCATGCTTTGTAAGTCTGAATCAATCAAAGAAAGGGGGGTGTTATGAGTTACTATAAAGGAGAAGCTGTGTCTGGATCGCAACTATATAAAAGATGGATCGGCATTAAGTCGAGGGTAAATAATCCTAGGAGCACTAATTACAAGAATTATGGCGGACGTGGAATAAAAATATGCTATGAATGGTATGATTTTATGAATTTTAAAAAATGGGCTGAATTTAACGGATATGCCCATCATTTAACCATTGACAGGATTAATCCAGACGGAGATTATTGTCCGGAAAATTGCAGATGGATAACCAAGGGATTGAATAGCAAGAGTCAATCAAGAAAGAACGAATTAAGTTGTATTCACAAAAAGGGTAATGGCTTTTATGTTCAAATTAATTATTTAGGAAAAATAATCTATATAGGGTATGTCTCTAATATTGAGGATGCGATCGCATTAAGGAATACTGCTATTGTTGATATTAGGTTAGGTTTTGTCTCAAAGTATCTTAATAAACCAAAGTTAGATCGCAAAAACCTTATGAGAGATGTATTTACTGGACAATTCAATACTGGAACAAAGTAAAACTTATCCTATGAACCCACATTTTATAATTCTCGCATGTATCGGCATGCTGATCGGATGGCTGATAGCATTTGTGCTGGTCAGCATTTTTGAACACAGAATGAAAACCTTCAAGTACCTGGAAAAGATCAGCTACCTAGAGATCTTTGTCACCGAGACTGCTGTGAATAAGACCAGCATGAAGTACATCCTTGATGAGTTCAGTGAGATACATTGTGTCAACATGAACCGTAAGCGCACATCAGAACTATACGAGCGGTTCCGGAAAAAATTCAAGCGGTACCTGAAGAATGATGATGGAGTTATTCAAATCAAAAAGATAGCGTGATGGAACTGCTAGTTAAAACTACTGCAAAACTGTACGAATGCAGAGACACAGCAAAACGGTTTTTCGGCTCAGAATTTAATGATGCAGTAAAGCCATACAAAAATGTTCTTCTTGATCATAAGAAAGCATCTGGGAAGGAAACTCTTGAGTGTTTGATAGACTGCCTTAAATCTGACTCAATTCAGGGCAATGGAATGGCAGTGCTGATGTTTAATGCTGCAGCCGTTGAGTTAATTGAAAATTTATTACAGCCATGACACGCCGACAGGAAACATATCTCAGGTTATTCATGCTGATGGGAGTGCTTATGATAGCAATGCTTATCTATCTCGGCAGCCAGTGGATAGAGGACAAAGTACCTGCAATCCTCAAAACGATGAACGACATCCAGGGAGTGCTTATCTGGATACTTCTTGTGCTTATACTGATCCCGGCATTGATCTGCCTGGTGATCTATTTCGGTACCGTACGAGATAGTGATAATAACTGGAACCCGATGACAAAGTAACTTAACTTAAAATAGAGATGAAAAAAGAAATTATTACAAAAGGCTATAAGGGATTCGACATGAATCTTAAGTGCCGTGATTTCCAGTATGAAATTGGAAAAGAATTTGAAACAGATAAAGAACCTGCAAGATGCACTGAGAATGGATTTCATTTTTGTGAAAATCCCTTAGATGTTTTCGGTTACTATCCTGTCGGACAAAGTCGATTTACAGAAGTTGAGGGAATTGGGGAAGTATCAAAAGATGGTTCGGATACAAAAGTGGCCGTGTCAAAAATCAGAATAGGTGCAGAAATTAGTTTGCATAAAATGATCGAAGCGGGAATTAAATTCATTTTTGAAAGAACTACCATGTCCAAAGAAAACACCAATAAGGAAGATAAAAGACACGCTTCCAATTCCGGGTACAGGGGTGCAGCTTCCAATTCCGGGTACAGGGGTGCAGCTTCCAATTCCGGGAACAGGGGTGCAGCTTCCAATTCCGGGGACAGGGGTGCAGCTTCCAATTCCGGGGACTGGGGTGCAGCTTCCAATTCCGGGGACAGGGGTGCAGCTTCCAATTCCGGGGACAGGGGTGCAGCTTCCAATTCCGGGGACAGGGGTGCAGCTTCCAATTCCGGGTACAGGGGTGCAGCTTCCAATTCCGGGGGCAGGGGTGCAGCCGTTACAATAGGCACATCTTCTTGTGCCGAGACGTCAGGAAAAGATTCGTTTGCCTGTGCTCTAGGAATAGACAATAAGGCTAAGGGCTGTATTGGTTCATGGATAATTTTATCTGAATGGAAAGAAACGGAAACTTCTTGGGAATTAAAAACCGTTAAATCTGTAAAGGTGGACGGAAAGAAGATAAAAGACAATACATGGTATCAGTTGAAGGGTAGGAAATTAGTTGAAGTATAATCTTAAATCACATAGCTATGAACGAACTACTCATTGATCGCATCAATGGAATTGTCCTGAAGTTTTACGGGCTGACAGAGATATACAGTCAGTTTGCAAAAGGTGATGACTCGCTGAGGATCGTTAAGATTATCGAGACATTGCCGGATAGCCTATGGGTTGAATCGAAATGTAATTGTGATCCGACGTTTTGTCCGGAGTATTAACTAAAAATAAACTAAAATATGGAAGCAGAAAAATTTGAAGCGTGGGCTATCGTCGAGCTGTTCGGGCATAGCCAGATAGCAGGCAAATGTTCAGAGCAGAATATTGCCGGAACCAATATGCTCAGGATCGATGTGCCGGAGACGGACGACAGCCCTGGATTTACCCGCCTTCTTGGAAGCGGAGCTATTTATGCGATTAATCCGGTAACTGAGGATCACGCCAGACACTGGGCTGCAAAGCTCAGGCTTAAGCCTATTCAGGTATGGGATATTCAGGAGTACATAAAGAAAAACAAGCCTGCACTTGCGGCCGCAATTAATGAAGATGAAACACCATTCATGGACGAAGATTAATTAAACTCCCCGCTCGCTGCCTGCTTCGTTCTTTCGTATAAGTCATTGAAGTACTCATGTCTGATTAACGAGGTTGAACGGTCGCCCATAGCAGGCAGTTCGGCAGGGGTGCCAGATCGGGGAGTTTTTAATACACAAATGTTGATAAATCAATGCTAATATTTGCGTAAAATTGTTATAATTACTGTATATTTGATCTGTTCATATACTTTCTTTTTTCCACGGGGGCAGGATAATTCAGGGTAGAAGATGCCTGCCCCTTATTTCAGAAGTTCTTTTACATAGCGCCGTAGAGAAGTGGTCATCTCGCCAGTCCCATAAACTGGAAGCCGAAGGTTCGAATCCTTCCGGACGCTACAATGGATAACCGCCATAGGGTGATACCAGATCGAAAGGCACTGGCGGTGATAACAAATGGAGATGCGTCCATGAGACGAACGGTTAAATCCCGGAATCCGATTCTGTTCGCATCAGACGGATATGTAGTGAAAAAGCGTCTTTGTTAATCCAACACCCCTGATGCGCTATCATCAGGGAGATGTGAATGTTCTTTGATACAATGATATAATCTTCCTGCTGGATGCAAACAGCGCTGACAAAACAACTACTCGGTAAATAACGAGGAGACAAGGTGAGTCTCAAGCGTAATCCTCGCCAAAGGATGTTGTTTGCTGAAAGATACACCCATTAGTGGTTTAGAAGTTATTCCGATGGCAACGTCAGGAAGATTAACCCATAAGGAGGGGATCAGGCATAACCCCAGACATGCCTCATAATTCGTTCGGACAGTTCGGATGCATTGACCACGATGACTTTCACAAGCCCCTCCTTTCTCTATGAGTGTTCTAATATTGAAGATATGGAAAAGATTATCGGGTTGGCTATTTTGATTATTTGTGTTTTGGCATTGCAATCACATCTATTATTGCGTACGGGGTGTTAGATTTTCTTATATCGCTAGCGATTACTTTGTTATTGGCAGCTTTAATATATGTGGCGTTAAGGCTTATAGAAAAATAGCAGTTAAAATTTAAGATATGAAAAAATGGATTCTTGAAATATTGTTCTTTGCGTACGGGGGAATATCCTTATTTATCCTTCTATGGACAACCTTTTTCCCATTTATTGCAGCACTTGAACCTGCATGGAGGTGGACAGGATGGATTGCAATCCCTTTGACTGCAGTGATCGCGATTACGCAAAGGGAGGTAATTCAGTTTTTCATATCCGAAGGACTGTTCTGGTGAGAGTGTTCTTTTACACAATGATAATCCCTATGATGAAGGGGAACCAGCAGAGGAGTTTCGCTGGGTACAGTCAGGATAACCAGCAAGTTTGATCTTGAAACCCTTGAGATCATCCGAGAAGTAGCCTGATCATATGCGGTCCCCAAAGAAAGATGAAAGGTGAGCCCTGGTAACTGTGCCAGGGCTTTTTATTCTTCAGGTTTTTGTTTAATGTTTTTTGAATAATTATTATCTTCGTTCGAATGTCTGATAAAGTAACATATTTCCTCCTCAATCATGAACGCAATACAAACTTTCCAATCAAACAGAGAGAATGCCGATGATTACACCAAAACACTAAACCGCCTCCTTACATATTTCATCAAAGGTGATGAGTTTGTGTCTCTGCCGGCATCAACACGCACTACAATAGTAGACTGCGTTGAAGAACTTAAACATCTTGCTATCAATGCTTTCAATGAAAAGAGTGCTGAACAGAAAAATAGCGCACCTTTACAACCGCCTGACTCTGAGAGTGATATAGAAAAGACTATTTCAAAGCAATTTCTGTCTAACATGGATGAAATGCACCAGGACTCATTAAATAAAATAATGCAAGGCCCTGCGCTAGAGAGTGTGCCAGATATACCTTTTACTCCTAAATACCAAAAACATCCGCATGTCGAAGGTTCTCTTTTTAGTGGAAGAAAAGGATCAGTAGATCGACTGATGGGCGTGATTAATTGGATGCTTAATGAGTGGGGTCTTGAGAGATCAAAGGATAATGTTGCCTATTATATTGAGCATCCTGGAAATATAGTTAGGGATACTTTCACCGCAGATGAATTGGGAGATATCCTAAGATTCCTTCAGATAATTGAGCCAGTAGACAAATCAAAACAGTAAAGGAAATTTTTATAAAATGGATGAAAGTATTAAATGTGAGTGCGGAGAAACAAAGCTCTGGTTCTTCGGTGGATATGTAAGATGTCCAAAATGTTTGAATGAAATGAAAGAAGCTACAACAGGGCGTAAGAAAGTAAAAGAACTTTGGTTGCGTAGGTTTAATAATGAGGAACACAAATACGGTAATTGGGAGCATTGGTGCGGATGCAAATGAACGCTAACGGGCACTAATAAAACAAGTTTAAAATAATCACGATGAGAAAACTGATACTAATTAATAGAGCAATACTTGAAGATCCTGAATTGCAGAGATTATATGCTGAAAGAGCTCTAATATACACTGTAGCAACTCCTATAATTGTACTTAAAGACGGGAAGGCCGCATTGATATGGCTTAATGAAGCTAATTCTGAGAAACTAAAGAAGATTGATGAGTTAGTTCAGTTTCGTGTCGATCAGATAGTGAAATTCTACGAATAGCCCCTACCTCAGTTTATTCCCGTATTTCTCATTGAGATCAACTTCGATATCCAGGAAGTACGCCTCCCGATCCACCCGGCCACCGATAAGCAGGATATAATACCTGTTTGAGTAATCCGTTCTGCCGATCAGCAGTCTTTCACCTGCATTGAAGGTGCGCAGGTTGTTAAGCAGGAACCAGTTATTGTTATCCGTGGTACCGAACAGGGAGATCCTGAACAGATATGTCAGATTGTTCATGATATTGTTGAACACCTGGCCATCGATCAGCATCCTGTTTAATGATTTGAACGGTGATGCGGACAGTTTAAGCGGACGGGATTCAAAATGAACAGAAATAAGCTCGCTGAAATCCTCGTCAGTGAGGTCATAACGGTTATATGCTGTTGTCTCACCGATGAGCGCAAGGGAAGAATCATTATTATAGCTACATCTGGCACCCGCGTCCAGTGCTGCCCAGGCCGAAGGAGAGCTAACTTCAGGAATGTCATTACCCACCTCTTCCAGTGCAAAGTTAGGATCGTTCTCAAAATGGCTCATTGCAGCTGTTGTTTGGTATGGCCAGAGCAGTGAATCGGACACAACGGGAATGTCATCACCATTGCGAAACTTGGTCTCATACACATCTTCCAGTACCCACACCTGAGCGCCTATCCTTCCTGTCCGGTAAGTACGACCATTATTCCCCTTCATAATACCTTCGTCGATGCTTGCATCATCCTTCACGTAGCGCAGGCACATGCCTAACCACGGATCAGATCCACCTATCCATGACTCCGGTTCTCCTCCTACAAGTCTGAGATAGTTCCCGGGAGTGCTGGACCACCAGTACCCTTCTTCTTTGTAATGATCAAACGCATAGTCTCTCAGTCCCGTTCCACGGCCACTGAACCCTGTTGAGTTGGTTGCTCCGGTATTTGAATTCCAGAACGCTGTTCCAACCTCCCGGAGCGCATGCCCTGATGTAGAGATTCCTGCATATATCCTCAGCGCATCAAACTCTATCATTGTTGGTACATGATAGCCTGCAGGAGCTATTCCGCGCGGATCCAGGACAACATATTGGTTATACATCGGTCCCGTCTTAATGATCGTTGATAGCCGATACTTGGTTTCGCAGATGTTCACGGCTGTCATGACCCTGGATCCTATTGTAGTACACCGATACCGCTTACCATCATTGCCGATCATCTCTGTCACCGGTACCGCATCATCCTTAAATAGCCTTACTCCAAATCCTGCCACCGGATCAGTTAGTATCCCGATGACAGTATTGGTGTTGTACACTATAAAGGCCGTTCCTTTGTATTTATTCCCATCCTTGACCAGGAAAGAGCCCAATATCTTTATCCCTACCCAGGAACCATCAGCGTTACGCATGCCATTGCCGCGCATCGAGAACCCGAATAGATCTTCAGCGCCAGTGTTCGGAGAATTCCAATACATCAACCCTATGTCCTTCAGTGCGCCTCCTCCATTGTCATTGCCTCCACAGTAATCAGCGATTGTCGCCTCCACCTCCTGTCTTGTTGGTACGTGCCATCCTTCAGGAGCTATGTCCCGGGAGTCGATGACGGCCGGATAATTGTAATGATACCCGAGCTTCGATTCAAAAGAGCTCCCTGCAGTACGATATCCATAGGTTGCCGGAGCACCAGTAAGGAATTCCCCAGGGAGAGACACTGCATCCGCTGTAAGCTCAGTAGAGTCTATTGTTATGTCAGCCCTGTCCGCTGTTATTGCATCTCCTCCTCCCTGCCTGCGGAAGAAGTCAGGCACAAACCGGTCCCAGCTTTCGGATATCTTGAACCATGATTTAAACTTCAGGCTGAATACCCATGAGTACTCATAGTCAGAATTCGAGATGATGATCTCCTTTATTGTGTGATCATATGCGATTATCGCACCCGAGAGATAGGATTTAAAGTCAGTCCCGCATAATGCATCCATGATGTCATAGTAATCCTCATTACCGGCAAGGACCGCATAGTCCGGTTTTGCAGTGATCTTGCTTATATGGTTCCCTTCGGCTGCTTCAGATATCTCTGTGACCTGTGCCCCGGATATGATAAACAGTCCATGAACAGTAGTAAATGCTGATCCTCCATCAATAGAGGTGATGCTCTTTGGATTGTTACACACCTCCCGGGAGAGCGGAGTGATAGTGTTGACAAGAAGTTCTCCCGTTCCTATGTTCAGGGTCCATATGCCATCCGAACAGAATACATATATCGGGAATTGTCCAACCTGGCCCTGTGATAAGGCAATTACGTTCACCGACATCCCCAATACTGTTGCAAGACCTACCCGGTAGCTGTTGATTGCGGGATAATAGAATGGATTGTCCAGTTCAGAGGCCTGTATGCGGTTGTAATCCCAATATGATCCGTTAACCTCTGGCAGCTCTGCTTCGGTGAAGTCTGCAAAATCACCATGGAAGCCAGGGTATCCAGCAGCAAGTATCAGTTTTTCCAGCCCGAGAGAGTAAGAGAAGTTCATCTCAGGGACTGATGTGAGACTGAAGTTCCGTAACAGGCGAATCGTTCCCGATGGATCCTTTATGTACCATGTGCATGATCTTGCCCTGCTGTCAGGATAACCCATAGCATCTTTAAACAGAAAATAGAAATGTCCTGGTGTCTCAGCCAGGTATAAATTACATTCCCTCCATCCTGAAAATACCCTCTTTGTTCCATCTCCTGTCGAGAGTTCAAATACTAATCCGACGTAATAAGGAGTCCAGGTCTCCGGCTCCGGACATGGCTGCAGGAATCCATAAGGAAGATTGCCGGCATAGAGTGTGTTTAATACATTCCCGAGCCATAGGCGCTCATTGTATGCAAACAGGCTCTTTCCGTAGATTGTATGACAGGCGAAATTGCCGACAGTCATCACAGGGTTGGTATTAAGCAGCTTCACATCTTTAACCTGGACATCCGTGAATTCATCAGCAGTTAGGTCTGACAGCGAAATTTGCTGGAATCGGTAGTACATCATACAGTTGTTGATCCAGTCAATGTTATCTGTCACGAGAGGATCTATCGCGTCAAGCATATTTCTCCACGGCATCTCAACAGAGTCGAGGTTTGGATTAATAACCCCCTTGTTGTCGGTGAGATAGATGTTCATGCTCTTTACAATGCCCTCGTATTTTGTCTTAAGGGCTTCCAGATCATCAGAGGTGATGTTAACCTTGTATTGTAGTTTATACCCGAAGAACCGGGAGGCATAGGTTAACACTGCGTCAACCCCTTCGAGATCTGCATATCCTTCCAGTGTTGACACTTCAACGACGGAAGGGAGCGAATGCATGACTATTGTTCCGTCAAATAGCTCCCAGGCAGTACGAACAAGGTATTTCCCGCACAGGTATCCCTTATCCTGCATATCTGAAAGGAGTTTTGAGCTAACTCCGACTGCCAGGTCCTGAATATCCTCTATCAATAAGGAAGGGTCCGCTTCTGATGGCATTGCCATTGTCCTTGTTTTTGTGTCATCATCATCATCTTTGACATCCCTCTGAAATGAAACATAGGGAAGATCCGGCACCAGCTTGTCAAAGATCCGGTATGACATCGTGTTAATGTCAAAGAGAAAGAGATATTTGATGTTGAGGTCATTGTTGTTAACCATCAGGGCCTTGAACATAGAGGCAAATGACATATCTTCTGCAGAGGCTACGGTCGTTACAACCTCGTCACTCAGTACTCCGGCCTGCTCGATCCAGTAGGATATGAAGTTTTCATGTGTGCCGATATAAACCTTTATCTCGTCGGTGATCGCATGAATAAACCTTACATCAAGCGGGATGCTGGGGTATGACTTCTTCCGGCCAACAGGCCTGTATGCTCCGTCCCTGGGACGCAGATTGATTATCTCATGAGCTGCACCATCAGCTACGCTGACATCAGGCTGATTTCTTACTATCCCCGTCAGGGCTATTAACTTCTTCGGCATCTTCTTTAAGTTTTTCCATTAAACCTTTGATCACTTCATTCTTTTCCTCTATCTTCTTTCCGATCCCCCCGGCTTTCTTTGGCTTCCCGGCTGATCCTGTCGGGTTGATCTCATACAAGATCTTCAGAGTTTTGGCCAGGGACTCGATATCTTTACTTACTTCCAGGGCTGAATACATCTTTTCAACGATCTTATTTTTGAGATCATCAATAGACTGTACCTGTTCCGGAGTTGGTGGGGTGAGAGGGTCTTTCTTTTCGGGCTGCGCGATCTCGGGTTGCTTCTCATATCCGAACTCCCGGGACCATTCAAGTATCGTTTTGCGGTTTACCTTAAGGCGCTTGGCCGTGAGTGCTGCATTGAAGTTCGTGCTCTCCCATAACTTCAACGCCTTTAGCTTGAATTCCTTGTTGTATTTCATCTTCAATGTGTTTCGTAAGCAAAGTTCACCTTTGCAGGGTACATCTTTACGGTTAATTACCCGATTAATAGGGTAAATATCCCGCTTGTTTAACAGTGCATTATATATGTTAGCCTCTTTATTCGAGGTAACTAACTTTATATCAGATGTAAATGATAGGAACAGCACTCGCAATAGGATCAGGTCTGGCTTCCATGTACGGATCATTGCGGTCCGGGCAGTCAAACGACCTGGTGGACCGTACCCTGCAGAAGCGCAAAACAGACCTTCAAGCATGGTTCGACACAGAGTATAACGCTAACTACCTTGACACCCCAGAAGCTCGCAGCGCCATCACTGTCATGCGTAACAATATGCAGGAGCAGATGAAAAAGGCTGACCAGGGCAATGTTATCCGGGGTGCATCAGATGAAAGAGCAGTTGCAACAGCTGAATCAGGGCAGAAAAACCTTGCAAATAGTGTTCTGAGGCTTACCGGATACGGTACGCAGCGCAAAGATGCCATCGGCAGGGAGATGCGGATGCGTGAAATGGGTCTGGATAACCTAGTTATGCAGAACCAGATGAACAAAAGCCAGCAGTGGACCAATTTCATGAACAATGCTATGAATCTCGGGATCGGTGCGGCTCAGGCTGAAGGGATGGGAGCATTAGACAACGCAGACCAGAAACTGGCCGGCTTATTCAAAAAGAGGCCTGGGGATCCATATGCAACAGGATTTAACACATCCCCCGGATATAAGACAGCAAGATGACCACGACCAAAGGACTCATAAAGATAGGCCAGTTTGAGGGCTCAGTGAAAGTTATATCAACGATCATCGGGACCCTCATCACTTTAGGTACCGCCTTTGGAGTCTGGATCAACAACCACGACAAGCGAATACTTGAAATGGTTGAGAAAACAAGAACAGAGGTCGTGAATGTAAAACAGCAGGAGCAGTTCCAAAAGGATATGTATGACTTTCGCAATAAGACTATCCTTGCCCTGCATCAGCAGGACTCAATTCTTAAGGCTCATGGCGTGAAGATAGACAAAGAATCTATCGTCATGAGCAATCTCAGGACTTACATGATGAATAAGGCTGCCACCAAAGACGATCTTATGTCTGTGGTGAATGTATTTGAGGAGGTAAAAAAAAACTACTGATCACACCGCCTGACACAGTGACCAATAGTATCAACACCCATATATACAAGATTAAGAAATGAGCGACATTGAAGTAACCACCGATCAGTTTGACAACATCTCCATGGATTATGATGGAGGGATGCACATCAATGACCGAATATACATCAAGAGGCACTTCAGCAAGATGGAGGTCTTGATAGAGAATTATCTGAAAACAGAGATCTCTGACAAGATTGCACAAGATCTATCTAAGGTTGTGGATGAGAGTAACCAGAAAATGATGCACACTCTTGATAAACAGAATTTAGCCATTGATGAGATCCGTAAGTTGGTCGAAAAGATCAATAAAGACAATATTCAGATGAAAAGCGACATCTCATGCATGGATAAGGATATCAGAGCCTTAAAAAACTATGCAAGCATAAAGAGTACCGCTATCAGGATGCTCATAGTATTCATTCTTTCACTTCTGGCATTCCTCGGGATCCACAAGTTCTGGTTATGAGCCCCCTGTGGTCATCGGTTGTGCTGGTGATCCTGATCAACGTGTTGGTTATGCTATTTGCTTATATCAAATATAAAAACGCAGACGATGAAACCGAAGAACCTCAAAACAATTACGATCCTGATCCTGATGATGATCAGGATTACGACACTTCAGGCACAGCTTGAGACGGTCAATGTCGGGACCGGGGCCAACAGCCGCAACGGCGATCCGCTCAGAGATGCATTCATTAAGGTAAATAGGGCTATCGAGCGCCTGAATGTGATTGCCCCCTCTGATGATGAGATGATACTCCCGTCACAGGTGACAATACCGCAGCTGCCGGAGAACTACACCCCAGATACACTGCTAGTGCTTAGGAACGGAAGAATATACTTCACCACAAAGGCAAAGCTCAATGAGAGTATATATCCAGTACTGCCGGCAGAGTTCAAAAAGGGCGATTACTATGTAGCTCCAAATGGCAACGACACTAACCCTGGGACATATGAACAGCCTTTTAAATCACTTCAGGTAGGAGTAAATGCCTTATCTGCTGGTGATACCCTTGTAGTAAGGGGAGGATTATATATGACCAATTATGCGACAGGGGTTGCAGATCTTGAGGCCATGACTTCTATCAATAATATGGACGGCAGTGTATCAGACACCTTCAAGATAATGGCTTATCCCGGAGAAGTACCGATGTTTGACTGCAGGGCTATGAACGGGAATAGCGCTTCTAAGGTCGGAATCCTGCTTCTTAACAGCTCATATTGGAAGATCACCGGAATACAGGTCACAAGGGTTGATCAGATAACATCATCATATGGAGGGACAGGATTCTTTGTTTATAACAGCGATCATATAACTCTGGACAACTGTGCGGCCTATATTAACGGGGGACCGGGATTTGAATGCCGCAACGGCGTGGACGGACTTAGGATAACAAACTGTGATGCCTATTCAAACTATAACGCTCTTTCGTCAACCCCGGGAGACAACTCAGACGGATTTGATCTTGGCTATGTCAATGCGACATCCCTTATAGTGGTTGAAGGATGCAGGTCATGGAATAATGGAGATGACGGATTCGATACCTACCAGAAACCAGGAAAGAGCGGGAATTACTATTTCAGACATTGCTGGGCTTGGCACAACGGATATAGACCTGACGGAGTAACAACAGCAGGAGACGGATGTGGATTTAAGCTAGGAGCAGATCCGCTGGGAACTTACACTACCACTCTGAGACACCTGACAAACTGCCTTGCTTATAATAACCGGACCAGGGGATTCTCGCAGGAATCCGGTAATGTTCGGAAGGTTATATATAACTGCACTTCATATGCCAATAAGGCATGGGGATTCTCATTCTATCACATGGAGACTCCCGATACCGTAAGAAATAATATCGCTTATGCAAATATTGACGGGGCCTGTGAAGATGAGCATTACGGGTTAGATACCAGAGTACTTGATCACAATACATGGAATCCCGGCACCGGAGTGACTATCTCCACGGCTGACTTTACAAGTATTGACGCATCATACCTTACCATGCCTAGAGCATCAGACGGGTCACTCCCTTCGGCAATCTTTTGTTCACTTGCTGCAGGATCAGACATGATTGATAATGGAGGGGATGCGGGATTGCCGTACAATGGAGCAGATCCGGATCTCGGGTATGTTGAAAGCGACTATTAGCCTATTTAATTCTTATGAATAGATTAAACAACATATCAAGATTATCGCCCGTCAGTGCGCTGAGGGGAGGGGGAGTAAGCTGGAGCGCGTTTTGGGCCTCTCTTTCAACCGCTACTGTGGAGGATGCAAACCCCGATAAGGTTGTGCTGACTTTCACGAAAGCAGACACAAAGTTAGTCGCCTCTGATTTTTCTATTTCGGGGTTTACTGTTTCATCTCTCGGCAGGGATGTGACGAATAAAATTCTTACCCTTACTTTAAGCACCGAGGTTGTTTATGAAAATTCTCTGACTGTTGTTCTTACAAAAGGCGGAACGCATACCCATGCCGTAACAAACAATGTGCTTTATTATATGACCCTTACATCAACTGGTACGGGTGCAGGCGTAGCAACATTAGCGATACAGGCATCGTCTGATTGTGCGCTTTCTTTAAGTGGTAACGGGAAATTTTATTCTGACTCAGGTGGTACTGCTGACGAATCGGCAACATGGACCATTACAGCAAGTAATGGATCAACTCTCAGAACTAGATACATAAAGGTTGCCTCGGGAACCAGCAGACTAAAATTTGCTAATGCGAGTTTGATAACGAAATGGGGTAATAATGCCTCGGTTAATGGATGGGTTTCTTCAACCAATGCTCCCGGCTTATCTCATAGTAATACTGCTTTTGCCAATCTTACACAGCTTCGACTTACAGGTACCTCTACGCTGACAAATGCAATGCCATCGGGGTTGATATATCTATTCCTGAGTACGGGTGTTACATGGTCACAATCATGCTCTATGCCTTCAGGATTGACGTATCTATATTTATATGGTAATACAATAGCATGGACTTGCACTGCTGCACTACCGACAGGATTAACAACACTGCACCTAGATAGCACAAATATATCATGGACCTATAACGGAGCTTTGCCAACGGGATTAACATACCTTGCATTCACGGGTGCTGGCGTGGCATGGACCTATAACGGTGCGCTTCCAACAGGATTAACATATTGCTATTTATACTCTGCATCTGTAGCTTGGACCTATAACGGAGCATTACCAACGGGATTAACGCTGCTATATCTCGGTGGCAATTCTATTGACTGGACTGGATTAGATATAGGGAATAATGGGAATATAGGGACGCTTACATTAGCAAATTACCGAGTTTCAAAGATGTCCTCTGCCGACATGATAACCCTGTTAACTCAGATGAAAAACAGAACAGGGACACTTCCGGCAACAGTTACGATAAACGACTATGCCGATTACGCCTCACCTCCTGCCGGAGTTACAACAGCAGTCAATGATTTGAAGGCTGCCAAGTCAATTACAACCGTAAATCTCGGAGCCTAATGAAACAGATATTTTGCCCTGATATGGCTATTGTCCAAACTGAGAAAGGACAAATCTCGGTATGTTCGAACTGTACGATATTCACAGACGACTCAACGACAGTAACATTAATTAAGCCCCTTCCATTTCCTGAAACTGGGAAGCAGATAAGTAAGGGTGATTATTACATTAAGGATAACTGTCTTGTGAAAGCAACTGCCACAACGACAGTCTCAGAAAAAACACAAGTCGAACTGATTGCAGAAAATATCCCTGTATGAAAATCCCTCCCCTCTATTGGTTCATTTTTGCAACTCTGCTGATGCACGCTACACACATTTTCGGGCAGAAAGATAAGGCATTGCATTTCGGTGCGGGTGCCACTGTTGGTGCATGGGGAACGATGACAGTAAAGAACGAGGGTTACAAGCCTTTAATAGCTGGCATAGGCTGGGCGACACTCGCAGGGATAGGAAAAGAGACTCTTGACAAAGCAGGATTCGGTACTTATGAAAACAAGGATATAGCGTGGATGGTGATAGGTGGTATCGTCGGGAGCGGGATAGTTTATTTTACAAACAAGCTGATACATGGCAGGCATAGACATAGAGCGGAACGAAACATATAAATTGATATGGCACGACTACCAGAAGATATAACAGGCCCTTTCTCCTCTCTCTTTGACTACGATAAGGAGTTAAAGACTGTCGAGGAGAAAAAACAGAAGATGCAGGACGCTGAACGCAAGATCGCAAGGGCTAACGTCATGGGAGAGGCATTTCGTGTCCTTGTTGACTCTGTTGGTGGCGCTCATAATGCGAGCATCACACCCCGTCCTGTCAACCCGGGAATTCTCAAGAGTGCTGATATGTACCGGTATTATGACCAGCAGGCCGAAGGTGAAAAACGTCAGCTCCGTCTTTCCGATCTTGCAGCCAAAGAAAAGGATCTCGGGCTTAATATCCAGCTTGCCATGGCCGACAAGTCAGCCGAAAGAGAGGCAGTCAGACAGGGGAGACAGTACCAGTTTGAAGCAGGCAAGCAGAAACAACAGCAGGAATTTACAGCCGGAGAGAATGCACTCAACAGGCAGAGCTGGGAGAAAACAGCTGCCATCAATGCCAGTGCAGGTATCGCCGAGCAGAAACTTCGCAATGAAGGTGATCTGAAAGAGATCCAGGCTCGTCAGGACCTTAAGACCGGTCTGGCCTCAAAAGGTTTATTCACAGTATCAAGATATGACATACCATCACAGGATGCAGTTATCTCCCGGAACCAGGTCATTGCATCCCTGCCCGAGCTTAAACAATGGCTCTTTAGTCGTGGTGTGTACCCTTCACGTATGCCCCGGGCCCTGCAGATCAATGAGGTCCGTGGAAAAATATCCGATGATGACCTCAAATTTCTGATCGGTGCATATCCTGATTTTTACCAGGACAAACTGCCCGAGCTCACCGGAGGAGCATCAAAGAACGCTGGAGATATTGACTATCTTGGAATGATGTACGAACGGATCACAAATGATTTTATTAACAACTCTCTTCCGATCAATGAAATTAAAAAAGGGATTCAGTCTAAATCTCCGGCACCAGCACAGCAAAACACAGGATTCAGCATAACCAATGATGACAAATCCGCTATCCAGACAGTACTTGGAACGGATGGATACTCGAAAGAGCAGAAGCGATCAGCCATATATTCCTATCTCACGAAGAACGGATATAAGCCTGATAACGCAAAGGCATTTGCCGAATATGTGTATTCCAATATGAACTAAAATAGCTTGTGATGGCCGATACTCCGAAGAAGCCTGTAAATGTCGATGATTTAATAAGCGGATTCAATACCTCCCGTTCAGGTGGACCGGCTGCACCCGCAGCTGCACCGGCACAGAAGGATCCCTGGGGGATGGACCAGGTAGATTTTGATTCAATAACAAAACCTGCCGCTCCGGCCGTTAACCCTGTTAATCCTGCCGCTCCTCAGCCGAGAGTCGGGTTCATGGAAGGATTAAACCTCAAGCTAGCTGCCGGCACAGCAACCGGACTGGAAGGACTTACTGAGGTTCCTCAGTTCATCGAGAGTGTTCCGACTGCTCTGTTCCATGGCTTCATGAAAAGTATGGTAAACCGTAGGATCAAACGCGGAGAACTTGATCCAATTCAGGGAGAGCAGGTCAAAAAAGCAATGGATTACTCCCTGCCTGACTTCGATCTTGGCGCTATGTTGGATTTTATAAATCCAAAATCAGGAGCTGCCGGTGGATTTGTCCCAAAGGATCAACAGACACTAGGAGAGGCTGCAGCAGATTCAAAGGTCAATAAGTGGCTCAATGAAGCTGCCGACAAATACAATAAATCCAACAACAGGTATGATAATACCGTAACGGGCTATCTGGCAAATCACCAGTATGGCAAAGCCCTGGGCGCTGAGATATATGGTGTTGCTGAATCCCTTCCGTCTACACTACTGGCAGCTATGGGAGGTCCCGGTGGAGCTGCAGCACTCGGCATAATGACCGGGGCTCAGACATATGACGGTGTGAAGGACCGGGAGGATATGGCTGAATCCATGAAGGTTGTCGATGGACTGTCAACCGGTCTGTTTGAAGCCTTGTTTGAATACCTGGGCACCGCAGAGATGTCATCCATCCTCAAAAATGCTTATAAGTCGATGGCAAAGGATCAGGTCGAAGATGCAGTGAAAAACGCATCAATGAACCTGCTCTCAAAGGCCTATAAGAAGTTCGGAGTATGGTTTGCACCTGTACATGAAGGTCTTTCTGAGGCATTGACACAATGGACACAGAACCTTTCAGCTATCTATACCGGAGAGGATCCTGAAAGGACTCCTTCTGATGGTGTTGTGGATGCTCTGTTGATAGGAATGGGAATGGGCTTCGGTGGCGCTGGCTTTACTAAGGGCATGCAGACCATGGCCAAGTACTACCAGAACAAAAAGATTCAGGACCTTACATCTCCTCCCGGGATGACAGATAACGCTGGTGGGAATACTACTGGTCCGCTTGCTGTTCCTCCTGCTGCACAGGCTCAGTATGAAGCAGAGATGCAGATCCATGAGCAAGGTAAGAAACTGAAATACGGCACCGCTCCCCTGGAAGAAGATGAGAGCCCGGTAGTCAAGTTCGCAACCGGCAGAGATGGACGCACACTCATCCTGAAGAACAAATCATCTCTTGATGGCAATGACTTCTATACTGCCTACGATGCTGAAACCATGGAGCCTACCATGATTAAGGCTTCAGATATCAAAGGTGAGATCGTTGATATGTCATACCAGGACTGGCTGGCCAAAGAGATAAACCAGTACCATGACACACAGGCCCAGCTGGCAGCAACACAGGCCAGGGCCACAGCACCGGTTCAGGAAGGGCAGGACATACAGCTTAAGGATAAAAGATTTCTTGTATCTGCCGTTGATCCAAGCGGGATAATGCTTAATGAGATCGATGAGAAGGGGAATGTAACCGGTGGACAGCTCACCGTCACCCCGGATCAGTATGATCAGGTCTTTGGTCAAACGTCCGGTATGTCCGATCAGACGTCCGGTGGTATACCTGCTGAGACCGTACCTGTTCAGCAGAACGCACAGGATCAGGGAGTTCAGACAGATCAGCCAGCCGCACCGGCAGTCAGTCTCCCGACCAACAATAAAGGAGAGATCGAATTTGATAAGATCCCCGATCCGGAAAGATATGCCCAGGGCCTCAAGCAGGAGTTTGGACAGGATGCACCCGGGATACTGGATGAGATGATCACCGAACAGACTACCGCACTGGGAAAGGCTAAGAAAGGCACCAACGCCATAGAGAGGGCCCGAAAGGTCAAATCTATCAATCAAGAGCTATATAAGCTGAACAAGGCAAAAGAATATTTCCCGCAAGCTCAGCCCGTTGAACCTGCTGCCAGCCCTGCGGCAGCCGAACAGCCTGTTAGCGACATCGCACCCGTGACGCAGGAAGTTCAGCCGCAGGGTCAACAGCAGGGGCAGGTTACTCAGAACATCGAACCGGTAGCACAGGAAACCACTGCCGCTCCGGCTGAGACTGCTCCCGAGGAGGTTATTTCTGATCTTATAGGACAACAGGTAAGTTTAAATACAGGCAGACACACCTTCATTGGAACTCTTGTGCAGTTGGATGATGGAACTATTGCCTTTGACAACCAACAGGATGGAAGATTATACGACATAACACGAGATCCGTCTGCAAATCCGGCTGATTTTGGGATTAAACCAAAAGGACAAGCATCAACATTAATCACTCCTAATGAGACTCTTATTGAAATAAAAGAACCGCAGGAGAGGATTGACCAAATACATAATACTATTGATGAGTCACTTAATGAAAAGGTAGCTAAGATTCTTGACGAGGGAGTAGATGAAAATACTACTGATGCAGATATGCTGAGTGTTGCTTACTTTATTGATGAAGCAATCGAGAAGTTACGAATGTTGTATCCTGATAGTAAATATGCTCAACATATAGAAGATAAGTTAGTTGAATTTCTAATTATAGCCGAAGAAGAGTATGAAAAACTTAAAGGAAAGTCTGTTGATCAAACTAAGCCAACCAGTCAACCCGCAGTTGCAGGAGAAAATAAAGGTGCGGAAACAGAACCTACCAAGCCTCACACGGCCCTTATCGCAGCCAACCAGCAGGTAGAAGCCCGTCCGACAGAGGCACAGAAAAAGGCGGGGAATTACCAGAAGGGCCATTTCTCTCATAAGGGATTCGATATAAGCATTGAGAATGCCCCCGAGACAATTCGCTCAGGAGTTGACCAGGACGGTGAGCGCTGGCAACAGATGATCCACAATGCTTACGGATACTTCCGCAGGACCAAAGGCAAGGACGGAGACCAGGTTGATGTATTCTTAGGCAATAACCTTAATTCTGACAGGGTATTCGTGGTTGATCAGGTCAAGCCCGGCGCCAAGTCTTTCGATGAACACAAGGTCATGCTTTTCTTTGATGACATCAAACAGGCTGAGCTGGCATACCGGTCGAACTATTCACCGGACTGGAAGGGATTAGGAGCCATCACAGAGATGTCGATGGATGAGTTCAAGAAATGGCTCGGCAACGGGACCAGGACAAAGAAACCGGTCAGCAAGGAGATGCAGCAGGCTGATCTTCCTGTCAAGACTCTTAAGCCGAAACAGAAAAGATCCGGCAACATCAGTCCTGAGAGCAGGACCGGCAAGGCGCTTGCTATTGTCCCGCAGGATTTCACAGAGGCTGTTCTTCAGTTCTTCCTGGGAGGCGGCCGGATAGCTACTCAGGATCTCATCAGCCATACCGGATACAACAGGGGAGATAAAGATTTTAATAAGCTCTTTGGTCTGCATTCGAAAGATGGGACCAGGCTCGATGTGATTCATGAGGCCCTGCCTAACTCATTCGGTATTGAGAAGGGTGGTGCCATGGATGCTACCAATGCTGTCATCGACATTATAAAGAACTTCCCCTCAAGAGGCAAGATGCTTGAGGAGATGGAGCGCAGGATCGCTGCAATGGAGAATACTACTCCGAACGATGTGGCCCCGGAGGATGATCCTCTGTATGTAGAACAGGATCTTCAGGATGCAGAAGGAGAGATGATTGAGGTATTTGATGACATCATGAAGCATCCGGAGGTCATGGATATTCTCAAAGAGTATTCAGAGGATAATGCCGTTGATGTTGATAAACTTCTGTCAGAGATTGATTCAGATCCGGGAAGATTTACTACCTTTCCGTTCGCACTTCGCAAGTCAGAGCTTGAGCAACTAAAAACAAAGTTAAATGAGTTACAGCGAGGAAGAAATACAGAAAGCCCGAAGGGGACTGAAGAACGTAATCAGGCTCCGGTGCAAGGCAACAGGGAAGTCGCCCCTGGAAGTGGTCAGGCAGATGAAGGAGGAACTGTCGGAAAAACAGACTCCGAGCCAGCCAAAAGAGTAAAAAAGCCAAAGCAGAAGAAGCCTGCTGAATTCGCTGGCGATTACCTTAAATATCTCCCTGGGTCATTTGTTAGAGCCAGTGATGGTACGTTTGATTTTGGATTTATAAAATCCAACACAGGGCTAACTGAGGCTCCTATCAGACTCACCGAAGGAAATGATAGTCATGGCTTATTCCATATTGAAAAACAGCATGGAAAAGAGATTAGATCTTCTGGCTATAAGTCAGTTCCGGAATTTATTGAAGAAGTTGCTAAGAACTATTCAATTATAAGAGCGGGCAATATTTATAATGATAACCCAACATATCTTCTTGAGCTTACAGATAATAAAAATCATACTCTTGTTGTTGAGCTATCTAAAAACGGAGAATATTGGAATGTAAATTCTGCGGGGATATTCAGAAAAGGGTATTCAAAAAATAAAGAAGTTGTTTGGTCCTTACCCGCAGTAGGAATCAAGGAGTCCGCTGCTCCTGATAATGTTGCGTACCCGGCAGAGAACAAGAACGGATCTGCCAAGGTTAGCGGGAATTCATCTCAAATAACTTCTTCAGAGGTCAAAGATACATCAGATAAATCTAAAAGTCAAGTATCTGAAGATAAAAATTCAACCTCACAGCAGAAGCCCTCTCCTGCACTCGTTTCCCATGAATCCCAGGTAACTAACTTCAAGGATCTCGTCAATCTCGAGATCAAGCACGAAGAAAGACAGGCCCGTATTGTTGAGCTCTCTGGCCGGGAGGCATTATCCAAGAATGACCGCAGTGAGCTCAATCAATTAAAGATCCTGCATGAGAACGCAGCCGCAGAAATCGAGAAGAATAAGGCTTTAGTCAACGAGAATGTTATCACCCCTGACAAAGCAGCCGAGATCCGTAAGCTCATACGGGCCAATGATACTGCTGAGAAGGTTATTGCTGACAGGATACTCAGACTTCAAGATCAGAGGAACGCTAAAGAGAAATCCCTGCAAAAACGCAATGAGATATTCGGAGACCGAAAGGCGGAGGAAGAAAAACAGTCCGGCATGCAGCCAATGTTTGCCGGGGATATATTCAATAACTCATCAGAGGTACTACAATCAGCACTAAAGCCCTTCAATGACGGTATTAAAAAGGCCGAAGAGGAGATTGATCGCAACAACCATATCCTTGACCAGAAGATTGCGGAGATTATGAAAGGCTCTCAGGCTAAAATGGAGTTTGAGGAGACGGAGCAAGATCCTCTGACTAATAATGATGGAACTCCAAAAACATTGTATCACGGTACGGACTCCAATTTCAAAGAATTTAGGACCGGAGAGAAGATTGGTAAAACTAAAGAAGATCAGGTAGAAGGTATATATCTTACTGATAATAAAGAAGCTGCTTCTTTCTTTGGTAATAGAATTATTGAAATAATCCTTATTTTAAAGAATCCGTATATAACTGAAGGAAACAAAGAGCTAAAGGAGGACTTAGGAGTCGAGACTCTTGGAGAAGTAAACGATAAACTAAAGTCTCTTGGATACGATGGGTTAATTATTAATAGAGGATTTTATGCTTATGGAGGACCTCATAAAGCATATATAGCCTTCAGTCCGGATCAGATAAAGATGATTGATCCAGAAGAGTCGAATACGGAAGCCTTCATGGAGATTGACAAACAAACTGCGCCTAAGCTGGAGGATTTCGGGCAAAAAGTAGGAGGGGCAAGGAAGGACATGGAGATTACCCGTAAGGAGAAGGATACAGATTCCCTGCCAGCATGGAGAAGAAAGTATTTCTATGCTAATGCCGATGGAACGATGACCCTGGGAGCACCTGTCGATACATCAAAGCCATTTATAGTTCAATATTTCAAAGAGGTCACTTCATGGACAGGCAAAACAACTAGGACGTATATACTTACCGCTGTTAATACCAACGATCCGATGGTATTCAAGAGCGAAGAAGAGGCAGAGTCATATATTCCTATCTATGAGGTCTGGAAACAAAAATTCAGTATTCGCAAGAAAGGAGATGCATACAAGATCATTAAACTATCATCAACAGGAAAAGAGATAGAGTATGGAGTATTCCCCACTGAGGAAGATGCGAGTGTTTATATGTTATCCACTGAGGGCGCTACATCTCTTTTAAACCACAAAAGGGAGGATTTCAGCATCCCGGCACTTGATAAGGTTGAGAGGAGCGGGAAAGATTGGCGAAAAGGGAATAATATCTCCACTGAGGAGTTCATGAAAACCTTCGGATTTCGGGGAGGTGAGTTTGGGAATTGGGTAAAACCGGAAGAGAGAAGGGTTATGCTCAATGCGGCCTATGATTCATTTATGGATATGGCAGAACTATTAGGTATTCCTCCGAGGGCGCTATCATTAGGAGGAGAACTATCTATTGCCTTTGGAGCAAGAGGGACCATGGGAGCAGCAGCACATTACGAGCCAGACAGGGCTGTTATCAACCTTACAAGAATGAATGGCGCCGGCAGCCTTGCTCATGAATGGGCTCACGCAATGGATAATTATTTTGGACTACAGGGAGCTAAGAAGGATTATTCCAGAAATGAAAAAGGGGAAGTAAAGGCCGGCAGGATAATGCGAACTGAGGCAGGTCTCTTAAGCATTCAGGGAATGAGGAAAGAACTCTCTGATCTGTTTGATAAGATTATTGATGCTACTCAACAGAAGTCCGTTACCAGAAAAATGGGAATAGAGGAGAAGCAGATAATATACGATAAGGCTCAGGCAAGAGTCAAATCTGAGGCTGATAGCCTCTTGAAGAAGTTCGAAAATGGGGTAAGAAGATACCAGTATAATCGCAAGACGAAAAAGAGAGAAGATGTTGTTATTAAGGCAACTCCAGCGCAGATAGATAAGCTCAATGGCATAATAAGTAAAATGCTAAAGGCTGAGGGAACAAAACCAACATGGTCAAGAATCCCTGGGAGCAAAGGCATGGGAGAATATTCATATATCAGCCCTGAGACACTTGCCTTAGAGGAATTGCATAAAGAAATCTTTAACCGGTCGGGATTAAAAAGAGACGGGAATGGCTTCTATAATCTTGGGTATTTCTCCGATAAACTATTCTATGCTAAGACTAGTCTCGATAAGGCCATGTCTGGCGATTCCGAAACACTGACTATTGCCACAGACTTTCTTAATAACAGCAAGAAGTTTGACAGATCCCGGGCCCAGGCTTACTGGTCTAAGAAATTAGAGATGTTTGCAAGGGCATTCGAGTATTTTCTTCAGACTAAACTTGATAACAAAAATCAAAGGGCAGACTATTTGCAATACGATAAGGCACCAGTATATGATGCAATATATGACATGAATCCCTATCCTGCCGGAGAGGAAAGGGCTGCTATTAATAAGCTATTCGATGAATTCTTTAAAACCCTGAAGGTAAGAGAAGAAAATAGCATATCTTTACTATATGAAACAGCAGCAGAATATCTTCGCGAGTCTCTTGACGGCTATAAGAATAAGATCGAGCAGAATAAGTCAGTCAAAGGAGCTCTCGAAAATGCCGATAAACTTGCTTCTTCCCCCGGAAATAAAATATACTCGAAAGTTAAGGAGAGGACTGTCTATAACGGATTTAAAGAATCAGGCTATGTGGATTTTGTCGGTACTAAGATCACTGGTCCGCAAGACATAGCAGATCTTTGGAGTATCCACCGCAGTCCCTACATCGAGAAATCCCATGTTATCTTTCTTAAGGATGGTGCTATTGTCGGCAGCACAGCTTCTACCATAAACAAGGTCGGCAGGGGATTATTTATTTCTCCCTCTGAGATGATTGATCTTGCAAGAAAGTATGGAGCAACCGACGTTTATCTTCTCCATAACCATCCTTCAGGAGATCCCAGACCTTCAGGACATGACGTATTTGGCACCCGGGAGCATTACAGAATACTCGGAGAGGCCGGGATTAATGTTGTCGGGCAGATAGTCATTGATACTGATAAGTTCTGCTTCATTGATCCGGTAAACAGCCCAATACCGTCAGAATACAGGTATGTTCATGAGTTCGACAGGTACACTGACAGCAATGTTCAAACCTTGCAGTATAAAAATGCTGTACCGAAGCTATTTTCTGAGAGGGAGGTTGTGATAACCAACTCCCGAATGCTTCAGATAGGGAAAGCACTGCTTTCTGATGCAACATACAAGGGAGCCATTATATATGTTTCCAGTGCAAATGAAATATCAGCTTACGACCCTATTCCTGATGGAGCAACTCCGGATGATATTGTTCGACTTGCCAAGCAAGGGATAGCAAATAACCTGGGCAGGCGCGTAGTCTTTGTTCATGACGGCACATTCAAGAACATACCGTCCCGCGAATTGCCTGCCGAGACGGTTGATGTCATTGATATAAAGGCCCAGGATAGCCAATGGTTCCATAAAAGCTCTGAGCAAAAAGACTATACTTCTCAGATGCAGACATTGTGGGAGAGTAAGCCATCCTACACCCAGACCGACACTCCCGAGTTTAAGAAATGGTTCGGGAATTCAAAGGTGGTGGATGAGAACGGAAAACCACTGGTGGTTTATCATGGTACTCCTATTGGAGGGATTGATATTTTCGATAGAGAAAAGTCAGGAATTCAATCTTCCGGGCTCAAGGAACATGGTCTATATTTCACTACTAATCCTGCGCTTGCAGAATTTTATGCAAAAGGAAGAACCCTAGATCCTGAATTTAAGGCAAGCATCGAAAAGGAGATATCCAGATTAAGAGACTTGCAAGGTCAATCTCGAAATAACAGAGAATACGACAAGTTTGAAGAAGAAATCAATAAGCTGAATAAAAAATTAACTCCACAGGTATATCCAGTCTATCTGAAGATGGAGAAGATGTTTGAATTTGATGCAGATGGGCAAAACGGTTATGATGGATGGAGAAATTTAAAGATTGATATTGGATACAAGGTTGCAAGAGGGATTGATGCTATTGAAGCCTTAAAAGGTTTAAACAGGGCTGCAACTGGAATTGAGACTGTGAATGGAATAAAGGCGAAAAATATTATTGATACTCATTCATACCCATCTGAGCAAGAATTTATTGGAGATGTATATCTTTTATTTGACGGAAATCCATCTAACATCAAATCCGCTACCGGCAACAATGGTAATTTCGATGTCAACAATACGTCCATTGTCGAAGAATCCGCTCCCGATTACCAGTTTGCAGGTGAATATCTGGACAATACTGATGTATCCAGCCCGGGAGTATCGCAGAGGGCAGCTGAGCAGTATAAAGAGAGAACGGCAAACCGCACCAAGGAGGAGATAATGGCCGGGATCCGCGAGTACATCCAGGATCTTAACCTGCCTGTGAGATATTTTGAGGAGGAGCTGGTGCGCAGAGGGATGAAGCAGGACAATGATTCAAAACCTTACCGTGATATGTTCCTGTCATTCGGCCGGCAGGAAGAACTGCTCAGGCAGTACAGCGACGGTAAGTTCGCCCCGATCATCGAGACTGTCGCCAAGATGAAGAAAGCCGGGATCCCCGGAGAGGAGATTCTTCCTTACATCATCTCCAAACATGCCATAGAGCGCAACAGTGAGTTTCGCAAAAGGGAGTTCCAAGAATGGATAAACGGTCATCCTGATGCACCGGAGGATAAGGTTAATGATGTGCGGGAGGCGCTGAAGGATAAGGACTATTCCGGAGTAATGGGCTTCGATCAGGATGAGAACGGCAAGTCAAGAGGCAACTACACCAGCCCGGATAAGCTGGCTGCAGACATAGTGAAGGAATTCGAGGACAGAGCCGGCAAGGAGATCACTGATGAGCTCTGGGATAAGATCAGGGCAGCATCAGAAACAACCCTGGATACATGGGTATCCGGCAATCAGATATCAAGTGAGCAGCGCGACCAGTATAAACAGCAGTTCAAATACTTTGTTCCCCTGCGCGGATGGAGGCATGGTGTTGCTAAAGAACTCATATATTCGAAAGGAAACGGGTTCGGAAGCTCCCTGGTCCATGCCGAAGGAAGAAAATCACTTGCAGATAACCCGCTGGCATATATGATGCAGGTCCAGTTCCAGGCTATCGGCGAGCAGGTTGAGAACGAGTATAAGAACTCGATGTATAACCTCATCCTGAAGAACCTGGGCAATAACGAGATTCACGAACTGGCAACCCTGAAGAAACTCTATTATGTGAAGGTCACTGGCGCTGATGGAGTGGAGGAGTGGGAACCGACAGTTAACCGGCCGTCTGATGAGATGTTCAAAGATGGTACCGCAAAGACAAAGATCTACCGTGAACATGAAAAGCTCCGGAAACCGAGCCAGTCCCGTGAACATGAGGTTGTGATCCATAAGCCTGGAGGTGATATCGTCATGGTCTTTACCAATAAATACCTGCCGGTTGCTCAGGCGCTGAATAAGCAGAACTACCTGTATCGCAATATTAGAGGAAATATACTAGATGCAAGAGATGTAAATAAATTGATCAAAGGGCTTAGTAATCTTAATAATGGACTAAAGGCATTATATACCTCATGGAACCTTGTTTTCCCGTTCACAAACTTTATTAGGGACTTCCAGGAGGCAACAATCTCTCAGAGCATATCTGCCGGACTCGGGACCAAGACAGCTGTGAACTACAAAAATGCTTTCCCTGCCCTGGTTAGAAGGATTGCTGGCAGATCAGATATCACTAAACAGGTTGACAGAGATCTTCAGGACTTCTATAACTACGGAGGCGCAACCGGATACACTCATAACCGGTCGGCCGGGGAGATCGAGTCTGACATCCAGAAACAGCTTACTCGCATGGTCAGAAAGGGGACCATTTCCGGAACGATGATCGCGCCGGCTCATTTCGCCCTCTCAACCATTGAGCACTGGAATAAGATCTTCGAGGATGCACCCAGGTTCAGTGTATATCTAGCAAGTCTTTCGGCCGGACATACCAAGCAGGATGCTGCCTACATGGCTAAAGAGGCTTCTGTGAATTTTAACCGCAAGGGGAAAGGTTCCAAGACATGGGATGCAATTTACGCTTTCTTTAACGTGGCCATCCAGTCGCTTCAGAAGAATTTCAAACTTGCAAAGGATCATCCGGGAAGGTTCGCAACCGCTGCTACTGCCTTTATCACAATAGGTTTTGTGGAAGCCCTCGTCAATGCCCTGACTGATGATCCTGATGATCCGGACTCATCTTACTATAACCTTAATCCCTACATGAGACAAAACTACCTTGTCATCCCGAACGTAATAAGATTGATTAAAGGGGAGGAGAAAGGAGATAAGTATCTCAGTGTACCGCTTCCGCAGTTCTGGCGTGGATTTAAATCAATAGGGACTATCGCGTTTGATGTTGCAACAGGGAAACTTAATGTCGGAAAAGCAATGCATGAGGCTTCTGGTAATTTCCTTGCTGGATTACTACCTATTGATATTGGAGGCCTACGAAAAGACGGAGAATTCTCTTGGGCTCCAATCGTGCCAACAGTCATTAAGCCTTTCGCAGAGGTATGGGAAAATCGCAACTACATGGGCTATACAATAGCAAATGAACCGTTCACCAAGGAGCAGGAAAAATTCCTTGCAAATGCTTCCCTGGGCAAGAACAATGTCTCTCCGGCTGCGAAGTTCTTTACTGACATGCTGTTCAGATGGGGAGGCGGTGACAGTAAGTTCAAATACTATTACGATAAGGAGACAGGGGAACAGAAGAAGGTCCTGGCAGTTTTGGACATGAATCCATCCGTAATCGAACACCTGTTCAAAGGATATACCGGGGGCACCGGAGGATTCCTGAGTGACCTTGTTACAACCACCGTCCAGGCTGTAAAACCTGATCAGGAAGTTGATTTCCGCAATGCACCGTTCGTGAACCGGTTTATCCGCAAGACACCGGAGGCGAAATGGAACATCATTGCCGAGTACTACAACCTGCGAGATGACGATAAGGTTAATTCTGCTCTTCAGAAGCTCTATGCCCAGGAGGCAGAAGGTAGTGGGGATTGGTCAAAGGTATACGGCATGGAAGGAAACGACTACTTGCAGCAGTACCATGAGATATTCGGCTTCTATGAAAAAGAGCTTGAAGGGGCTGCAAAGGATAAGAAGTACGATTTTGTTGAGGGGAGTGAATATGCTATCAAGCTGATGAAGGATGCGATAGCAGAGATTCATGACCTGAAGAAGAAATACAATAAATAACTAAACCGATGAAGATCATAAAGAGCCGGGAGGAAATGGCCGGCATGACAAATACCATGCTGGGGATGCGTAAGCAGCAGATTATTCCGCTGCCTACATCTCATATTGGTTCCGAGAATGTCAGGGAGAACATGGACTTGCTTGAGGAATGCCGCAGGTATTGGGAATCGCTCAGGGATTTCCGGGAGCGCCGGTCCCGTAACCGCAAATACTATCGCGGAGAACAGTGGAGTGATTTCATCAAGAACCCTGACTCAAAGACCAGCTCTAATGAGTATATCACCGAGGAGCAGTATATCATGAACCAGGGCAAGGTACCTCTGAAACAGAACCAGATAAGGCAGCTGGTGAAAAACCTCATAGGGCAGTACCGGAGCAACCCTTCTAAGTCAATGGTCATCCCCCGGGCCCGGGAGAATGCTCTTACGGCTGAGATGCTTACCAATGCCCTGCAGTGTGCCCTGGATAATAACTTCATCGAGGAACTGGACGCAAGGATCTTTGAAGAATTCGCCAACTCCGGGGCCATTCCGCAGAAAATTGGGTACAAGTACTGGAAGGATCGCAGTATTGAAGATATCCTGATAGAGAACAGGAACCCGGCCAAGATGTTTTATAACTCCGATGTCTCAGATATCAGACTGCTGGACCTCAGACTTATCGGGGAGATTATCGATACAACCCTCGATGACATTATTAGTTCGTTTGCAAAGAGCGAGGCTGACGAGAAGCGGATCCGGCAGATATACACCAATTACGTCAAGAACTACATCGTATCTGATCGTGGACATGATGCAAGCCTTATTGATAATATGGATTTCTTCATGCCCCGGGATATGAACGTAGCCAGGATGTTTGAGATATGGAGACTTGAGGGGAAATGGGAGACATATGCTCATGATCCGCTGGACGGCACTGACGGTCCTGTTGACTTCTCCATGGAGGAAATAGCACAGCAGAACGCTGAACGCCTGCAGATGGGGATGGAACAGGGAATACCGCAGGAGGAGATCCCGCTTATCGAGGCTAAGCCGCGGTTCATCAACAGCTGGTATGTTAAATACCTTGCCCCTTCCGGCCATGTGCTGTTTGAAGGAAAGTCACCATATAGTCATGAGGAGCACCCTTATGCGTTCACCCTGTACCCGTTGCTTGACGGTGAGGTGTGGGGATTCATCGAGGATATCATCGATCAGCAGAGATATATCAACCGGCTCATCATCATGATGGACTTTGCCATGAGCGCATCCGCAAAAGGTGTTCTTCTTGTGCCGGAAGATCTTATTCCGGAAGGTATGACCCCTGATGATTTCGCTGAACAGTGGACCAAGTTTAACGGGGTGATACTGTATAAGCCTAATACTCAGCATACCCAGAAACCTGAACAGATCGTTTCCAAGAGTACCCCTATGGGATTCAATGAGATGATCCAGCTGCAGATGTCACTGCTGCAGGAGATCTCCGGAGTACATGGAGCTATCCAGGGAAAGGCCCCGGGATCAGGAACGCCAGCTGCCCTGTATGCCCAGGAGGCACAGAACGCATCCATGAATACCCTGGACTACATGCATACGTTCAAGTATCACAAACAGAAAAGAGATACAAAGGTGCTGAAGGTCCTTACTCAGTATTATCAGGATGAGAGATACCTGGCTATCAACGGAAGGACAGCAACAGAGGAAGCTAAAATTTACAAGCCTGAGATGGCTCAAAACATACAGTGGGAGCTTGTTGTAACTGCCGGCACAGATACACCGGTTTACAAGCAGGTTATTGAATCAACTCTCATGGAGCTGCTTAATGGTCGTCTTATTGATCTTGAAATGTGGCTCGAACATACTACAATGCCGTTCGCGGATAAGCTGCTCGCATCAGTGAGACAGCAGAAGGAACAGATGCTTCAGAGCGGGGCAGTACCTCCGGAGCTGGCTGCAATGGCCGGACAGGCTCCTGGGGGTGTTAATCCTCAGACTATGCAGCTGGCTAACCAGTTCATGGGTCGCCCTGCAGCATAAAGATGCGTTTTTTTCATAGGTTTAGGTTTTAGGTTAAGAACTCCCCCTTTACGTGTAGAGGGGGTTTTATGTGTTAATAAGTTTACACAAATATTTGAGCATTGTATAAAAATGTAGTGTATATTTGGAGTGTATTTCCGCATTTAAGCAACGTATGAAGATCATTCCATTACACGATACAGACTTCTATGCTCTGATGAATAACACCCTTTCTTTGAAAGAGTTGCTTATTGCGGAAACATCAGACATAGAGGTTTTTGTCACAGTTTTTCCTCAGCCTGATTATATCGAGGCGAATCCAAAACAGAGGTCAGAAAAAGTCCTGCCAAACAAAAAATGTCTATGCGCTGACTATCCTGTCATCATAGGACTTGCAGAATATTTAATTATAAGTATGGCAGACGTTAAAACCGTAACGAGTTGGAATTGTAAATCGGTCTCCTGAAATGGGAGTTAGGTGACGAATTGACTTTTTTTGACAGCCATTTTACTCAATAATACTCTGTATTTGAGATTATGATGGAAGAGTCTGCAAGGATTAAAAGGATTGTTATTTGAAATATTTAAATTGCATGACACTAAAAATAAAATGTCATGATGTCTATTGAGGGAGTATTACTTGGATGGATTGTTATTATTGTTCTGGCAATCCTTTGCGCAATTTTTAAATTACAATCAGGATGCGCAAGATACGCATGGTTTGTGCTTAATGTTCTACTTGTTTCATTGATGGCAGGAGCGAACCCTGCCGATCCTAAACATAGGGAAATTATAGACATAGGAGCAATGGCTTTATTATTTTATGTATATATCACTACTAATATGGCAATTGCGAAATTTTTGGATTACAATATAGATGACTAATAAAAATTTTTGGATTTATCAAAAATTGCTTACCTTTGAATTGCTACTAACACACAATTCAAATGATGCAATCAATGACAACAAGAAACAGAGGGAGCCTACCGGTGCAAGTCCGGCAGTCAATCATTTGCATCGCAAGTGTGTTGGTAGCAGGGACTCCCTCCCTTTTATTAATCAAATCTTCATTTTTATGTTACCAACAAATGACGAACGTGGCTACGCCACTCCAATCGGACTTCTCAGTCCAGAACAAATCCTAAACGATTTAATGATCTCAGATGATCTTCCGGCTATGCGCAACAATCTCCGGGAGATGATGGAGCAGTATCTTCTTCGCGAAGATGATGCTCGCTATCGCCATGCAGTATTCGGAACCTATAAGGTTCTGGATATTTTACTTTCGAGAGTAGAAAATATAAACAACAAAGGAAGGAGGGCAGCATAATGGCCGACTTAACATTGTTTACTAACCAAAATTCAGGTCGTAATGAGCAGACTATGACCAGCCGAGAGATCGCTAAATACACCGGCAAAGATCATTCCCATGTAATGCGAGATATAAGGGAAATGGAACCTGCTTGGGAAAAAGTACATCAATCCAAATTTGGTTTAACGTTCAGTATCAGCAAGTTACCTAATGGAGGCCAAAGAAAAGATCCATATTATGAACTTACTAAAGCCGAATGCCTCTACATCGCTACTAAGTTCAATGACGAAGCCAGGGCAAGGCTCGTAATCAGATGGGTTGAGCTTGAAACACAGGAAAGAGAGAACAAGGAGAGAGAACAAAATGACTTCACTAATCCCGATACAGTTTTGAGAATAGTTCAGAACTGGAAAGAAGATAGGGATAAGCGGCTTAAAGCTGAGCAGGAAGCCGAAAGGCTTCGTCTAGCAAATGAAATACAAGTGAAGGAACTCCACGAGGCAGCGCCGAAGGTTGAGTATTACGACAATGTCCTAAAGAGCAAGAACCTAATGCCAGTGACTCTTATTGCCAGCGACCTTGGTATAAGCGCAATCAAGTTGAATGCGTTCCTTAAAGATGCAAAGATTTAGTATCGCACAGGCGACTCATGGACTCTTTACACTCAATATGCAGATAAGGAATATGCAAAACATGAACCTATCCCATATGTCGATAAGAGCGGAGAAAGGAAAACTAAACAGCATTTATACTGGACGGAGAAAGGGAAAGCGTTTATATTTGATCTCTGGAAAAAACATAAAGCTGCATAGCGCCATATTTTAGTCTAAAAGCCGATACGATCCATGTATCGGCTTTTATTCTTCTAATTCCTCACTTACCAATTCCGGCTCATCACAACTCTCCTTCATAGGCAGTTCAACAAGGTCAAAGACGGGTAGTTTCATCCGTGCCATCTTCCGTCTGGCCGTGTCGATGTTACGGGACCAGAACAGATGATAGCCGGTCCCCTTCTTCGTGTAAGAGGTTGTTTTAGCCTTGAAGTATCTCATGTCAATAAGTATCTTAGTTGAATGATCTCTCCGTGGTGAGTTATGTTCTTGTATTCGACATCCGGAAACTGTGCAAAGACATCGAACAGGTTCGGGAAGTGCGAAGCGTATTGATTGAAGTACGAAGGATCGAGGATGAATGTGATATACATGCATTCGATGATCCTGGGAAGATATAAGGCCTGATCGGTTCTGTCATCATAGATGGTGTGACAATGCCGATGCGCCAGGCCGGTATTGAGCTTACAGGTGATAAGGCTACGATTTGCGGACCTTCGGATGATATGAGCAAGGTCGCCGGTATGCACGAAATGATTGCAGAATACACAGAGGGGGTATTCGTGATAGTACCAAACTTTGAGTTTGTGGAGTTCATAATCAATCTGTGATTGCTGCATTATCTGACCATTTATCACCTTCGTAAAATTTTCTGTATGCCCTACTCCTTTCTTCCATGTATTGCTTTGGATTCTCAAGGCTTCTGATGATAGTATCCAGAGGAGTATTACTTGGCCTCATGTTAGTAATCCTCTTTGAAAAATCTTCTGGTATTCTCGGCTTGCCAATTTTGGCTAGTATCTTTGGTGCAGAGAGAATTACTGCAGCGCCTATTGCAAGTTTCTTAAAGAAAGTTTTTCTATCCATATCATAGTCAATATAAACGCTCCGGTACTATTGGCCCTTTGTACAACAAAATCCCTGTCTGTCTCCATATATTTACTATTTCGTCAATAGTCATCCCATCAGGAATGCTGTCTATTGGGACCATGAAAACTCCCTTTGGCTCAGTACATCTCACTGCAGACATTTCTGCATCTGGCAGGACTGCGACATCAGGATCTTTCTTTATCCCTGCAATGAGTTCAGGTGCTACGGCCACTGCTGCAGCGCCTATACCTAGCTTTCTGAAAAATGATCTGCGGTTCATAATGGTTCAATTAATCAGTGAATACTGCCAACATAACGCCTGCAAATAGCATCCAGCCCCATCCATGGACCTCTGTAAGAGCCATAGCCACACTCCCTCCAATGATTATCAGGATCATGGCTAATACTCCAATGCGGTTTACCTTACTTTTTTTCATGGTTATTCAGGTTTAATAGGTTATTCAATGGAATAAATTCATGCTTCTCAATGTTTTCAGGATCTAAGGCAAGTGCGTGGTTATTATCAAAAAAAGGATGAGGTCTCAATAGAATAGTTGACTCTGTCTCCTTGCCAAAATCACCATCTCTTTTTAGTTTCTCAACATATTCATCCCATTTTTTCCAATCTTCAGATGTCCACCATTCGGTAGCCATGTCCCCCGGAGGATCGCCAAGTCTATGCTTCACAACAATCTTCTTGAACTCTTCCGGCTCTTTTGCTTCTGAGTTCGCATCTCTACTTATTTGCTCAATTATCCCACCCGTCTTGTATGGAGGTCCCTCGCGAACCGGTATGTTCCATATATAGTCCATAGTGGCTCTCTGCAAAAAAAGCATCTCCCATTTAGCCCTGATTTCTGCTGCTCGATAAGAATCCGGTTCCAGTACGAGAGTTTTTATATCTGACTCAAGTTGCCTGATGCGCTCTTTGAGGTTATTCTTCTGCCTTGTGGATTTACTTGACATTGACTCCAACCATTTGAGTTAATAGTATATCCATATATTTACGCAGATCCTCAAGATGTTTTAATGAGGCAGTAAGTTCTCCTTCAATAAGATTAACATCCTTTGTTTTGATCCCTTTTTGAGAGAGATATTCGGCAAGAGATTTGAATAGTTGGATTGCAAAATGCGAATTCAGACTAAGAAAAGGAGTAAGATCAACTGGAATTTCATTAGGATCAATCTTAGTCTTTACCATGATATTATCCTTAATTGATATGTTCCATTCTGCATCACCATGATATTCATGAACCCAAATCTCCGTACAATGGCGATCCATTCGCTCTACGATCCTGATATCGACTTCATTAATTAGTGGCATATTTATTTACTTTTTATTATCCCCCTGTTTCTTCACAAATTCCAAATACACCTCCCATATCCGGTTTACGATATATGAGAGGAGATAACATTCAGGCTCGTCATTACTGCGATCCAGCACAATGTCCAGATCCTTATAAATCTTGTTGACGATATGTTTTGCCTCATGTGCTATTATCCCGGGGGTGATCTTGTTCGTGAAGATCACCGGGTAATCTCTTGAGTTTCCTGAATCATTCGACAGGCATACAGCATCACACCCTTTGAGATAACTATTCTTATGATGCCAGTGTCTTATGGCCGGTTCATAGCAGTCTTCCTCGTTGGTCATGACAATGATGATCATCCCTCCGTAGACCGGGACCTTTTTCTTTCTCTTTACTTCGATAAGTTGCGCCATTGTGATAGGTTTAAAGTCTCCCCGATACCGGACCAGGGAGATCATTTTCAGCATTTCTTACCAGGCTTGCCCGGTTTCTTCGGTGACTGTTTAGCCATGACTGTGAATGTTTGGGTACTAAGATCCCGGGTTGTTCCGGGCTTTCTTAAGCGCTTCGATCTGTTCAGGGGTTATATTCCCTGGCATCGTAGATTTTACTTTCGGCTCACCTTCGGAGCTCTTGAACACTCCGGCTTGTATGCCGTGCGCTGTCGTCACGGGCTCTCCCGCGACAATCAGGCCTTTGAATTTCTTTTTACTATTGCTCATGGCTCTTTCACAATTAGCTCTCCGTCAAACTTCGCATTCTCCCTCTCAAAGTTCAGTTCTGGGAAGAATGTCTCATTCGGCATGAGCAGGGTGATATGGAAAAACATCTCAGCCCATGCCCGTACCTCCATTGCGTAATCGGCCATTGCCTTTCGGTCCTGCCGTGTAGTAGTCCCCTTGCATAACAGGTCAAACTTCTTTGTCAGGGTGTTGTACTCGAATTCCCAGCGGAAGTTGAACTTCTTCTTGCAGTGTTCATGTATCTCATCCGGTGTATGTCCTGTGAACTCAGCAATAGGGGTGTAGATGAACCCCCAGAGGTAGTCATTGAAGCTGACTGACCTCTTGGGGTAAATATCCTGCACTGCGACCTTGTAAGGCAGCCTGCGGTCCCGCAATGTCTTGCAGAGATCATCCACCTGGCTCTTATTTCGCAGCACGTAGAACTCCATCAGATCGCCTCTTTTGAATTGCAGATCATGAAATCCTCCAACCTGATGTAGGTCTTTGTCTGTTTCTTCCCGTCCTTCTCCCATGTATCAACGCAGAGGGTACCTACAACAGAGAGCATCATCCCTTTGCGGACGATCTTTTCAACAGCCAGGGCCTTGTCTCCCCAGGCAGTCACGCTGAACCATGTTGTTTTTTTCTCCTCTGTTCCTGCGGAGTTGCGGATGTTATCGGTCTGTGCAAGTGAGAAGTTAACCACTGCATTGCCATTATTGGCATGGTTTACCTGTGGATCGGCTCCGATATTGCCGATGATATGGGCAGAATTCTTCGATGACATATCAAACTGTTTTAACGGTTATTCTTAATTCGAGATCCAGAACTACCTTCTGGTGGATGGGCTGGGGATCGGATGGGACATTGGTTATTGGCTGAGAACTTAGTTCTTTCCTTATATCAGCCATTTCTTCCGGAGTCAGGTGACGTACTCCGGGAGCCGGTTTCTCAATAGGCTGTTCGGAGACAGGCCCAGTATCCTATGCAGGAGCAGGGCTGAGTGTCTGTGTAGTCGTTGTGGCTTCAGCTGTAATTGCTGAATGCGGATAATAGCGATCCTTTTCAGGAGGATCGTTCACTGCCTCATGTGCAGTCTCCGCAGTATTCACCAGTGGAGTTTTCGGTTCACGCCTCTTGTATGGCCTTTTGGCTTTTGCTTCAGGCTTTGGTTTACGTCCCTTGCGTTTCGGTGCAGGTTCTTCCTTTGGTTCCGGAGCGGGAGGAGGAACAGGAGTCATCTTCTCTGTCTCGATTCCTGCCTGTGAGAGTTTTTCAATCAGGGCTTCAGATTCAGATTTAGGTTCATCGCCGTTCATCCTCTCCACGAATCCATCAAGAGTAAGCTCACTTTCTTTCCATTCCTCAAGAAGTGCGAGGGTCTTATCCGGCAGATTATCCGGTGCTGATCTCAGGATACTCAGGTATCCGGGGGCAAATCCTAATTTTTCAGCGACCTCTTTGTTAGTCAGGTTGAACTCCTTCTGAGCCCCTGTCACGAAGTCGGCGATCTTCTGTGCGTTTCTTTTGTTCATTTGATTCAGATTTAGCAAGATTGTACTCTTTTATGATCCTTGGATTTGAACTCACCATGTCCACACACATGCGGTAGATATCATAGTTCGTCAGTTTTCTCTTAGGTCCAAACAGCCCCTGAGCAGCGAAATAGTTGATCTCCTTTGTTGTCAGGGCACTCACCCCTCCCCGGATATCCACCATGACATAATAGGTTGCATTGTTCCGCGAATTGCGCTGCTTTGCCCTGGCAAGAGCCTGGTCCAGCGCTCTCATCTCCCTGCGGGTGTTCCACCGGGTTATCCATTCCGTTCTGAACTCCTGATAATCAGTCTTTAACTTGGTCCAGATGTCTGTTAAAATGTTCGCCATGTTCTATTTAAGTTTTAGAAATGCTCCTTTTTAATTATCAGCTCTTTACAGAGGTTGTAGCATCATAATTATATACTCTGAAAAATGTGTCATTATCCCATCCTTTCTCTAACTCGAAAACACAAGTTTGAATCCTTGCATATTGGAAGGTCTTTCTGGGTAACGCTGTTATTGATTTCAGACCGAATGATTTCAGGTACCGGAGTCTTACATCAGAATCTGAAATAGTAAACCATGGCATCAAGGCGATAATGCTATCGGACATCTTCATACACTCTGTCAGGATGTAGTAGCCTAACCGCATTCCTTTGTGCTCAAAATCTTCAGGCATCCCGAACGCATACTTAGATGAAAATGGAGGATTCATGACAATGCAGTCAAATCTGGCCTCTGGCAGGTCAAAAAAGTTTTCCGGGGCAGTTACCTCATATTTGGATAGGAATTTCACTATGTTCCCTTCTCCGGGAGTTGGCTCTAATACTGATACGGTACCCGGGGGAATTAACCCGCACATATACTCTGCTACATTCAAAGGTGTCTGAAAGTCCATATTTCTATTATATACTTGCTGCACTTACAATTTTCTTACTCAGTTTCGGCTTAACCGCTGTGACGATCTTCGGCATCGGCATGTACTTGAAGCAGATCCACACTCCGATAGCCGTGGTAATAACAAGGTCATCCTTACAGCCATCGACAGCGCCGTAGGATCCGTCAGGTTTGATCTCATATGTATCCATCTCATCACAGGCCCGGAGGTCACGTTCATAATACGAACCTTCCCTGAGAGCTCCATTAAGCTCATCGATCACCATGGGCTTTGTTGACACATTAGTATGCCATCCGTACTTGATCGGGACTCCTTCCCGGACCTTCTCATGGTCTGTCCTGGCATAGATGTTTGAATAGAACTTGACAATCTCATTCAGCATGGTCAGGTGATGATCCCCTTCAGAATTGATGTTATCCTTTCTGAGGGAGTTGTATTCAACTACCAGTAGGGCATTATTATATAGCTTTGATAATTGTGCTGATTTCCAACAAACTAAATCTTGGTCGCAATTATGGACAACGTAGCATGCTGTAGAATATGAATTGTCATCTTCTACTTCTAGATTATATACGTAACCTGTATAATGTGAGGTTGATTTAGATTTAAGTTTGTATACAATATTTTTATCATCTTGAAGCAATGAGTTATTCTTTGGGGTGGACATAACCCAGACCACATTGTATCTTATCCTAGAACTTTTTATACCCTTGCCTTTTGTTTTTGCTATTACTCGATAAATGCCTGGCCTGAACCCAATAAGAATTAAGATGTCTCTTATTTGCCTTGCAAGAGTCGCAGATACAGTAGAAACTGTATGAGTTAAAGTATTATCTGTTTTATATATAGATCCATCTCCCTTCCAGTAACAATCAAGAAGTATTGATAATAGCTTTTTAGAATATTTAAGAACTTCAGGGCTAATCTTTTTATTCCAGGAATGCTCTCCGCATAGATTAAGTATTAAGCACGCGAGATTAGTATCGTATGCCCGTACTCTACATACTCCTACTTTTTTATATTCTATAATGGATGCCTTAAATCCTAGTTTTACAATCTTGCTGTAGCAATCTTTAGCAATGGTATCTTTTTCACTATATGAGAATGAAAAGCATATACTTGAAGGTGTTTTATTGTTATCAGATCTCTTATTAATATGGCCTTCAGCTAAATAGTACCCTAGTACAGAGAAGAATGACTCTAAGTCTATTATTTCCCGTAGAGTATTCTTGGATTTACCTCCATTGTATTTATTAATTATAAAGGGAGGTTCGCATACATCTTGTTTTTCTCTAGAGTACGCTATATGCTTTAAGTCTTTTGAAGCAATCCACTTGGGTTCTCCAATAAATTCTTTCCGAGGGTACATGAACGGCTGTTTGCGCCCTCCTTTATTATTCCATGTCCTCTTTACTACCTTATTGACTAGCTCATTACTGAAAAATGGATGCTCGGGAGTACATCTTACTGTTTCATAATTCCCTTTTGCTCTTAAATTATACAGATCTCCATCATACTCATTTTTATATGTTTTTAAGACCCTTTTAAATCTATTCCTATGCGTCCATACAAGATCTCCCACCTTTACATCTTCAATGTTTTTTAATCCCTCTGAAGTATATATTTGAGTCTCTGGCGTAAAACAATGCCCTCGCCAGGTCGCAACAACAGTCGGCTTCCCTCCCTCACTCATCCAGTACCGGTCGAACACCTTTATAATTGAGTAGTCGGCATCCTTTGTCTTTCCTCCGATATCAACAGTGACTGCATACCGGTTTGATACCTGCATGGTATTATCGGGCATCTCCCAGACAAATAGGTCTCCTTTGTCATTTTGGAAGAACTCAAGATCTTCGAACGCCTCCTTGCCTTTTTGTGCCTTGCCTCTGACATCCCCGATGAACACGGGAGGTTTGCAGGTTTTCCGGGCCTTGTCAACATATGGTTTCGGGAACACCCTCCGTCCGGATGTCTGAAAACTTTCCTCGGCCGTGGTCGGGTATTCAGATTTCATCTGCCAGTCGTCATAGTTCTTATTCTTCTTGTACCAGAAGTACCAGTTTATCCCCTCAAGAGTAGCACCCTGGTTCCAAAGGAACATTGCATAGTCATCCTTGAGCATCCATTCGACAAAGTTCTTTATAGAGTTATGCCCATAAAAATCCCTCTGGTAAATCTCGATCTCATGCCAGCCTACGAATATCGGCTCATATCCGCTGCGCCCCTGAACAGCTGCAAGCCATTCATTATGAAAGAAGTTCCCAACACCATTAGCCGTTGATTCAAGAACTTCCAGTGAGAGCTCCACATCAGGGATCTGGCTACGGATAGACCGGATAAGATCTGCTGAGGATTTTGTTGGGGTAGATGGCCAGAACGAGACCTCTGATAAATGAACCATGGCAAAGTCAAATGATCGTAGGTTATCCGGTTCTTCGGCTGATCCGATACCGATAATGCTGCCTCTGTTCTCTATCACCCTATTCTTTGCACTGCCCTCGAAAGGGAGAAGGACTATTGCACCATGCTCTATCGGGTATTCCTTTGACAGACGGGTGAACATCCCCCTGATGTTTCGGGCCTGGTTCTCAACCTGTGTGACAATAGCACTGTGCCAGTTCTTTCGTAGCCTTATCTGAATCCAACCCATATAGATCTGAGTCAGTGTCGATCCTCCCCACTGACGGGCCTTGTCTATGATAGCCCTTATCGGCATACATGCACGGCGCATCTTTTCTACTCTTGACAGGTACTTACGCTGTGGCTTATTCAGTCTGAACGGGATGATCTGTTTTGATTTCTTGTCCTGTATCTTCACGCAATAGAATGCCCAGAACTCAAAATCATAATCAAACCTGATCTCAATTATCTCATGCAGGAATGTTTCAACAAGCTCGGGATCAGGATCGGTATTATATTTTTTAAGAACAGCCTCAAGAGATCCCAGGGAGGATATAGCATTAATAAGCGGTTTGTGGTCCCTAATCATATCAACAGGGAGCCTCCATTTGTATTCCTGCCCTAATGCTGTGAAAATAACCTCCCCCCGTTCGATTGGAGATCCGATACCGGTTAACGGGTCGTATGGCTCAAACATAACCTGTCTGCGCCATTTGTTCTCTTTGATGATATCCTTGTACTGCTTCTCAGTCATTGACTGTTGATCCTTTGAGCCGTAGACATTCTCTGACTATCCTGCTGACCTTATCAGCGCTGTAACCCGTTTCGTCTGCGACAATATTATAGAAATGCATTAGTGCCGTAGATCTGAACTGCACGGGATCTTTTGCCCGGGCCTCGTTCCGTAATTCAATGTACCGTGAGTAAACTTTTTCATGTCGCTTCTGGGTTCCTGTAGTTCTTATTTGACCCATAATACTCTAGTGTTTGTGTAAAAATAAGGTTAATTGCCGTATTTCGATGGCAATTAGCCCGCTTATTTACTAACACTTACGCCATATTTGGTCCAGCAAATACTCTAATTCGTATGTACTCAATGTAATAACCAATTTAAAAACTATGTCAGACGGAGGTGGATCAGCATCATCAGGAGCTGCCGGAGGGGCAGCAGCAGCCGGGGCAGCATCGGACGGAGCAGGGGCAGCAGCTCAGGCATCTGGACAGGTAGCAGCACAGGCAGCAGACAACAAAGGAACTGAAACAGAGACTATTACAGGAGATGACGGAGAGAAAAAAACTCCCGACACTCCGAAGAAACACAGGTATGCAGACAGACTTTCAAAGGCTTTCCCGGACCGGCAGTACGCATCCGATGAGGATTATGACAAGGCCATGGATGAGCATCTTGACAGACTGGAAGGATACGAGAAAAGGGGAACGGTAGCAAACCAGAACCTCATTTCGCTCTTTGAAGCAGAGCCATGGGTGGGGCATCTGGTAAGAGATATGATTGCTGGTGCATCCGGAAGAATAGCCCTGGCCCGTCATGCTCCGATAGATGATCTTACACCACAGAGCGGGGATCCGGACTATGCAGAATGGGAAAAGGCCAAGAAAGAACGTGCAGACAAATCAGCCAATAACAAAAAGTTTGAGGATGAGTATGCTGCAAACCTTGAGCTCTCCCAGGCACAGGTAACAGAATTCGCCAAGGAAAACAACCTGACTGATGAACAGGCTCAGGAATTCCTTGAGAAGTTCGATAACATGCTGGCCGAGATCCACAGCGGCAAGATCACGAAAGAGACTCTTGCCTACATCCGCAAGGCTCACAACTATGACAAGGATCTTGAGGCTGCAAGAGGAATCGGTGCGATAGCAGACAAGAACAAACAGATCACTGCCAAGAATGCAGAAGAAAAACCTGCCGGGGATGGACTCCCCAGGGTTTCTTCTTCCTCCACGCCTGCGGCAAATACGCAGGATGAGAACTACATGGGGGAACTGATTGGCAGGATTGGACGCAAACAAGTCCTTTAAAAAGGCACCCGATAAATAAGTAAAACCAAATTATTAAACAAGATGAAGAAGTTTAATCTCTTTAAAATAGGACTCGCACTCTTTGGGTTCATTGCTATGACAGTGTTCCTGGGGGTCGTTTCCTCGGCTCTTGCATCTACCGGTGTTGCTCTGTCAACGATGGTCGGTGCTGTGCTTGCTGGCGATCCTGTCACAACCAAAGAAATTGCTGACGGATCTCCCGGCTTGCTGAAGAATACCATATCTCAGCGAATTACCGAGATGAAGCCGGCCGCAACTCCGCTGGATACCATCTTAAGAAACATTGACCGATTAGTCCCGATCAGTTCATGGGAGACGGAGTATTTCGCAGTCGATTCGCGTCCGCTGAACGACACTGTGAACACTCAGTATACCAAAGGAGGTGATGGCGACAGGTCGATAAATCTTAAGGTCAATAATATCCAGATGTGGAACCCGGATGATGCAGTTATGATTGATGGCATCTTAGGTTCTGACGGGATGGCAACTGTTTGCCATGTCCTTAGCAAGAACGTAGGGAATGCAACACTCCTGCTCCAACCTCTTAACGGTACTGCAGGATCGGGAACGACCGCAGGATATTTCATTATCCCGGCAACCATCCCGGCAAACACACTGCTTACCCGTCTTGCTCCTATCAAGCATGAACTTGATGCGCAGACCAGCCCGTATGCAATCGTTCCTGTGAAAGACTCAAACTATGTACAGATATACATGGCTCAGGTCGAACAGTCATCGTTCGCAGCTCTGCATGACAAGAATGTTCCCTGGAACTTCTCTGACTATGAAGCTCAGAACGTATATGACATGAGGGCCGTACTCGAATACACTTCGCTCTTTGGAGTAAAAGCAAAAACTGTATCTCTTGAGGATGGACAGGAAAGGTTTTCAACTGGTGGTATAACCAGGTACATAACCAAGGCCCTTGAGTATGGTACCGGTGGAAACGACAGAACTATTGACAACTCAACATTTGTCGATTGGGGTAAGTCGGTCTTTACCGGCAACTCGGGAGCAGACAAGAGGATACTCTTTGGTGGTAACGGCCTTATGGCTAACCTGTCAAAGGTAGACACCGTTCAGAAACAACTGGAAGCCGGTAAGACTGAGGTTGTTTACGGTATCACCTTTACACAGATCGAAACTAACTTCGGTATCCTGCTCTTTAAAAAGCATAGTCTCCTGGATCTCTGCGGATGGAGTGAGAAAGGAATCGTACTTGACCTTAATAACATCGAAAGGCATGTATGGAAACCCATGGCAACCCGCAAGCTGGACCTGAAATCTTCAGGACAGAAGAATGTCGATGCAGTAGTCATCGAAGAAACCAGTGGTGTGATAACCAGGTATCCTGATACCCATGCCATCATAGGTCCCAAAGCCTAATAATACAGGAATACATCGAGGGGTGATACTCTTTCACCCCTCCTTTTTATAAACTCAATTTATAATCATTATGGCACGCTTCAGAAAAACTTATCAGAGCAAACACTTTCAGCTACTTGACACCTATGTGAAAGTAAAGGGCGAAAAACTGCAGATCCTTTTCAGGGGAGGCAGTCTTAAGCCGAAGGTCAACGGTAAATATACTACCGAAGATCAGGACATCATTGCAGTCCTCGATGCTGATCTCAGCAAACCGGGATGCGCTTATACCTGTATCCAGAGTGAAAAACTCCCGGAACCGGCAGGAAAGACAGGGGCTCCTGCTAAGCCAGCACCGGAACCTGAGCCAGAACCGGAACCGCAGGACGATGAACCCAAAGAAGAATCTGGACAGGAAGAACCTGTTCAGGAAGATCCTGAAGTAAATGTTCCTGAAGGATTCACAGCCGTTCCCGGGATAACAACCGTACAGGAGGCCCGTGAATATCTTCTTGACAACTATCCGGACATCCAGGGCAACAAAATCCCGAACGGACAGGCTGTTAAAGCTGCTGCAGCAAACAAACAAATCTTCTTCACTGATCTCAAGTAATGACAACCGCGGATCTTATAAAGAAGATTAAGACAAACCTGGAAGAGTTCACTCCGGACGGGGTGGCTCTTCCTTTTGATGAAACCTATCTCAGTACCGTAATGCAGGAGGCGGCCAGAGAGATTACTATGGTTGCGCCAGCACGTCTGATCACTCCAACTGATATTCCGATGGAGAATACAAACGTACCTCCTGTACCGCAAATATTCTATAAAGACAGTAAATCATATATAAGAGTTCCTTCTGATTACCTCAGACTCTATGAAATAAAATTCCCTTTGTGGAAAAGATCCGTCAGGCAAGCCTATCCCGTTGAATCACCCGAGTACAGGATGCAGGAGAATGAAAGCCTTGCTCCCGGGTACGGCCGTCCTTTTGTTGGCATCGTAGATACTCCGTGGGTTGCGGGATCTCCCTCATATCTATGGCTTGAATGCGGAAGGGTTGAAAACCCTGCTCCCGCAACAATTACTCCGATAGCAACATACGTGAAGATTCCTGCTCCGGAAGATATAAAAACTCAGCTGGTAGATTCTTACTGCTGGCTGTGTGCTGCTAAACTGTTCATCATACTCGAACAGCCAAATAGCGCAAAGATGGCCATGGACCAGTATGTCCAGGGACTTAAGATAATTGGCAATTCATAAATAAACATAGTACAAACAATTAAAAACCAAAGTCATGCAGATCGGTCAGGTACTTAAATTAAAAGGATGGAGCCCGACTATCATACTTCAGTCAGCGAAAGCAGCATTCAAA
>Ga0172367_10000760_pt1 | contig 48927 bp, 39 predicted proteins | sample Lak10m_FD_114542 | JGI IMG/M metagenome (GOLD analysis project Ga0172367, IMG submission 114542) | Freshwater microbial communities from Kabuno Bay, South-Kivu, Congo - kab_022012_10m | ecosystem: Environmental > Aquatic > Freshwater > Lake | place: Democratic Republic of the Congo: South-Kivu...
ATTAAAACAAAAGTATCGAGTACATAGAGGACTATCTCCTCAAAAAAGAAAAAGTTATTTTAACTGGTATTTTTATTTAAAACCAATTTAATTTTAGCAACACAAAATGACTATTATACCCATACTGAGCGGAGTCGAAGTATGACCTTATTTTAATAATATGAATATATTTTTTTGAGGATCAAATGAACGAACAACTTATAGAATGTGTGCCAAACTTTTCCGAAGGACAGCGTCCTGAAATTATAAAACAAATAACTGATGAAATAGAAAAAGTTGAAGGCGTAAAACTACTTGATGTTGATCCTGGTTACGATATGAATCGTACTGTTGTAACTTTTATTGGAAATGCAAAAGCAGTTAAAGAAGCAGCATTTAATTCAATCAAAAAGGCATCGGAACTTATTGATATGAGTAAACACAAAGGTTCACATCCTAGAATGGGTGCAACTGATGTTTGTCCTTTTGTTCCTGTTAGCGGCATAACAACAGAAGAATGTATTGAACTTTCAAAAGAAGTTGCAAAACGAGTTGGAGATGAACTTGGTATTCCTGTTTATCTTTATGAAAAATCTGCAACAAAACCTGAAAGAGAAAATCTTGCAAAAATAAGACAGGGAGAGTATGAAGCACTTGAAGAAAAATTAAAGAAACCAGAATGGAAACCAGATTTTGGTCCGACAAAGTTTAATGCAAAGGCAGGTGGAACAGTAATCGGTGTTAGAGAATTTCTTATCGCCTACAACATTAACCTTAACACACGCGAAGAAAAATATGCAACTGATATTGCATTTGAGTTGAGAGAAAAGGGAAGAAGTGCCCGCGAGGGTGGAAATGGTCCATTCTATTTTAAGAGTGAGAAAATTTTAAAATACGAGAAAGATAAATACCCTTGCGGCAGTTGTGATTTTATCGGTAAAAGTATTAATGAAACAATTAAGCATTGCAAAGATGTTCATAATTATGATTTAGCAGAACTATTAGACTTAAACGGCATTGATTCTAAAAAGCCTGAAGGACAATCAGCTAAAATTCCGGGTAAGTTTAAACATTGCAAAGCAATCGGCTGGATGGTAAATAAATATGATCGCGTACAAATCTCAATCAATCTTACAAATTATAAAGTTACATCAATGCATCACGTCTTTGATGAAACAGAAAAACTTGCTGTTGAAAGAGGTTTGCGCGTTACTGGAAGCGAAATTGTTGGAATGGTCCCATATCCAGCTTTGCTTGAAACAGGAAAATATTTTTTAAGGAAACAGCATCGTTCAACAGGAATTCCGATTCGTGATATTCTAAACACAGCCGTTCAGTCACTTGGATTAAATGATGTTTCAGAATTTAAAGTTGAAGAAAGAGTTTTAGGTTTACCAAAGAATCTTGATACCGCACTTGTAGAAATGAAGCTAACAGAATTTGTTGATGAAGTCTCGAGAGAAACTCCGGCACCGGGCGGCGGTTCTATGGCCGCATTATCTGGTGCACTTGGTGCAGCATTATCTTCTATGGTAGCAAACCTGACAGCTAACAAACGCGGAAGTGACCCCGAAACAGATAAGATACTAAATGAAGCCGCTGATAGATGTCAGGAAATAAAAAACACTTTGGTAAAAGCAGTTGATGATGATACAAACGCTTTCAATGATTATATGTCTGCAAGAAGATTACCAAATAAAACTTCTGAAGAAAAGAAACTCCGTGAAGAAGCAATGCAAAACGGATTAAAGCAAGCTGTTCGTGTTCCTTTAAATACTGCTAAATTAAGTTATCAGGCGATTGAAATTTCACATACAGTTGCAAAATATGGTAATCCAAATTCCATTACAGATGTTGGTGTTGGTGCACAGAGTGCTTACACAGGTGTTCTTGGTGGAATTTACAATGTACTTATCAACCTTAAAGATATTAAAGATGATAAGTTTAATTCTGATATGAGAAAATCTTGTGCGGATTTAAAAGTAAAAGCTCAGAAAAAGCTTACAGAAGTATTGCAGTTTGTGGAAGGGAAGTTGTAGTGCAGTTTCAATTTTTATGACTCAAATAAAATGATAAAGTGATACTCAAAATATTTATTTAATAACTAACAATATTTTTCTTGACAATTTAATTCTCCTTTCTTACGTTTCTGGGTGCAGTTAAACGGGTTATTTAACTTTAGGAGATTCTGCTGTGTTAAACAATTGCAGTGAGAATCCTGACTCATCTCTATCCAAAAAAATCTTTTTAATCGTATCTCTATGTCTATACCCTTATCTATTTAGTTTCCCACAAATTAAAGAACCTCGTTTTGAGCATATTACCGTAGAAGATGGCTTACCTGAGAATAGTGGTACTGCAATTTTTCAAGATCATTTGGGATATATGTGGTTTGGTACTCAAAGAGGCTTGACAAAATACGATGGTTATAAAATGATCAAGTATATTAACTCAAAAACCGATCCCGGCAGTATTAGTGGTGATCACATACAATGTATTTATGAAGATCATTTAAATAATCTTTGGATTGGTACAAGACCTATTAAATCGGCAGGAGGAGGCCTTAATCGTTTTGATAGAAGCACTGAAAGTTTTATAAGCTACCTGCATTATCCGGATGACGATAGTAGTATAAGCTCAAATTATATTAAGTGTATTTACGAAGACAATTCAGGAAACCTATGGGTAGGGACAGATGATGGATTAAATATTCTTAATCGAGAGAAAGAAAATTTTATTACACTCAAATTACCTATCTCTTCTAATGAGATAAGCGAATCATTGATCATAGAAAGCATCCTTGAAGATGAAGTAACAAAAAAAATACTTGTTGCTACTAATTATGGTTTATACTCTTTAACAAGCTCTAAATCCAATGCTCCACTTTCTAATTTTCAAATCGAATTAATCAACAATAATGAGTTTAGATGGGCAACTCATCTCTATCAAACAAGAGATGGAACAATTTGGCTAATAAGCAACTATGTACTTTATTCTTATGATTCGGAGAATAATAAGATTATTCCATTTCCAATAACATTTAGTTACAAAAATTCGATACTTGAGGATTCAAGTGGAATAATATGGATTGGGAGTTCATCAAAAGGAGTTTTTAGTTTTGATAGAAAGAAAAAGGAATTTACTTTATACCATCACAATCCCGATGATATTCATAGCATTGGTGGAAACTTAGTGCAATGTGTTTACGAAGATAGAAGTGGCAATTTATGGGTTGGAGCCAGGTTAACTGGAATTAATAAATGGAATAAATATAAATGGAAGTTTAATTCTGTTGAATATGACCCAAAGAATAATTCTGTTCTACTGAATAATGACATTTACTCAATTTACGAAGATGTAAATCATCAATTATGGCTGGGCACCAATAGCGGAATCACAATTTTAGACAGTGAAACATTTCTATTAAAAAACAGAAAAAATATATTTAATGCTCTAAAGCGATTAGAGAAAGAACAAATATCCTGTATTACTGGTGATCCGGCAAACAAAAATATTATTTGGATTAGCACTCTTGATGCTGGACTATTTAAATATGATACAAAGCGAGGGCTTATTCAGCAATTTAAATGTGTCCTAAAAGATTCATCGACTTTGAGTGATTCTCTTGTAACGTCTTTAGCACATTTGGGAGAGAATTATTTATTTATAGGTACCTTTAGTGGTTTAGACTTATTGAACAAAAAAACTAATAAATTAACAAAATTCAAAAGGAAAATTGATGATTCATTAAGTCTGGGCGATAATCAAATATTGAGTTTATTAAAAGATAGTTACGAAAATATATGGGTGGGAACTAACAGTGGTGGTTTATATAAGTTCTTGTTCTATTCAAATCAATTTATACAAATTAAATCTTTATTTAATAAAAGAAACTATCAGACTATCTCGGTATTGTTTGAAGATATTAGAAATGGAATATGGATTGGAGCATTTAGAGATGGTGTTTACATATTAAATAGAACAGCTTTAGAAGTTAGCGATCATTACTCTTCTGAAGATGGACTTGCCGATACTGGCATTAACAGTTTTTTAGAAGATGATAAAAGAAATCTGTGGATTAGTACTGATCGGGGTCTTTCAAGACTAAATGTGCTTGAAAAGAAGTTCGTAAATTTTTATAAGACTGATGGTCTATGCAGCAACTTTTTTAATCGTGGAGCATCCTTTAAAAGTAAAACTGGTAGAATGTACTTTGGGACAAATGCAGGTCTTGTATATTTCCATCCCGATAGCATTGTAATAGATTCAATCCCACCACAAGTAGTTATTCAAAACATTTCGCTTTTCAATCGACCGGATGAAAAATTAGAGTATGAAGGATTCATTTCTGAGATTAAAGAAATTACTCTTCCTTACAATCATAATGATCTTCATTTTGAATATGTTGGTTTGCATTATGGTGAACCCTTAAGAAATCAATACAAATATATTCTTGAAGGATTTGATAAAGATTGGATTGATGCTGGAAATTTAAGAACCGCAACTTACACTAACTTAGATCCGGGTGAATATGTTTTCAGAGTAATAGCCTCAAACAGAGATGGTGTATGGAATGAAACAGGTGCATCGCCGAAAGTAATTATTAATCCACCGCTCTGGGCAACAACATGGGCATATCTTTTTTATCTGATATTATTTGGAAGCCTGCTTTATTATATATGGAGGATGCAGCTAAGAAGATTAAGCGTAAAACACGAATTTGAAATGAGCAAATTCGAAGCAAAGAAGCTGCACGAGGTTGATGAAATTAAGTCAAGATTCTTTGCAAACATATCACACGAATTCAGAACACCGCTTACTTTAATCCTTGGACCAGTAAAACAAATTATTGAAAGAACAAAAGAAAACAAGACAAAAGAAGATCTAAATCTTGTTCACAGAAATGCAAACAGACTTTTAGGATTAGTAAACCAGCTGCTTGATATATCCAAGATTGAATCAGGGAATATGAAACTGCAAACAACACCCATTAACATTATTCCATATCTTAAAGCGCTTGTATTGTCATTTACCTCTTATGCTGAAAGAAAAAGAATTTCTTTAATGTTTATTTCTGATCTGGATGAATTAACTATTTATATCGATAAGGACAAATTTGAAAAAATAATCAATAACATACTTTCAAATGCATTTAAGTTCACTCCTGATTGCGGTAGTATAGAAGTAAAAACAATTAATGATGATAATAATCTAAATATTATTATTGCCGATACCGGTGTTGGAATACCGAAAGAGAAGCTACAAAAAATATTTGACCGTTTTTACCAGGTAGATGGAAGCCATACACGAGAACAGGAAGGAACAGGTATTGGATTATCTTTAACAAAAGAATTAGTTGAATTGCATAAAGGTAAAATTGAAGTTGAAAGCGAAGAAGGTAAAGGATCAACATTCACCGTAAGTATTCCGTTAGGAAAAGATCATTTAAAACCTGAAGAGATTTTTGAAAAAGATAATAGGCAAGAGTATGAGAAAGAAAAAAGAAAACCTGACTTTGATGATTATATAGGAAGAAAATTTGAGCACAAAACAGATATCGATATGTTCAAAAAAGATACTCTTCCTCTACTGCTGATAGTAGAAGATAATCCCGATGTTAGAAATTACATCAAAGACAATTTGAATTCCGGTTATAGAATAATTGAAGCTGTGGATGGAGAAGACGGATGGAATAAATCGGTCAATAATCTTCCTGACTTAATCGTCAGCGATGTTATGATGCCTAAGATGGATGGTTTTGAACTATGTAAAAAATTAAAGACTGATGAAAGGACAAGCCACATCCCGGTAATATTATTAACTGCTAAAGCTGCAAAGCAGGATAAGATTGAAGGATATGAAATTGGGGCAGATGAATATCTAATGAAACCTTTTGAACCTGATGAATTAAGAGTGAGGATAAAGAATCTGATTGCCCAAAGGAATAAACTTCACCAACATTTTAAGTTTAAAGGAATACTTGAGGTAGATGAAACAAAAATAAATTCAGTTGATAAAAAGTTTTTGCAAAAAGCATTTGAAATAATAAATAAAAATATATCTGACACAACGTTTGGAGTTGAAGCACTTGCAGAGTTACTCAGTGTAAGCCGTTCTGTCCTTCATAGAAAAATAGTTTCGCTAACCGGAGAACCACCAGGTGATTTAATAAGGCGAATAAGATTAGCAAAAGCCGCGCAGTTAATTGAACAAAAATTCGGGAATATTTCAGAGATAGCCATCGAAGTAGGATTTAGTAATCCAGCCCAATTTTCTAAAAGCTTCCAAAAGCAATTCGGAGTTTCACCCTCGGCCTACCTGCAGAAAATTACCAACAGTTAATATTCGTAAAATAATTTTTTACCTGCCTGACACAAAACCACAAGTAATTGACACAAAACTGGTAGAGAACGCCTCCGTAAAATCTTACCATATCACCAGAGATTTTTTTAATTATTCTGGATCATCTACAATATGTTTCAATTGATAGATAATCTAAAAACTAATTTAATTATGGACAATCTTCTTCCAACAGAGTTTTTCCTAAGCCAGAATTATCCAAATCCATTTAAAGATAAAACAGTAATAAAATATTGTGTTGGTTATAAAACCAGAGTGAGGTTGACAATTCATAATTCTGAAGGAATGGAATTAGAAAAATTGATAGACGAGGTTAAGGCTCCGGGCACTTATGAAATAAAATTTAATTCCTCCGCAGATAAATCCGGAAAATTGCGCAATCTACCCGATGGATATTATTTCTATCACCTGGATGCGGGAGAATATTTCAACGATAAAAAATGGTTCTGTATTAACAGTTTATAATAAACTAAAAGGAGTGAGCTATGAAAAAATTAATTAACTTATTTGTTTATGCTCTATTATCCTCTATTGAATGCTTTTCTCAATGGTCTGCAATCCATACTTTTCAAAATAGCAATTGGATTTGGCAACCATTCCCAGTCGATGAAAATATTGTTTGGGGTGAAATAGACTTTAATAACGGTAATGGAGGATTCTTTAAAACGAGTGACGGAGGTATGAATTGGATTGTCGATACACTTATTGATGTAGACTATACTACCAGTATTTACGCTCTAGATGCCAATACCGCATATTATACAACTGGAAGTCCATCGAATGTTTCGCGAATATTAAGCACAACCGACGGTGGTCTATCTTGGGTAAATCAATCTAGTGGATTCAATAATAATAATTTTATAAATTTTATACACTTTTTTGATAATAATAATGGAGTTGTCTTAGGTGAACCATCAGGGGGCTATTTGGAAATCTACACCACATCAAACTCCGGTGAAAATTGGATTAGAGTACCTAATGCAAATATTCCAGTTAGTATAACAAATGAGCTTCCTATCTATAGAGCACAATGTATACTATCTAATACTACATGGGTTCCTGCAGCAGTAATTGGAACAAATGAATTCAGAATATTCAAAAGCACAGATATGGGATCTTCGTGGACTGTATTCCCAAAATTTACAACCAGCGAAATTAATTTATTACCAACTTCATTAGCTTTTCATTCACAAACTGAAGGGTTGCTGGTACTTTCAAAATTCAATGTTGCTAATCCAGAATTTAAAATGATGAAAACTACAGATGGTGGAATTAATTGGATTGAAATCAATTTTACACTACCAATCAATCCTGCATTTGTCTCCTTAATTGAAGGCACATCATCAGGATACGTTGTTACATCTCCACTTATTAATTTTGGTTCAGCTTATTCATTAGACGGTGGAAACAATTGGCAATTAATCGAGAATACCCTTGATTTATGTTTACCAAGATTTACTTCACCGACTTCAGGTTGGGCTGTCCGTTGGACATTTGATGCTTCGAGTATCTATATGTATTCTGGCCCTCCTTTGCCAGTTGAACTCAAATCTTTTGTTGCTCAGGGTGAAAATTCAAATGTAATACTTGAATGGATAACTGCAACCGAATTAAACAATAAAGGATTTGAAATTCAGCGAAGAGCTACTGAGAGTGATTTTTCAACAATTGGTTTTGTGAAAGGTGAAGGTACAACCACAAACCAAAGAGAATATTCATACATAGATAAAGATTTAGCTGATGGAAAATATTATTACAGACTAAAACAAGTTGATTACAATGGTGCTTTTGAATATTCCGATATTATTGAAGTTGAGGTATTGAGTATAGAAGAATATGCACTTGAACAAAACTTCCCTAATCCATTTAACCCGACCACAACAATAGGTTATGTTCTTAAAGAAAAAACAAATGCAAAACTTATTTTACTTAACGCAATTGGTGAAGAGGTTGCGGTTTTAGTAAATGAAGAGCAGGATAAAGGATTTCATAAGATCGATTTTAATGCAAGTACTTTAGCGAGCGGAGTTTATTTCTACAAACTACAAGCCAGTGATTTTGTACAGACAAGGAAAATGATTTTGCTTAAATAAAAAACAACCTCACCCTTCATTTCCCTCTCCTTTGTAAGGAGAGGGGCAGGGGTGAGGTATTCTTACTCATACACCTCATAATAAACATTGTTAAAATAAAACTTAACATTTTGTCCTAATGCTAAAAACTTTGATGTTTCCGGTTCTTTGTTGAGCAGCTTAAAATATTCATCAGAATTAAATTGAATTCGTTTTACTTTTTTCGTTTCTCGTTTCTGCAATTCACTATCAACCCAAAATTTATCCTGCTGATAAACTGCTCTGCCTAAAACATTTTTAACTTGCTGAGATAGATTACGTGTATTGCCTTCAGAATCCGTGTAGGACATTCTTTCATTACCTTGTTGAGTTTGTTTAAAGTTAGCTGCAGAATTTAAACCCTGAAATTCTTCACTCACCTCAACACTGCCACGGCCACTCTTATCTTCCATTCGAAAATAATCTGCTTCATTTTCCTTTTTCAACTCCGGTCTTGGTGGAAGAGTTTGCAGTCCATCCACAAGTCTCCCGCCTCTTATTCTCATTTCTTCATCTTCCATAATTAAATAGCTTGTATATGGAGTTATTATTCCGTGTTCCCGTGCAAGTGCGGTTACTTCATCAACAAGTTCTTTGTCTTCACCATTTAATCTTATCACATCCAGTAAATATCCAATCCTTCTGGAAGCCCATAATGGAGGGATGAAATTAAATTCAACTTCATCGTTTTCAAGTTTTTCATTTATGGAAAATTCTTTTAAGCGTCCATTTATTTTTCCGGATAAAGTAATCTTTGCTTTACCATTCCCTTTGTATCTGCCAAAGACTAATAAGTTTGATCCTTTAAATAAATCAGACAGATCCTTTGGATACGTCTGGTAAACTTCAACATTATCAAAATCTAATTTCAAGTCACTCAGTACAGGTGACTGAATCTTATCATAAAAATTTGATGCTTTTATTTCAATATCTTCTTCATCGCTTACATAAGTTCGCCATGCTTTTGTTGCATCTGTAAGCTTATCAAGTAAATGAGTATTTATTTCATCACCAATTCCAAAAGTAAAGATGCGGGATTTACTTTTGTTTGCATTTATAATTCTCTTAACCAACTTCTCATCATTCATTTCACCAATCGTTGGCTTGCCGTCTGTGAGGAAGACAACAAAATGAGGACGATTTGAATCTTTATAATTTTTAGAGGCAAGATTAAAAGCTTCTTCTATGTTTGTTCCACCAATTGCCTGAAGATCATCGATAAATCTTTTTGCTTCGTTTATATTTTGCTTGTCGGCTTTCTTTAATGAATTAAACAATGAGTATGCTTCAGTTGAAAATCTTATCACATTAAAACGATCGTCAGCATTTAAATTATTAACACAATAAAGTAATGCTTTCTTTGCCTGTTCCAATTTATCTCCGCTCATACTTCCTGAAACATCGAGTATAAAGGTAATGTCTTTGTTTTCAATATTGCTTTTATCTATTTCAATCGATGGCGAAGCACTTAATAAAAAATAACCATCATTGTTACCAGTTTGATAACTAAGTAAGGATAATCCGACTGATGAAGAGTTTTTAGAAAAGTATAATTTAAAATCAATATCAGGTTTTACATTCTCATCTTCGTAAGAAATGATTGAATGATTATCACTATTATTTACAATGTCAACTTCGTGAGTAGGGCAGTAGATGTTTTTTATGGATTCTTTGGATTTAAGATCAACTTTAACAGAAACATTTTTCAATGGCTTTGCAGAAAACTTTTCTGTGTTAAGCGGATAAACATATTCAAATAAATTATTATCAGATTCCAGGACTTGTGTATAGCTTATAGATATTTTCTTTTCGCTTCTCGGTTCGATAGGGAAGATGCGCAGTTTAAAAATATTTTGTTCACTGTATTCAAGTAACGCAGGATCACGCATTTGCCTAACAATATCTTCGTAAATTTTTCTTGCTTTATCCGAATCCAATAATTCTGCTTTAGTTTCTTTCCCATTTATTTCCATTGTGAAGTTGTTAACCACTGCACCTTTTGGAATTGGGAAGATGTAAAATCCCTCAAACTGATATTGACTTGGATTATAGAATGATTGATCAATTGTAGTGATTGCAGATTGACCGTCAATCTTCACATTCACTTTATGGTACACAACTTCAAGCGGAAAAGGATTTGGAAGTGGATGCGGACTGGGAATAACTATAAATCCATCAGCAAATAGAGTATTAGAAGATATAAGTATTATAATTGTTATAAATATTTTATTTAACATTTTATCACCTTTTTACTTTGATCGTCATTTCGAGGGAGTCTTCGACCGAGAAATCTGTTTATACTCATTCAAACAGATTTCTCTCTTCGGTCGAAATGACAATTAATTCTAGTTATTTACTGAATGAATAATTTTTCTTTTGTGCTTGTTCACGGATTGTTTTTATCATTACTGCATCAAGTGTATTATCATTATTATTTTCAAGCATCTTTTGCGCAACGAACTTGCTTCTCTCATCATTTAACTTATTTATTTTTTTCTGAATTTGCTCACGTTCTTTTTCCATTTTATCTACATAAGTTTTTCTTTCATTCACACTCATATTTTTCATTTCATCGGGCAGGTCTTCGTCTTTTAATTCTTCTATCTTAACCGAACCATCTTTCTTTGCATCTACAAGATCCCAGCCGGAGTTTCTGTACTGTGAACCTGATTTTGTAACAGATCTCTCTACCATAACCCCGGGATTAAGACTCAATGAATTTGCATCCTGCTCAGCCTGCATCTCTTTCTTTTCTCTTCCGGCATTTCCGAATGCGATATAAGTTTTATTTAACTGTTGTCCAAGTTTAATTATCTCCGCATCCTGAGGTGCATCTATATGAACAATAGCTGCATTGTGATCAATGTTCATATACTTCCCATCGGCAAGGTCAGCGCCATCTTTCCACATTGTTTGGATACCTTCATCATAGTTGCCGCAGAAAATCGTGTTTACAACTATTCCTTTTTTAACAGCATTTTGGCAGGCAGTTTTATAATCAATATTACCTTGAGTGAATGGCTCATTACCTGCAATAAAAATAATTTTGAGGTTATCGTTTGATTTGTTCCATTGAAGATTTTCTACAGCATTTAATATCACTTTACCGCAGTACTCGTCCCCACCATTTGTACGAAGTTTAAATAGTTCATCAGAAATTTTATCCAGATCCTGTGTAAATGGTACTATATTTCTTAAGTAACCTTCATCTGCAGGAATGGTTTGCTTGCCATATTCATATAAAGCTACATTCAAATTAACCGGTTTACCATCTTTTTTAGAAGTTGCAAGCTCATTCACTATTTTCCACAACTGGCTCTTTGCTTGATCAATCAGTCCATCCATACTTCCGCTTGTATCTAAAAGCAGTGCAAGCTGGATTGAATTTTCCTTTGCTGGTTTTTTATCAACCATTTGATTTGAAAACGTAACCAGGGAGTAAACAAAAAATATTATTAGCACAGCTAATGATTTCATAAAACCTCCGTAAAGCATTAATGTATTTTAAAACTGATGCTTTAACCAAACGGGATTAAGGTTAGTTCCAGCTATTAGTAAAAAATTTAGGGAGATAGTTTTTTGACCTATTTGATTTCAAAATCAAAATATGTCTTTGGAAATGGTTCATTCCGAAGTGTAAAATGCCACCATTCTTCAGCGAGATTATTAAAGCCGTACTTGTCCATAAGTGATATTAAAAATAGTCTGTTTGCTCTTTGCTGCGAAGTTAGAAGGATATTTTCTGAATGTGAAAGTGAATGAAAACAATCAAATCCTGTTCCCATATCAATTGAATTATCCTTAAATCTCTTTTCTGAAGATTCAAAACATTCACATTGATTTTTAATATCAAAATCTTGTTGATAGGGAAGTGGTATTGCAACAATAGTCAAGTCAACTGTACTGCCTCGGCTATGCCCTGATTTTTCTGCAATGTAACCATCAATAAATAATCTGCTTTTATCTATAGTGGGATAAAATTCTTTTTTAGTAAGCGTATCCGATAAATCTTTAGCCCATCTTACAAAATGATTTACTGCGCGTTGAGGGCGATAAGCATCGTAAATCTTTAATGATAGATTAAATTTCCTAAGTTCTTCCTGAACTCTGGCAAGTGAATCAGCGGCGGCTTTTGTGATATAACATTTTTCAGTTTCATATCCATCAACGGGTACGCCAAGAAAATTATGGTTTGTTAAATAACGGAAATCAAGAATAACATCGGGTATTACTTCGCGGATTTCTACAAATCCATCTGGAATATCCTGCGGGAAATATGATTGAATGTGGAAAAGAGTAAGAAAAATAATTAAAAATAATTTTTTCATTACTCAAAGATAAAGAATTATTCTTGCTTCCAATGGCAATCTGTACAAAGATGATTTTCGATTGATTCACCTAAATCAACAGGATGCTGAAATTTCAAACCATTTAAATCAACTCTTTCATTTCCAAGATTATCTGTCTGGGATATGATTTTATGGCAGCTATTACAATCATTAGAAATCACTTTACCATCATCGCTTACATGATTCCCATCGTGGCACCTGAAGCAGCCAGGTGTATAAACGTGAGAAATATTATTTGGAAAATGTTTCCAGTTTGCATTCATATAAGGAAAATAATTTCTTGCATAAACTTTTTTTACCACTTCAATACTTTTCTCGAGAGCTTTCTTTTTGGAACTATAGATATCAGGATAATTAGAAACATAAAAATCTGTAATTCGCTGTTGAATATTTTCTAAAGCCTGTTCTTTATCTACATACTTCTCTTCAAGCACTTCTACAGAAATACTTTTGATATAAGGAATAGATTCATCAACCAAATTTTTTGCAAGCATCTCATTCATCATCTTATCTGGCTGATGATATATATGGGAAGGTCGATTGTGGCAGTCGATGCAATCCATCGTTCTTAAATTGTCCTTGTTAAATTTCTTTTCATCAAACTTTGAATTTTTATCTCTGAATATTGTTTCTTTGCCGTCTTTTGAAGTTACTTTAACCCAGGGAATTACGAGTCGTCTCTGATCTGTATAAATGTAAGAGATTTTATTTTCGGGATTAATGTGCCAATGAATTCCTTCAATAGAACCAAGCTCACTTTTACCGCCGCCAATTTTAATCAGCATGCTTATATTTGATTTTGTATTCTGTTCATCTGAGATGTAATAAGTATAATCAACTTTTTTTTCATTGTAAAAGTGTGCCGGTGTGTGGCATTGTTCACAAGTACCTTCTGCTGGTCGCAATGCTTCTACCGGTGTTGGAATAGGCTTAGAGTATTTATTAAACAATACAGAATAAACCTGATAAGCACCAGAAATCTTGGATTTAACATACCAGTTTGTTCCTGATCCAATATGGCATCCAACACATCCAACACGAGAGTGTGGGGAATCAAGATAAGCAGTGTACTCAGGTTCCATTACCGAATGACAAATTGTTCCGCAAAATTCGTCTGTCTCGGTATATTCATAAGCTTTAAAACTTCCGAAGGCAGAGAAAAGCATAAGTAAAATCGTACCGAGAGAAAAAGTAACAAACATTGCCCGTTTTTTAGGATCGTTAAGATCAATCACTGGTAGATAGGTTCCTCTAACTATTCCCCGTACCTCTCTTCTTTTTTCACGGAATATTCCAAAAGCGATTAACAATAATCCTAATATTAAGATGCTGGGAATGATAATGTAAGTTAAAATTCCCATGTATGTATTTTCTTCTGTGCTAAAAAAATCTAACACAAAAAGAAAAATTATTATCCCAAAACTTAAGGCTGCAATTGCAGCTCCGATCATTGTTATAGGATTATAAACATATTTGGGAAATATTTTCTTCATCATAAACTCATTGAATAAAAGAATTCAGATTTGTTATAAGTATAAAAATAAAATGATCAGAAACTAAACTTCTTCGTCCAAATCTTCTTCGGATTTTTTTCTTTCTTCAGCTAATTTCTTTTTTATTCTTTCAAGTTCAAGCGGATGCTCTTCAGCCATTTCTTCTTCAGTAATAGTTCCCTTAAACCATGCAAGGCTCATAGGATAAATATCAGGATTGAAAATAACAAAATAGAAGTGCCAGATAACTATTGCCAGGAATGCTAACCAGGCTTCGTAGTAATGAATTGTTCTTGCAATATCCCAATCAAGTTTTGAGAACACCCCGATGTAATCAATATAAATCCACATCAGCAAACCTGTTAAACTCATTACAATTGTTCCCCAAACTAAAGCCCAGTACTCAGCTTTTTCTACATAGCTGAATCTATCTAATTTAGGCTTTACTTTTGAAAATCCGAGATTAAATTTTGCAACACCAATAGCGTCAGTAAAATCTTTAAGTTTTGGGAAAAGATCTTTTACCAATTCTCTGCCTCTTTGAGTAAAGGCGATATAGTAAATATGATAAAGACTAACCATTATCATAGCGATTGCTGCAATACGATGAACCCAGCTTCTGTATTCTACAAAGTCAGTTGATAAATCTCTAATATGGCTTACCCACCAGGTGTTTGGATATCTAAGCATAAATCCGGTAATAACCAGAATCATAAAACTGATGGCCATTGTTGCGTGCTGAATTCTTTCGTTAATTGTCATTCGAAGGTAAAGTGAGTGACCATGTCTTTCTTCTTTAATATGTCCGCGCTGTTTAAGTTTTTTAATTTTGGATTTTCTATAAAGATCAATAGAATTATGCAAAAACATTCCGCCTAAAACTGAGAAAAGAAGAAAAATATATGTTGTTGATATCCAGTATAAGATTGGTTCATCAGCCTTTTCAAGCGTAACGTGAATATTGCCTTGAGTAAAAGTTTCATTTGCCCCGGGATGACAAGTGCCGCAGGTTTTAACAAGATTATTCTTATTGACCATCGAAGTTGGATCTGATGATGGCTTAATATTGTGGACACCATGACAACTGCCGCAATTTGCAACAGAAGCTGATCCGCCGCTAAGAGCAAGTCCATGATATGATGTAGAAAAAGTTTTATAACGGTTGGCAGACAATCCGTATTTTTCTGAAAGTTTCATAGATTCGTGGCAAGGTGAACAAACCTGGCTTGATACATTTTGAAATGCAACTGGTGCGTTAGGGTCCTTAATGTTTAATATATTATGTTCACCATGACAATTAGTACAAGAAGGTGCATCACCATTTCCTTTGGCTACTAATTGTCCATGAATACTTTCAGAGAATTCTTTCTGTATTTCTGAATGACATTTGCCGCAAGTGTTAGGAATATTTAATTTAAATACACTCGATCGGGAATCGGAACCTTTAATAATTGCATGAGGTGTATGGCAATCAATACATCCTGCAACATCTCCATTGTTTTTGTTATGCAAAGCAAACCCGTGTACACTCTTATCATAGGCAGTAATAAAGCCTGCAGAAGGCGTGGTTCTTTTTCTAACTTCATCATTATCTAAGTGGCAGGAAAGGCAAAGTTTCTCCTGTGCTTTTTTTAATTCAACTTTGTTTACTCCAAACGCAGTTTCGGTTATTGGCGATTTATGACAGGTAATGCAATTAGGAGCTCCTTTGTCGCCAGTTTTAAAGGCCTCTGCATGATTTGAACTTAAGTAATGCTCGCTTGCTTCTTTGTGACAGGTACCGCAAGAAACTATTAAATTATTCTGACTCCATTTACTTTTAGGGTTTTTTGGAGAAACAACATCATGAATACCATGGCAGTTTTTACAAGAAGTATCTGCTGTTTTTCCAAGTCCTTTTGACTTTAAAATCTGAGGATGAAAAGAGTGTTTTGTTAAAACTTTTTGATGACAACTAACGCAATTAATTTCCTGAATATTTTCAGCATGCGGCATACTCTCGGGATCAAATCCTTTGTGGCATGATACGCAGCTTAATTTTGAGTGAGTGGAACCTTTAAAGACATCTTCATTAACGAACAGGGAAATTTCTTTCCCGTTTTTTTCCATAGTGAGTTCATTATCACTATGGCACATTAAACAATCATCATTCGATTGAGCATATATATTTGTGGGTAGAATAACTAATCCGATTACAAGGAGGGTTTGTATTTTTTTTAAGATGTTTGGGAAGCATCTTAATTTTTCGTTTGATGATAATCTAAGTGCCATAGATGATAAACTTTTGTCTTTATATTCCTATTTAAGAGTTGATAACCAATCGACCAATTTAGTAAGATCTTCGTCAGTTCCTTTAAAGGATGATTTATGATCTTTGTCATTTAACTTCGCTTCTTTTTTCAAGTACTTTGTTAAGAATTCAACAGTTCTGTCTTTTCCAACCGCAGATAAATCAACCGCATCAGATTTTTTGGATTCAATTCCTGCGCTTGTAACTGTATGACACATGTTACATTTATTATCTACAAATACTTTTTTTCCGTCATCACTTTTATCATCAGCAATGGTAAAAGCAAATCCATATAAAGCAACGATAGTTATTACTAATCCAAGATAAATCAATATATTTTTCATGATCTTATATCCTTCTAATTTGAATTTTTTAGTTATTGATTTTGTGCCTCAATGTTACAATTAGAATACCACAGTTTCAATGTTATTTATTTGCTAAAAATCCAATATTATCTTTATTCAGATTTGCTAAATTTCTCAGCTTTGGGAAGTCTTTTTAGAATATATTCGCAACAATTGGAAAGATTATTAAAACTATTGCTTAGGTAAACTATTTAGTTTTAATGTATATAAAATCGTACTCAATAAATGTTTTAATGAACACTTCTAACTTTCAGAATGATATTAATTTCGTATTTCTAAGCCGTAGGCAACAGGGCAGGAATTTTTGAAGAAATTTCATTTAGATCAAATGGCTTGTAAAAAATTTCATTTACAAACTTTTTAATTTTCACTTCAGATTCTTTAACTCTGTTGTTAAAGACATAAGTAAGAATCAGAGGAACTTCTGATTTACACTTTTTAAATTGTTCGCACTTACTAAGAAGATCAACATCGGGTTCAGTATCCATAATAACTAAATCTGCAGAACCGCTGCATACAAGTGAAGAGACAACTTCCATATCAGTTGTAGCAACAACTTTGTATTGAGTCTGCAAGTACATCAGCAAACTATAACATAAGCTAAAATCGGGACTGTATATAACTATATTTTTCATTAATTTTTTTTGATTCTTCTCCCCTGAATGGAGAAGCGGATATAAATCGGCTATTTGTGTGCCAAAATTGATAGTGGAGATTTTATGCGGGTAATGATTAGATTATGTAAGTATTATAGAAAAATGCAGATTATTCTATTCTCGCAATTGAAAATCAGCAAAGTGACATTTTAATTATTGAGAATAAATCCAGATAAATACATCGTTGCTTTACTGTACTAAATTTTGATATCCAACTCTTTTAATTTTCTATACAAAGTAGATAAGCCCACTCTTAAAGCATCAGCAGTTTTTTCTTTATTATTCTCGTTATTCTCGAGTGCCCTTAAAATAAAATCACGCTCAAATTTTCTTACAGAATCATCAAGAGATCCATTAAATGAAAAATCTAATTCATCCATTTTGGGTTTAAATGTTACCGGCAATTCTTGAAGAGTGATCATATCTCCCTTGCAAAAAATTACAGCACGTTCAATAATATTTTCTAACTCTCGCACTTCACCTTTCCATTCGTGACTGAGTATTGCCCGCATTGCTTCATTATCAATTCCCTTAATATTTTTATTTAATTCTTTTCGATACTTATTAAGAAAATGATCAGCAAGTAGAGGAATATCTTCTTCGCGTTCTTTTAGAGATGGAAGATGTATATCAACAACATTTATTCTGTAAAAAAGATCTTCACGAAATCTTCCATTCTTAACTTCTTCTTCAAGATTTCTATTTGTTGTTGCAATAAATCTTGTATTAACCGATAATGAAACAGTAGTACCAACAGGAGTGTATTCTTTTTCCTGAATAGCTCTTAATAATTTAACTTGAAGTTGAGGAGGCATTTCACTTATCTCATCAAGAAAGAGAGTCCCGCCATTTGCGGCTTTCATATAGCCCTCTTTATCAGAAATAGCTCCTGTAAATGCTCCTTTCTTGTGTCCGAATAATTCACTTTCAATTAAATTTTCTGAAATGGCTCCGCAGTTTACAGCTACAAAGGGTTTATTTTTCCTATGGCTCTTATAGTGCAGGGCACGTGCAACAAGTTCTTTTCCTGTGCCGCTGTTACCGCTTATAAGTACTGTTGAATCGGTCTCAGCAACGGCTTCGATCATTTCATAAACTTTTTTTATGCTGTTAGCTTTTCCCACAATATTTTCAAAATCATACTTTCTGTGAATCTCTTCGCGCAATACACGGTTTTCTAAAAGTAAGTCTCTTACTTCAAAAAGTCTTTTAGTTTTTATGAGCAGTTCATCAAACTCAACAGGCTTCAAAATGTAATCGCTTGCACCATTCCTTAACGCAGTTATTGCGGTCTCCAAAGATCCAAAAGCTGTAATAACTATAACAGAAGTTTGAACATTTAAAGTTTTAATTTTTTCTAATAGCTCAGTCCCTCTCATCACAGGCATTTCAATATCTGTAATTACAAGATCAAAATGATTGGCGATCATTTTATCGTAAGCAGTTTTACCGTTTTCAGCTTTATCAACCTCATAGCCTTCCTTTTCCAATATATAGAACAACGAATCCCTGATTATTTCTTCATCATCAACGACTAAAATTTTATGAGCCATTTTTATTCCTGATTTTATTAACTAATCGGCAATTTAATAATAAATGTAGTGCCTTCGTTCAGTTTACTCTTAATTTTTATATCACCCTGAAAACTTTTAACTATGCCATAACTTACCCACAGTCCGAGTCCTGTGCCTCTTCCTTCTTTTTTAGTTGTAAAGAAAGGTTCGAACACTTTGCTAAGATTTTCTTCTTTAATTCCCATCCCTGTATCTGAAAAGGTTAAGGTAACTTCATCGCCATTGCATTCAGATTTTACAGAAATTTTTTCAACTTTACTATCTCTTCTTTTTTCGGAGATTGCATCAACAGCATTTAATAATATGTTAACAAAAACCTGTTGCGTTTGATCTGCAATTAGAGGCAGCAACGGAATATCATTGGTTAAATTCGTCTCAAAAATTATGTCCTTTGCTTTAGTACCCACCTTAGTAATCTCTACAGCTTCGTTAATTACTTTATTGATGTCAGTCAGTTCAAGTTCATAATTTGATGGACGGGAAAAATCTACAAGGTCTCTAATGATTTTTGAAATACGTGTAACCTGACTTTTTACCAATCCGAGTTTTTCATTTACAAAAGGGTCAGTTGTAATTCTTTGTGCAACCTGCACTAAAGCCGATATTGATGCAAGCGGATTTCCAACTTCGTGCGCAATACCTGCAGCAAGTGTTCCAATGCTTTCCATTTTTTGTGTATGAATAAGTTGTCTTTCGAGAGTTCTTTTTTCAGTAAGATCACGATGAATACCAAAATAGCCGGAGACCTTTCCATCTTTATCTAAAATGGGGGAGATTAACAATTGAGTAAAAAATGGTTCACCGGCTTTTCTAAGATTTTCAACTTCGCCAACCCATACTTTGCCGCTTGAAATTGTATCCCACATTTTATCCCAAAACTTGCTGGAGTTTTTTCCACTGCCAAAAACTCTAGGATTTTTTCCAATTAATTCCTCTTTAGAATAACCGCTCGCTGCTTCAAAAGCTTTATTCACATAAATCATTTTTCCACTTAGATCAGTAATCTGCAGGGGGTTTACAGTATTCTCTGCTACATTATAAAATCTCAAAAGGTCTATCTCTTTTTTCTTTTCTTCACTAATATCTCGGGCAGTTACAAAAAGTAATTTCTCATCAAATCCATTGCTGGAAAACGGAACAAAAGTTAGCTTTACATTTATAAACGTTTTATGGATAAATAATCTTGTTTCGATATCGGATGATTTAGCACTGTTGAAAGATTCCTTAAACAACGATTCTGCCTGGCTTCTATCACAAAGTTCCACATAATCAAAAAATATTTCCGGTTCCCTGTCACCAAGATCTAATTTTTTAATAGAAGATTTATTTAGAACTCTTATATTTCCATTTTCATTTACAAGAAAGCACATATCCGGAAAGCCGTCAAATAGGGAAAAATCAAGAGTAATATCGTTGTTCATCGAATTAATTTTGTTATAAAAATTGTTGCGCTAAAATAAGTAATCTAAACCTATTTTATAAGCATAAAATATGATCTAATTAGGAAATGAATAATTAAAAATTAGGGCTAAAATTTTTTATGGAATTTGTTTTAATTATTTTTCCGTATGAATGAGTTAATAAATATTCTTAAGTACAGATTGGTTTGGCTGAATCTCATACTTTGCATCATCTTTTTGATTCTGTCTTTCTATCTCTTTGAATTCTCTGCCTTGCTGTTCATTTTGTCAAGTAATTTATTTGATATACTAGGATACCATTTTTCGTTGATAAGAAGAACTACACAATTGCCGGAAAAAATTATTATTCACTCATACAGAATAAATCAATTTATGTATGATATGCTTTTACTGATCATAATTGGAATTCAGTTTGATTGGGTAGCTGCACTTGCCGGTTGGATATTAAAACAATTCGGATTGCAGGATATCTTTTATTACTTATTTCTTAAAACATCACTTCCACAAAAATGGACGTGGATGAAATGGACGCCGCTTGGCTTCTTTAAAGGAAAGCTTTTCAGAAATGAAATTATAATTCAAGCGATAATAGGAATAGTTATTGCAGTTACACTTTTAATTTTAAGATGATGAAAGAATTATATGGATAAAAAATTAAAAATAGGATTAGTTCAATACAGTCCCGTTTGGGAAGATAAATCTGCGAGCAAAGAGAAATTAAAAAATTTATTAGATCAAATTAGCGGATTAGATCTTATAATCTTTCCTGAGATGACTCTTACAGGTTTCACAATGAAGTCAAAAGACTTTGCAGAAGAATTAGAAGGGGAGAGTCATTCATTCTTTGCGTCATTAGCTAAATTAAAAAAGTCCGCAATTCTGTATGGTGTAATCGAAAAAGGCAAGAAGAAAAATTTTAACACTTTAGTGCACCTAAATAATCAAGGAAAAATAATCAGCACTTACAGAAAAATTCATCCTTTCTCATACTCAAAAGAGGATATTTTTTATGGAAAGGGAAGGGAAGCAGTTGTTACTAAAGTTAAAGGAATTAAAATCGGGCTTTCAATTTGTTATGATTTACGTTTTCCCGAATTATATCGATTATACGCAAAAGAAAAAGTTCATTTGATTTTTGATATTGCTAATTGGCCTGATACACGAATTGAGCATTGGCGAACTTTATTAAAAGCACGTGCAATTGAAAACCAATGTTATGTCGGCGGCGTAAATCGAGTTGGTGATGACCCAAAACTGCATTATAATGGATTTAGTTCTGTGTTCGATCCGATGGGAAAAGAAATTGTTGCTGTTGAGAATGAAGAAAAAGTAATTGCAGCAGAAATTGATAAATCTTATGTTGATGAAGTGAGATTCAAACTTCCGTTTTTAAATGATATTTGGTTAGTGTAAAATAAAAAAAGGACTCTTGCGAGTCCTTTAATTTATAATAACAGGTGATCTTTTTTCTTAGCCGAAAATACATCCAAGCTTATTTTAAATCAAATCGGTCAAGGTTCATTACTTTGTTCCAAGCTGAAATAAAGTCACGCACAAATTTTTCTTTTGCATCATCTTGTGCATAGACTTCTGCAAGTGCACGCAGTTGCGAGTTTGATCCGAAGATAAGATCCAAGCGTGTGCCTGTCCATTTAACTTTATTTGTCTTTCGATCACGACCTTCAAACGTATCACCATTATCAGACATAGGTTTCCATACGGTTCCCATATCAAGCAGGTTTACAAAGAAATCGTTTGTTAGTTTTCCAACCTGGTTTGTAAACACACCGTGTTTTGAACTATCATAATTGGCACCCAATACACGTAAACCACCAACTAAAACTGTCATCTCTGGTGCGCTTAAAGTCAGAAGCTGTGCTTTATCAACCAGCATTTCCTCTGCAGAAACAGTGTAAGCTGTTTTCTGGTAGTTACGGAAACCATCGGCTTCAGGTTCCATCACAGAAAATGATTCTACATCTGTCTGAGCTTGTGAAGCATCTGTACGTCCAGGAGTAAATGGAACTTCAATCTTGTAACCGGCATCTTTAGCTGCTGCTTCAACCGCAGCACATCCGCCAAGAACAATAAGATCGGCTAGAGAGACTTTTTTGCCGTCTTTCTGTACGCTGTTAAACTCTTTCTGAATGCTCTTAAGTTTTTTAAGTGCCTTTTCTAGCTGAGCCGGTTGATTTACTTCCCAATCCTTTTGCGGTTCTAAACGAATGCGTGCACCGTTTGCACCTCCGCGCATATCCGAGCCACGAAAAGTTGATGCAGAAGACCAGGCTGTATAAACCAATTCCGAAATCGAAAACCCAGAAGTCAAAATCTTTACTTTAAGACTTGTAACATCTTTTTTATTGATAAGTTTATGACTAAGTGCAGGTATTGGGTCCTGCCAGATCAAATCTGCTTTTGGAACTTCTGGTCCAAGATAACGAGCTTTAGGTCCCATATCGCGGTGAGTAAGTTTAAACCATGCTTTTGCAAACGCATCAGCAAAAGCTTTTGGATCTTTGTGGAATCTTCGTGAAATAGGTTCATAAATCGGATCGAAGCGCAGTGCTAAATCTGCAGTTGTCATCGTTGGCGGATGTTTCTTTGAAGGATCGTGAGCATCCGGTATCATATGTTCCGGTTTAACATCCTTTGCCTGATATTGCCAAGCACCTGCCGGACTTTTTACCAATTCCCACTCGTAACCGAAAAGCATGTCGAAATAACCCATATCCCATTTAGTTGGATTAGGTTTCCATGCACCTTCTAAGCCGCTAGTAGTTGTGTGAGCACCTTTGCCGGTTTTAAATTTATTGATCCATCCTAAACCCTGCTCTTCGATTGGTGCTGCTTCTGGCTCAGGACCGACTAATTTTGGATCGCCTGCACCGTGCATTTTACCAAATGTGTGCCCTCCGGCAGTTAGTGCCACAGTTTCCTCGTCATTCATAGCCATACGTTTAAATGTTTCTCTGATATCTCTACCAGAAGCAACAGGATCGGGATTGCCGTTTGGACCTTCAGGGTTTACATAAATAAGTCCCATCTGTACTGCAGCTAAAGGATTTTCAAGCTCACGATCTCCGCTATAACGCTTATCACCTAACCATGTATTTTCCATTCCCCAGTAAATATCTTCTTCGGGTTGATAGATGTCCGCACGCCCAGCTGCGAAACCATATGTTTTGAATCCCATCGATTCCAATGCACAGTTACCTGCTAATATAAAAAGATCAGCCCAGGAAATTTTGTTTCCATATTTCTGTTTGATAGCCCAGAGTAGACGACGTGCCTTGTCTAAGTTTCCATTATCAGGCCAACTGTTTACAGGTGCAAAACGCTGGTTGCCGGTACCGCCACCGCCGCGTCCATCAGCAGTACGGTAAGTACCAGCACTGTGCCAAGCCATACGAATAAATAAACCACCATAATGACCCCAGTCGGCAGGCCACCAATCCTGTGAGTTGGTCATTAAATTATACAGATCTTTTTTTACTGCTTTTAGATCAAGTTTCTTAAATTCTTTTGCGTAGTCAAAATCCGAGTCCATCGGATTTGAAACCGGAGCATGCTGGTGTAGTATGCCAAGGTTTAACTGATTGGGCCACCAGTCTTTATTAGATGTGCCTCTGCCGGCAGTATGACTCTGAGATCCACGCGGAACAGGGCATTTGCTTTCATCACTCATATTTTTTCTCCTTTGGTTAATTATTAATTATTTAACTTGAAAATTATTTTGATTATTTGGTTGTTTAGTCTTGATCATTAAAAGATGAATAGTAACTCCAATTGCTATTGCCAATAAAATTATTCTGATATAAAGTTCATTAGTTAGCAAAAATGCTGACAGTGAGATTGAAGTCCAGAGAGTAACTATGTTTATAATTTTTGAATTTCGAGTTAATCCGGTTTTGTTTTGATAGTTATCTATGTAGCCGCCAAGTATTTTATGATTTATTAACCAATCATTTGCTTTAGGAGAGCTTTTTAGAAAACAGATAGAAGCAAGAATTAAAAAAATTGTTGTAGGAAGAAGTGGTAGAAAAATTCCTATCACACCAATTGCAACTAGTAAAAATCCGCTTATTAGATAAAAATATTTTGCAAAAGGGGAAATGGAAATAGTTTGTTCTTTCATATCAAATCTAATTTAAGCTTAGTTTTATTTAATTTTATCAGTAAGATTAAACTATATTCAAAGTATATCAAATTGATTAATTCTATATAATTATAGATTGGATTTATAACAAACAATTTGCTCTAAATTTGAATATTTTTATGCGAAAGATTTCTTAATTTGCTCTACAAAATTATGACAATTACACAATTAGAATACATATTAGCCGTTAACAACTATAAAAGTTTTTCAATCGCCGCAAATCATTGTTTCGTTACCCAACCGACCTTAAGTATGCAAATTCAAAAACTGGAAGAAGAATTTGGTATTGTAATTTTTGATAGAAGTCGAAATCCAATATCAGCCACTGATATTGGTGAGCAGCTTATAAGACAAGCCAAAATAATTATCGAAGAGCGTGACCGTTTTCAAAATATAATTGAAAATGTTAAAGGTGAGTTTAGCGGAATTCTTAGAGTTGGAATAATCCCAACCATCGCTCCTTTTTTACTACCGCTTTTTCTGCAGTCCTTTATAGATAAATATCCAAAAGTTGAACTGGTTTTTGATGAGCTTACTACGAGTGAAATTGTTTCGGGAATTCATAAATCAACTTTAGATTTTGGTATTCTTGCTTTGCCGATAAATGATTCCGGAATTGTTGAAGAATCACTTTACTATGAACCATTTGTAGCGTTCATACCCGAAAAACATAAATTGTACAGTAAAGAGAAAATTAATGTTGATGATTTGTATGTAAATGATCTGCTTCTGTTAAAAGAAGGACATTGTTTACGTGAACAAACGCTTAAAGTGTGCCGAACATCTGAAAAAGAGTGGCGTGATGATCACAATAAAATTCTGTTTGAGTTTGGCAGTCTTGATACATTAATCAATTTAGTTCAGCAAAATTTTGGAATAACTTTGCTGCCATATTTATCTGTAAGATTTATGAAAGATGATTTTCAGTTGAAGTTAGTGCGCGAGTTTACTAAACCAGTGCCCAAAAGAGAAATAGGAATTGTTTACGGCAAATCATTTATAAAAAAACAGCTTGTTAATGCATTGAAAAAAGAAATTCTAAATGCTATTCCGAAAGAATTAAAAGATAAAAAAGAAGGGTTGATAATTCATTAATATGTTTACAATAAAAAGAAAAATAAATTTTTTTGACTGCGATCCGGCAGGAATAATTTTTTACTCAAGGATATTTGAGTTCTGTCATTCAGCTTATGAGCAGATGATCTCTAGTTTTAATCTCAAAGAAAATTACTGGATGAATGATGATTACGTTGTTCCCATTATTCATTCTGAAAGCGAATACGTTAAACCAATAAAATATGGTGATGAGATTGCTATAAATGTTCAGGTTTCTCAGTTACGCGATTCATCTTTTGAACTGATGTACACAATTAAAAGAGACAAAACACTTTGCTGTCATGCAAAAACAGTTCACGTTTTTGTTGATAAACAAAACTGGAAGAAAAAAGAAATGTTCAAGGATTTAGTAGTGGGATTAAAAGGGCATACTATTTAAAACATTTTTTTGATTTTTTCTCTTTCTAATTTGCCTAAACTTGTTCGTGGTAAACTATCGGTAAAGTAAAACTGTTTAGGAATTTTATATCCAGCAAGCTTTTGCTTTAACATTTCTTTTATCATTTTTTCATTGATTGAAGTATCATCAACTATAACCGCACACGCAACAATTTGCCCCCACGTTTTATTTTGCTTTGGAAAAACACAAACGTCTTTTATAAACGGAATTTGAAGTAGTGCTTTTTCAACTTCAATCGGATTAACATTTTCGCCGCCTGTAACAATTAAATCGGTTCTTCTTGCTTCGATAAACAAATAACCATCATCATCAATAAATCCTAAATCACCGGAGTGATAAAAACCATTTATTAATTTAAATGAAGTTTCTTTTTCATTATCCAGGTACTTTTTAAATAAACTATTTGATTTGATAAGTATTTCAGAATCATCTGATATTTTGATTTCAACATTGTTAAATGGTTTTCCAAGTGATTGGGGTTTTGATATAATTTCATTTGATGAAATTGCACTGACCATCGAAGCAGTTTCTGATGAACCGTAAACACGGAATGGCTTCCATCCAAGTTTTTCAGCCTCAAACATCAACTCGTCATCAACAAATCCACCGCCGATTAAAGAAATTCTAAGTGATTCGTTTGGGTTTACCTTATGATGAATCAGTCGTTCTAATTGTGTTGAAACAAGGGAAAGATGAGTTGGGTTTAATACATTGATGGATTTTACCAAATCATTTATTTGCAAAGATTCTGGAAGTATCATTGAACATCCATAAAAAAGCGAGCGACAAATAATTTGAAATCCACCAATATGATAAAAGGGAAGTGAAGCAAGCCAGCGATCTTTTTCTTTATGATTTAAAATCTCATTACTATTTGTAATACTATTTATTAAAGATGAAAAAGTGTGAACAACTCCCTTTGGTCTTCCCGTCGAACCGGAAGTAAAAATTACTACTGCTTCTTGCTCCAATTTTGGGATGGAAAAAGTTAGAGTTTTATCATCATCAATTGTGATTTCACTAAGATCAATTATCATTAATTGATTTTTGCTGTAATAAAATGATGATTTATTGTCAGTAATAAAAAACTTAAAATCATAATCATTTATGATTGAATTAATCTCAGACTCAATCAGTTTTATATTTAATGGAACTGGGATAGCCCCTAAAGACCAAATTGCAATAATAGTGACTATAAAGCGCTGATCATCTTCAATCAACAAGGGAACATAATTATTCTTTTTGATTCCATTTCTCGCAAATGATTTTGCTAGTCGATAGCTAGTAGAAAATAAAGTCTGATATGAAACTAATGCATTAGATTTAATTAATGCAGTAAGATCTTTTCTTTCAGAAAATTTAAAGAAATTATTTATGATGTCTGAACTCATCTTTCAAAACTATATAATCAATTACTATAAAATAATTCCGATCGAAAGCAGTAAACCATATAATGCAGAAAACTTTGCCGAGAGTTCTAAAGTTTTATTGAGCTGTGTACCTGTTAATGCATAAATCATTTTAACCAGAGTTATTGCAATCGGTAGTGTAATGTAAGGGAGGAAAATCCAGATATTAAAATCATATTTAAAGTGAAGAAGGAATGGAATAAAGAACGAAACGAGTATTAAAAAAACGTATTCGTATTTAGAAAATTCTTTTCCAAGTAATACTGCTAAAGTATTTTTTCCAGCAGTTTTATCTTCTTCTATATCCCTATAATTATTTACAATTAAAATATTTGTTATCAGTGCACCAACAGGAAGTGAAATTAAAAAGGCAAGAAATGTAAATTGCTGAGCGTGTAAATAATAAGTTCCAACAGTTCCAACAATTCCAAAAAAGATAAACACGAACAAATCACCGAGTCCATTATAAGCCAATGGAAATGGTCCTGCAGTATATGCTAAACCGGCAATGATCGAAAAAATTCCAATCCATAGAATCATTATCCCCACAGAATAAACGAGATATAAACCCAAAATAAAAGCAGTAAAGAAAACGAGAAATATTCCCCACTTCATTTCTTTTACAGAAATCAAACCCGATGCTAAAACTCTTAATGGGCCTTTCCTTTCATTGGTATCAGTACCTTTTAAATAATCGTATAAATCATTAGTAAAGTTTGTTCCAACTTGAATTAAGATAGAACATAATAAAGCAACAATTGAATAAGCTGGAAAAAATATTCCGTGGTAAATTGCTAAAGCTGAACCCACCATAACAGGAACTAATGCTGCAGGAAGTGTTCGCGGTCTGCTTGCTAGAATCCAACTTTGAAGTTTGGATGGTTTAATCGTTTTTTCACTCATTAAATTATCTAATGTTCCGACCTGACCCTCTTTCTCTCTCCTTGCGAAGGAGAGGGACTAAGGGAGAGGTTTATGGTAACTTAGGAAACTTTTTAAAATTTGGTTTACGTTTTTCATTATATGCTTTTTTCCCTTCCTGTGCTTCTTCACTCATATAGTAAAGTAAAGTTGCATTGCCGGCAAGTTCCTGAATTCCGGTTTGTCCATCAAGTTCTGCATTAAAAGCAGATTTTAAAACGCGAATAGCCATTGGACTGTGCTGTAAAATTTCTTGTGCCCACTTAACACCTTCATCTTCAAGTTTATCAACAGGAACAACTTTATTTACTAAACCCATTTGCAATGCTTCTTGAGCATTGTACTGTCTGCACAGATACCAGATTTCGCGGGCTTTCTTTTGTCCAACCATTCTTGCAAGATAACTTGAGCCAAATCCGCCATCAAAACTTCCAACCTTTGGTCCAGTCTGCCCGAAAATTGCATTATCAGATGCGATAGTTAAATCACAAATTACATGAAGAACATGACCACCGCCAATTGCATATCCGGCAACAAGTGCGATAACAACTTTTGGAATGCTGCGAATTAATTTTTGCAGATCCAGAACATTTAATCTCGGCACTCCATCTTTTCCAACATAACCCATATCGCCGCGAATACTTTGATCGCCGCCAGAGCAGAAAGCATACTTACCATCTTTTGCCGGGCCATAACCAGTGAATAAAATTACTCCGATTGTTTGATCTTCTCTTGCATCAGAAAATGCATCATACATTTCAAAAACTGTTTCAGGACGGAATGCATTTCGTTTTTCCGGTCGATTGATTGTAATCTTTGCAATACCATCCATCTTTTCATAGATGATATCTTTATAGTGTTTAGCTTTTAACCATTTCGATTTCATAAATATTCCGAATTAAATAATACTCTACTTATAGCTTGTTTCCACGACCTTTAGGTTGCGGATGGTTTTAAATTAAATTAAGACTTTAGCCAAAAGAATTTTTATTTGGGCTGAAGCCCAGCTAGTTGTGCAATATTGTAACCATGACTTAAAAGTCGTGGCAATAAATTACATTTCCTATAAACAAACTAAAACTGTCCTAAATAATTCAAGACGATTTCTATAAAACGTTTTGGATCTTCAAGATGAGTATTATGCCCTGAGTTACGAACAATTTTATGTTTTGCCTTAAAAAATCTTTTAGCAAGTCTTGCATTTATTCCGGTAAACTTAGTATCAAGGTCGCCCGTTATTAATAAAACTTTTAAAGGAATCTTTCTCAATTTGTCATGAACGGGAGGCATAATGCCTGTACTAAATCCTCTTAAAGAATTTGCATACCCAATTTTGCTTCCGGAAGCCTTTTTCTTCTTAATCTTTTTCAACTTGTCATTTGAAAATCTTCTTTGCGTATTAAAAAGTTCCTGATCATTCCACATTTCTATAAATTCATCCAATGTGTGAGTCTCAATAAACTCAGCAAGTTTTAAATCTTCTTCATATCTTTTTTGCCGTTCTTCGTCATTTTTAATTCCAGCAGAAGCACTTTCCAGAATTAGTCCTTTTAAATCATCAGGGTAAGCAGATGCATAACTAAGTGCAATTCTACCACCCATTGAATAACCTAAAAGAAAAATTTTATTTGGAGTAAGGTGATCTTTAACAAATTTAATTTGATTAACAATAGCTTCAACATTGTATTTGGATGGGTCACTCGGGACATCACTTTTTCCGTGACCAACTATATCCATTGCAATGTAATTATATTTAACAGGCATTTGTTCAAAAACAGGAAACCAATCTTCTGCACAACCGGTAAATCCATGTAAGAATAAAACATAGTCTTTGGACTTATCAATTTCCTTTGAATGTTCTAGATTTATTTTTACGCCATTAGCATCAAGCTTCATAGTTCCTCAAAAAGTTTTCTACAATCTTATTGGATTTCTTCCAATATTTTTTTCTCAACGATAAAGAATAATCTGCATTAGTTTTTACTTCAAACACAGCAGGTTTTCTTCTTACTGATGATACTTTTATATGGCTAAATATATCTGATTGTGTTTTTAATTCCTTATAGTCTATTTCAAATGCATCGCAAAGTTTCTTGAAAGATAGATTTGTTGGAGTTAAAAAATATTTATCAAATACATTTTTGTATTCCGCAATCGGCAGAAATCTAAAAATAGCTCCACCATTATTATTTATTAAAATCGTAATCAGCGGAAAACTGTATTGCTTTGCAATCAACAAACTGTTTATATCATAATAAAAAGATAAATCGCCTATTACAAGATAAGTTGGATTTTTTGACTGGGCACAAATACCAAGTGCTGTTGATGTAATTCCGTCTATTCCGCTTGCGCCTCTGTTTTGAAAGACGTTTATATTTTTATTAACTGCTGATGAAAAAAAATCGAGATCACGTATAGAAATGCTATTGCCAATCATTAAATTAGAATTTGGCGGAATGGAATCAATAACATTTAATAAAACTCCGGTTTCATTAATATTTTTTGCAATTGAAAATATTTCAGGTTTGATCTTATCAATTTCCGAATTTAAAAATTTTAGATTTTTTAATAAAGGTGAAAAATTAATTTGACTAGCATTAACTGCCTTGATAAGATTTTCTAAAAATAATTCCTCACTCGTTTTTATTACTTTAAATTTACGGGAAGTATTATGAGAATCCCCAAACTTATTAATTGTAAATCGTTCCGGATTAACAGCAGAAAAATAATCTTCTAATTTCGGGGATGTTAAAGCTCTTCCAAAATGTAAAACAAATTTTGGAGCAAATACTTTTGGAAATACATTGGATCTAATCAGAGAATCGTAATTTGTGTTTAGGTTGGATAAGGGTAATGATTTGAATCTTAATCCGCTTGAAGCATCAGCAAAAATTGGAAGTAAAAATTTTATCGAGAAATTTTCAAGACTGGAATAAAAAGAATCACTAAAATTACCTGGCCCAATTGTAATTAATCCTGTTTTGTTTTTTCGAAGAAGATCTCCAATTATTTTAATATCCTTGTGTTCAACAGATTTTGATTGTTTTTTATGATTTGTGTTTAATTCATCTGGTAATGATTCCAGTAAAATCTTTTCTTCAATTTCATCAGTAAAAGAGTTTGGTTCAAGTGGCTTTTCAAAAGGAATATTGATATGAACAGGACCAACGTTTTTGTTAGCGCAAATATCAAAAGCATTTTTGGCTGCTGCTTTAAGTTGTTTGATTTTCTTAAGATTGATTTGTGGTAAACGTGTATCATAAAAAAATCTTGCGTGGTTATTATATAGATGATCCTGATTGATTGTTTGATTAGCTCCTGAATTACGCAAGTAAGCTGGTCTATCCGCTGTGCAAATAATTAAGGGGACTCTGTTTTGATATGCTTCGATTATTGCAGGATATAATTCGGCTGCTGCTGTTCCTGAAGTTGTTACTACGACAACCGGTGTGTTAGTCTGCTTCGCAATTCCTAACGCAAAAAATCCGGAAGTTCTTTCATCGATGATAACATAAGATTTTATTTTTTTATTTTGTGATAACGCATAGGTAAGCGGAGTGCTTCTTGAGCCAGGCGATATACAAGCATATTTAACACCACATTCAGCAAGCTGATCTAAAAAAATGTTTGCCCAAAAATAGTTGCGATTAGTTCTTATCAACATTATTAAATAAGGATAGAATTGGTTTTAATTTTAGTTGAGCTTCCTCGAACTCTTCTTTTGGATCAGAGCCTTCAACAATTCCGCAGCCAGCATAAGCATAAAGTTTATTGTCTTTTACTAATGCAGAACGAATAGTTACAAAAAATTCACCATAATTATCTGCATTAAACCATCCAATCACTCCTGAAAATAATCCTCGATCAAAATCTTCAGTCTTCTCAATCATTTTTAACGATTGCTCTTTTGGAATTCCGCAAACTGCGGGAGTGGGGAATAGCGAAGAAATAATTTTAAATATCAGATCTTTTGACTTCAGTTTGCCAGTAACTGACGTTTGCAGGTGCTGGATGTTTGGAAGTTTTTTAACAACAGGGCTTTTAACGATTTCGACTTGATCAACAAAATTAAAAACCGATTTTTTTATATAATCAATTACAGCTTCGTGCTCCATATTGTTCTTATCACTTTTAAGAAGTTCTTCTTCTAATAGTTTGTCCTGATCTGGATTTACACCACGCATAATTGAACCAGCTAAAGCCTCTGTAAAAAAAGTATCCCCCGAATATTTTATTAGTATTTCGGGAGTCGATCCAAAGAAAATTGATTTACCAGATTTGTAAAGAAAATTTGTACAAGTCGGATATTTTATATTTAGGTCACCCAGGGTTTTCTGCCAATTTATTGGTGAGGAAATTTCATTTTCAACTCTTCGTGCAATTACAACTTTATCAATCTTCTCGTGCTTTATCTCATCAACAACTGAATTGATTTTATTTTTCCAATTCGTAAAGTCATCGTGGCGGCTGATTTCAATAAGACTAGAGCGATCGCTTGAAGTTTCTTGCAAACGGTTGTCCAGATTATAAATCAATTCTGTTTCGCGTTCCAGGAATTCATTAAAATTTTCATGATGAGAAAAACTTTCCGAGAAAAAATTTGCTATGATAAAACAAGATCCCGAGTGTTGAAATAAAATTATTTTTGGAACTATAAAATCTATATCATTAAAATCAGACCATTCTTCAGAATTTTTTTTGATAGGAAATTTTACGGATGTTAAAAAGATTGGAAGGTTAAACTTTTCAAAATCGCTGTGATTAGAAACGAGTTTGTGTTTTAATATGGATATTTCTTCTGCAAGTGATTCATAATTATCAAAAGTGAATGATTGCTTGTTCAATATTTCAAAAGATAAAAATGAAATATTACTTTCCGGTTCGGAATAATAAAAAACATCTTTTGCAATATTAACAAAATGTTCAAGCAGCAGCGTAAACTTTAACTGACTGATTTTTGCAGCATAACTAAAAAATACTTTTTTAGGATTGCTAAGATTCTCAGAAAAATCATCTGAAGTATTTGCTGATATTTGTGCGGTGTTACTCATAAATCTCTATTGTTTACTAAAGTAAAATTAAGTGATTAGGTTAAAAGTTCATAAGATGAAAACTAAAAATTCATATCTTTTTCTACAGTATCCAGAATTCTTAAATAACTATCATATCTTTCTGCCGAAATATTGTCATTTTCAACCGCATTTATTACTGCGCAGCCAGGTTCGTGATGATGAGTACACGTGTTGAAACGGCAATCGCCTATTAAGTTTTCAAATTCTTTAAAGTAATGTCCTAAATCTTCTTTTCTAATTCCAAAAGGATCAATCTCCCGAACGCCAGGAGTATCAATGATATATGTTTCATTACCGAGATATATCATAACACTTGTTGATGTAGTATGAGTTCCTTTTGATGTGTAATTGCTTATCTCACCAACTTTAAGATTTAACTCTGGATACAAGATATTTAGTAAAGATGATTTACCAACACCGGATTGTCCCCAAAAAAGATTTTTCTTTCCTTTAAGATATTTAGCAAGATCGGAAAACCCTGAAGAGTCAATTGTTGATGTAAGAAAAACTCTATATCCAATTTTTTTGTAAAGATCAGCCCAGGCTTTAATAGATGATTCTTCAGCAAGGTCAGTTTTGTTAATAATAATATTTGTTTTGATGCGTGCACTCTCGCAGGCTACTAAAAATCTATCTAAAGTTTTGTTATTGAAATCAGGTTCTAAAGTGCTGGTGACAATAAAAATATTATCAATGTTTGAAGCAATTATCTGCTCAAGTCTTTCTCCGCGGAAACTTGCACCGCGTGTTTTTATTGCTTTGCGTGAAAGATAATTTCTACGAGGAAGTATTTCATAAATAACACCGGTTCCATCTTCATTTAAATCATAACGTACATAATCGCCAACAGCGGCAAAATCTCTGTTAAAAAGTTTATCCTTTTTAAGATTAAAATCCTTTTTAAATTTTCCTTTAAGCGAGCATCTTATAACTGTGTGATCTTTTTCTGAAAAGATATAAATATCTTTACTTTCTGATCTTGAAATGATTCCTTGAATTATCTTCTCCTTTTAAAAATAAAAAAGCACCATATAGAAAAATATGGTGCTCAAATCCTTTAAGCAATAAACAATGTGTCTAAAAACGGAATGTTGTTGTAAGCATTACAGTTTGTTGTTTAATATCTTGATATGTTCTTGATACTTCAGCATCATAGTTATCTCCAATATCTTTCCACCAGCCGTATGCGTATGCTAAATCAATTCCAAAAACACCTTCAAAATTAAATCCAATACCGGCAGTTAAATATTTCCTATCAAATTCAGGGTCATCGGCTTCAAATGGAGATTGTTGATAAATTGCGCCAGCTCTAAATTTTATTGGAAGAAGTGGCAAAGTTAATTCGGCTCCAATATTGCCGTTATATGCAACACGCATTGATTGCTTTATCAGATTGTTCTGGTCAGAGAAAAAAGTTTGATCAATTCCTTCTGGATTTTTAAACTCCATTTGAGTGTAATCAATTATACTTGCTTGTCCGGTAATAATCAGATATACAAGATTAAAAGCTACTCCACCAGTAAATTCGTAAGGAGTTTGAATATCATATTTTACTTGGTCACTGTATTTATAAGTATCTAAAAAATATTTCTGCCCTGTTCCAAATTCACTTGATCCATTTACATCAAAATTTTCCTCAACAGTATAAATTTTAGGAAATTGAATAGTTAAACCTAATCTCATAAAAGATTCCCACTGGTACATCATTCCTAATTTTCCGCTCCAGCCGCCAATATCCCATCGTAATAAATTTTTAAAATTAAAAGTTCTAAAATCCGTGGTTTGAGGTTCACCAACAGCAGTTACATCCTCATAAATATTTTGAGTGTCATCCTCAAAATAATCATTGTTCGATTCAAAACTTCCCGTATGAATTGTAAAATTGCCGCCAATAAAAGTATTCTTAGCAACTTCAATCGCACCGGAGAAATTCCAATCATTTATCGCCCCTGTATTCAGAATGGTTCCGCTCTGGTTAAGATTTCCATTTATTGGAGTATTATTTAATTCATCGGTTAGATAAAGATCAAAGGGAACGTCAGTATCTAACAAACTTTGAATTTTTGAGGTAGGTCCGGAATTGAATCCATTAAATTCAACAATGCCGGATAAATCTTTACTTTGATTATATCCAATACCAACAACCATAGAGCCTCTTTTTGTAGGAAAGGGAAGCACGATACTTGCCTGATTAAATTTAGTACCATTAGTTTTAGAACTGGATTCATTCCCTAAAAAACTAACATCGTTATTAAAATTTGCGAAATTAAATCCTGCTGCAAGCATAGAATTTTTAATAAGTGCCAATCCCGCAGGATTAAAATAAGTAGCGGAGGCATTATCACTAATTGCAACAAAGGTATTTCCCATTCCTAAAGCACGTGCATCCGGTCCTAAACCCGGGAAACCTACCCTTATAGCATCATTATAATTTTGAGCTAAAGTAAATACACCTAAAGAATTTGCAATTAAAAATATCTGCACAAGAGTTTTACTGAACATTTTATTTATCTCCTGCCGTTTCCTGAATTTCGTGTATCAGAAGAACCTCGAGTATTATTGTTACTATTGGATGAAGAATTATTATTTGAACTTGAATATGATTCAGTTCGAGTTACTGTATTATTTGTAAAATCAGTATTTCTTCCAGTATTACCTCTGCCATTTCCATCATTTCTTATACTGCCATTTCCGCTGCCATTTGTTCTTTCCTTTGTTTGTGCTGTATTGATATCAGGTTGATAAGTTTCATAAGTTGGTGGATAATATGTTGGCGGCGGGGGTACCGGCACAGGTTCAATAACTATAGGCTGTATATATTCAACATAAGTAACATATCCTGTGGAATCACTTTCAGGTATATCAAGAACAGTGTAGCACCCTTGCAAAATTGTTATTACAGAAAATAAAGTTGTTAATAATATTATCTTTTTCATTTTATTTACCTTCTTCCTGAATTATTACTTCCGCTATTTCTTGGAGGATTTGAATTTGTATTTCCTCTTGGTGGAGAAGATGTATTATTTCTAGGAGGACTGTAACTCCTTGGTGTATTATTACTTTTGGGTGGAGTATAATTCCTGTTAGGTGATTTATTCGTATTAGTGTTAGAATTTCTGTTTACGTTTGGGGTTTTCCTATCCGTATTAGTTTTTTTAGGATCAGTAATTCTTGTGGTATTTGTTTTCGTTCGTGTATCACGACCCACTTCTTTAGTTTTATTTGTCCTGGTTTCATTTCTTTTTAGTACATCATTCATTCTGGAGTTTTTAGTGACTTTAGTATTACGTAATGTCTCATTTGTTCTTTCGTTTACTCTGTCTAATGATTTTGTAATGTCATTGCGATTAAGATCTCTGCCTTGTTCTTTCAATCCAGTGCGACTTATTGTAATGTCATCACGACCCGAAACTAATTGTCTCTCTCTTGTTTTTAGTTGATCTCTTAATGCTGTATTACCATCTCTGGAAGTTGTTAAATTTACATCTCTTCCATTGCCACTGTTTCGGCCACCGGAATTATTCCTGATTTTATAACCGTCATTTGTACGATATTTATAATTGTCTGAATAGTAATCATCATTCCAGTAGGGATAATTATCATAATATCCATAACCATAATTTGGATACCAATAACTTGGATAGTAGCAATATGGAGTTGGGTAATACCAATAACTTGGATACCATGAATACCAGTACCAAGGATCATAATACCAACTGGCTCCTATACTAATTGATACGGCTGGATAATAATCCCAGAAATATTTTCTGTAAGATGGATAACCGTAGAAATAATAATTTGTAATATTACCTTCACTATCAACATATGACTCTTCATATTCTGATGCATACTCATCAATTGCCATAGAGTCCATCTCTGTGATGGCTGCTTCATTGTCACTATTATTATCTTCTGCTCGACTCCAATTTCCATAATCAGAATCGGTGGCAAGTTGACTATAGCATCCCGTCATCAATGTTAGTGTTACGAATGATAAAAAAATTATTAAATATGTTTTCATTTTATACCTCTTGATTTCAATTATTGCAAAAATCGCAAATATCGAGCCTAAAAAAAGGGATAAATAATTAACGGATTAAGGAAAAATCTTATTGATGAAATGAGAAGTGTATAGTTGAGTAAACTAATTTGTACTAAAAAAAACACACAGACAAATAATGCTATTTATATTTTCTGAATAAACTCTATAACCATTCCTCTATCAGCAGCATTTGTATCAAATGAACTATTCCCAAGTAAATCTCTCAGATCGAATCCAAAAGTTACTCCATCCGAGATTGACCAGCGAACTCCCATGTTTAAATAACCTTTCCCCTCGCCAAATTCATTTGTTGAATTATCATTAAATGCAAAATTATATTCGGCAATTACGGAAAAAGAACTTCCCAAGGTTTTTTCAGCTCCAACCATTAGGTTTATAAAGTTATCTCCATCGTTATCCTCAAGAATTGAATAGTTTATTTCCCCATGTAAGCTTAAGTATCCAAGGACACTAAAATTCTTACAAACTGCGGCAAAAAATCCGGGAGCTTTTATCTCGTACCTTTTTGCTTCATCAAAATATTCACCCTTTCCCTGGGTATCAAATCCAAGAGTAAGGGCAGGTATTACCAACGATTCATCAAATAAACGAAAACGCAAGTTTACACCTGGAGGGAATTTGTACCAACTAATATCTCCTGATCCAATTATATTTGAACCTCCATATGAAATTCCTATACTTAAATTTTCTATAATACCTGCTTCAAGTTTTACGATAAGTGTTCCATAAGGTAATAACTCAGTGCTTAATCCATAAGAACCTTTTTGAATAACGCCTGCTGTGGGCATATCGATTAGTTGCCTGTACTCATACTTAGCGCTTTCACCGGCAGTACCCTGAGCGTAAGTAGTTTGAAATGCAAGTATTGATATAATAAATAGTATTATAAACTTTTTCATTTTTCCTCGTATGGAATAAAAACTTGACTGCAAAATAGAAATAATTTTTCTTTGTTTAATTATCTGTGTCCTATAGTTATTTTGGCCTTAGCTGACTCAAGGCCGGTTATAGCAACTAAATTTTCTTTGATATCAAGTGAGCCATAACTGCCATTGAAGGTACCAAGTTCTGGTAAAAAACTTTTCCAGCTAAAACCATTGTAATGTAATATCTCTCCGAATGCACCAACGACAAAAACATCATTTAATGCAGAACCTCTGATCCTTGAAGTGCCGTAATGGGTTATATCAAGTGGCTCATTTTTCCAATTACTTCCAGCAAGATTAATCTTTTCATAGATACCGCTACCTACCACGTAGTAATGTCTGTTTGGAATGAACCAGCAACTAAACAATTCCCACTGAATAGGTGTTGAAGAAATTTGAGTTGCAGTATTTCCATCAATTTTAAAAATAGCTTTATCCAATGGTAGGTTTTGTGTACTTACAGCAATTATTTCTTGTTTCCCGGTTTTAGAATTATTTGCACCATATATATCCATAAATTCTAATGTCGTTCCACTTTCTATTCGCTGCCAGTTAGTGCCGTTGTAATGAGCTATTTGTCCGTTATACCCAACAGCATAGATATTATTATTATCGGTACCCCATAATTTGTTTACGTAAACAGGAGAACTATGTCTATTTGTTTGCCTAATACCATTCCATTTTGTTATTTGTGAGCCGGAAGTAATCCAAATATTATTTTCATCAAAAGCTAAAATTGATTTTGCTTCATAAACTCCTGTATCTGGTTGACCTGGAATAGTATAAAAATATAGTTTATGGAGAGTCCACTCACTTCCATCCCAATGCACGGCATTATAAGTTGTATAACCATTCTGGCTTGTATCAGCAATCAATATCTCACCAACTGCCCAGATATCATTTCCATTTATTATTGCAACATCATAAAGTGTACTGCTACCTATAGTACCAAACGTCCAACTCTGGAAAGTGAAGTTGTGGCTTGTCGTATCCATTGTTGTAACTTGTTGTTTGATACTGGATACTTGTTGCTGGTTACCGGATGCCGGATTCCAGATACAGGATAACTGGAAATTGTATGTTTGGTTGGGAAGCAGTGAATCGATGTAGAGTAGAGAGTCTTGAGTATTGAGTAAAAAACTTTGAGAGAGAGAATCACCAGTTGGGTTATATTGTTTTAATGTTAGTTCTGCTGGCAATACTAAATCTTTTGTTGTTAATTGCAGCCAAGCTTCAGTACAAGTTACGTCATCAAGCTCAAGTGATAAAGCTGGTATTTTTTCAATAGGTGGAATTGGCGGTTCGGCTGTGTTGCAAGAGGTTAAGTTCAAGCACAAGTTAAAGTTCAAGAATAAGAAAAGAGCTAATAAAATATTTTTGTTCATTGATCAGCCTTAAAATCTACACAGTTAAAGTTAGGATTTCGATTTCAATATACTCAGACAATAAAGAGTGCTCAGATTTTATTTTAATTCCTACTAATCCTGCTTCTCCTTTAGATCTGATCTTTATAAATCCAGTTTCTTCATTACGCTCAATGATTTCTATCAGTTCTAAGCCTTCAACAATCTCAAAAGTTGCAGATGATTTTCTAAACCAGGCTTTTTTTCCCAAGGCATTAACTGGAATAACTTCAATTGTAATTTCAGAAGAAATATCTGCATATAAATTTTGAGCCGATCGTATTACTTCACTTCCGTAAATATTATACAGAAAAAAATATCCGCCAAGAAGTAAAACAAAAATAGATATGGATAAATAAATTAGTATAATTTTTTTCCTCATCGGTTTGTGCGTTTTTCTTTTGCAACAAATAATCTTAGGCTATTTATTATTTCTAAAACAACCTCATCAGGCACTCCATCCGTATGCAACGATTTAAATCTCATATCGCATTGATCATTTACATAATCAATTACAACAAATCTATTCTTAACTGTTAATGCAATTTCTGTTGAGAAAAAATCAAGCTGCGTTAAACGCTGAATTGTTTTAGTAATTAAAAAAAGTTTTCTCAATCCAAACTCTTCTATTTCAGTTTCCATCAACTGATTATAAATATGAGTTTCATCATCCCACCAAACGCAAACTGCTTTACCGAAAGACCAATAACATCTGAACCACGCTCTTTTGCCATCAAGCATTTTGGGGTAAACTTTTTCCTGTATCAAATATTTATCATTGATGTGCATCTGTCTTTCTTGTAAAACTTCCTTTAAAGATTCTGCACCTTTAACCACACCAATTCCACCGCCTGTTATATTACAAGGTTTTATTATGAAAGGTCTGCCAAGTAATTCAAGGTCATCGATTGAGATGAAAATTTCTTTTGCCTGGCTGTGGGGTGGAATTATTATTGAGTACGGAACATTAAGTCCCGAAGTAATAAACTCAAGATGCATATTTGCTTTATCGATGGCATGTTCAACAAGCTTGTGTGGATTAAAAACATAAGCACGTCTTTTAGTAAGTACTCTGTTAAGCTCGATAAAATTATCATCTACATCTGAAGCTCTGTCTAATAAACATCTGAAACTTAAACGACGTGTCTTAACATTTTCGGTAACTTCAGAAATATTCTTATATGTGATAACGTAAGTTGAAATTCCGAATTGATGCATCATTTTTTCGATAGCAGAAACAAATTCCACATCAAATTCCCAATCGTATGCTATTGCTAAATCGTATGATTCCATTAAAAATCTTTTTATGCAAAGTTACAACATAGATGCTTAAGTTTTCAAATTATCGCACGGGAAGCAGATTCAAATAGCCTTGTTATTACAATACTGCAATAATATATTCACGGACGTGAAAAGAAATATTCTCTACATATTTATCCCCATAATATTATTATCATTTTTTTTGATTAATTGTTCAGGTTCAGCCTCAATTACAGAAGGAAAAACTGATAGTGAAAAACCGACATTGACTCTCGATCAGCAGAAGAAAAAAGCACTTGAGTTTTTTATTAATGGCGGCGTTTTTGAATCCCAGGGTAATTATGAATCTGCTGTTGGACAATATGAAAAAGCACTTTTTTATGATTCATCAGCCGGACTTTATTATACGCTTGCCAAAAATTATGTTTATTTGAATAAATTAGTACCTGCACTAAACTATTCTCAAAAAGCTTTAGAGCTTGATTCAACGAAAATCGAGTACTATGATCTTCTTGCAGATATTTATAATTATGGTAATAAAACTGAATCAGCAATTGCCACTCTTGAAAAAGCAATCGAACTTGATTCAATAAATATTGAACTAAATTATAAACTCGCTCGTTTGTATGAAGCTGATAAACCATTAAAAGCAGTAAAATTATATAATAGAATTTTGTATCAAGTTGGTCCTGATTGGTCAGTGCTTACACGAATAGCCGAGCTGCAGGAAAGATTAGGCAATAATGAGGAAGCAATTAAAGCAATAGAAAAATTACTTGCAATTGATCCAGCTAATGTACCTCTTAAGAAAATGCTGATCGAATTTAATCTTAAAGCAAAAAGATATGATGAAGGAATTTTGCTTGCGGATGAAATTTTAGAATTGATGCCGGACGATCTTGAAACAAGAGAAGCTAAAGCAAAGTTATTGTTAGGAAAAAATGATTGGGATGGTGCTTCTAAAGAATTTGATTATTTATTGGATCAACCGGATATTATTCTTGATGCAAAGATAAATATTGGCGCAAATTATTTTAATAAAGCCATAACTGATTCCACATTGCTGCCAATTGCAAAATCCTTTTTTACTAAACTTGATGAAGACACCACAAACTGGCAGATTAAAATGTACCTTGGTGCTATTGCACTAAGTGAGGGTGATGATTCTGTTGCTATTGAGAATTTTCAGTACGTTACAAAAAATGCAAACTGGAATGTTGCCGCTTGGGTAAGACTTGGCGGTTTGTATTTTGATAATCGGAAATATGATGAAGCTGAAGTAGTAATGAATGAAGCTGTGCTTTCGTTCCCGGAAGATTTTTATGTTAATCTAATTTTAGGTTTGTCATTAGCTCAGCAATCAAAACATCAAGAAGCCGAAAAGTATTTAAAGAAATCTACAATTCTTAATCCAACAGATATCACTGCTCTTTCAGCATATGGTTTCACTCTTAATCAACTTAAAGAAAATGATAAAGCTATTTTCTACCTTAAGCAAGCTTTAGAAATTCAACCGGACGATGTTCAGTTGATTGGAACATTGGCTATGATTTACAACGGAATGCAATCATTCGAATTAAGTGACAGCCTCTACGAGCTTGCACTTGAATTAAAACCTGATGATCCATTAATTAATAATAATTACTCTTATGCGTTTGCAACCCGTAAAATTCAACTTGATCGTGCATTAAAAATGGTACAGATTTCTATCGCTGCAGATTCTTTAAACTCATCATACCTGGATACAATTGGATGGGTACACTTTATGCTTGGCAATTATAAAGAAGCAAAATTATATTTAGAAAAAGCTATTGAAGTTGGCGGAGAAAGCGCAGTCATGTTAGACCATCTTGCGGATGTGGAATCGAAACTTGGGAACAAAGAAAAAGCAATTGAGCTTTGGAAAAATGCGCTGGAGCTTGATCCAACAAAAAATGAAATAAAAAATAAAATTGATAAAGGTGCGATTTGAGAAAATTTAGTCTGATAGTTCTGTTGTTAACCAACTTCATTCTTATATTAACAGGATGTGTACCTTCGCAGCCAACCGAAGAATTTGAACTTCTTCCATCAGAAAGATTGACAAATAAACTTGAAGCAAACCGAAGAAAAATAAAATCTTTTGAAGGAACCGGAACAATCTTTGTTAACACACCTTCTATGGATAACAGTGCAACCTTCAGAATAATATTACAAAAACCTGATTCAATTTACTTAACAATTATGGGCCCATTTGGAATTGAGCTTGCGCAAGCATTGGTTACAAAAGAAAAGTTTACATTTTATGATGCACTTAAAAATACAGCATATGTTGGATCAGTAAACTCAAATGCACTGCAAAGTATTTTCCGTATCAATTTATCTTTTGAAGATTTGCTTGATGCATTTGTTGGTTCGGTTAATCTCACAAGTAATCTTTACAGACCACCGGATGACTATTTTGTTGAGGATGACAGATACGTGCTAACTTATCTTGATTCCGCTAGAACAAACAAGACTATCTACAGAGTTGATGTCAGACAATTAGGAATAACTAATTATCAGCTTTATGGATTTGATGAAACTCTTATGCTGGAAGGAAATTATTCCGATTTCGAACTGCTGGAAAATGTAGCTGTGCCGTATAAAATTGCAATCAATAATATAACAGATGATCAGAAAATCAGTATCGATTACAAAAAAATTAATGTTAATAAAAAAAATATCTTTATAGATTTTAAACTCCCAGACGATGCCACAATCATAAAATGGTAAAAATTGTTTTTTACATTTTTCTCTTTTTGTCGATATCTTCTAGTGCAGATTCTTACGCTCAAACCACTCAAATAGATTCACAAAAGGAGGAACTAATAAAATTAAAAGATGAGATTTCCCGCCTTGAAAATGAACTTGCCCAGAAAAATAAGAAAGAGAAAAAAACTTTAGAAGATCTTGATAATATCAGTAAACAAAATTTTCTTGTTAATAAATTATTAATAAATCTTCGCGGAGAAGAAGCGAAAAAAGAAAATGAGATAAAAGAAAGTGTATCCAACATTTCATCAATTGAAAAGGAAATTGATCTTCTCCAAAAAAATTATGCTAAATATGTAGCTGCAACTTATAAAAACGGGACACATACTGAATGGGAAACAGTTCTTGATGCAAACACCTTCCAGCAGGCAGTTGTAAGACTGGAATATCTAAAAAGATTTTCGATCAGCCGTGAAAAAGATCTTAAGAAACTTGAAACTAATAAAAAAGATCTGCTAATTGCTAAAGCCAAACTTGAAGCTGAAAAAAAAGAGAAAGAAATTCTGACCCAGCAAAAAGAAATTGAAGAAAAATCGCTTTCAAAAAAATTAAAATCTCAAAAATCCATTCTAGCGGAAATTAAAAAGGATAAAAAAAAGATATCAAAAAGTGTTAACGATAAAAGAAAATCTGAACAGAAAATAAGAGATCTGATTGTTAAAATGGTGGAAGATGCTGAAGCAAACAGAAAAAGGGAAGAGGAATTAAAATTAAAAAAACCTGAAACTGTAATTGCTACAACGACTGAAACAAAAACTAAAAAAGAAGTTGAGAGCAGTGAGTATAATTTTGATCTATCGACCAGCAGCTTTACTAATTTTTCTGAACTTAAAGGAAAACTTAACTGGCCTATTTCTAAAGGTAAGGTTGTTAGAAAATTTGGTGAATCATTAAATCCAAAACTTAAAACACTAACAGTTAATTATGGTATAGACATTAGAGCCGGTGGTGATATGAGCGTTAAGTGCGTTGCGGAAGGCGTAGTCTCGGCAGTTGAATGGCTGCCTGGTTACGGCACTGTATTGATAATCAGTCATAAAGGAAATTATCGTACAGTTTACGGTCATCTTTCAGAAGTTTTTGTTAAAGAAGGTGATAAAATTAAAACAGGCGGAGTAGTTGCGACAGTTGGCGAAAGTCTTGAAGGAAAAATTTTGCATTTTGAAGTTTGGAGTGGACGTCAGAATGTAAATCCTGAGATATGGTTGAGAAAATAATTTAGCAAATGGTTTGAAACGCATATTTCAAATAATTAATTCCAACAAAGTTTTATTTAAGAACTTCACATCTCTTTCTGTTTTACAAATTGCAAATTATATTTTCCCACTGATTACACTTCCATATTTAGTTAGAGTTTTGGGACCGGAAAAATATGGCTTGGTAAACTTTGCAGCAGCATTTGCAGCATACTTTACGATTATAACAGATTATGGTTTTAATCTTTCTGCTACTCAGGAAATTTCTGTAAGCAGAAATGATAAAAAACGTGTCGCAGAAATATTCTCATCTGTAATTACTTTAAAAATGATGTTCTTTATTCTCTCCTCAGTTATTTTTTTCTTAGCTGTGTTGGTTATCCCGCAATTTCAGGAATATCAACTTTTATTTATTGTAACATTTATCAGTGTATTTGGTACTGCTCTATTCCCGCTATGGTTTTATCAGGGAATTGAAAGAATGAATTACATTTTGGTAATAACAGTTTCTGTCCGATTGATTATTATTGTTTTGATCTTTGTGATCATTAAAGCTGAAAATGATTTTATAAAGTTGGCTGCACTGAATACAATAGCACAGTTTGTAATTGGTTTTGCAGGCTTAATGATTGTGTTAAACAAGTTTCATATCAAGTATATCTTTCCCAAAATATCATTGCTAAAATTACAAATCAAAAATGGCTGGAATCTATTTCTATCAACTGTTTGGATAAATCTTTATACAACTTCAAATGTTTTTATACTTGGACTGTTTGCTCCGGCTAATGTAGTTGGATATTTTGCCGCCGCTGATAAAATTAGAATGGCATTTCAGGGAATACTTTCTCCCATGTCACAAAGTGTTTTCCCTTATGTGAACAATTTATTAAGTGAATCTTATGAGAGATTCATTAGTTTTAATAAAAAATTATTTAAGATTGCATTATTAGTCGGAACAGTAATTTCTATTGCATTATTCTTATTTGCCGAACCATTAGTAAATATTGTATTGGGAAAAGATTATGAGTCTTCCATATTAGTTTTAAAAATAATTGCCTGGCTGCCGTTAATAATATTTTTAAGTAATATTTTAGGAATACAAACTATGCTTCCAATGAATAAACATAAAAGTTTTGCAATTATTTTATTCTTTGCTGCAATGATAAATCTGATATTATCATTTATTCTTGTGCCAACATATTTTGAGATAGGAACTTCAATTTCTGTTCTTGTTACAGAGATATTTGTAACGATGTCATTTTTTGTTTTCATTAAGAAAAATAAAATTTTGGTTGTATGAAATATGATTATTTGATAGTTGGTGCCGGATTCGCGGGATCAGTTATGGCAGAAAGATTGGCTTCGCAGCTTAACAAAAAAGTTTTGGTTGTTGAAAAGCGTAATCACATTGCCGGAAATGCATATGATGAATATGATGAACACGGTATTCTTGTGCATCGATATGGCCCGCATATTTTTCATACAAACAGTAAAGAAGTTTTCGAATATTTATCTTTGTTCACCGAATGGATTCCATACGAGCATAAAGTTTTGGCTAAGATTGGAAAAGAACTATATCCAATCCCAATTAACAGAATGACAATAAATAAACTTTATAACTTAAATCTTAAAACAGAAGAAGAAGTAAAACACTATTTTGAAAATGTAAGAGAGAAAAGATTTCCAATACTTAATTCTGAAGATATTATTGTTGACCAGGTAGGAAAAGATTTATTTGAAAAGTTTTTTAAACATTACACTAAAAAACAATGGGATCTTGAACCGAAAGAACTTTCACCAAGTGTATGCGGTAGAATACCGATTCGCACAAACGATGATTGCAGATATTTTACAGATAAATACCAGTTTATGCCCAAAGACGGCTATACAAAAATGTTCCAAAAGATATTGAATCATAAAAACATTGAAGTAATTTTAGATACAGATTATAAAAGAATTTTAGATTCAGTAAAGTTTGATAAAATGATTTACACTGGACCAATAGACTACTTCTTTGATTACAAGTTTGGAAAACTACCTTACAGATCTATAAGATTTGAGTTTAAAAACATAAATCAAGAACAATATCAGGAAACAGCGCAAGTTAATTATGTAGATAATTTGGTTGAATACACAAGGGTTATTGAACACAAATTATTAAATCAACAAAACTCTGGGACAACAACAATCTCATTTGAATATTCTCACCAAAATGGTGAACCATTTTATCCAATTCCAACGGAGGAGAATAAAAGACAATCTCTTCTTTATCGAGATGAATCTGAAAAACTTACAAATGTAATTTTCTGCGGAAGATTGGCTGAGTACCAATACTATAATATGGATCAGATAGTGGCTAATACATTAAAAATATTTGAGAATGAAGTGAGATGACTGATTACCCCTTAGTAACAGTTAATATTCTTTCATTCAATCGCAGAGATGAATTGCGAAACACTTTAACTAAAGTATATGAACAGGACTATAAAAACATTGAAGTAATAGTTGTAGATAATGCTTCAAGCGATGGAAGTTCTGAAATGGTTAAAAAAGAATTTCCGGAAGTTCAATTAATACAACTTACAAAAAATATTGGAATTGAAGGATGGAATGAAGGTTTTAAAGTTGCAAAAGGGGAGTACGTTTTGGTTTTGGATGATGATAGTTATCCATTATCAACATCGATCTTTAATGGAATAAAAAAATTTAATTCTTCTTTTAATCTTGGAATTGTTGCCTATAGAGTGTATGATAAAAATATGAGTGAAACCGATTCAATTTATCTCCAAGAGAATAGGTTACTTTACTTTGTAGGTTGCGCCGCTCTTATTAAAAAAACAATTTTTCAGGATATTGGATATTTCGATGAAGTATTATTCATTTATGAACATGAAATTGATTTTACAATTAGATTAATTAATTCTGGTTATTTAATTTCTTTAAATAATGAAGGCGGAATAATCCATACACGAAACACAATGCACAGAAAATTTCGAAATAATTTTGATGAAAGAAGAATTTATTATACAACAAGGAATACTTTAATAATCCTTACAAAATATTTTACTTTCAAGATAGTTGGCTTGAGAATAATTAGAGTTATAATTGGTAAGCTTTATTATGGGTTTAAAAACAATTGCTTTTTAATAATGAGTAAAGCCATTCTCGATTATTTACTACTGCTTCCAAGAATAATCAGTGAAAAAACTAATTTAACAGAACAAGCCATTATGTATTACGACAGTGGAAAATTCGCTGGGGGATTCTTTTTTACGGATGATTTTGGAGGTAATCAGAGACCCAAATGGCTCATTCATTAAAAAATAAAAAAATAATAATTATAGAGCCAAAGGCTCATTTAGCAGGACATTATTCGCTCGAGCTCAAAAATTATTGTGAATTTTTATCCAACTATGTTGAAGGAATTTTACTTCTAACACCTTTTGGATTTAAAGAAGAAATTGAACTACCAAATAATTGTCTGGTAACAAATCTTTTAAATCCCATTAAGAATAAATTAAATGTAAAATCAGAACTGGATTTTAGTTATCAATGGAATTTTTATTTTGAAGTTAAAAATTATTTGAAATCAAATAAGGTTGACATCATTC
>Ga0172367_10000761_pt1 | contig 48926 bp, 58 predicted proteins | sample Lak10m_FD_114542 | JGI IMG/M metagenome (GOLD analysis project Ga0172367, IMG submission 114542) | Freshwater microbial communities from Kabuno Bay, South-Kivu, Congo - kab_022012_10m | ecosystem: Environmental > Aquatic > Freshwater > Lake | place: Democratic Republic of the Congo: South-Kivu...
AGATGAGACATGGTACGTTAATTTTGGTGAATTTATTTATAGATGGATTGATATAGAAACTGCAGAAATTATGGAAATTGTTCTAAAGGCTGGAGATACGGTCAGACAATTACCGGGACAGCCACATCAATTGGAGGCATTAACTGAGGGAGAAGTTTTCGAAGTTTCTACCCAACATTTCGATTCAGATTCTTATAGAGTATGGAAAGGAGACAGTCAAAAATAATTTACGTAGACATAGACGGTACAATTTGCACAACAGTTTCTGATTATAATCTTGCTGAACCGATTTTTGAACACATTGCTAAAATAAATAAATTATACGAAGATGGTAATACTATTATTTATTATACGGCGAGAGGTCAAAAAACGAAAAAAGATTGGTCTGAATTAACTGAAAAACAATTGAAAGATTGGGGTTGTAAACATCATGAATTGAAAATGAATCATAAACCACATTATGATTTATTAATTTGTGATAAGTCTAAAAGAATCGAGGAGATATGAAAGTATGGGTAAACGGAACGTTCGATGTTTTACATATTGGACACGTTGAACTTTTAAAATTTGCATCTAAACTCGGAACTTTAAGAGTCGGAATTGATACCGATAAAAGAGTCAAAGAATTGAAAGGAGAGGACAGACCTTTCAATAATCAAAACGATAGAAAAGTGATGTTAGAATCGTTGAAATACGTAGATGAGGTCGTTTTTTTTGATTCTCGCGAGGAATTGATTGATTCTGTTAAAGAATACCAACCTGACATTATGGTAGTTGGAGACGACTATAAGGGAGAAATTGTTTATGGGAGTGAACACGCTAAGAAATTGGTTTTTTTTGAAAAGATTCCCGAATATAGCTCAACCAAAATTTTAAATTATTATTCAAAATGATAAACATTTTAGTTGTTGGTGAACTCTGCGAAGACAACTTCATTTATGGAGAGTGTAAAAGACTTTCACCTGAAGCACCTGTGCCTGTAATGAACCCAATCTATACTGTTCAAAATCCTGGTATGTCAGGCAATGTAGTTGAAAATCTCAAAGCACTTGACAATAATCTTAACATAGAACATTGGTATCAGAGCGAAAGAGTTTTTAAAACAAGGTTTGTTGATAAGAAAACCAACCATATGTTTCTTAGGTTGGATGATGGAGAATCTTTTATATCGCCGATGACACATTCACAAGAAAGAATTGCCAGCATAAAAGAGTTTGACTTAGTAATAGTCTCTGACTATGACAAAGGTTTCCTTGATGACGAATGGTTGAAATATCTAGGTAAATTCTCAGGACTTTCCATATTAGATTCAAAACGTAAACTTACGAAAGAGATTGTTGAATCATATACATTTGTTAAACTTAATGAGAAAGAATATTTCGAAAATAAAAATGTACACGATTGTCGAAATATAATTACAACCTTGGGGGAAAGGGGCGCGAAATTTGACGATGTCATTTATGAAAGTCCTAAACCTCAAGAAACAATAGATGTCAGTGGTGCTGGAGATACCTTTACCTCTGCTTTTATTTTAGCATATCACAAAACAAAAGACATAGAGAAATCAATAATTTACGCTAATGAAAAATCCTCTTTAGTGGTCTCTAAACGTGGAGTAGCAACTCCATAATCATTTTATAATAGACAAAACGTCCTTATAAAAACAATCATTCAAGTATCTCGATTCTTCGAGTAAACCGGAGACTTTACTCAAATTGTATATTTTTTCTTTGTAATTCTTGCTACTACAGGTTGGTATCCTGTGCTTCAAATTTATAAATTTACTATTGAGTTCATTTATTTCATCAAAATGTAACACCTTCTTATTCATCAACTGAGACCAGTATGCACCATGAAAGGTCGAAGAAATCAAAATAGACTTGTCATATATAAAATCCAAAATCTCATCGATTGTATTTGAATTATTTATTTTCGGTAACTCCCCTATGTTTATAGGGTATTCGGGATGTTCGATTAATCCGACCCCACCCGACTCATTTCTTTCTTTGTCAAACAATATGTGTTTACATGAAACACAGGGAAGATATCTATGTTTCAAACCGATTTCAATATCTCTTACACCTACAAGTAAAACGTTAGGGTGGGATAAAATTTCATAATACGGAGTACAACTCGTATTACTTCCTACCCCCCAAAAAATCACCTTATTATTTTCAACTATAGATTCTAGTATCTGATTCAAATAGTTGGTTTTTGTAATGATAAGTCCACCCCCTCCTATCACAACAACCCTATTTTTTATCGGGTTATCTTTAAAACCTAAAAAATGCATGTGCTCATAGTCAATGGTTGAAAAATCATAGTAGTGTAGTGGTGATGACCAATAATCACCTGCATTCCCAAAAAAATTTACATTAGAAAAAACTACTTTGTTCATTGTAACCAACCTTGTATTTTATCCATAACCATTTGGGGAGTTATTGATGTGTGACATTCGAATTGTCTTTCCGTGTCTTTATGTTCAGGACACCAATACCAATCCATATTGTCAAAATAAATACCCTTTCCAACTTTATTCCAGCAGCCATGACATACAGATTTGTTAGTAACCCTAATGTAGTCATTCATAAATAAATCAAACTCATGATTGTCCTCTGAAAAATTAGAAATCATACAAACTTTTTTATCCATAGCGTGGGACAACCAAGATAGTCCTGATGAAAGACCGATGAAAAATTCAGAATGGTGAATGTAATTTATTGTTTCCAACAATGAAATTCCGATAAATTTTTGTGCTTTAGTTGGCATTCCGTTTCTGAAAGGGAGTTTCCCAAACATTTCATCTTTTTCTAAAATTACTGGAGTGAGACCTTTTTTTCTAATCATACCTGATAGTTCAGACCAGTTTGGCGAAATTGGTTGGACTGATATCCCATCAGGGTGATTCCAATACTTCAGTTGAGAGGTAGAGTGTATACTAATTGATACGTATTTGTTTTTTATTGGTCTATCGGAAACTAAAAAATCAACTTTAGGTCTTATATAAGTCCAATCAAAAAAACCAAGTTGATGGGCGAAACCCGTTTGTAAAGGTTTAGTGTGGTCGTAAACAAGTTCAATTTTCTTATCAAAATTCATACCTTCACGATAGTATTTCACATCAGGAAAAGAATCCTTGAAAAGGAATTCAAAGTTTTTATTTATTTGCAAAATAACGTTGTCGGTATTTTTCTTCATAAAAAAATCCACGCAAGGTAATATTGCAATTGTATCGCCTAATGAGTTAGACATCAATTTAATCAGGATTGTTTTCATAAATGTAGACTTTGAAATACCTGTAAGGGTGTAATTGACCTTTGACAAACATGTTGTTTTTTGGTTCCTTTATATACAGGACACCAATCCCAATCACCAGCATCAAATACGTGAACCTCATCATTCCAACAGAAAATACAAACGTTATTGTGAATTCTAGTTAAGTTTGTTTTGAACTCGTGACCATCTTTGGAAAATCCATTTATCATGTAGGTGTGTTTTCCCAACCCCCAATTTAACCAAGAAAGTCCAGAACCCAAACCAATGAAAGCCTTAGCGTGATACAAATAATTCGTAACAGTTTCCAAACTTTCACCCCACACATTTATGGTCCCTTCAATCGTGAATGGTTTTTTGGTTAAGGTCACAACCTGATAACCTAAATCTATCAACATTTTCGAAAGAGTTACCCAATTATTGTAGTCCCATTCTTTACAACCAGAGGTTGCGTTCGGTCCAAATACAACGTAATTTTCAGTCATGGGAGCGGAGCCCTGTTCGAAATCTAAACCTAAGTTTAACTCTTCGAATTCAAGTCCCAAAATATCTGTTGCGGTTTGTTGAAGTGATATGAGATTCACTTGATTTGGGTATCTGTCGAAATCTTCCCATTTGTTGTTTTGTTTGAACCAACCTATTCTATAAACAGCGTGACAAGAGTGTGATTGACCTGGTTTTATGAATTTGATGTTCTTGTAAAACTCAAGGTTTTGGAAAAACTCATTATGGAATGTGACCATAATAACTTTACAGTTGTGTTTCTCCGCAAATTTTACAACGTAGGGTGTCCAAGCAATTGTATCTCCGAGAGATTGGGACTCTAAAGTTATCATCACTTCTTTGTTTTGCAAGTCAAGTTTATCGACTAATGTCCCATTCACTTTTATCTCCCAAGGTATATAATATTTTTTTCCGCAAGCTGTCCACATGTTATTTTTAATCGAATCTGAGTGTATTACTTCATTAGTTGATGAGTCTATAAATTCGATAAAATAATTTTCATTTTCATCTCCTTGGATTTCTACTCTAGGACCATCTAGATAAGAAATGTTTATTTCAGTTTTCTTTTTTTGTTTCGGGGGATGAGAGCTGTGTTTTTTCAGAAACTCCTCGATTGTTTTGAAACCCAACAAAGCAACATTTTCCCAACTAAAATCTTTTCTAATTTGTTCTGAATCAATCAATGCACCTTGTTTTACACCTTCATAATTTTCATAGGCATATTTCATAACTCTCGATAAATCATCAAAATCTGGTTCATAATAGTTTCCAACATTTTCATTAAAATGATTGTACGTACTAGCACTCACGGGTAACTCACGAGATATTCTTACAGGTAAACCTTTGTTTTTTGCAAATTCTAATTGACCAGAGCAGTTTGAATAAATTGATGGGGTCCCACAAGCCATGGCCTCGATAAGAGGTAGATTCCATCCTTCTGACCTTGCGCAAGACACAAAAACATTACAGGACTTCAGGAGTCTTATATACTCTTCACGAGGTGGAAAATGTAAGACCTTTATTCTTTTATCCTCTAAACCATAATGTTCGAGTCTCTCTTCAGTTGAACGCAAACCATCGTTCGAGAAGGGGTTGTCAACAGAAATAATCAGTTCGACATCTTCATCTTTATTGAACGTATTAATGAATGTTTCTATAATTTCTTTGATTGATTTCCTGTAATCCCATCGACCGGCTAAAAAGAATGTAAACTTACCATCAGTCATTGGATGTTTGACCTTCTCGTCAGGATAAAATGTGTAAACATCAACCCCTTCGGGTACAACTTTGATTTTTTCAGAGGGATAACCCTGTTTTATCGTACAATCTTTTTGCCATTTGGAGGGTACCCATAGTTCATCAAACTCTAATAATTTTTTAAAATATCCTTCAGGTTGTAAAGTTGATTCCCAAACATTATATGCTATCTTGGGACCCTCGTAACTGTCAAAGAAAAGATGATGATTGGTTTCACACAACACAATATTCAAGTCGTGTTCAAATTCCTTAGTTTCTTTCGGATAAATTTTATAATTGCTTCTTTTATTTTGTACTCTGTCATCCCAAAGAATTTGTTCATATAAAAGTTCCCTATCAATTTCATTCAAATAGCTTTCACCGTTGTGAGGTTCGAGATTATAACCTTTCCAAGAATTTCCTACAGTAAAATTTCTAAATTTTATTTTTATATGTTTCGAAAGATGACGGAAAAAGTCTCTTGTGTGTTGATTATATCCTGTATTTCCAACATATGAACCGTGACCATAAATTTTTATCATCTTATCAAGTTTTATTGAAATATAGGTTAATTGTTTTTATACTTAAAGTTGAAATAAAAAAATATGGCTCAAGGTGTACACAAAATAACTGAGGATTTCGAAAAAGCTCTGTCCGAATATACGGGAGCCCCATATGCAGTGGCGCTGGATAATATGAGCAATGCCATCTTTTTGGCTCTTTATTATGAAAAAAACATAAAAAAAAGTATAAATTCAGATAGTGTGGATTGTCCATCTAAAACATACCCATCCGTCCCTTGTGAAATAATTCATGCCGGATTGAAAGTTAATTTCACGCCTGTTTCTGGTACAACAATAAAGGGGGCATACACTTTATCACCATTTAATGTTGTTGATTCGGCACTACGATTTACTGCAGACATGTATGAACCCAAAACACATATGTGTTTATCCTTTACAGGTCCATATAAAACTTTGAAATTAAGTAAGGGAGGAGCAATTCTTACCGATGACCCTCATGCATCTATGTGGTTCAAAAGAGCCAGATTTTCAGGAAGAAGAGAATGTTCATATCATGACGATTATTTTGATATGTTAGGTTGGAATTTTTATATGATGCCAGAACTTGCGGCTAGAGGATTACTCATGATGACTCAATTTTATAATTTAGATGGAACCAAAAAACATAATGAGGATTTGGAATTACCATATCCTGACTTATCACAGTACAAGATTTATCAAAAATGAAGTTAGCTATTTTTGGATATGGAGGACATGCTCGAGAGGTTGCTCAACAAATGGACACACCAATAACTTTTTTTGTTGATGATGAGTATTCTAACGAGTTCGTGAAGCCTATAAGTTCTTTCAACCCTAATGAATTCCAAATTATGATTGCAGTTGCTGAACCATCGGAAAGAAAAAAAATTGTTTCTAAGTTACCACAAGAAACTAGATATTTTACTTTTATTCATCCAACAACTTTGATTTTAGATACAAACATTATAATCGGTAGGGGAAGTTTTATAGGTGCATATTCGATACTTACATCAAACATTATGATTGGACAACATTCAATACTCAACCGTGGGAATCAAATCGGACATGATAGTGTTGCAGGAGATTTTTTGAGCATGATGCCTGGTTCGATAATTTCAGGTAACGTTACAATAGGAAATGAAGTTTATTTGGGCACGAATTCTTCGGTAAGACAAAAAATAACTATAACTGACGATGTCACTATTGGACTAAACGGGGGAGTCATTAAAGACATTACTGAATCAGGGGTATATGCCGGTTTACCTGTGAGAAAAATAAAATAAGTTGAATATGGTATTAGATTTTATTGAAATAGGAACATCTGACTTCGAAACTTTAATTGAGGGAGCCAATCAAGAATATGGACTATCAATAGATGCAGTTGATTTATATTTAAATAGATTACCTAACAAACCAAATGTAGAAAAATTAAACTACGCAATTAGTGATAGGTCTGGTGAAATAGAAGTTTTTTATGTTCATCCTGATGATATTGAAAAATATAATTTATCTTGGTTTTTAAAAGGTTGTAACACGATTGGTAGTCCTCATATCGTAACATTGAGAGAATTAAATGAAAGAAATTTAGAAAATTTATTACAAGTTAAAAAAGTAAAACTTTATTGTTGGAAAGACTTGGTGGAAATTCATAATATTGAGCAAGTTAAACTTCTCAAGATTGATGTTGAAGGTCATGATATAAAAATTGTAAATAATATTCTTGATGGGGGCCATGATGTTTATCCTGAAACAATAATTTTTGAGGCTAATGAGTTGACTTCAGAGGTTGACAGAATCGCGACAATAAAGAAAGCGGCTGAAAATGGATATGATTTTGTAGAATACAACGTAAAAAAAGATGTAGTCTTGAAAATCAGAAAACAGAAAAAAATACTATTGATAAATTCTTGGTTCGGACCAATTCCTGAATATTACAAATATCATGAAAAAACTCTACAGTTTCAAAACAAAAATATAGACATGTATTTCTTTACAGACCAAAATGTTGAAACAAATGGTCTTTCTGAAAATTACCGTGTCTTAAAAATTTCAGAAGAAGACATCATTCATAGATTCAATAAAAAAACAGGAAAAAACTATGAGGGGAGTATCGTCGGGAAAACTAGCATTATGAAATTGTTTTTTTTAAATAATTTTTTTGATGATATTATTGATTATTTTAAATATGATTATGTTGGTATTTACGACACAGATACACTTTTCAATAACATTTATGGTTGGATTTTTAGTTTCTTAGGAGAATATGACTATATAAGTACAGGAGGTGGTGTAAATCACGAAAGGTTATCGGGTCCGTTTTGTATTTTCAAAAACACTCAAAACATAATGAAAATTTTTGATTCTGAAGAATATTTACAAAATGTTTTAATTGAAAATGTAAATTTTTTAGAACATGAATTAGACCAAATTGCTAAAAAAAGTGAGTCATATAAAATAATTCAGTATAGTCAAAATGTGGACCATCAAACTTCTAAAATCATTGCTGAAGCGGAATGGATTGGAGGAAGGGTTTATTGTCAAGGAAAAGAAATTTTACTTCATCATTTCTTTAATAAAAAAGACACAGAGCTCAAATTTATTGGAAACTCAATCATCTCGAAATACAAAAAAAAATATCGAGAAGATTTTTATTGGGTAACTTATTTTACAGAGAATTATGAAAAATTAACAGAAGGGTTAATTGATTCAATAAAAAAATATTCAAACAGGAAATGTATTTTATATACAATAAATTATTCCTCAAATTTACCTTACAAACTTGATGAGCAATTCATAGTTAGAAGATTAGATATACCTAAAGGAGACTTGGATTCTAACGGAAGGGACATTTCAGTCATATCTTCAAAGCCATTAATACTTTCTGATGCGATTGATTTTATAACTCAATCGAAGTTTATTTATATAGACACAGACGTTTATTTGACTTGTGTTGCAGACAATTTGGTAAATTTTTTCGAAGAAATTGAAAATTATCCCCTTATGAACTCACATGTCCACGATAGATTATATGCTAATGATATTACTCCTTCTCGTGAATGGGTTAGTACTATTGACATCTTATCAGACGCAACAAAAATTCCCGTTAGAACATTTCCTAGAAGAAAAACTAATGTAATACTTTTTGATAAAAATTCTAAATGGTTTTTTGAAGAACAGATGGAGATTTATCATCAACATAAAAACACAAAACCTGGAATATTCAGATTACATGACGAGGATTCTGCTAACATATTGTTATCCAAATATGATTTTAGAAAATCTTTACCATTGATTGATATGGAAGAGTCACCTTATTTAGACATGCAAAAAATAAAAAACTATAGTTACAACATAAGTTCTATTTCTGAGCATGTGAAACTTCCGCAAAACGAAAATCAAATTTACATTTTTCATGGTTTCAAAGACTTTCAATTTCATAAAGAAATCTCGCAAAACTATGGTAAAACTGTTTTGACTCAAGATGACTTTATATTAAACTACAAAAATGATACATTATTTTTCCAAAAAAATTCATTTTTTACAGGTAAAAAAATTGAAGATACTGTCAACTTCGTTGTCAGAAATAATCAAAAAAAAGAAATTCTAAATTTACAAAATCAAAAAATTTTTAATTATTGGACTTTTTATATTTCGAATATAAACTTGTCGATAGGTCCGTACCAAGTTAGTATTGAGGAAAGCAATACCAAAAGAATAATTTATCAAAATATTTTACAAGTATGATTAAATTTATAGAATATTCAAAAAATGAAAAAAAAATTAAATACTCTAATAGTACCTCCGAAATTCTTCCCGTTCGAATTGATTTTTATGAAGGTTACACTAATAGTTTTATGTTTTCTAGTTCTATAGATTTGGGAACAGACCCAAATGTCTATTATTACACATATATTCCAGGAAGATGGAAAAATATGAGAGCATATTTTTATCATCGTGACACCAATCAGTTAATCGCTCCTTTTGTTTTTGATGGTGACATAAACATGAAAGAATTAGATTATGAAAATTATTTAACGAAAATTCAATCTAATAACACTCCTTTACAACAATTGGGAGTAAATGATGTTCTGAGAGAACATTTTTCAGATAGACAATACAAAGACATTGTAGATGTTGAAGACGGAGATGTGGTAGTAGACATTGGTTTTAATTATGGGATATTTTCTTTAGGTGCAATAAAAAATGGTGCATCAAAAATTTATGGATTCGAGCCAAATAGAGGGGTTTTTAAAAAATTAGAAGATTATCCCAGAAAAGATATTGTAAGAATCTTTAACTATGCGGTTTCAGACAAATACGAAACTCTTACTTTTTATGAGGGAAATAATACTTTAGGTTCTTCCATATTTCCGAATGTAGGAGATTATAAGGAAAGTTACGAAGTTCAGTGTGTGAATTTTTATGATTTCATTGTGAGAAACAATATAACAAAAATAGATTTTTTAAAAGTTGATTGTGAGGGAACAGAGTATTCTATTTTTGAATCAATACCTGATGAATTTTTCACCACAATTAAAAAAATACATGTTGAGTTCCACAATAATTTCAATCAAGAAGTCCAACAATTGATAGACAAGTTTGAACGAAATGGTTTTGAATGGCAATATGAATTTGGAAAAGATATTAATTCAGAAATAGGTCTGATATTTGCAAAAAGAAGGAATAAAAATTTAGTATTGATAAGTTCATTTTGTGACACGGATGAAAAAGTGAAAGTGATTGAAAAAAACATAAAAAAATTGAAAGAAAATTTTTTTGATGTTGCAATTATTTCACCAATAGACTTACCAAAACAAATAACAGAAATTTCTGATTTTATTTTTTTAACAAAAGAAAATCCTGTCTTAGATTGGCCAATTCACGCTATGTTTCAGTGGAAAGACTATTATATAAACAATGAACTTTACCGTATTTCAAATACCTATGGGGACTATGGATGGTCTGGATTGTTGCACGTTAAAAGGATGGGAGAAATTTTTACTAATTATGATTATGATTTTTTTTGTTACATTATTTATGACACAATTTTAGAAGACAAGTTTTTGGAAGTGATGAAAAGGGGACACAAAGGTTTGGTTTATCCTTCAAAAAGAAAAAACGTCATTTGGCAAGTCGGATTACATTTAATGATTTTTGATAAAAAAACACTGAAAGATATAATTCCGAGGATAAATTTAGAGGATTATCTTTCATATAAAGATTTCGACGCATTTGCTTTTTTACACAACCATATAGTGAATCCATTAGAATTAGAAATCGCTCAAGAACCTGTTGAAGATGAAATTTATTATTATGATGATTATGACTTTTTCAATATGTCGGATGATAAAGATATAAAATATATGATTTCATCCCCTTATGAGTACGTTGATACTTTAAAAATATTTTTTTATTCGGTTCCTGAAAATTTAGAAATTAAAATTATTACTAATACAAATGAAAACGATTATATTATAAATAATTTTTCTATTATTGATTTGGGTATATTGAAAGAAGAAGTCAAAAATGTAATATTAGTTTATAATAAAAAAACATTCAACATAACAAAAAAAATTCAATCAATAAAAAATAGTGCAATAAGAAAATTAAACTAATGATAGAAAACTTACATTTATGGATAGCAGATAGAGGCACCTATTTTGATAGGACTGTTAATATAATCTCTTGGAGTGATGATTATAAAATTCATCTCGGGAAATATTGTTCAATAGGGAGAGATTGTAATTTTTTCTTACACGCCAATCACCGACCTGATTGGATTACAACTAGCTCACAACTTTGGGGACCTGTTACTCCTGAGATAGCATCTCTTCACATGCAAATGGGTCATCCATCTTGTAAAGGGGATATAATTGTGGGTAATGATGTTTGGATTGGAGCTAAATCAACCATAATGTCGGGAATAAAAATTGGTGATGGGGCAATTGTTGCGGCAGGTGCATTGGTAACAAAAGACGTGAAGCCGTATTCAGTTGTCGGAGGTAATCCTGCTAAACACCTAAAGTATAGATTCAGTGAAGACCAAATTGAGGAGTTATTAAAAATTTCTTGGTGGAATTGGAATGAAAGTAAAATCAGAGAAGGGGCAATGATTCTTTGGAGTAAAGATATAAATCATTTCATTGAAAAAAATAAATTATGATTGACATCAAATACGAATCAGACGGAATAAAAGTACAAATCGGTGAGATAAGTAAGTTCAATAAAAATCTACCATTTAAATTAATAATCAGGAAACATGTGAGCGGTGAAGAACAATGGTCCACAAATTTGAGTGATGGTTGGTTTGCTACTTTTCCAAATACAGAAATGTTTGATGTAGAAATAAGAGATTCAAAAAATCAAATATTGTATGTAAAAAATTGGGACGTTTTGGAACATGGAAATTATTTTTACAAATCTTTGTGGTTCTACAATAAATCATTGCTGTCCAACGGAGTTTTTCCAAAAGGTCTTGTAATTGGCACTCACGATGGAGAATTCGGAGAGTGGGTACCTGTGGTTATGAACAGAGAATGTAGTGTAGTTTTGGTGGAGGCTTCAGACAAACAATTCAATAAACTTTTGAATAACTATAAAAATTATTCTTTGATAAAACCAATACAAAATTTGATTACACCTGATGGTAAAGAAGTAATTTTTTACGAAGGAGGTGAAGGTTATACAAATAGTGTTGTAGAAGAGGTAATTAAAAGTTGGGAAACAGAAGAAATCAGAAAAACCTCAAAAGAATCTACAAATATAAACGATTTGATTATTAATCAATGTAATGGTAAAATAGATTGGTTACATCTTGATGTGGAAGGATTGGATGCTAAATTAATTATGGCAATTGAAAAAAATCTTCTTCCAAATTTTATAATATTCGAGGATTTTAATTTAGGAGACGAACAAAAAAATTCCCTTACTCAATATCTCTCTAATATGAACTATGAAATGAAATCTGAAGGTGGGATTTGCGTTGCCTTCAAATGATTATTTAAATCAGTTCCCTTTTTTCTTTTTTTTTTCCATTATAAAGTCTCAATAACTTGAGAGAATCTTTATAATGTTTCTCTAAACGGTCTAATTCGTCTAAAGGGGTGTTTGTTTCGCAAGCGCTATTGTATTGTTGTTCAGCTTCTTGTATAATTCTTTTTATTGTCTTTAGAAGTTTCATATCCCATAAATATTACTAATCACGCCCTTTATAAAAGAAGTTAAGAAATTATATTTCTAAGTGTATAAAAACTTTTAATCGGGTTATTTATAGTAAATAAATTCTAATGGGGGTATTCTCTGCCTTTTATGATTCTTCATTATCTACCGGTCAAATTACTGGCATTACGCCCTCGTTATATACAATAACCTCAGGTTCCTTTCCAATTTATACAGGAGAAGGAAGTGACACTGTTTCTGGTACTACTAACAATTTCAGTGGGGTCATTCAAGTAGGGTGGTCAGGTTGTACTGACCCAACTCCGTATTTGATTTTGTTCAAAAATGGAACTTGGGTAGAACAACTATCGTGGACAGGAGATGGAGTATATGATTTCTCCACTATAAGTGTCACAACCAGCGATGATGTTACAATAACAGCTAAATTAGGTCCATATTACGTTTATTTATCTGCATTATTATGTGGGTCTCCAAGTTCCTTGAAGTATTTCCGAGAGCTTTATAATACCCCAACAAACACACATCTATTTGGTTATTGTGATGAAGCTCCTCATATTGAATGTGGAGGCACCCCACAATGTTTTGACAACGTCTCACCATCATTGGTCATTAATACGAATGATGTTATTTCATGGCACGATGATTGTACGTGCACTGTTGCACCAACACCAACAGCGACTGAGACCTCTACTCCAACTCCTGCAAATACTGAAACACCTACTCAAACACCGGACCCAACAAACACGCCAACTAATACTGAAACTCCTACTCAAACACCGGACCCAACAAACACGCCAACTAATACTGAAACTCCTACACAAACACCAACCGCAACTATAGGTTCTTCGCCAACACAGACCGAGACCCCAACTGAAACACCTACAAATACTCAAACACAAACACCAACTAATACAGATACGCCTACACAAACACCAACTCCAACTAATACTGAAACACCTACAAATACTCAAACACAAACACCAACTAATACAGATACGCCTACACAAACACCAACTCCAACTAATACTGAAACACCTACAAATACTCAAACACAAACACCAACTGAAACACCTACAAATACTCAAACACCAACTCCAACTAATACTGAAACACCTACAAATACTCAAACACAAACACCAACTGAAACACCTACAAATACTCAAACACCAACAGAAACTCCAACTGAAACGCCCACTAATACACCAACTAATACAGAGTCGCCTACACAAACTCCAACTAATACTGAAACTCCGACTCAGACTCCAACTAATACAGAGACGCCTACACAAACTCCAACTAATACTTCTACTCAAACACCTACAAACACCTCAACCCAAACTCCAACAAATACTTCAACACCAACACAGACTCCAACTAATACAGAGACGCCTACACAAACTCCTAGTAATACTCCCACGGTGGGATATATTATTCAGTTTGTTGATTGTACCAATTCTTTGAATATTTTCAGATTCATCAATGTGGGTGTCACTTTAACTGTCGGTACAACTTATTTGATAACTAACTCAGATGATTTTACAGGATGTGCCACAGTTGTTGCTTTGGATAATTCAGGTCCAATTTATGATGGATTGAGTGTTATATTCACTCAAACTGTTGGTTGTGGTGATAATGCCTGTCCAAGGGCTTCGAATAGAGCGGCTCTTCTTTATAAATGTGCTGACGAAACAATATTTTATGCCAACGTCGAAGAAGATACGGCTTATCCTGGTGCCGCTTACCTATATAATGGTGAGTGTTATGCTTTTGTTGAGTTCTCAGGACCTGGCGGACCCGATTTAGGTTCACCTGATTTCAATGATTGTACATCTTGTCAAAACACTCCAACACCTACTCCCACACCATATTCTACACCTACTCAAACCCCAACCGTATCATTAACACCATCTGCATGTACATATACAGATTTTTGTTTTACGACAAGTCTACCCTCTCTTTCAGGTTATAGTGGAAACTATGTATTGACAGGTGTTTATAACAGCAAAAACTATTTCGTAGGAGATGGAATTATCACTGGAGTAATTTACTTCAATGGAGACTGTTGGTGTTTAGCAAATGGGTCATCTCCTGGAGGTGCTTGTCTTTTGAAAGGTGCTTCACCTTGCACTTCACAGTGTCCTGATATATCAGCAAATGATTTTGTTGGAGGCATTTGTCCAACACCTACTCCAACTCCGATAAATTGCGATATATTTGATTTCAATGCATATTTCGATTGTGATTGGGAACCAATACCAACTCCTACGCCAAGTATTGGTTGTGATGATGTTAACTTTGATATTAATAGTTTCGGAGTAACACCTACTCCTACACCTACAGGTAATTTCTGTTCAGGTACAGGTATGGTTTTCTCTATGAGTGGTTATACTCCTGTCGTGACACCAACGGTAACCCTTACCCCATCAGTTACTTTAACAAGAACGGTTGATGTTCAAGGTCAGGCAACCTTCTTAATATTGGATGAAGCCTTCAGTTGTGTTTCCGTTAAAGTCTTGTTGGATTGTAATAATGAAATTGAATATTATACAAGTGATAGTTTGACCTTCGACGGTATTCAAGTTGTACTTGGAATTACAATGTTTGCAAAAATAAACGGAAATGACGTTTGTGTAACATATATCGAAGATAGAGATAATATTTCTTCCAATTCGAATGTTGATAATATTATCCAGCTTTATTCAGAATGTTCGTTTTGTTCTATAGTTCCAACACCTTCCCCAACCACAACATCAACACCAACAAACACACAAACTCCAACGTTTACGTCAACACCCACAAATACTCCTTCGAATACTGCAACACCAACTCAGACACCTTCGATTGGAAGCTCACCGACACCTACACCATCGATTACAGCTTCGCCAACGCAATCTAATACACCTACACCGTCAATTACGGCTTCGCCAACACCTACACCGAATTGGGAATATATCTTTACAAGTTGTTCACCAATTGGATTGAATGTCTTGAGAACTGTTATAGTTCAAACATTACCACCAACTAACAATTATGTTGTTGGTAGTTATTTCAAAGATTCATCGGGCAACTGTTGGTTATATGATGGAAAAGTTCAAGCCGGAACTTATCTTGCTCCTCCTGGTTTCTTTACACAAAACTATTCTGGTGATTTCTTTGTGGCCGCACAACCTCTTCCATACACAACTTGTGGGGAATGTGAAACTGTTATTGTTCCATTAGGATGTACTTCAATATATTTCTCGGCGACCAAGTGTGATGGTTCAGGTACATTAGTGGTTTCTGCATGTGACTTAGGACCTTGTCAAGTTCTTCCTGGACTCGGTGAGTTCTGTCTTACACCAAAGGTGGGAGATATTGTTGGAGTTTCCAACCCAAGTGGTGATGATTTCTGTGTTACATTAGATAGTGTTGTAACTGCACAATCGAGCCTTTCTATTCAGACACCGGCATATGCGGCATTACAAAATTGTTCTCAATGTCCAATTTATAGAGTTTATACCGTAAATTCTTGTGATGATAGTATCGTTGGTCTGACGGTATATGATAGTCCAACAAGCACTCAATTGAGTATAAACCAAGGAGTTTTGGTACAAAACCAGTTCGGTTGTTTCAAAATTACCTCTTATCAAGGAATAAAAGTCGTTTACCCTTTTCCGGCATTAGCACCTACAATTCTCCCTACTTTGGTGAGTTGTGAGGAATGTCTTGGGTAATTGAATTATTTATAAAAATGGCAGTACAAGTAACAATATCAAGTGCAACAGGATTAACACCCTATGACATCTTTATTTGTCAAACGGACGGGACAAACTGTTTTTTCATATCAACACAATCAACATTTCCCTATGTTTTTGATATTCCTGAGCCAAATAACACATGGACATCTTATATGTTAAAACTTGTCGATTCAAATAATTGTGTAATAACAGGAACAACATCAGTATAATGCCACAGCAAGTAACCATAACATCCGTCACTGCTAACACACCAGTCCAAATCTATTATTGTGACTCTTCAAGTGGGAGCTGTGTATATGTTTCAACAGTCGCTACATTTCCTTACACATTTTCTGTACCTGCACCATATGACCAAACAAATATTGTAATTAAAATTGAAGATACTCAAGGATGTATTGATGGTGATATAATTTATATCACTCCTACACCAACGCCGAGTATTACACCATCAAATACCATAACCCCAACCCAAACAACGACTCCTACAAAAACTCCTACCCAAACAACAACAAATACTCCGACACAAACAACAACTTTAACATTAACCCCAACCAATACACCAAGCCCGACTGTAACACCGGTTGTCGCAAATCATTTAGTTGGTACCGCCACATTTAGTACATCGGGAAATTGTTGTGGAGATATCTTATCGGTAATAAATTATTACACTTATATTTCACAAGCTAACCTTGTTCCTGTTATTGGAGTTAAGGTATATACAACACTTTTAAATGGGGTTTTATATAATCCATTCAATGGAAATAATAAATTCCTGAAGATGGTCTTCGGTTCTACAATCTATGCAGTTCAGATTGACACCAATGGAGATATGGTTTCCTTCAATGCTTGTTAATGGTTTTATATACAAAATTATCTGAATTCTTATACTTATAAGATATAAGTTTTATTGATGGCGATTACTCCAACACCAACTATGACACCGTCGACTACTCCAATTATATGTGGTAGTGGTGTTACAACTGGTACACATTATTACACAGATTGTTGTGGTAATTTTGTACAAGGTAAAGATGTAGGAACTACTATTACTTTAGATTATACAAAAAGATATCTTGGGGTTTTGACTCTTAATGTTGCCACAATCGTAAGTTGTCCAACTCCGACATCGACTCAGACTCCATCACCCACACCTACACTGACGATAACGAGCACCGTTACACCTACAAATACTCCTACATCAACCCTAACACCAACACCCACGCAAACTCCAACCAATAGTCCTGCAGTAAGGTTAAAAAATGATTGTGAAGTTTTCACTTCATTTCCACTAGGAGTTGAGTGTTATGCAATTCAACAACCAACAAGTAGAGACTCGCTCAATGGTATTTTGTCTTTAAAAGTTACAGGGGGGACAACACCATATTCTTATTGGTGGGCAAACGGACAAAGAAGTCAGACCTTGGTTGGTATAGGAGCAGGGAACTATGAAGTTATTGTAATTGATTATTATGGTGATTATTCTGCGACAACAATATGTTCTCTTTTTGCCCCATCGCCCACTCCTACATCTACAACCACTCCTACACCAACTTTAACACCTTCCGCTCCTTGTCCAACTTTGTGTATGATTATCATCACACCACAACAAACATTCGGTCCATGGCAGTTCAGTTGTAACGGTTCCTTCAATAATAGAACACGATGGACTTATTCAGCTTTGAGTTATAGTATCGTTTGGGATAATTCAAGAAACAGATGGAGATTAGTACAGTCTGATATGACAACACCAGTTCCATTTGATGGAGGTGCTACAATTGCTTCATCAACCTCGAACCAATCCGTACCTGATTCAGGATGGAGTTTCTTCGGTGGAACGTTACAAGGTAATATTTCGGTGACAAGAGGTAATTGTCCATCATACATACCATTACAGGCTAGTGTAGAAGTTCAAAGTACAAACTGTGGAAACAGTAATTGTAACGGAAGTGTAATCATTACGGCAAGTAATGGTCAACCACCTTATCAATTCTCAATCAACAATGGTTTGACATTCCAAACTTCGAATATTTTCAATGGATTATGTCCAAATACTTATTCTATTATTACCAAAGACGCGGATAATAATACATTCATAGGTAGTGCAGTAGTAACTTCTGATGGGCAACTAGTGACCTATAATGTTTATACTTCAGTTACGAATGTTATTACAGGTGGTGCTGGAAATATCATTGGATATTGGAATGCCCTCAGCAATATAACAATACCTTTAGGAACAAATATCCAAGGTACTTTAGTCATCACCTCAACAAGAACATATAACGAGCCAGGTACTGGTGTAATCAATACTTCAAATAATGTTTATCAAAACGGTAATTTAGTAACACCGTTTAATACTACGAGCACAACCGTAGAAGAACAAAGACCTTTCTGTGCAACTAATAGAACAATAGTAACAGATGTTTCAACTTATAACGTTCAAATTAGTAATGGAGATTCACTTGGACAATTATCAGGATACACTAACTCTTCCATGCAAATCACTGACTCCCAAAATCAAAGTGGATGTGCAACTCTACTTCAACAAACAATATCAGTTGTTCTTACGAATGTAACATTGAAAGGTTGTGTTTGTTGTGAAGTTGTTGTGAATCCGACACCCGCAACATTTAATAATGAATTGGCTAGTGGTCAACTCGGAGGAGGAGGAGGAGGAGGTGGTGGCGAAATTTTATAAATAAAAAACTAAGACAAATATTTATTCTTAATGGCATATATAATCAAAAATACGGCGGGTTTAATCAACACAAGATTGACTGATGTGGGCAGAAGGAACATCTCCCAAGGTAATTTCAACATTTCTTATTTCCAGATTGGGGATAGTGAGGTTAATTACAAAGCAGTACCAAACTACAATCAGACCAACAACAATATTATTATGCCAGCATTCAATGCTCAAAATGATACGGGTTCACCACAATCAAACAAAGAGAATATCAAATATCCCTTTTACGTTCAGGGAAGTACAGGGAATACCTTCGGAATTCCATTTATGGACAGCCAAGTTGAAAGTGTTTATAATTCGGCTGGTCCGAAGGGATTTTTTACGACAGGTGGAACTGATATTCAAACTAGCTCGGCCTATACAATAACATCAAACTTTTGGGTTGATATGTCCACAATGACAGGTGATACATCTATAACTTTAGAGTTTGACCCATCGGTTTGTGATATAACAACTACAGGTGCTCCTCAAATTAATGACTTCTTGGTAATGGTATTAGACGGGGTTGGAGGTTGTGGAACATTCGGAAGTAATCAAATTTTAACTTTTAAGATTCAAGATATGGACCCAACAACCGGCACAACTGGTGATACATTTACCGTTATGTTGGATAGAGCCACTCCCAATTATACAGGACTGACCTCAGCTACTTATTATGCTAGAACTTATGTCTATCCTTCAGGTATGACGCAGCTTTATGATTTTAAAACTCCAGCACCTTATTGGCAAACGGATACACTTAATTTTGAATCACCCTGTGACGTAACAAACAGAGAGAATACTTTAATTTGGAATATGAACATCCCTTGGTCCGAAAGTCCTGCGGGAGTTTTCAGTAGTATGTATGAAAGTTATCCTTACTACGGTTCAGTGACTTACATGGGCACCAAAGAATATTTGGGGTACCAAGAACCATCAGGTCAAACCGATACAAGTGAGGTATATTATTATAACTCATTTGATGAAAAAGTTGTTGTTAGACCTCAAGACCAAAAAGCCATAGCAATTGTTCACTACACAAATCAGGATATTGATTTTGTTTATGGTGAGAAATTTGCTACACAACCTTTCGACCCACAAAACCCAACTGATGACACAGGACTCGCGAGACACTTGAAGGTGAAACTACCAACTCTTATGTGGCACAAATCAACTGGAGATAGTATAGGTCAGACATTCTATATTGACCCACCAGGTTATGATTTGTGTGAACCATATTATATCAAATCTACTAAGAGTTCAAACATGAATGACCCGGGTATTAGGTATTATCATCTGTGGGATACAAATCCTGATAGTAATGGTAATCTTAATCGAGTAGGTAAAGTGTTCCCTGATGACCAAATGATTGTTTTCGATGATGAAGAAATTATCGCGGCAATGTCCTACAAGGCAAATAGAAATTGGACTTTACCTGCACCAAAACTTTCTTTGATAACACCAAATATTTGTTCACCAAATGGAAGTGTTGCCACAGGAGTGATAACAAACCCTACAGAGAGAATGTGGGTAACTTATAGGTTAGATACCAACACCGGCGCAACAACCTCATTGCATTGTAATTACTATAGTTCGGTTTCAGGTAATACTAGTTTAACCACAAATCCACAAAATGTGGCAATAAGATTTGGTGAGGAGTTTCAATTTTTAAATGCGATAAGTTTTTCAGGTTTCTCCGCAAACTCCATGAAAATACTTTGTCAAATTACGACAGGAGATACAAGACCAGTCCCAACTGATTGGAGACAGATTGATGTAACCAATTTATTAACTCTTACCAACGGATACATCACAGAAAGCTCTCTTACAGGCACTACTTTTATTATAGATGTAGACAACTACACTCCGTCTTCAGGAGTAACCTACTATAATTTAGCTAATTTTATCGATATTCCACAGAATGGAAGTACAAACCAATTGAACTTTGGTGATGAGTTTTTCTTCTATGGAAACTTTGAGACTGATATTTCAGCAACGATTTACGAAATGAGATATCTTATTAACTTAGCAAGAAATCAATTTACTAACACATCGAATCCGACTTGGACATCAGGAACAACCGCTTACGCAACTGAAATTGGCCTTTACGATTCCAATTATGACCTTATTGTTATATCTAAGCTACAATCACCTGAAATCAGACAGGGTATTCAACAGTTTGTAGTTAAATTGGATTTCTAATCTATGGCTAAAAATATAAGGAAAGATTCTCCAAAAATCTTAGGTCTCGACGTTTCGACAAAAACGATAGGGTGGGCATTGTTTGACATCGAATCAAAAAATCTATTAGAATTAACTCACATATCACCGGTTCCAAAGTTGAAAGTTGAGAACAAAATAGAAGAATTACTTCTCAAAAGTAATATTTTCAGAAAAAAACTTGAGGATTATGTTGGACTCGGAATTACAAAAGTAGTTATCGAGGAACCACTACTCAACTCTAATAATGTTTATACCGTTGGTACACTTATGAGATACAATACACTCATCTGCAAAGAAGTTTATGACGTGTTAGGAGTCGTTCCTGAGTTAATTTCAACTTACAACTCAAGGAAGTTTGCATTTCCACATTTAATCCAAAAAAACGATAAAGGGAAATTTGTATTATTTGGAGGTTTTCCTAAAGATATCGACAAAAAAGTAATTATTTGGGAATTGGTTGCCAAAAGAGAACCACAAATTACTTGGCAATACACAAAGAACAACACACTCAAAAAAGAAAACTACGACCAAACCGACGCATATTGTGCGGCGCTAGGATTCATGAAGATGAACGAAGTCTGGTAATCAAGTATCACCATCGGTTTGCCATTCTGTCAAAATGAATTCGAGATTCACAGCTTCGATATGACCGAATCGGTTTACCCAAGCAATACCTTTCAATCCGCCACTTGCGGAAAAATAAGTCGACTTACTACAACGTCCCTCCTTTGCAATAGAAATTGCATGTTTTAATCTGGCAGTTGCAACAGTTTTGAGTTCCTCAACGGTGGGAATACGATTCTCAAAACCCCAAGTCCAATCGAGATGGAGCATAACATTCCAGCATTTGATGAAATCAAAATTATCCAAGATTTCTTGAATGAGATAATCCTCTTTTTCTATCTGACTTTTGAAAATCACGTGACAAATATAAAATATTTTTTGGATTCATAAAAATTTATTATATTTGTGGTATGGGAAGTAAACTTATCAAGACAAAAAACACAGAATCAATCAACAGGTGCATTAAGAAATTTAACACAGTTCCAGTCTCGAGTAATGTCATCGAAGGTCATTTTATAATTGACAGGTACCGACAATATACCTATTATCCTGAAGTAGATGTTACTTTCGTTGGTAAATTGAGATGTCGTTTAGATTTTAAATCAGACTGGTATACCAAAAAACAACTCTATAACACAACAAAAAACGTTTCAAAAATCAAAATTAATAGAATGATAAGGAAACAAATCATAAAAGACCTTTCAACACACTTGAGATATTTCTCAATAGAGTTGAATCATTACTCTCAAATAAAAAAAATAAATTGGAAATGAAATGAAAGCGGTTGAACTTTTAGCTTGGGGATGGCTGTTTTGTTTTTTTATATTCAGTATTGGAATATTTTTTGGTATCATAGCTGAAAATTATTTGAGTGATACCAATCCAATCAAGAAATGGTGGAGAAAACATATTGTTGCTCCTGACCCCTACGACGACGAATGGAAAAACTTCAATAATTGATGCAAGACGAAGTAGAAGTATTAGTTGAACTCTTGAGTGATGTGTTGGGTGAACCGCACAATCACTATGAATCAAAGGGACAAATCTCTTTTGACTGTCCTGTTTGTGCCGAAGAAAAAGGTTTGGAGACTGGCGACGGTAAAGGAAATTTGGAGATAAACTACATACGTCACGTTTATAAATGTTGGGCCTGTGGTGAGACCTATGGAACACATGGACCACTCGGAAAACTATTTGATAAGTTCGGGTCCAAACAACAAAAAAAGATTTATAATCTAATTAAACCTGAAGAACTTAAAAAAGAAGAAGCCAAAAGACCAAGGTTAAGATACCCTGAAGGGTATACAAAGTTCAAAGATTCAAATCCAAGATTCATCCCTCACATCGAAGCATATAAGTACCTCAAATCTCGAGGTATAACCGATGATATGATTGAGAAGTTCAATATCGGATACACAGTACAAGGAGATTTTGCGTACAGAATTATAGTCCCATCTTTCAATTCTGAGAATCACTTGAATTATTTTATCGGAAGAGCATGGACCAAACGAAAAGACAAGTATAAAAATCCATCTGTTCCCAAAGATGAAATAATATTCAACGAAGGACTAATAGATTGGACTACAGACGTATTTCTTGTAGAAGGGGTTTTTGATTCATTTTTCTTAACAAACCCAATTGTTATGTTGGGAAAGAAAATGAGTAGATTACTCTTTGAAACACTTTATAACAAAGCCGAAGGAAATATAATCGTTTGTACAGACGGGGACGCTTGGGATGATGGTATGAAAATATATGATGAGTTAAACGGTGGTAGATTGTATAATAAAATTAAAATCGTTAAATTACCGAAGGATAAGGATATTTGTGATTTAAGAGGTCAAATAGATGAATACTACTATGAAGTTAAATGAAGTTGCTAAAGAAATCAGAGAACTGATAACTCAAAGACAAAAAGAACTTGGATTAGTTTTCGAGGAGAAAAGACACGTCTATACTATGAACGGTAGGACTGATTGGCCCTCCGTATCAAAAGTGTTAAAAAAGTTCTACAAGGCTTTCCCGATTGAAGAGGCGGCATATAACAAAGCAGGAGGTGACCCACAAAAACAACAAGAACTGATTGAACAATGGGCAGCCTCTGGTAGATACTCGACCAATCTTGGTAGTCGTGTACATTACATGCTAGAAAAAATGGTGATTGAAAAAAATGGTAACTACAAAGAAGTGAGACAACCAATTTTCGAGTGTGATTTGGAACAATTGATGAAAAGTGATAATATGATTATGGCGGGGAGAAGATATCTTGAATTGATGGAAAACAGAGAAGTTGTTTTGCTTGATACTGAGATGATTCTCGGGGACCCTGAACTTGGATACACCGGTCAACCAGACAAGGTTTGGTTAACTATGAATAAATCAGGTAATGACTTCGGACTTTTAATTACAGATTGGAAAACGAATAAAGCAAAAAACTTTCAAGAAAATGATTATACCGAGAGAATGTATAAACCTTTCGAAAAATATCCTAATAACGCTCTCGGACATTATTTTGTTCAACTTCCTCTCTATGGAAAACTACTCTTGAAAATGTTAAAAGGGACAAAATATGAAGACATTAAAATATATGGGTGTATTATCTCACACCTCAAGGAAGATACTTTCTTCGAAGAACATAGGGTTCCCAAAGACCTTTTGGATACCGTGATGGAAATGGATATTCAGAAGTATATCAAGAAATAACTTAGTCTGATTTTGTTTTTCCGTAAAAGATTCTTATCTTTTATTTAAAACCATTTCAATGCAAGAAAATATTTTGACACCGAAAATTAATATCCGTGAGTGCCCAACAATCAAATGTGAAAAATGTGGGAGTGTTTATTTCAAAGAAGCATTATACTTGAAATGGGTATCTAAATTACAAGGAGTTGCTCAAGACCAACCCGTTCCATTCCCTGTGTACATGTGTATGAAATGTGACCACGTAAACAAAGGATTTAATCCATTGGAAGAAGATAATAAAATTGATACCAACGAATTAGAAAATGATTAAAAGACTGGTACATTTTTCAGATTTACACGTTCGTCTATTCAAAGACCATGACCTCTATAAGGAGATTATGGAAACTGCGATTGATGAATGGAAGAGTCTTAATCCTGACAGAATTGTATTCACAGGCGACCTGGTTCATTCCAAAAATCAAATGACACCAGAATTGGTTGAGTTCGTTGCGTGGATACTTTCCGAGTGTTCTAAGATTACTAAAACAATTTTGATTATTGGAAACCACGATTTTTTGGAAAACAACAATAGTCGATTGGACGCTCTGACTCCAATCATCGATTCATTGAAGAATGAAAATATTTCTTATTTCAAAAACCGAGGAATATATGAGGACGAAAACATAAACTGGTGCGTATATTCACTGATGGACCACAACATACCTCCCGATATCATCAAAGGTGATAAATTGAATATAGGTCTATTCCATGGACCGGTAAAAGGATTATATACCGACATAGGTTACAAGTTTGAAGAAGGGTTCGATGTCAACAAGTTCAAAGGTTGCGACCTTGTTCTGTGCGGAGACATTCATAAAAGACAGATATTTGAGATACCAGCTGGAAAAAAGGCTTACATGATTGGTTCAACAATCCAACAAAACTTCGGTGAGACGATAAGGAAGCATGGCTATGGTGTCTACGATGTGGATTCAGACAAATATGAGTTTATTGATTTGCCAAATCCAAAACCATTTTTATCATTCTACATCAACTCTTTTGATTGTTTATCTGAAGGAAGTGAAAAATTAGTCAACTATTAGGATGGAAATTAAATTGAAATTAACGAATGAGGAACACAAAGAGTTGATTGCATTTTGTAATCTGAATGACCTTCTCATAAGTTCAGTTGTCAAGGATTCCTTTACAACTGGTTTCAATATCGAAAGATACGGGTTGTTGAGTCCTTTAGGTGAAAAAAAAGTAATTGAGAAAGAAGTTCCCAAAGAAATAATAAAAGAAGTTGTCAAGATTGAATATGTTGAAGTGGAGAAACCCGTTGAAGTAATCAAAGAGGTTCCTGTCGAAAAAGTAGTGGAAAAGATAGTCGAAATCATAAAAGAGATTCCTGTCGAAAAAGTTGTCATCAAAGAAGTAATCAAAGAAGTTCCAGTCGATAAAATTGTTTACGTGACCGACCAACAAGAACTCAACGAAAAAATCTTTCAAAAAGACCAAGAGTTTGAGAATCAGAGGAAAAACTTTTCCGCTAAACTTGAATCCTTGGAAAATAATTTCCAAAATGAAAAAAGGGAGTTATTATTTAGAATAGAGCAATTGGAATCCAAACCACCTGAAGTAATTGAAACAGTGAGAGAGGTTGTTGTTGAAAAAGAAGTTAATTCAGTTGATAGAACAAAAATGGAGGCATTACAAGAGACTCTGATGAAGTTAAGACAAGAGAATATAGAAAAAGATAAAACAATAAAAGAACTCGAAAAAAAAGTGGACTCCTTAATACAATCTGACCTACAAAGGGGTGCAGTTTTTCTCAAAGGTTCTAATTTGGATGACAGACTTTATAAATAAATCAATATGATAACACAACTATTATTATGGATGGTAATGGCTTATGGTATAAGCAACATCTTAGTCTACGGAAGTATTTTCAATGGACCCAGAAACAAAATAAACGAAATGGCAGCAGATGAATTGAACGTATTTCGAGGATTTTGGAGTTTCCTCTCAGACATGTTGAAATGTATGATGTGTACTCCTACTTGGATAGGATTCTTTTTTGGTATTTTTGTTTACTCACCTGTAAATCAAATACTGGATGTATCTTCTTGGGTTTCATGGTTCTTCGATGGTATGTTAGCTTCTGGCTCAGTTTGGGCAATTAATTCAATCATAGAGTGGTTCGAGACAAACAGACCAAATCAAAATCATTGAAATGAAAATTGATGCAGATTTCACAATAACAATAAAACTATCTGACGTTTTCATGTCTAATGACTCTTCCGATGAAGAAATCAAGGGAAGGGTGACCCAAGAGGGGGAAAAACGATTGAGATATTACCTTTCAGGTTATATATTAGACCCTGAACAAAAAATTATAAATAAGGAAGTATCTATTAAAATAAAAAACAATTAAAATGCCACAATCAAGAAAAAGAAGTGGAGCAAAAGCTCACAGAAAGAGAATTGAAAAAGTAAACCAAAGGAGAAAAGCGGAACAATCTGCTATGCAAAAACTTTTCAATGAGTCAATCAAAAAACAAGTTGAAGATTTGAAGAAAAAACAAGAGAGCGAAAGTGCTTCGACTGAAAATTAATAATGATGAAATGGGATTTATTCAATCCATTACCTGACTTCAATTATAAAAGAATGCCGAATAAAATAGATATCGAGTCTTTGGATAACCCTTATGTTCAAGTTATTTGGGAAGATACGCCCGAGAACTTCACACAGGAAAGAATAAAATCCGTCAAACAATATTTTCAAAAAAAGTATAGTTCGACAAATATCAACGTAATAACGAAGGTAAAAACCACGGATGAAACTCTCCAAACCGTTGATGTTTCTGTCAACATCATGGATAAGAATTATCAGAAAGAACTCATCAAATCACTTTTAGAGTCAAAGGACCAACTCAAATATTTTGACGATGTTATGAACATCGATTCTGCTGTTGAAAATAGAATGTTAGTAAATGCAATAGAGGTTACCCCTTTCAAAAGATGGTATATCAAGAAGATAGAGTTCAGTAACTTTTTGTCTTACGGGCAAAACCAAGTGTTAGATTTTGAGAAATGTTCAGGAGTAACCGTTGTGGAATCTGACCCACCAAATTTTGGCGGTAAGACGGTTTTGACCGTGGACTTACTCTTGTTTTTATTTTTCAACACAACCACCAAAACACAAAAGGCTGAGGAGATTTTCAATAGATTTACAGACAAAAACTTCGTTAGTGTCAAAGGGGAAATCATCATAGATGGTGAAGAGTATATTATTGCTAGAAAAATTGAAAGAAAGAAAGCTAAATCTGGTGAGTGGAATGTGAAAACCGATTTGGATTTTTTCAAAAAGTTAGCTGATGGTCAATTACAAAACTTTACTGGAGAACAAAGAAGAGAGACTGAAAACTTCATCAAAACATCGATTGGTGAAATGGATGACTTTTTGATGACAATCGTAACCACAGCATCTAATCTTGAAGATTTACTTGATGCTAAACCAACTGCTCGTGGTCAAGTACTCAGTAGGTTTCTTGGTTTGGAGTTTCTGAAAAATAAAGAGGAAACGGGTAAAGAAATATATTCAGAGTTTTCTAAGGGTATGATGTCGAATGTATACAATACAGAAAAACTGAAACAAGATAATCAAAGTTCTGAAGATGAGATTGAAAGGTTAGAATCTGAAATAGAAGATGCAGTTAAACAAATGCAGGATGTTGACCTTAGACTTCAGAAGGGGCAAGACTATAAAGATAATTTGTTGAAATCCAAGTTCAACGATTTGGACCAAGACCTGATAATCCTTAATCCTGATAGATTAAAGAGTGAAATTACGGATTTGGAAAACAAAGAGGTTTTAATCAAACAAGAAATCAAAAACGTAAAAGTAATAGAACCCAAAGATTTTTATCATGAAGATAAACATGACGCAATAAAAGAACAAATACAATCTGTCAACGGGGAATTACTTTTATCAGAAAATAAAGTTGAAGAAATCGAAGACTTAATCAAAAAATTTGGTGACGGGATTCAGTGTGAACATTGTGGTATAAAATTGATGGATGCTGAACTCACCAAGAAAAAGATTGAAAGTTTAGAGAAATACAAGAAGTTAGTCGAGGAGTTCAAAAAACAATTACAAGGATTACAAAAAAAAGAATCTGAGTTTACACAACTGAAAAAAGATTTTGACGATTACGAAAAGGCAAAACTAATCAAGGAAAAGTTTGAAATATCCCTTGAGTCCACTCAACTCAAACTCAGTCAGGCCAAAGACAAACTGAAGAGATATGAGGAGGTCCAAGACAAAGTAAAAAAGAATAAAGAAATTGATTCTCAACTACTCAAAGCCAACTCTCGTATTGAAGAGTTGATTATTGAAAAAAGAGGTTATGAAAGAACACAATCAACTAACCAAAATGAGATTACAAACTTCCGTAAGAAAATTGAAAGAAACCACGAGATTATTTTACAAATAGCTGAGGAATTCGAACGTGAAAAAATCTACAAAATATATGTTGATGTTTTCGGGAAAAACGGAATCTCAAAAATAATAATGAAAACTATGATGCCAATCATCAATCAGGAATTACAAAGATTATTGATGGACTCATGCTATTTCAATTTGGAGATTAGAATCAACGACAAGAATGAAGTTGAGTTTGTAATGATTGATAACTCAACTGGTATCGAGAAACTTATGACATCTGGCTCAGGATATGAGAGAACAATAGCTGCGATGGCACTCAGAGCAGTGCTTTCCAAAGTTTGTTCATTACCTAAACCGAATATTATTGTTTGGGATGAGGTATTTGGAAAAATATCCAACGAAAACTTGGAGATGGTTGGTGAGTTTTTCTCCAAGATGAGAGAATATTTCGAAAAAATATTTGTTATAACTCATAATCCCCTTGTGAATAATTGGGCAAATAATGTTGTGAGAATTACAAAGACAGAAAATATTTCCAAAGTTTCACAATAAGTTCATACTTTTGATTTATGCAAATATTTTTACCTTATCCTGATTTTTTACAATCCCTGAAATGTCTTGATAATAAACGACTTGGTAAACAAAGAGTAGAAACTTATCAAATCATTTCTGCAATTACAAGAAGACCAAAATTGGATGGCTCACCTTATAAGGGGTGGTTGAATCACCCCTGTACTGTCATGTGGAAAAAATATATTCCCGCCTTGAAATTATATCTTAATGATTCGATTGATGAATGGGTTTCAAGAGGTTTTAAAAATACTATGGAGTACGAAAGAATAAATGAGGACTTAATTTTACCTTCATGGTTTGGAAATGAAAGGTTCCACTCTTCACATAGGGCTAACTTATTAAAAAAAGATTCTGATTTTTATTCGAAGTATGAATGGAAAGAAAATTCATCTGACCCATATGTATGGTTAGACGCTAACGAAAAGTGGTATGAACAACATTCAGGAAAAAAAGGGAGAGTATATTTCTAATGTTGTTAAATAGAAAACATAACTTTGTAAAAAATTATAAATGAAAAAATATCTTTTAGTCGTCATTGGAGATTTTACACCTCAAGGGATTACCCAAGACATCGCTTTGGCACTGACCCCTCTTGTAGATTCCGAACACCTAAAGTTTCAAAAAACTGATACTATTTTAATTTTTCACTTTGCTAGTTCTGTCTCTGAAACAGAGATTAAAGATTACATAACAGGAGTACTTTTTGGTATATCAAACACTTACATTTTAACAGAGATGAATGACAAAGTGACACTCTTCATGCCTGATGAGTTCAAAAACCATCTATTGAACTTAGAGAATGGTAGTAGTGAAACAGGCAACAGTTTAGAAATGGTAAAAATCAAAAACAATCAATACAACGTAGAAGATGAAGTTGATGATGAACTCAATGAAGAAATATTGGCACTCCTTTTGGGAAAGAAAAAATATAAAACTCGTAAAATAAGTTTAGACTCAGTCCTTGATAAAATTAATGAAAAGGGAATGGAATCTTTAACATCAGAAGAAAAATCAATTTTAGAGAGCTACAGTAAAAATTAAAACATGAAAGAAAAACAAGTCATTCCAATCAATCAAGAAGAAATCAATTTCTACCTCAAAGACATTAGAAAGTTAAGAGTGATGACCCCTGAAAGAGAAAGGGAGTTGGCGGAAAGAATGCTATCTGGTTTTATCACCGAAGAAGAAAAGAAAGAGATTCAAAAAGAACTTTTAGAAGGGAACCTTAGGTTTGTTATAACAATCAGTAAACAATATCAAAACCAAGGCTTAGACTTATCTGACTTGATTGCCGAGGGTAATTATGGGTTGTTGAAGGCAATTGAGAACTTTGATTGGTCAAAAAAACTAAGGTTCATATCCTATGCAGTATGGTGGGTCAGACAATCAATCCTTCAATCTCTAAATGAAAACGCCCGTACAATCCGTCTTCCTGTTAATATTGTACAAGAATTACATAGAGCAAAAAAAGAACTTGACCAATCCGGAGTCGAACTTCCTGAGAAGTTTGACAATCTCCCACATACCGTTGATTTAGATAGTCCATTTAATGAAGATGGAGATACATTGATGGATGTAATTATAAATCCAAATGCGGAATTGGCGGACTCTAGTTTGTCTTCAGAATTAACTCTCAAAGATAAATTACTTTCGATTCTCAACGTACTTGACGAACGTGAAAGGGTGATTATCGAAGATTATTTTGGTTTATCAGGAAACACAAGAACTTTAGAAGATATTGGTAACGACTTCGATTTGACAAAAGAAAGGGTTCGACAAATCAAAGAAAAAGCCCTCAGAAAATTGAGGAACGAAACAGGTCAACTGTTCGATTATATGTAAAATGAACAAAAAGGTGTATTTATAAAATACACCTTTTATATTTAGAGGGTGTACCTAAATTATAAAAAATGAAAAAATTATTCAGAAGTTCAACTGATAGTAAAATTGGCGGTGTCTGTGGGGGAATGGCTGAATATACCAATACAGACTCAACTCTTTGGAGGGTATTATTTGTTGCTCTGATTTTTGCACCATACCCTACAATTCTTTTCTATCTTTTGGCATGTATTATTATTCCAAGAAACAAAAACGAAGTATTATGAAAAAATTCATACAAGACAATTTCACCGTGATAGTTTTAGTAATCGCCTTATTATCTTTTTTTAGAAGTTGTGGTGATTCACGAGACATTTCCAAAATTAAAACGGAAATTAAAATTATCAAAGATTCTACTTTCACAAAAGATGAAATTAGAAGAGAACTAAAAATTTCAGGTTTGGAAGCCGAAAAAAGAATGATTCAGGCTACAGACAGAAAATTACTTGATGTCAGGAGACAAACTGAAATTGAGGATGAAATTAAAAAATTAAATAATAAATGATGAATTGGATTGAAAAAAACCTCAAAACTATTATATATGTTGCCTTCTTGGTGCCAATCCTGACGGTAGCGTTTGTATCGATTTCCCACGTAACAAAATGGTATGGCATCTCGAATCCATTCAGTTGGTCAATTTATTTATCAATTGGTATTGAAATTGCTGCATTATCGTCTTTAGCAGCAATCGCTGCTTCTATGGGTAAAAAAGTATATTTCCCTTTTATAATTGTTACTCTGATACAATTCATCGGTAACATATTTTTTGCATATCAATTTATTGATGTGAGCAGTCAGTCCTTTAAAGATTGGGTTGACATGGTAGACCCATTGGTACAGTTTTTAGGTGTTGAATCTGGCGACCCAGTTGGACACAAAAGATTTCTTGCTATTTTCGCGGGAGGAATGTTACCAATTATATCTCTTTCATTTTTACATATGTTAGTTAAATTTGAAGAGGAAGAGAGAAATAAATTTCCTAAGAAAACTGAGCAGAACATTGATATTGATGAGTTAAGTCTTCGTGCTGGGAAAATGGAAGCTGAATCTGATAAAGAAAAAATCACTCCAGGTCCTGAGGAATTAAAAAAACTTGAACAAGAATTACTCAGATTAAATGAGGCTAAGTTCGGAAACAAAGAGGATGAAGTAATTAAGGTCGAAACTATTGAAGAACCTGAACTACCTAAACCATCACCAATAAAGAAAGTATTAAGTTATTTAAAGAGAGATGCAAAGGCTTAACATCAAACAATATGGTAGTTTTGAACCGACTGGAAAAAACAAGCTCAAGAAACAAATAATATTATGTCATACGTCAAGGGAGGTCGAGGAATACTTAACCTCCCTTAAATTTAGATATAATGGTCATTACGAGAAAGTTCCTAACTATGTAATAACAAGAGAAGGGTCCATTTTGCAATTACTCCCTGACAATTCATACTCAAACTATTTCTTCAATGAGAAGGTTCGCAAAAACTCAATTATAATATGTTTAGAGAACTTGGGATGGTTAAACAGAAAACCTCTCACAAACAGTTACATTAATTGGAAAGGGAGTATTTATAAAGGAGAAGTTCACGAAAAGAAGTGGAGAGATTTCTTTTTTTGGCATCCATACACTGAGACCCAAGTTCGAAATACCGCTCAGTTATGTAGTCAATTGACAGAAATCTTTCAGATTGAAAAAAGATGTTCAGGTCACAATACCAAATTCGAAGGTATTCAAAACTTCGAAGGGATTAGTAGTAGAAGTAACTATGATACATCTTTCACAGATTTGAGTCCCTCATTTGATTTCGAACTTTTCACAAAATTTTTTGAAAATGAGCAATTTGCATAACGAAAGATACGATGAGATAAAATCACTCCTCAAAAAATCGAGGGTATTGTTGGAACAGTCCACACAATTAAATGTTGCCACAGATGTAGAAAAAAGATTGAAGGATGATGTGGAATATGAGACTGCTGAAAAACAGTTAGAGTCTGGAGAACAACCAACAGAAAAAGAAAAAGTTCAAAAATACAGAATCAGTGGAGGTATATTAGCCTTACATGGTAAAGATAGAAGTGATTTAGATATCACTACTGACGACAAAGTAGCGTTCCAAGAAACTATGGATGAGTTCGTTGAGGAAGTATCCGACTTGGTGGATTTTAATACGTTGAATGTTTATCCGAACAACGTTGAATGGTCTGGTAAAGTTATAGATGAAGATTTGGAATTCATTTTCACAATCGGTGAAGATAGTGGAATATATATCAACGGTGAAATGGTTAAGGTTGACCCTGATTTCTTACAGATGATAAATAAACTACAACAATTCTACCAAAAGTTCAAATCCAAATGGGGAAAGGTACTCGCAAGTAGAAAGAAAACTCAAGAAGAACCAACCTAATATGTTAAATAAAATTATATTTTTTTTAAAAGGGAACTACTCAATCATCCTAAAGGGGTTGTTTGGTTTATTCGTTTTATATTATTTGATATTTTTTCTGACACCAAATGTTCGTATGTCTGCAGGACAGAAACAACAATTAGATTCACTTAATCAGGTAATTAAACAACTTCATGAGGATAATTTGAAATTGGAAATTAAAATATCCGACTTCAATGAAGAGATAAATCAAGTTGATGCGAATATTAGTAAGATTAAAAATCAAAAAACAATCGTAAAAGAAATTTACCATGAAAAAATTAGTAATGTTGATAAGCTTACTTCTCGTGAAGTCGATAGCTTTTTCACAGACAGATACAAGTAAAGTAGAAAAATGTTTTCCTCTACCTGTTGTAAAACAGATAATGAAAGATTTAATCAGTGGTGACTCAGCTAAGGCTGAGTTGAAACTTGCTGAGGCACAGATTATAGAAACAGAAAGAAAAGTAAGTTTGAAAGACAGTGTGATTACCACGCTCAGAGCAAAGGAAACAAATTATATCACCATGGTAGATAGCGAGAGACAAAAGTTCGACATCATGGAAAAGTATTCGAAAAAACTTGAGTTCGATTTGAAAAAAGAGAGAGTAAAAAATAAGTTCAAATCAATCTTGGGTACAGGAGTAATTGCTGTATTAACCTTTTTTATAATCACCAAATAATGTCATTAACTAATTCCGAATTGAAAGAGATAGAAGTATTGATTCGTAAAGAGATAAAAAACTTTATGGAAAGCAACACTATAAAGCAATTTGAAGATAAAATGATGGATAAAATCATCAAAGACATGAAAAGAGGAAAACTTGAGGGCGAAGTAAAAGAGATTGCTCTGAAAATGTTCCGTGAGTTTTATCAATTTATGTGGATGAACAGAAGTTATTGGGAACCAAGACTCAAAAATGCGTAACAATGAAATCTAATTCTGTAGATACATTTAAAAGGGGTATAGAAAAGGCTTTTTCCGACCCTTCAGTGAAAATGAATCAACAAACTTCAGGTGATGCATTCAAATTAATGTCATCATTTAACGAAGAGAAGCTCGAAGGCGGAAAAGCAGACAAGATGAGTTTGAACGATATCGCGAAAAAACATGACATACCACTCATAAAAATTGCTAAAGCCTTTACTAAAGGGTTCAACGTTGAATTAGAACACACCAAAGACCAATCACAAGCAAATGAAATTGCGATGGACCATCTATACGAAGACCCGAAATATTATGACAAACTCAAAAAAATTGAAACCAAAGAAGTAAGTGCAAAACAACAATTCTCATCAGACTTACAGCAAGACCCAGATTTCGAAGAGTTCAAAAAAAATGCAAAATATGAAAAGGGGGGTTCAGAGTTTACTTTCGGTACTCCGAACGTAACCAAAGATGACCCATATATCAGTAAGAAAACAAAATATGGTAGACCAGGGAGAGGTAAGGAAGAAGCAATTGAAGCCACGGGTAGTGGTAGTTCGGGTGCTTTTGTTGGACCTATTGCCTTTTCGAAAGATTTTATGAAGAGGAGTAATGCCGAAAATCCTAAACCTATCAAAGAAGAAATTGGTGAGGGAGAAACCACTGAAGCAACCACAACTGGTTCTTCAGGAGCCTACGAAACTCCTTCTATGTGGGCTAAATCCACAAAAAAGAAAGATTGGGGACCGAGTAGAAAAACACAATATCCTGGCGGCTCATTTGTTTCTGTTAAAAAGAAGTGTACAAGATTCCCATATTGTAATCAAGGAGACATCAACGCCTTGAACATATCTAAGAATGAATCCGTTTCTGAGGCAATCAAAAGTGTTGCTGACAGACTCGGTATCAAAGAAACTTACATCAAGGCTATTTTGGAATATGAGTACGAGAAGATGAATAAAAGAAGTAAATAAAGATATTTATATAAAAAAGTTACTATGAAAAGAATTAATCAAGATATTGATAGTTTAATAACTGAGATTCTCAAAGAAGAAATCGAAATTAAAGCTAAAGAATTATCAGAACAGACTGGTGAGTGGATGGAAATTAAAGTTGATGAAGATTTGAAAGGAGGTCAAAAGAAATTAGATGTTGCAGAACCTAAAGGTAAACTCACAGCTGCTGACTTTAAGAAACTTAGAGATAATAAAAAAGAAACCAAAGAACAAACATACTTTGAAGATGAGTTCATCGATGATGAAGATGACTCGGAACCTGGTAATTACGAAGGAGACAAAGAAGCCGAAGATAAAGCAGAGGCTCTTTCTTCACAAGAGCCCACTTATGTTGGTATGGGATTATCTGATAATAAACCAGGAAAAATATTTGGTTCATTCTCAGATGAACATGGTTGGTATGACCAAGATGACCGTGACTATGAAGGAGAATTTGATTTTGATTTTGACGAAGAGGAGTTTGATGACTTCCCAAGTCTTTTCAACAAATATGGTAAACAAACTAAATGGTTTTCACCGGGAGAAAGAGGTCAGAAAATGTTTGACCGTTACAGAGAAAAGTATGGTCCTATGAAAATCCGAGTTGTGAAAGGTTTAGAGGAAGCTGAACAGGAGGAAGGTAATGCTTTTTCAGGGGCACGTCAGGAAGCAATAGATGCTGGTAAAACAAGTTTTAAATTCCATGGAGAGAGATTTCCTGTTACAGGGTCCAAGGATGCAACCAACGAAGCTAAAGAAGAAAAGAAATGGATTCAAAAAACAGGGATGAAGAAAGGTGCTTTACATAAAAAACTCGGAGTGCCTGAGGGTGACAAAATACCTCAGTCTAAACTCAAATCATTGAAAAAAGATTTGATGAAGAAAGCTGAGGGAGATAAGAAATTATCCGCAGCAGATTCTAAGTTATTGAAGCAAGTGAACTTGGCTTTAACTCTCAAAGGTATCAAGGAAGAAACTAAATCTCTTAAATTGACTGAGGAGGAATTGATTGACTTAATCGAAAATATTGTTAATGAACAAATTGTAAAAGACAAACAACAAAAAGATAATATTTCGAAAGTAAAACCAATCGGTCTCAAAAAAACCGAAAAAGTACTAGATGCTGATGAAGATGAGAATGAAGATTACGCGAAGTTAGTGACTAAAAAAATATCAGATTATTTGAAAACAGGCTCAAAAGGAAAGTTCGAAGAAAATCCCACAACCTTCCCAAAAGGTAACGGTGAACTCGGTGATATGAAAAAGAAAGCATATAAAGCTTCTCCCGCGGTTGACGAGTACATCAGAGATTTTGCATATCCTGGTTTAGAAAATACAAAATACGATGAAATCAAACCGAATGAACAATGGTTAACAGATAATCTCGAGGGTACATCCAAAACAGGTAATAATCCGAAATGGGCAAACGCTGTCGATACTGGATTAGGTAAAAAGTTCAATGAGAAAAGAAAGAAAAACGCATATCAAAAGGAAAAAGATAAATCATATAACAGAGTTACTCAACCTGTAGACACGGCAGGTGAACACGATGGTGAATCATCAATAAATGCGATGTTCAAAAAATTGGAATCTACTTCAAACAAAAAAGAAAAATTGGTTAACGAAGACATCAGTAAAATGAAAGACCTAATAGGTTACAATAGAAAAACACAATAAATTTCACATTCATAACTATTTTTGTATATTCTCCATAGATAACACTATGGAGAATTTTTTTAATTGGATGACAAAGCCTATTCCTAAAGAAGAAATTATTATTTGGTTCAATGTTCATAATATGATTTATGAAAAAATTGAATTGTTAGGTGATTTTTTCAAATCATTGAATAATTTAATAGTAGAAACTTATATGGGGAATGACGATAAGGAGACAAAAATAATTTTAAGTTCAGAAGACATTGAGTCTCACTTTGATTGGTGTTGGAATAAGACAATTGACAATTTCCAAAAAGAAAATATTATAATCAACAAAGAAGGTGAACATAAAAACTACTATAAAGAGTTCTTCATCACATCATTTTATAAACCAAACGAATCAGATTTGAAAGAAGCTATTCCTCATTTTTTGGAAACTGTTTTCAACGTTCACGGGAAGTTAACCAAATCAGATTTGGATATTTTAACAGAATTATATAAGTTATTAGATAAGAACTTAAATTAAAAAAACTTCATTTCTATTTACACCAGAAGGGAAAAACTTTATCTTTTGAATTGAAAAAATAAACTACATATAATTTTATCAAAATGGAAACATTAGAAAAAATCAAAGAAATGACTGAAGTGTTGTCAGTAGATGCAACTAAGTTTTTCAAAGGTAACAAAAGTGCTGGAACAAGAGCAAGAAAAACAGCTCAAGAGTTAAAGGCTTTGTTACAAAAACTTAGAGGAGAAATTCTCGAACACAAAAAGAATGAAAATGAGTGATGTTGAATCAATATATTTTTTTATATTCGTTTTTACAACATTAGTTACATTAAGAAACATTAATAAGGTTGTAGGTACCCTGTTGCAAAAAGAAATCAAACCAATTGAATTCAGCAACAGGGAACTTATCACCCTCGGATTATCAATTAGTTACATTATCACATATATTATCAAAGGATGAGTTTTTATCAATCAATATTGCCATTTATAGAATATCTAAATTCTATTCGAAAACTTGAAAGTTACCTAAGTATCGATATGATTTTCCCAGCAAAATGGACTATACCCAAGTCTTTGGTGGATGAAAAACAAGTTGTAGGGTTTCAAACAGAAGATGAAACTAAAAAAGGTATATCTTTTGTTAGCACCATCGAAAACAAAACCGTAGAAAGTACGATTAAAGCAATCTCCAAAATTATAAAATACAACAAAGAGAAAGAACTGAAAGAAAAACTATTCAGAGATACGGTCGAAAAACTCAAATCCACGTTCGAACAAAATAATTTGGATAAACTTCAAAATCTATTCTTCGATTTTTCTACCGAAATCGATGATACTTCAAACTTAGATGCTTATGATACAGGACAATCAGAAGATATTGAATTGGCTGAAGAGTGAGACAGAAAAAGATGACGCCGCAATCAAAGTCAGTAAAGAAAAATTTATTTCTGAAATAAAAAAGATGAAGAAGTCTGACCTATTCATCAAACAACCAAAACTTTCATTATGGCAGAAAATAAGAAAGATGATATTGGGGTATTAGAAAAATTAGCACTTATTGCTGAATCATTACAAGACACGTTCAAGGGCAAATCTACTGTAGTTTGTGAATTGGAAAAGGAAGAGTATAAGCCCCTCATAAGTCATTTCAGAGAAATTGACAGACATCACAAACAATTCTCGATAGTAATTTCAGGTACAGAGTTTCACTTTATTTTGGATGAGCCAAAGGATGAGTAGTGAATTTCCTATAAAAGATTTTCTTATCAAAACCGTTGTTCATCAGTAGTTCATAAAGATATTTCCGTTGTGCCGTGCTTGTGTCTTTTATGAATAAACAATCAATCCTTTTATTTTTCAAAAAGTGATTTGAGAGGACATTCATAAATCTTGTTGCTTCATTTTCAGACTTCAAAGAAAATATATTTATTTTTTCATCTCTTTGTAAGATAATCTTATTATTCAAAATCGACAACATTTTCAATTCCTTCGTCTTAAGATATGTATCGATAAAATATTTTACAGTGATTTTCGTTTTTCTATCCAAATCATAAATTAATTCTTCTTTTTTGAAGGGAGATATGCGAATTAATTTCATTCCATCCTCTTCCAATTTAACTTTCACATTCCTACCCAATTCATCTATCAAATACACAGGAAAATCCTGTTTGGTATCATTACCTACCAAACCTATTTGATAGTCAACCTCCAAACCATTTTCAACTTCCACATTGAAAATTACATCTTGCGATTGAGAGTTCAAATCATTAAAATAATTTTGAGCACGTTCAAAAGTAATAAACTTGTTTATTATTTTTTTCCTTCTTTTATTTTTAAACAACACAATCAGATAATTCATATATGAAAGATTACTATAAAATTTTGGAAGTTGAAGAGAATGCTTCAGAGGACGAAATAAAAAAGAGTTACAGAACCCTTTCAAAAAAATATCACCCAGATATGAATCCGAGTGGCGCCGAACAATTCAAGGATATATCAGAGGCTTATGAGATTTTAAGTTCAAAAGACAAACGTGAAAAATATAATTACCAAAGGAAGAACCCATACGGTAACACACCTTTCGAAGACCTATTTAGTGGAATGTTCAATCAGAGAACTAATCCATTTCAGAATAGAAGAAAATCCGCACCCGATAAAATAGTAAAATTAGAAATATCACCAATCGAATCTTTTTTAGGTCACACAAAAAGTTTTCAATACATGAGAGAAAAGGCTTGTAATGTTTGTTCAGGTTCGGGTGGTGAGTTAGAATTATGTAAAACTTGCGGTGGTCAGGGTTTCCACATCAAAACTTTCGGAACAGGGTTCATGGTCCAACAAATAAGGAGTGCTTGTCCTGCTTGTGGAGGGCGTGGTCAAATACTGATACAGTCATGTTATTCTTGTTCAGGAAGAGGAACTAAAGGAACTGTAGAAAGTTTGGACGTGAAGATACCTGTTGGAATCGATGATGGAAATTATTTGAAGTTGGAAAACATGGGTGATTTCAGAAACGGGGAACTCGGAGACCTCGTAATTCAATGTGTTATGGTTGCGAAAGATAATTTTGAAAAAATTAACAACGATTTGGTTTATAATCTTTATTTGAATTATGAGGATTTGAAAAAAAGTAATTTTACAATTCCGCATCCATTAGGTGACCTAACAATTGCCATACCAAAATTATTTGATACATCAAAACCTCTGAGACTAAAATCGAAAGGTTATTTTGATGGGGATATGTACGTTAAACTTTTTGTGAAGTTTGAAAGAGATTAGAACAAAGAAATTATTTTTTCAAATAATTTTACACTTCCATAAATTGATGTAGATAACAAATAGATACCCAACAACAAAGTACTCCACTGAAAGTTAGAAAGTTTACCTGAGTTCTTACATTCATTACAATTATTATCCATATTTATAAATATGATTTTGGAACAGATTATCAAAAGGGTTCTCTATCAATATCTCGACGAGAAAGACCAAAAGAAATATAAGAAACCTAGAAAATATAGTCAATCTTACTGTAAGTCTACACCTTGTGCGAAAATGGGTTTCACACAGAAAGCTTCTTGTAGACCATATAAAAATTGTTATAAATAAAATTTGCTTTTTTGATTAATTTTATTACTATTGGTGTATGTTAAGTTACATTGGTGGTAAATCAAAAATAGGTAAATGGATTGTTCCATATTACTTGGAGGATATGGAGACATACGTCGAAACGTTTGGTGGAATGTTTTGGTGTTATTTCAATATGGATTTAACCAAGTATCCAAACCTCAAAAGAGTGGTTTACAATGACTTCAACCCTCTGAATTATAACTTGTTTCAATGTGTTCAAAATCCATCTGAGTTAAGGAGAGCTTTAGAATTAATTCCGGTCCAACAAGCTGGAGTTTTTGTGACTGACATAAGTTACAAAACAAGATTCGAGGAATATCAAACAGAACTTTTTTCCTCAGGTCTTACTATCAATTACCCTGACTATGAAATCGCGGCTAAATACGTTTATATTGTGACTCAAGTTTTTTCAGGTAGTAAACCTGAAACATCATCGTTTATCGATTTGAAAGGTAAATACAAATCAAAATATCTTACATTCAAAGATAAATTATCCAAACTGGATTGGATTGAACATTTTACCCGTATAACTCACATAGAAAATCTAGATTTCCAAAAAGTTATCGAAAAATATGATTCACCGTCTACTTACATTTATTTGGACCCACCTTATTGGAAGACTGAAAATTATTATTCCAATCATGATTTCGATAGGAACGACCATGAGAGATTGGCTAGAACTTTAACATCAGTCAATGGAAAGTTCAGTCTATCATATTATGATTTTGATTTGTTACATGATTGGTTTCCAGAACCTCAATATAGATGGGAGAGGAAAAAATTTGTTAAAGCGGCCGCCGCAAAAAAAAATACCAAACAAAATATTGGTGAAGAGCTTTTGATATTGAATTACTAGTTATTTTTGGGTTAACAATATATTTATTATTAAAGTTTCTATAGATGAAATTCAAATCACTTCTCACCCGAGTTATTTTGGAAAACATGGAGAAAATCGATTTCCTCATCGATACCTATGCAAAACCAAAAAAGAAAGAAGATGGGACAACAAAAAAACCTAAGTTATCAATTAAAGAACTTGTCGCATTAGTGGCTGCTGACCCATCCTCACAACTCAACGATGTTGATATTGAAAGTGCCAACGCTCAAGAACTAAAAAAGGCAAAAGCTGGTGGTTATACACCTTGGATTATCAAAAGTTATCTCAATCTCAACCAACAAACTGAAACTCCATACGGAACTGCAGGTTATGATAGAGAAGTGAAAATGTTGAAAGAACGTTTTCTCGAGGACTTATACAAGTTGAAAAATGATATAGAGAAGTTTAGAAGGTTCAAATCAAGGATTCCAGAAGAAAAACGTAAAAATGCCTTCAAAGGGACATTTACACCTCAAGACCTTTTCGAGTTAGTGAAAGACTTCAGTTTGGAAAAATTGAAAGCTTCGAAAGAAGAAAAGGAAATTGCTTCAGAAACTTTCGAACATCCTGGTGCTGAAATTGCATTCAGAGGTGATGATTGGACTGTAGTTAAGATTTCTGATAAAGGTCAGCAAGGATTCGACGCGGCTCAATTTTTTGGTGGTTACCATTTAGAATCCTCTAAAGGAGAAACTAGATGGTGTACATCCTCACCAGGACTTAAGCAATGGTTTGACAGATATCTCAAAGACGGTCCTTTGTATGTTATTTTACCGAACAATTGGTCTGGTAAAAGAGGACTCAAAACAAACTTACCTGCTCAACGATATCAATTCCATTTCCCAAGTAATCAATTCATGAATCCTGATGATGCTCAACAGAACTTGATTCAATTACTTAATGGACCGATGAAAGATTTGAAAGAATATTTCAAACCTGAATTTGCTAAGGGTCTAACTGTTGGAGATAAGAAATTGGTAATCGATTCATTCGAATCGGGGAATGTTGGGAAATTCATCGGACTGTATGGTTTGGATGATTTAGTCGAAAATATGCCTGAGACAATCACAGCAATTCAAATTTCGAATAAGGACAAGAAAAATGATGTGACAATCAATATACCACCTACCATATCAAGATTCAAAGATTTACAAATGATTATGTTTGATAATTGTATTGATAAGTTACCTGAAGAAGTATGTCAATTAAAAGAATTGAGATTCATCGCAGTAGTCAATTGTCCTAAGGTTACTTCGGTACCTGAGTGTATTGCCGATTTACCAAACCTTCTTTTCCTCAATTTGAGAGGTTCAGACAATATCAAGGTACCTGAAAAAATCAAACAAAACTTTGGTGATTGTGAAAACGGAATGTGGGAAGCAAATCCTTCTGAATGTGAAAACTAATATTTCTTGACTTATGAATGTCGATATAGAAATATATCTCAGTAACGTCCAAAAGTTTTTCAAAAATAATCCAAGAGATTTATTAAATCTAGTACCAAAATCAAAGGAACAAGATTTTTATAAAAAGATTAAGGAAATTGCTGAACTCAATTTTGTAGAGGGAAGAGATATTGTTTTGACTCAAAAACAATTGGTTGAGGTTTGCGTTGAACTCAACGGCAAGAATAAGAAAATCGAAGATTTTAACCCTCGTGTTTTTATTGATTCACCTTATGGAAAAATTTGTTTGAATTAAATTTTGCAGATTCACTTTACTGATTTAATTTTGTAATCTAAATCAATCATTATGTTATCTATCGAAACCATCCGTAACCAAGCACCCGCAATTTTTGCAACATCTCCTGCACCCAAAATGTCTGACAAATATACTTTTGTCCCGACTTTGGAAATTGTTGAAAACTTTGACCGAGAAGGTTGGAAAGTATTTTCTGCAAAACAAATTGGACGTGGACAGTATGCTAGTCATGAGATTCGTCTTCGTAATGGCGAATTACCTCAAGTAGGAGATTCACTAGTTGAGGCTGTCATCCGCAACTCTCACAATGGTATGAGTACCTTTTCCGTAAGTGCTGGTCTTTACCGATTGGTTTGTTCTAATGGTCTCACTGTTCCAACCTCAGTTGCAGATGCAATTACAGTAAAACATATGAGAGTCAATATGGGTGCTGTTAGAATGATAACAGACGAGTTTGCTGACCGTTTACCGATGATTCAACGTTCCGTTGGTCGTATGGAGTCTACAACTCTGAACGAAGAAAAAACTATAGATTTATTGCAAAAGGCGTCCTTAATCCGTTGGGAAAATGGCTCCGTTCCCTCTTCCATTAATTTAACAGATTTATTGAGTCCTGTACGGGAGGGAGATGTAGGCAACTCAGTTTGGAAAGTTTTCAATGTTGTTCAAGAAAAGTTTGTACGTGGAGGTTCACAATACAGAACTCAACGTGGACGTATGACAACAATGAAAGAACTTAAGAACTTTCAGAGTATAAATAAAATTAACACCAACCTTTGGGAGTTAGCCGAATCTTATTGTGATTAAATAAAGGGGACTTGTTCCCCTTTTTATTTTATATTTGACGTATGAAAAATACCATATTCAGGAAAGAGTTTAATCGGTATTATACCAATAAACATAAAGAATATTCATTTATAGATGAAAAACTTAAAGAGAATGAGAATCGGCCACGTGATTATGTAAAACATCCTCTTTTTTCAATCGAGAAAAGTTTCACTGATGAAAAAACATTTGTTGAAAACTTTGCAAATCCCTTGTATACTGTCCATAGAGAATACCATACCGTTGTGGTTGAAACAAGTGGTGACAAGGTATCAATTAAGTTTTTCTATGGTTACAAAAAAAGAAATGCTGGACAAAAATGGTTTAAGTTAGTAAAAAACATCGATTTTCTAACCGTCAATATCAAAACTGGAGATGTCTATTTCGGTTTTCTTCACAATTATCAAAAAAAGAAAAAATTCACCAAAAGTATTAGACGGAATTATTTTTTGAATAATCCATTGTCTACTATAACATCGAAAATCAAAAACAGTTTGAGTCATATTTCAAAAAATAGTTCTCAAACAGTAAACGAGGTTGTTTCTATTTTCATGAAAAATATTCCTTGTCCCGAAAATGCTTTGTGTCCTGATGTAAAACTTCTAAGGTTTTATTTGGACAAAAAATCTTATAAATATCCGAATAACTTTTGGCTATACTCAGAGTTTTTCATTTCAGCCACCTTTAAAAAAGAACTTAAGAAAAACCAAAAGAATATTGTCCAAGCCTTCATGAATTCCTTCGACCTTAAAGGGAAAAAATTAAGGAAATTTCTTCACGAATGTTCTAAATTGAATATTCCAACTTATCTCTCGGCAAGAAAGTTATTCGGTGATGATAGGTTAAATCAAGATGGAGATTTCATAAAAAACATATTGGAATCAAGTTTTACTACGAACTTCAGTGACGATATGAGTAGTTTATTAAGTCCGAGTGAATTGTCCAAGGTTTACCAAACCTATAAGAATGTAATCCTCAGCAAAACCATAGACGCATGGACTTTTTATGACCATTTATCAATGTACCAAAAACTGAAACTTTATGGTGAGACAGATTTGAAATGGACCACCGATGGTTCTGACTATAAAAAGTTCACTGACGAACATTTGGATTTTACTGAAAAATTAGAACACTATAAAAAGGGTACATATACCCGAAAATATCCTGATTATCTTGTGAAAGAGATTGAGAAAGAAATAGATGGGTATTTCCCTATTGTTCTGAAAACCAGCAAAGACTACAACGAAGAAAGTATGTATCAAAGTAATTGTGTCAAAGGTTATATTGGTAGACCCGGTTCTCTAATTATATCAATACGTAAGGGTGCGATTGATTCAGATGAGAGAGCAACCCTTGAATATAGAGTTTATTTTCTCAAAAACTCTGATACCATCTACATTGATAGGGTTCAAAGTTTGGGAAAGTTCAATCAACGTTTGGAAGATAGTTGGACTGATGTTCTCTTGAAATTAGACAAAATTGTAGTATCTTCATGTTCAGATAAAAAATTCGAAACAGTCAAAATAAACAAACTTTGTAGTAATGGTGTATTTCTCGAATCAGATTCGAAATTTACAGATGACGGTTACTTAGTTTGGGACACAGATAATAAACTTTTATTAGATTAATGGGTAAACCTGAATACATAAAAAAAATCGAAGAAAATGAGGGTATATTCTCTGAAATGGATTTTCATAGATATACATCTAATTTGATAAAATATTTAGACGATAAAAAACTAACAAGAGTTTACGAGAGGGGATTAGTATCAAGTTCAGGTAAAGCATCTTGGGCTGAGGTAATATTTCAATCTAAACAAAAATTTTATTTATTAGTAGAGTGTATCCAAGTGAATAAGGAAGATGAATATTCTTTAACTATTTATTATAAACCTGAACAGTTTCAGGAACTTTTATTTTTTACAACTCAATTATTAAAACCTTTCAAAGATGGAACAACTGACGACAGAGCAACTCAAACAGAAAATAAATGATGGTGAAAATTTCGTTTTAGATTTATTTGCTACTTGGTGTGGACCTTGTAAAATTATGTTATTCAATTTAGAAAAAGTTAGCGAGTCCCTCATAAAAGAATCCTTTGGAGAACCAAAGTATAAAATCTACAAATACGACATCGATTCTGATAGAGAATATGTTGTAAGCGAATTGAATATTCGTAGTGTACCAACAATTAAAATATTTAAAGAAGGTCAAGAAGTGTTCTCGAGACCCGGTGTTATGACTGCACCTGAAGTTTTGGGGTTATTGAATTAATATGAAAGATTTGAATGTCATAGTTTATACGATGAAGGGTTGTCCTCATTGTACAGAGTTCAAAAAAATGCTCGAAGAAAAAAATATTGAATTTTTTGATAGAGATATCGATGAACATGAAGAAGAATATGATACGTTTTCAGAAATAACGGGTTCCGAATACATACCAGCTCTTTTGATTATCGAAGGTAATCAAGATGATTATGAGTCGTTTCTATACACACCCGATAAAGATTATAATGAACTTACTGAGGCAGTTGAAATTATCAAAAAACACAGAAAAAGTGCTGGGATTCTTTAAATAATAATAAAATCTTTTTTTGGGGTTTTGAGGTACTCAATCTCGTGTGTAGGTTCAAAAAGTTCTACAGATAACTCTTCTTGACTTATTATGTTCTCAAGTTCAGTCAAATTGAAATCAAACATATCTTTGATTACTGATTCCAAAAAAATATCATAAGAATCAGATTTTTCATCATAGACCTTGAAACATATCTCATCATGGAAATCCCTCTCAGTTGATAGTTCTAAAGTCAAAGATTTGAACGGATAAGTCGGGGGTATACTGTTTATAATTTTTTTTCCGTAATAATATAATAATCTTCCACGGTTCAAAGAATATCCGTGTGGGAACTCTGACACATAAATCAAATGATTTTCAGAAATCTCATTAAGATTTTCATCAATTGAATAGTTCGATTTTTTCCATTTGTCAATTTGTTGTTGACTAAAGTTACAATTCTCCGATAGAAAATATGTGTGTTTTATCTTAGGACTCAAAGTAAACTTGGCGTCGTATTCCAAAAGGTCTATCGTATGAATGAGTTGTTTTTCATTGATTATATCTTTGTATTTGTTTTTGAACTCCAAAGTTAATTCTGACATATTCAAAACTTCCTTTGATGAAGTTTTTCCTTTTATCACAAAAAATTGCCCGCAATCAAGAACCTTTATTTCTGTAGATTCTGAGTGATTTATTTTAGATATTATAAAATCGGCAAAGAGATTTACGTTAAAAATTTTACTCCCTTTTTTTTTGATTATCATGTTATTGGATTATTAATAAATCGAATAACAATAATTAAAATTAAAAAAAAATTGTAGTCATAGTAAAACAATTTTTTTGAGTATTTATAGTATACTTTAAATTAACAGATGGCTAAAGATATTCTTATTGTCCCGAGTAACTCGATTTCGAGAACTGCTGATAGGAAACCATTTATAAACTTCGAAAGTAGTGGAACAACTGTACCACTTTATTGGCAAGTCATTTTGGGTGCAACAATTAATATCGGAAATACAAGTAATGTTGCAAACCTTTTACAGATTGACCCTACAAATGGAATAATTAGTGTTGGTAGTACATTACAATTTGCAAGCGGTGTTTCAATTAACGGTACTCAGATTCTTAACAATACACTCAATTGGGTAGGACCTACAACAGGATTATTGGGGGCACAAGGTGCTGTAGGTTCAGTTGGAGCACAAGGTGCTCAGGGTTCACAAGGAAACGTAGGACCCACTGGTGCACAAGGTAATACAGGTGCACAAGGTTCAATAGGTGCACAAGGTAATACAGGGGCACAGGGTGCTACAGGTCCTCAAGGTGCGATTGGACCGACAGGTACTCCAGGAACCGCAGGAGCAATAGGACCAACAGGAGCTCAAGGAGCCACTGGTGCTCAAGGTTCAACAGGGGCACAGGGTAATACAGGTGCTCAAGGTAACACAGGTTCGGTTGGCTCACAAGGTGCCACAGGTGCTCAGGGTAATGTAGGACCACAAGGTGCTACAGGACCGACGGGAGCACAAGGTAACGTTGGAGCACAGGGTAACACAGGTGCACAGGGGTCAACAGGTAGTACTGGTGCACAAGGTGCCACAGGTGCTCAGGGTAATGTAGGACCACAAGGTGCTACAGGTCCCACAGGTGCTCAAGGTCCAGCAGGAAACACAGGTCACGCAGGGGCACAAGGTGCTACAGGAGCCACAGGACCACAAGGTGCTACAGGTGCACAAGGAGCCGTAGGTCCACAAGGAAACACAGGACCACAAGGG
>Ga0172367_10000762_pt1 | contig 48917 bp, 37 predicted proteins | sample Lak10m_FD_114542 | JGI IMG/M metagenome (GOLD analysis project Ga0172367, IMG submission 114542) | Freshwater microbial communities from Kabuno Bay, South-Kivu, Congo - kab_022012_10m | ecosystem: Environmental > Aquatic > Freshwater > Lake | place: Democratic Republic of the Congo: South-Kivu...
GGATTATCAATTCCCTCGGCAAAACCGGCGAAGCGTTTTTAATCGACGACAGGATTTTCCAAGCCGCGGAAATCGGAAGAATTCATGCAAAGGCAGCCTGATTTTTGGCGAAGGTATTGATTGTTTGTGTAGTGGTGTATAGTGTCCGCACCATTCTCACATTAGGGGCATAAGGTTTCCGCCGGGCCCAGGAAGAAGTGCGGGATGGCAAGAGTCACCAGGTTCTGCGACACGAATCTGGCGTGATCGATTAACACTGATAATCTTGAGGAATTGAATATGTCATCAAAAAAATTGACATTTGCTCTCGCAGCGTTGGTCCCCTTCATGGGTTCCGCTTTTGCGGAGGAAAAAAATATTGTGGTGAATGGTGTCAATGCCATGTCGGAGGGTCCGGAATACTGGACTTCAGAACGCATTGAGAAAGCTGGGGAACTGTTACCAAAACGTAACATGGACAAGTTGTCGGCACAAAGTTGGGGCACGGCGGATTTGGATTTCACCCGCTCCCGCATCACGCCCAAATCAGCCAATACGGCGGCCCCCTACAAGCAGGTCGGGAAGCTTTATTTCACGATACCTGGACAAGGTGACTTTCAGTGCTCGGCATCCACCATCGCCAAGCGGCTGATCGTAACGGCCGCGCATTGCATGTACAGTGCTGGTATCGGCTTCCATACCAACTGGGTTTTCATCCCCGGCTTTGACGGCAGCAACGCCGCCAAGCCCAGACCTTTCGGGACCTGGAATTGGAGCATGGGCATCATCCCCACCCAATGGATCGACACCGGGGGCGCGCTACCCAATAACGACGATTTCGGCATATTGGAGTTGGTGGACCAGGTTATACCGCCCACTCAAGCCAGGCTTAAAAAAGTGGGCGACTATGTGGGCAAGTTCTCCACGTTGGAAGGCCGGCTCTTTGATAATCATGCCACCATGCTGGGGTATCCGTGCAATTTCGATAGCTGCAACATCATGCAGCGAAACGACAGCAGCGATCACCGCGGCTCGGGTGTCGAGGGCAGTACCGCTTTCGAATATGGCAGTGACATGACCGGCGGTTCCAGCGGCGGCCCGTGGGTACAGAACTTCGGCGATCCCATGGCGGCCGCGCCTACTGGTAATTGGGTTGAACGCAACGCGGTGATTGCAGTGACTTCTTATGGCTACGTTGATCCAAACGTCAAGATCCTCGGCGCGTCCCAGTTCAACGCCAACTTCACCTCCATCCGCACTACCGCCTGCGCGCACAAGGCTGGTAACTGCTAGCATCGCTTTGGCCTGATGGGAAGTCCCTCGTTCAATGGGGGGCTTTCTTTGATACGTCATTGATGCAATCGGTCCTGTAGATCGTTCCCACCGCAGTCGTTCCATTCGTTTGTCGGCGCCTCAATCGTCGTTTTACCGTGTCCACAGCATCGTTAAGCGACCCATCAAACTGACCCTCCACCCAGCGTGTTCTGGGTTTCACCCCTCGCGATCATTGCACTGAGGGCGGCCTTGTCCATGTGACGCGCCTCATCCCAGAACTGGTCGAGTTCCGCCAATGAGTGGTCGGTCAGCGTCTTGCCGCGTTCGGCGACGCGCCGCTCGATGTGGCCGAAGCGGCGGATGAACTTGGCGTTGCAACCGCGCAGGCAGGCCTCGGCGTCCACGTCCATGTGGCGCGCCAGATTGGCGATGACGAACAGCAGGTCGCCCAGCTCCTCGCGCATGTTATCCCCGTCCCTCGCCGCGTAGGCGGCCTTGAGTTCGTCCAGTTCTTCGTGCAATTTGTCGAAGACCTGGCTGATATCCGGCCAGTCGAAGCCGTGCCGGGCGGCGCGTTTCTGGAGCTTTTGCGCCGTCATCAGCGCCGGTAATTCGCGGGGAATCTGCCCGAGGACGCTTTCGTCCGGTCTAGCCTTGCCCTTTTCCTCCCGTTCGGCGCGTTTGGAGTTTTCCCAGAATTGGTGACGTTCTTCGTCGGTGCGGAAGTCGGCTTCGCCGAACACATGCGGATGGCGGCGGATCAGCTTGGCGGCAATGGCATCGGCGACCGACTCGAAGTCGAACAGCCCCCGCTCCTCGGCGATGCGGGAATGGAACACCACCTGCAGCAGCAAGTCGCCGAGTTCCTCGCGCAGTTCATCGCTGTCGCCCCGCTCGGCCGCTTCGGCCACCTCGTAGGCTTCCTCGAGCGTATAGGGAATCAAACTGGCAAAATCCTGCTGCAAGTCCCAGGGACAGCCGGTTTCCGGATGGCGCAATTGGGCCATGATGTCGAGCAGACGGCGGGTGTGTTGCATGATCGTTGAGTAGGGGTGGGTTGAATGTAGGTTCATCAGTCTCGGTTTTTGACCAAACAAGGGCCTATGCCGTGGGGTTTTTTGATATGGTAATCGCTCTATGGCGGTTTGCGAGACTGTCGTGAACTACATCCTGACCTTGTTTGTGATCTAGGAACATAATTCGGGTAACACGACCCTACCCGGGCCGATTATCCCCCTCGTTGATGCTTCGTCCCCACCGTGAATTTGGCTCTTACATCGTGCGCTGTTTCGTCGCCTCATGATTGATTTCGTCTGGTTCTGGTTGCTTCTGGCGTTGCCGCTGCCCTGGCTGGTCCGGCGCTTCGCGCCCTCGGCACATACAGCCTCTGGAGCGGCCCTGCGCACCCCTTTTCTGGATGATCTGCAAGGATTGCCCTCCAAACGAGGGGGCGCCGCACCGCCGGGAACAATCCCCTGGCAGGCCTTGCTGGTGTGGGCGCTGCTGGTGATGGCCGCCGCGCGGCCGGTCTGGCAGGGAGAGCCCATCGAGCAGGGCGTGAGCGGCCGCGATCTGATGCTGGCGGTCGATCTCTCCGGCAGTATGGAAATGAATGACTTCGTGCTCAAGGGCCGCAAGGTCGACCGCCTCACCGCGACCAAGGCGGTGGCGGGGCAATTCATCGAGCGCCGGGTGGGGGACCGTGTGGGGCTGATCCTGTTCGGCGAGCGCGCCTACCTGCAAGCCCCGCTTACCTTCGATCGCGCCACCGTCCGCACCCTGCTGGAAGAATCCGTCATTGGTCTGGCCGGGGACAAGACGGCGATTGGCGATGCCATCGGCCTCGGCGTCAAGCGCTTGCGGGATAACCCCAAGGACCAGCGGGTGCTGATCCTGCTCAGCGACGGCGCCAACACCGCCGGCGCGGTGTCGCCCTTGCAGGCCGCCGAACTGGCGGCGCGCGAGGGTCTGAAGGTTTATACCATCGGCATTGGCGCCGACGAGATGGTGGTCCGTGATTTGCTCGGTAGCCGTAGGGTCAATCCCTCGCAGGACCTGGATGAGCCCACCATGCGCGGCATTGCCGAGAAGACCGGCGGTCGGTATTTCCGGGCGCGCGATATCAAGGAACTGGAGGGCATCTACCGCCTGCTGGATGAACTGGAACCGGTCGAGCGCGATAAACGTCATTATCGGCCAATCACCGAACTCTACCCCTGGCCGCTGGGCGCCGCCCTGTTGCTGGGCGGTCTCTGGATTTTCATCAACCGTCGCAGACAACCGGCATGAGCGACTTTCATTTTCTCCGTCCCCTCTGGCTGCTGGCCTTGCCGTTGTTGTTCCTGCTGATCGGCATGATGGCGCGCGCCGCCAGGCAGGGGGGAGACTGGAGCCAATACTGCGACGCGGACCTGCTGCCGCATATCCTGGTCGGCAAGCCGGCCCGTCAGTCTTCCCGGCCGCTCTGGCTGGCGGGACTGATCGGCATGCTGGCCATTCTGGCCCTGGCGGGACCGGCCTGGCAGCGGCTGCCCGCCCCGGTATTCCGCAACCTCTCGGCCCTGGTGATCCTGATGGACCTTTCCTGGGCCATGGAAGCGACCGACGTCAAGCCCAACCGTCTGGATCGGGCCCGGTTCAAGATTGATGATCTCCTCCGCGCGCGCAAGGAGGGCCAGACGGCGCTGGTGGCCTATGCGGGCGATGCCTTCGTGGTGACGCCGCTGACCGACGATGTGGCCACCATTCAGGCGCAATTGACCGCCCTGTCACCGCGCATCATGCCGGAGCAGGGCGCACGGATGGAACTGGGGCTGGCCGCCGGGGCGCGACTGCTACAACAGGCGGGGCAGCGTAGCGGAGACATCCTGGTGGTCACCGCCGGCGAGACGAGCGATGCCGCCCGCGCCGAGGTGTCCCGGCTGCAATCGATGGGGTATCGGGTCTCGGTGCTGGGTGTGGGTTCTCGCGACGGGGCGCCGGTGCCACTGCCGGATGGCGGGTTCCTCAAGAACGAGGAGGGCCGCATGGTGGTGTCGCGCCTGGATATTCAGACGCTGTGGCAACTGGCGCAGAGCGGTGGCGGCGTATACCGGACGCTGGATGCGGGCTCCGCCGATGTCGAGGCGCTGCTGGAATATCTCGACCGCCGGAGTCGGGCGGAACAGCGGGAGGGTGAGGGACAGTCCGTGCATGTGGATCGCTGGCGTGACGAAGGCGTCTGGCTGTTGCCGCTGCTGCTGCCCTTGGCCGCGCTGGGATTCAGGCGCGGCTGGCTGGGGGTGTGGCTGTTTGTTCTGCTCTCGCCCGCGCCCAGGCCGGCCGCGGCCTTCGAATGGCGTGACCTCTGGCAGACGCCGGACCAGCAGGCGCGGCGCCAACTCGACGCGGGTGATGCCAAGGCGGCGGCCCAGCGATTCGAGGACCCGGCCTGGAAGGCCGCCGCCGCCTATCGGGCCGGTGAGTACGCCGCCGCCGCGAAGCAGCTCGAATCCCTGAAGGACTCTCGGGCGCACTACAACCGGGGTAACGCCCTGGCCCGGCAGGGACAGTTGGAGGACGCCCTCAAGGCCTATGATCAGGCCCTGCAACAAACGCCAGGCGAAGAAGATACCCTATACAACCGCAAGCTGGTCGAGGAAGCCCTGAAAAAGCAGCAGGAGCAACAAAAGCAACAGCAGAAAGACCCATCCGGGGAGGGCGGCCAAGGTTCCCAACAACAACAGAAACAACAGCAGGACTCGCGGAAAAACGCTGAACAATCGCGCGATCGGAAGCAATCCGCCGACGAATCCCGAATACCCTCCGGCCAGGATAAGCAGCAACCGCCCCCGTCCAGCGAAAATGGACAGGAGCCTCAGGCCGGGGATAAATCCCAGGAACAGCAGAGTCAGGAGGAAGAGGCTGCTCGGCAACCCAACGCGAAACAGGACGATCAGGAATCCCGGTCCGACGGCAAACAGCCGCGGGAGCGGCAGGAACAGGCCGCCGAATCCACGGAGCCGTCCGGTAAGGAGCCTCCCCCTGGAGAGCGCGACCAGGCGGCGACCACCGAGTCGGCGGAATCGGCGCAGCGGGACGAGAATGAACAGGCGGAGGCGCAATGGCTGCGGCGCATCCCCGACGATCCGGGCGGCCTCCTGAAGCGCAAGTTCTACTATCAATACCGGCTGCGGCAGCAGCAGAAAAATCCGGAGTAATCCGCTCATGATCGACACCACGGGCGTCATCCCGTCACGATTCGCCAAGTCATTGCATACCGCCGGAGGGCCGGAGACCGATCAGGACAGACGTCGCCAAACCTCGATTTCGCTACGGCACCAAACCGAGCCGGAGTCCAGCCGCGGAGCGGCCGGAAAGCCTGCCGCTTCGATCGCGTGGCTCACCGGTTGGTTACTGGCCGCTCTGATCTCAATGGCGAATCCCCTGCTGGCCGCCGAGATTCAGCTCAGCCTCGACCGTAATCCGGTGCCGATCAATGAGTCCTTCACCCTGACCTTTACCGCAGACGCGGAACCGGATGCCGATCCGGACTTCAGCCCGCTTGAAGACCAGTTCGAAATCCTTCATCACGGCCAGAGCAGCCAGTTTTCCATCATCAATGGCAAGGCCTCGCGTCAGGTGACCTGGCAGCTTCAGCTCATCGCCAAACAGCCTGGCACCCTGCAAATTCCCTCCATTGCCTTCGGCAGCGACCGCTCGCGCCCCTTCTCCGTCACCGTCACCAATGGCGCGGTGCGCGGCAAGCAGGGCGGGGAAGCCAGTCTCTATCTGGAAGCCGAAGCCGAGCCGAAAAACCCTTACGTGCAGGCCCAGGTCATCCTGACCATTCGCGTGCTCAGCCGCGTCGCCTTCTCCGGTGACCTGAGCCAGCCGGAAGTCCCCGACGCCGTCGTGGAAAAGCTCGACGAAGATCGGGAGTTTGTTTCACTGAAGGATGGGGTTCAGTTCAAGGTCAACGAACGCCGCTATGCGGTCTTCCCGCAAAAGAGCGGGCGCCTGACCATCGGCCCGATCAACCTGACGGCGCAACTGGCCGCCGGGGGAGGGGGTTACGGCCCGTTTTTCCGGCCATCCACGCGCCAGCAACGCCTGCATTCCGATCCCATCGACCTGAACGTGCGACCGATCCCCGCCCAATTCACCGGCAAGCAGTGGCTGCCTGCAACCAGTCTTGTCCTCGACGACCAATGGTTGCCCGTTGAACTCAAGGTCCCGGGCGGCGAACCGCTGACCCGTACCCTGACAGTCAGGGCGGAAGGCGTCACCGCGGGTATGCTCCCTGATCTGGCCGCGGCGGTTACTGCCAGCGGTGATCTCAAGCAATATCCCGATCAGCCGGTTACCCGGGAAGACAAAACGGCTTCCGGACTGGTCAGTCAGCGGCAACAGAAGACCGCCCTGATCGCCACCCGGCCGGGCGCCTACACCGCGCCGGCCGTCGAAATTCCTTGGTGGAACACGCGCACGGATAAACTGGAATGGGCCCGCCTGCCGGCCAGAACCCTGACCGTGCTGCCCGCGCCCGGCATGGCCGCGCCAGAGGTTCCCCCCACGCCAGCGGCAACGCAGGCGGCTGGCGCCCGGCCGGAGGAAATTCCGCCCAGCGGGGTCGTCGGGGAGACGCCCACACCCGGGTTGGCCTACGGATTGGCGCTGTTTCTGGGGCTGGGCTGGCTCGCGACCGCGCTGGCCTGGTGGCATTCACGGCGGGGCAGTCCGAATCTTGCGGTCCCGGCAGACCAGAGCCGCCAAACGGTCGGCGCGGGGGGGGAATCCCGTGCGTTCAAGGCACTGGAGCGCGCCTGCCGCGTTCACGATCCTGTCGCCGCCCGCAAGGCCCTGCTCGAATGGGCCGCGCACCGCTGGCCGGACACTTCAGCCGCCAGCCGGCTGGAGAGTTTGACCCAGTTGCTGGGCAGTGAGATGACTCTATTGAATCGCCAGTTGTATGCGGCGGACGCCAGCGCCTGGGAAGGAGCGGGGTTGTGGGAGCGGTTCAAAACCGTGGCCGGCACAACCGTCAAACCGAAACGCGCAACCCGTGCGCCGGGTGAACTGGAACCGCTCTACAAGTCCTGATGTCCCGCGCGGGCAGTGCGCTTAACTCCGGGCCCGCCGCTTCAGCTTTTCCAGTCCCCAGAAACCCAGACGAGTCAGGAAGAAACCGAGCAAAAAACCCAGAACGAACAACTCGGACCCATACTGTTCATCCAGTTGAGCGAGGCCATGGCCGGAGAGATAGCCCACGATCAGGGCCAACCCGATGCGGAGTCGGTTAAGGGTTTCGTCGGTGTTCATGGGGTTGGGCAAGGCGTTGAGATATTGAGTCAGGTGACGAACAGTGTGCCATAGACTTCTCATCCAGGATGGCAGAGCTATAACGTGCTGACGACGTTGGATCGCCATCGCCTCGCTGGGGGGCGAGGTTCCAGTTATGTCGGTACGGCGCCACATTCAATTCAAACTTGACGTGTCACCAGTCCCTCCGCGAATCAGGCATGGCTGGCTAATTTGGCTTGCACGCAAGTCCATCGCCCGGTAAACAGCCATGCTCGTTTTGGCTGGAGCCTCGTCATTCCGTGCAGGTTTGATGGAACCCAGCACCAAGGATGATACCCCTCGGTTCCATCAACGCCCGAATTCAGGCCTATTACCCCTGCCAGAATCGCGTCCCGGTGATGGAATGCCGGCAATCCTTGTCGGAAAGCCGGGGGTTACCCCAGGACTTGGCTCAAAATATGCATAGTAGCTTGCCAATCATGCTTGGGTGGTTTTTCGTGCGGCAACGGCGTAAAGTGACCTGCATTCGGGATGTGCTTCAGTTCTCGATTCGAAAGAAAATTGATCAAAGTAGGGGGTTTCCAGTGATTTCCATCGCGCGACGTGTTCTCCGTCTTGGCTTGATCGGCCTTTTGGTTTGTCCAGTGGCTTACGCCGATGTCCCTGCCGCCTTGAACTATCAGGGAACATTGACCGATGGCGCCGGACAGCCCATCAACGGCGACAAGACCATCACCCTGCGTTTATATACCGTGCCCAGCGGCGGCACCCCGTTTTGGGTCGGAAAACAAACCCTCGCGGTAAAGGACGGAAGGTTCTCGGTGGTTTTGGGCGGCGCCCCCAGCAATCCGCTCGACCCCAAGCTGTTCACCGGTGAAACCTACATCGGCACTCAGGTGGCGCCGGACGCGGAGATGCCCCGGCAAAAGCTCGCCAGCGTGGCCTATGCATTCAAGGCCGCGGACGCCATTCCCAAGGGTGTGATAGTGATGTGGAGCGGCGGCGCCGACGCGATTCCCGCCGGTTGGGCTTTGTGCGATGGGGGGAATGGGACGCCCGACCTACGGGATAAATTCGTGATGGGGGGAGGAGGAAGCCTTCCAGTTTCGGGAGGCAGCGTGAGCCATGCTCATGGTCTCCCCGAACATAACCACACCATAGCGGCCGATGGTTCTCATGCTCATCACATAGACGTCAATTTCTACAATTGCATTGGCGATTGTGATGATATGGCGGAGGACGGGAGGAGCAAGATGGTTGGCTCGGAAGGTCATGGCCACCATTTGATAGCAGACACCTGGGAGGCCGGGACGCATTCCCATGGTGGACAAACCGGGAATGGTGGGAGCGGCACATCAAGCAACTCGGACCATTTGCCGCCGTATTATGCCCTCGCTTTCATCATGAAGCTTTAGTCTGGCCTGCCAAACTATCCAAGGCTACTACATCCTCATTAATGGCGGGAATTGTTATGAGTATCAAGACCCAAGTCGCTGGTATTCTGGCTGGGTTTGCATTGCTGATGACGCCGATAGGCCGAGCGGCGGCAGACTGTCCCGGCGCCGTGACCCAAAGCGCCGGGTATTGCCTCTACTACGCGGACTTCAGCGCCGTCGGCAAGGATATTCGGAGGGGGAATTATCAAGTACTAGGGGCCAATATGTTCCCCTATCCAGAAACAAGCGGCGTCGGCGAACTGGCGTACTGGCGCGAAGAAGCCCTGGCCGATCTGAAAGCGGGCAAGGAATACCGGGATAGCCTGTTGCTCATCGGCGTGACGCCGACGGATGACACTCCCTTGGGCAGGCTGCTGAACCATCCAGAATTGAATTATGAAACCGCCGGTCTGTTGAGCGGTTTCGCGGCTCAGGAAGCCGGGCTTATCCAGGCCAGGGATACCTTTGCCTATCACCTATACCGAAACTACCCGGACGAGGCCACAGCCAAGGAAAACCTGCTCGATACCGTCAAGGCCTTGGCCAATATGTATTTGATGATCGCCGACGAATTTCTGGTCGATGCCCTGGAGTGGCGTTTTTCCGAGGGCACCGTGGGCGCCGATCCCATGCTGGACCAGCAGATCGAATTGCTGGAAAAAGCCCGAATCTATTATGAAAGAGCCGTGGAAGCATTTGTCTCCGGTTTTAGTCCGGCGGTGGGGACCAACATCTACATTTCCGACTATTTCGATGATTCCGTATACAGCCTGTTCAACCTTTCCGTGGAGCGGTTGGGCCTCGCGCTGCGGGAAAAATCCTCCCGGCAACTGGTCCGACTGATGGCGCCCGACCCCATGCAGCAATGGAGCGACGCCTGGAGGCAAGCCACCGAAACGCTCAAATCGGATACGGTTTCAACGTATCTTGCGACCGCTGCCATAGCCCAGAAGCGCGGGGCCGGTTTCGATGACGCCGGCGAGGGAAGCACCCTGATCGGGGCGCTGAACGCCCTGCGCAAGCAAGGTAATATCTACAATCAGCGGCTGAATCCCCTGGGGTACGACAATCGCTACGTGCCGGCGCTCAACTTCGACAATCTCTATGCGCTGGCGACCGGCAACCTGTCCGCGGCCAACGCGGCCAAGGCACAATTCGAGAATGAAAAAAGGTTATTTGACGCCAATAGGGAGGCTTTGGATGCTCAATTAGGCTCTTTAAGAAGCCAGTATATGGCCAACCTCGGTGCATTCACCGGCTGTCCGATTCCGGCCAATCCCGATCATCCCGACGAAAGACTGCAATTCATTATCTGTGCGGGCGAGGCGGGCGGCGATTTATTCGATTGCCGACTGGATATGGGCGTGGATGAGTTCAATAGCTGCGTCAATAATGTCAAAACCAAGGGAAGTCTCGCCTCCAAATACCGGAACCTGATGGACGCCCAGTTGGGATTGAACATGGCTCGTCTCAGAAGGGACAATTATCTCAAGCAAATAGACTATGAAAATGAGAGGGCGAATCGGCTGATACAAATCAAAAAGGATGCGGTCAGCGCGCACGTCACCTTGCTTGACAACTACTTGCCCAAACTCAAGGCGGCCCGGACAATCATCGATACCGAAAGCCGTAACAGCGGCAGGAAATGGGAAAACGGCAAATGGGTGAAAACCGAGAAGAAGCGGGATCATGAAACTTCCGAATCCTTCAAGATCAAGGATGAGTCGCTGGATATCCAAACCGATAAAGAAAAGGAATTACTCGAACTTTCAACCAATTACGAAATTCAGCAGATCAATACGGATACTGCTTACAAAATCAAGAACCTGCTCTTGAGCGAAGCGGAGGCGGAACTCGCAATCCAGCTTGCGGCTCAGCAAAAGAACTCGGCGCTGGCCGACTTCGATAATCTGCTACAAGAGAAGGAAAATCTCTGGTTACTCTATCAGCGGGCCTTGAACCAGCTTGGGTATTTCGACGCTAAAGCCGCGCCCTTGCGGGTGCTGAGATCCCAGGCCGCCATCGAATTGTCCGAAACGATGAACTACACGGCTCACTACGCCTATTTGGCGGCCAAGGCGCTGGAATACCAGTATGTCAAGTCTTTGGTGGACGTACCGGTGGCAAGCGGGCGGTTGCGCTTGACGGACCTGTTCAAGGCGCAAACACCGTCGGATTTGTCCGACTTCCTGTTGAAGCTCAGTGCCATCAACACCACGGAATGCCCTTGGGGGACCTTCAATCCGCAGTATCAAACCATCTCCCTCGCCTATCACCTACTGGGCCTGACCGACAGTTATCTGGATCCGGACGGAGATGGCGTGGCCGATGGCAAAACGGTCGAACAGGCTCGCCGTGAGCGTCTTCAGGCCTTCATCAGCGAGCACATCAATGCCCAAGGCCATTTGCAGTTTGCATTCACACTTGCGGAGAATGCGTCGTACCTGTCGAGTTCCGTGCTTTACAACGTGAAAATGTGGACCGGAGCGCCACCCGCGGCCTGCGATTCATTACCGACCCCAGTCACGGGAACGACTGTCAGCATCCTGACCAATCAAACGCAAACCATCCGACCCAAAGCCCGTTTAAAGCAAACCGGGCATTCTTCACTGAAGGATGGGTCGGGCGTTTTCCACGAATACATCCCGGTATACGATTTCCATTTCCTGCTCGAAGGGACCGGGGAATATCTTCCCTCCACGGAAGCCGAGATTATTTCCTTCATCGGCGATGCCCGTGAAGACGGACGTTACGGAACATGGACCGGAAAGTTCAAGGGTAAAAGTATTTCTTCGCCAAATTGGGAAATTGAAATATTCGACTGGAATGCCCTTTATGGCAAAACGGATTTCGGCAAGCTCACGGACGTTCGCCTGCATATCGACACGATTGCCGAATAATACGTGGCGATGCAACTAGCGATGGACATGGTCAGAGCCATGCGTAGCCTTCCCGTTCTTGGCGCGGCGCTGGCGAGCTTGCTTTCGGCGGCGGCGTTGGGCGATAACAAATCGGCAGTGGAACCGCAGGTATTGTCTTTGCCCAAGGGCCCGGGTTCCATCGAGGGGCTGGGCGAATCCTTCGAACCGCAATTGAACACCGGCACGGCGGCGTATCGCGTCAAACTGGCGACGCCGCCAGGCGTCAACCGCCAGCAACCGGATTTGGCGCTGGTGTACAACAGCGGCTACGGCAATTCGCCGCTGGGAATCGGCTGGCGCTTGAATGTACCCTCGATCCAGCGTCAGACCGACAAGGGCTTGCCGACTTATCGGGATGGTGGCGATACCTTCATCCATTCGGAAGCCGGGGAACTGGTGCCGCTCGCCGACGGCAGCTTCCGGCTGAAAATCGAAGGCGCGTTCATGAAATTCCAGCCCTCCGCCGACGGCTGGGAGGTCTGGGAGAAGAGCGGTATCCATCACTATTTCGGGACGAGCGAGACCGCGCGTCTGCACACGCCGAACGGCGCCTTCGAATGGCGGCTGGAAAAATCCGTCGATACCCATGGCAATGCCATCCTGTATACCTACGAAAGTCACCAGGGACAGCTTTATCCGCGGGACATCCGCTATGCCGTGGCTTCGGACAGCGCTTATCAATCCATCCATTTCCTCTACGAATCCCGCCCGGACGCCTTCACCGACTACCGTAGCCGCGCCAAGGTGCTGACAGCCCGCCGGCTGGCCGCCGTCGAGATGCGCTCCCGAGGCGCCCTGGTGCGCAAATACCGGCTGACCTATCTAGCGGGTTCCCACCTGTCCCTGCTGGCCCGGGTCGAGCAGCTTGGCGCCAATGGAACCAGCGCCCTGCCGTCCATGACTTTCGGCTACAGCGCTTACTCGGCGGAGCAATTCGCGACCGTGGCAATGGCCGATCCGCCGCCGCTCGGGGTTTCGCTCGCGAACGCCAACGCGGACCTGATCGATATCGACGGCGACGCCTTGCCCGACTTGCTGTACACCGATCCCGGCGCGGGCCACAAGTTCTACCTGAACCAGGGCCGGGGGCGCTGGCAGCCCGAGCCGGTCCTGTCCGCCGCGTCCCCGATTCATTTCCTGTCCACCCAGGGCGTCATGATGTCGGACATGAACGGCGACGGCTTGGCGGACCTGTACGTCAAGAAATCCACATCGACTGGCTATTACCGGAACCGGGGGCTGCTGGCCTGGCGGGAAAGCGATTGGACCCCCTTTGGCGTGAATCCCTATTTCAGCTTCGAGGACTCCGACACGAAGCTGGTGGATCTCAACAACGACAAACTGATCGATGTGTTGCGCAGCACCGATTCCAGGAGCTATCAAGTTTGGCTGAATCCGAAAAGCGGGTCATGGAATCCGGACTTCGACAACGAAACCTGGTTGCCCGGCGGCAACCATTTGCCCTTGGGAGGGGCCATCACCCGGCTGGGCGACATGAACGGCGACCGCCTGGAGGATCTGGTTCACGTTCAGGACGGCTACGTGTCCTATTTTCCCGGCAAGGGTTTAGGCGAGTTCGACGCCGAGGTGGTTATGGCCAATCCGCCCGAGGGGTTGGGCAGTATGGCCGCCAACCTGGAACTCGCCGACCTCGACAGCGACGGACTGGCCGACCTGGTCCTGGTCGGCAACGAACACGTTCGGGTTTGGCTCAATGCGGCCAATGGCGGATTCCAGCCCGAAATCCTGTTGCAGGGTACGCCTACCACGGCGGGCATCGCCGGACATCGCTTCGCCGACATGGATGGTGACGGCTTCCGCGATCTACTTATCACCAATGAAAGCACCCGGGATCGCTACCAGTATGTGACCTTCAATCAGGGCGTGCATCCGAACCTGCTGACCCGCATCGGCAACGGCTTGGGGATGGAAACCGCCATCGAATACCGCGCCTCGACCGTGGACTACCTGTCCGACCGCGATGCCGGCGCACCTTGGACGCGAAAGCTGCCGTTCCCCGTGCAGGTGGTCGCCCGCGCCGTGGTCAAGGACACATTGAGCGGACAAGAGTATGCGACCGACTACCACTACCGGGACGGTTACTACGATGGCGCAGAAAAGGAATTCCGCGGCTTCGGCGAGGTGCGCAAGCACGAGCGGGGCGAACCCAGCGCGCCCGGCCTGGTGAGCCGCCATGTTTTCGATGTCGGCGCGGTTCAGGAAAGCCGCAAGGGAATGCTGAAATCCCTGGCCTTGCTTGACGAATCCGGCAGCCTGAGTCCGCTGAAAGGCGTGTTCGAAATCGCCGACCACACGCTGAAGACCCGTACCCTGCTCACCGGCGCCGATGGGCGGAAGGTCAGCTATTCCTTCACCGCCGCCAGCCGCACCCAGGTTTACGAGCGCGGTAAAACGCCCCGAACCCTGCTGCGGAAATGGGACCGGGACAATTACGGCAACCTTATCGTCGAGTCCGATTATGGTTTGGTCGAGGGCGAAAAGCTGGCGGCGGGCGACGACGAAGTGCTGACCACGAACCGTTACCGGATCGACCGGAAACGCTGGATCGTGGACCGACCCAGCGAGGTGCGCAAAACCGATCTGGCTGGCGGTTTCGTGAGCTGGCAAAAGCTACACTATGACATGAACGGCGACCTGATCCGCGACGAGCGTTCGCCGGACGGGGTCCGCTTCATCCCCGTCGTCCGCAACCAGCACGACACCTACGGCAACATCGCGAGGGTCACTGACGCCAACGGCCATAGCCGCAGGCTCGTTTATGACGGCGTGTTCCATGCGTTGCCCGTCCGCGAAACCATCGAGGGCGTGAACCTGGTGATGAAGGCTGCCTATGATCTGGGTCTCGGGGTGATGACCGCCTTCACCGATCCCAACGGGAAAAGCACCACCTTCCGCTACGACACCTTCGGACGGCTGGCCGCCATCATCAAACCCGGTGACAGCGCCGCCTATCCGACCCAGAGCTTCGAGTACCATCTAGCCAATCCGGTCAGCCATGTTCTCACCCGTAGCCGGGAGCAGTCCCGGAAACCCGGCGCCTACGACAGCGTAAGCTATTTCGACGGACTGGGCCGCAAACTCCAGACCCGCTCCGAAGCCGAGGCGGGGCAATGGGCGGTGAGTGAAGCGGCCAGCTTCAACCTGCGCAAGGGCATCCAGCGGCAATGGCCGCCGTACTTCGACGCCGGCAGGGATTACGCCGCGCCTGACCTGGAACTGCCCCACACCCTGTTTGCCTACGACGCCCGGAGCCGCTCGGTGAAGGAAACCAATCCCGATGGCAGCTACCGCGCCACAGTGTACCGGCCTCTGGAAAAGGTCCAATACGATGAGGAAGACAACCAGCCTGACGGTCCGCATCGCAACACGCCCCACGCCTCTGTTTTCGATGGACGCGGCCGGCTGGTGGAAGTCCGGGAGCGCAATGGCGCGGACACCTATACCACCCGCTACGCCTATGACAGCCTGGATAACCTGACGCGGATCGTCGATCAAGCGGGCAATACGAAGACCCTGAGTTTCGATGGGCTGGGCCGCAAGATCGGCATGGTCGACCCGGACAAGGGCGTCATGCGCTACGTTTACGACGACGTGGGTAACCTGCTCGAAACCACCGACGCCAGGAACCAAACCGTCGCCTATGCCCACGACGCCGCCAACCGCGCCCTGAGCGAGAGCCATCAAGGCGTGGTCAAGGTGCGCTATCACTACGATGCGGACCGGCCCGCCGACCTGCCGGGCTTGCGAAACACTCTGGGCCGGCTGGCCTGGGTCGAGGACGAGGCCGGACGCGAAACCTATTCCTACGACCCGCGCGGCAACATCGTCGCGCAAACCCGCACCCTCGACGGTCAGCGCTTCGTCACCGGCCTGGAGTACGACGCGCTGGAGAGGCTGGTGGGATTGACCTATCCGGACCAGAGCCGGGTGGAATACCGCTACAACGCCATGAACCGGCTGGAAGCTGTGCCCGGCTATGTCGATAACATCGACTATATGGCCAGTGGCCAAAAACAGGGTTTCGAGTACGCCAACGGGGTGCGAAGCAGCTACGAGTACGACAGCCGCCAGCGGCTGGCGCGATTGACCAGCGAGTCCAGCGGCGTAACCCTGCAAGACCTTGCCTACGGCTACGATCAGGCCAGCAACATTACCCGGATCGCCGACCAGCGCGCCGCGAAAACGCCGGAGGACCGCACCGCCGATTACGCCTACGACGACCTTTACCGCCTGACCGAAGCCGCCGCCCCGGCCTGGAGCGAGCAATACCGCTACAGCCCCATCGGCAACATGACCTTCAAATCGGACCTGGGGGCGATGAGCTACGGCGAAGGCGGGGCCGGTCCCCATGCCCTGACCACCGCCGGCGGCACGACTTACGGCTACGACGCCAACGGCAACCTTGCCAGCAAGCCGGGCTTCGCCTACCACTTCGACCCCAAGGACCGGCTGGCGCGGGTGGAGCGGGCGGCGGACGGCGCGGTGATCGATTATGCCTACGACGCCAAGCACCAGCGCCGGAGCAAGACGGTTCGCGTGGGCGGCCAAACCGACACCACGCTCTATGTGGATCGCTATTCGGAACTGCGCCAAGGGCGGCTGATTAAGAACATCTATGCCGGCGACCGCCTGGTGGCGCGGGTGTTTACCGGGGCTTCAGGCAGTCAGACTTATTTCTATCTGCCGGATCATCTGGGCAGCGCCAGCCTTGTGACCAACGCCAGCGGCGCGGTGGGCGAGGAATCGGTGTTCTACCCCTACGGCCAGGACCGGGCGCGCAGCGGGATTTTCAAGAGCGAATACCGGTTTACCGGGAAGGAATTGGATGGCGAAACCGGGCTGCATTATTTTGAGGCGCGGTATTATGATGCGGGGACGGGGAGGTTTGTGAGTGTTGATCCGTTAATTGAAGCTCAACTGAACGCATTTAAAAGGCCATTAGAGGCGGTCGAACTTAATTCTTACGAATATTCAAATAATAGCCCACTTAAATACATAGACCTTACCGGGTATGAAGCAAAGGATATAGTTTCTTGGTTTGGGTCATCTACTAATGCAGTTGTCGAGTTCACTGGGCTGACAGCAAGTTCGATGTCTCAAATATATAACACATTTCGTAATGAAGCTCCCGAGTTGCTATCAAAAACAGACCTTATTGTTGGAAAAATCGCAAATATTGCAGATAAGTCACTCGATTTCTATGGTTTTGTCTCTGACTCTTTAGATACATATAATTACTCTTTCGAGATTGATTATGATACTAAAATCAATGCTAAAGACAAAGATTCTCTGAAACTGCTCAGAGGTATTGAAAACTTCGCGCCTGATAGTTTGTTGGCACCTGGTAGCAAAGCCATGTTAAAGCAGCATGGTCCTTCCGAATATGGTCGGCGGGAATCAGCACGCCTCAAAGAGTTGAAGCAAATCACCGACGCGCCTGATCTTAACAAAGCATTAGATGATGATAGGCGGCATAGTTCGAGTAGAGTGAGATGAGAACCTAAGCTCAGGCGGTGGGCAAACAAAAAGGGTAGCCAGGTAGCCAGCGTAGCCCGAATGAAGCAACGCGAAATCCGGGATGATCGTGGCGCCGAATCCCGCTACCCCGCACACGGGATACTTCGGGTTGGGTTCGGGGGTTGCAGGGTTTTGTAGTGGCGGAAGTGTGTGCCTGGAGTGACGTGTAGCTTCACGGTCACAGGGCGGAACCGGAGGGCGCCCGGGCGGGTGGATGGTAGCGACGACCCGGGGGAATCGGTTCGTGAGCATGATAACCCGGATGATCGGGGCCAATGAACCCCGCATTCCGCGTGGCTTCATGCGGGCTACACCCTGATAGGCTGTTTGGAAATTTCAGGGCCGTAGGATGCGCCGAGGCACGAAGCGCTTCAACCGGGACGATACGCTTCCCTTCGGTCAGTGCATCCTACGGGCTAAAGATAACGAGCAGATAATATGACAAAACCTTCGGTCTATTTGGAAACTTCTGTCATCAGTTACTTGGCGTCCCGGCCGAGCCGGGATGTGATTGTTGCCGGACACCAGCAGCTTACACTGGAGTGGTGGGAAACGAGAGACGATTGGCGCCTGTTTCTGTCACCCCTTGTAATCCGCGAGGCCGGCGGTGGCGACGCGGATGCCGCGGCCCGCCGCCTGGCATTCACCCAAGGGCTAACCCGGCTGCCGATGACCGACGATGTTCATACGCTGGCCGCTAACCTGTTGGCCGGAGCGGCATTGCCCGGAAACGCGGTGGAAGATGCCTTGCATATCGCGGTTGCCGCCGTTCACGACATGGAGTATCTGCTGACATGGAACTGCCGCCATATCGCCAATGCCACCATGCGCTTGGCGATTTCCACGATTTGCGAACAGTCGGGCTACCGGACGCCTGTCATATGCACCCCGGAAGAACTATTGGGAGAGAAACATGTGGACTGACCCCATCGTTGAAGAAACCCGCCGCATCCGCGACGAACACGCCCGCAAGTTCAACTATGACCTATCCGCCATTTTCGCGGATATCAAGCGCTTCGAAGCATCGCTTCCCGCCATGCCTACCCCACGCGGGGATACGGATAAAACCGACGCCGGCCATGACTACCAGGGCCGGAGGATGCGCCAAGGCGCTTAGCGCATCAATCGCGGAAGATGCGCTTCCCTTCGTTCAGCGCATCCTACATATCGGTCGATGACTCAATGTAAAAATTCCAATACGCGCCAGACTGATATTAATCATCTTATTCGACCCACAAGCCAGGACAATTGACCCTCGCCATATCTGCGGTATCAATCGAGGAAAAACTATGACAACCAGGCATAAACCACTTTCATGGCAGCGCCACGCGCTAGCCGGGCTCGGCCTAGGACTCCTGTCCGCCGTGGCCCTCGCCGACGCGGCCAACCCGCTCACCGGGTTCTATTACGGCGCCGCCGCGATCAGCCAGCCGGCCGGCCTGGGCAATGTCGATCTCGCCTTCTACCTCGACGTGACCGGCTCCGCCATCCAGACGGCCACCAGCTATATCGATCTCGACCGAACCCTGCTGTTTCCCGCCGTCGATCCCAAGCTCGACGGCAAGGCGGTCGGTCCTCGCGTTAGCGGAAGCTTGAGCGCCGGCGGCTTCGGGCTGGTTACCCAAACCTTCCCCGGCGCGGCGGGCGGAAAGACCGTGATTCGCCAGATCAGACTCGACAATGCTCGGGTCGGCAGCGGAGGAGCCGCGCTGTCCGGCGACTACACCGAAACGGTGGAGGGCATGATGCCTGTACCCGTGGTGATCAAGGGGAAATTCCAGTTGATGAAACCCGTCGCCGCGAACCTTGGCAGCGGCCAGGACGGTAATGGCGACGGTTGCCTGAGCCTCGCCGAAATCCGCGCCGGCGGATCGGATCCCGATGCGATCGAATTCGCCGATGTCAGCGCCGCCATGCATCTGTATCGCAACCCCACGGCCAGTCTCAAGCTCGGCGACCCGCCGGGACCGGATTGCGCGAACGGCGAGGCAACCCTCCAGGACGCCATGAAGGCGCTGTACGGCAGCGCCCGTTAGCCCAGGACAGACGGCACACAGGAGCCAGAACCATGAAGACCCGACCCAACCACCACCGTCCACTCTGTATCGGCGCGGCCCTGATCTCGGCGCTGTCCACCCCGGCAAGCCGGGCCAGCAACGAGGCATTGTCCTTGGCTGTCCAGCCGTCCTCGCCGGGTGGCGTCACCAGCGCACACGTGAAGGTGCTCAACGGCGCGGACGTACAGAGCTTCAGCCTGAAATTGAGCTTCGCCAGCGGCGGCATCCTGAGCCTGCCGGCCGCGGGTTGGTTAGCGCGCGGCGATTACTTCCCAAGCTTGCCGTTCGGACCCGATCCGCGGGTGGAAGCGAACCATTCCGCCGACGGCGGCGCCCATACCAGGGTGCTGCTGGACGGTTTTGCTCCAGCGGGCACTTCGGGGAGCGTGGGCCGGGTATCGCTGAAAGTCTCCAACACCGCCAGCCCGGGCAACCCCAATACCCCGCCGGATAGCCAGATCGTGACGCTTTCCGGCGAGTTCTGGTCACGCTCGGAACAGAAGCTCAAAACCCTGCCGCCAGTGAGCGTGGAGTTCACGGTCGTGGCCGGTGACAACGACGGCGACGGCATTCCCGATGGCGACGACCCTGACGATGACAACGACGGCGTGCCGGACACGCTGGACAGCCGTCCCAAGGACGCCGCTTTCCGCGGCTCGGAGCGCGTGACCGCCACCGTCGATGAGGATTGGACCACGATCACTCTGCCGACCCTGTTCGACAAGCCGGTGGTTATCGCGGGACCGCCCAGCTATCACGACGGCGCCGGCGGCGTCGCGCGGGTCCGCAACATCGTCGAAGGCGCCTTCGATGCGCGCTTCCAGGAGTGGGATTATCTCGATGGAGCGCATCCGGCCGAGACCGTCCCTTACTTGGTGGTGGAGGCGCGACGGCAGACCATGCCTGACGGTAGCGTATGGGAAGCGGGAACCTTCAGCCTTGACGGCACGGGGACCTGGAAGGCTCTGAAATTCAGCCAGGCGTTCGCCAAAGCGCCCCGGCTGTTCCTGACCGTGCAAAGCGCCAACGACGCCTCGACCGTCGCCGTGCGGGCGCGCAGAGTGACCGCCAAAGGTTTCGAGGCGGCGCTGTTCGAGGAGCAAATTGCCATGCCGAGCGGCCATGGCACGGAAACGCTGGGGTATCTCGCCATTCATAGCGCTCAGGGTTCCGGGATGGTCAATATCGGAGGTATCGACCTGCCCTACCTATTGCAGCAGCCCGTGGTGGATGAGCGCTGGACGCCTGTGTTGAGCAGCGACCTAAGCTTCCAGGAAGAAAAATCGCTGGATGTTGAAACCAATCATCGCGACGAGAAGCTGTCGGTCCTGGGTTTGGGCAATCAAATCTATGCCCAGGACGCTACCAGTAGCGATGCCGATCCGGGAGCATTGCGGATAAAGCCACCCGAACACCATTCGCCGATCGAATGGGGTACGGTCAGTGGAGTATCCACCCAATGGGTCACCATTCCCCTGGCCAAAACCTATGTCAAGCCGGTGGTGGTCGCCAAGCTCGCGGGGCAGGCTGCCGCTGCCGAGCCGGGCGTCGTGCGCCAGCGCAACGCGACGTCCTCCAGCTTCCAGGCGCGGTACCAGGAATGGGATTACCTCGACGACGGTATCCATGGCGACGAGAAAATATTCTACATGGTCGCCGAGCGCGGATCGTTCAATCTTGGGGGCCTCAAGGGCGAGGCCAGGCAACTGTCAACGGAACAAATCCTCCTTCGCGGCACGGCTAAAGTGATCTACACACAGCCGTTTTCCGCCGTGCCTGGTTTGTTCTCCAGTGTGATGAGTTTTGCGGACGCCGAGGCGGTGACTACCCGGGTAGAGAATTCGACGCCAGCGGGCTTCGGCATCGCCATGCAGGAGCAGGAAAGCAATACCGATGGTCATTCGAAGGAAGTTTTGGGCTGGATCGCGATTCAGAAAGGAATCGGATTAACCGATGATGGACGGCGCATCCAGGTGCTGGGCGCCACGACAAACCATTTGCCGACCAAGATACCCTTTGCCCCGGTCATGAAGCGCCGTTTGCCTGTGCTGATCGACGACTTGAGCAGCAGCTTCGATTACGACCCGGCGGTAGCCGCTCAAACGGGATTGACTCCAACGCAAGTGCAGATCTCGGTTCAGGAGGAGCAATCCATGGATCCCGAGACTGATCATGGCTTTGAGTCAATCTCGGTGTTCGGGGCCGAATAGAAAGAGCGGTATGTGAGGCGCCGCGCCGAGACGGACGTTTCCGGGCTATGGGCCGGGCGCTCCGAAATGCCCTTCCAGGGCGGCGAATGGTGGTCCATTGGGTTGCCCGCGGCCGGAGGAAAGCCGCCAAGGGCGGAACGTGACCGGCAGGAATGGAACCACCCGCCTATTTCATGGCTCGAAGCGCGTGGCTTTCATCATCAGCAATATCCGGACTCACCGACATGAATTCTCAAGCAAAAAACGATCATCTGGCCTTGCGGCATTGGTTCATGGCCGCGATCAAGGCGCGGGGCCTCGATTACCGTAATGAGCCGATGAGTTATGAATGTAATACGGCGTATGACTTTGCCTATTATCGGCTGCAGGTCGAGGCGCGGGAGTTCTGGTTGAAGCGTTACGGCTACGCTCCGACCGATGAGATGCTGTCGCGAGCCTTCTTCGATGCCGAGATCGAGCGCTTCAATCGAGTGCGTAACTGGCGTAACCCGGTGGCCTGGCTGCGGCGGCGCTTCGCGGGCAAACCGCGCGATTGATCGAGCACGGGGGCTGGTGGCAGCGCCAGGTTTCGGTGTCGTAAGCACAGCTAACCATCTTGAACCCGTAGGAGCGGCCTTCAGGCCGCGACCGACGCCGTGCCAACCCCCCAACCGTCGCGGGCTAAATCCCGCTCCTACACGGCCCTTGCCATGATCGACGCTGCCCAACTCCAGGCCGCCCTTGCGGAAATATGGTTGAAAAACCGGGACGAAAAACCTATTCTTGCGGCATTTATCCGGATTGTCTCCATACAGGCGAAGCCGGCCATTCCTGTTAAGACCGCTCCATAACTACCCGAGGGATAGGGCATGCCAGACACCCAGCCCAAAGTCTTTGAAAACGTACCCAGTCCGTTCTGCGGAATTGCCTCCGATGATCTGAAAATCGAGGTGAGCGGTTTGAAAGTCAGGGTGATTGCCGGCGGCGATGCCGTCACCCGACGCGGCTTCGAGCAGCCCATCACCGATTTGTTTCCGCGTCTGTCAGGTCGCCAGGCGAGTCTGGAACAGGCGATCGAGGAAGCCGCCCGCATATTGAAGGATGCCCGGCTGCCTGTCTTTAGCGGTTTTGGTACCGACGTCAATGAAACGCGCGCTGCCTTGTCACTGATAGACCATTGCCACGGTGTTTTCGACCAGTCGCGCGCCGAAGCGGGTCTGCGCAATCTACTGGTGTTGGCTGATTCCGGCTGGATGACCACTACCCTGGCCGAGGTCAGGAATCGCGTCGAGGTATTGGTGGTGTTCGGCGTGGATATCGAGGCCAGCTTCCCCCGGTTTTTCGAGCGCTTTGTCTGGCCCGAGGCGACGCTGTTTGACGAGGACACCAGCCAGCGGGAGGTCATCTTCATTGGCGCCGCGCCTTCCGGCACGGCGGCGAATGCCCCGGATGGACGCGTGCCCAAGGTCATTCCCTGCGAAAAGGAGAACCTGCCCCAGGTGGCGGCCGTGTTGTCCGCGCTGGCCGGTGGCGCCAGTCTCCAGGCCGAAACGGTCGCCGGTATCGCCATGTCCGAACTGCAAGGCGTAGTGGATCGTCTGCAGTCGGCCAGTTACAGCGTCATCACCTGGGCGGCCAGCCAGTTCTCTTTCAAGCATGCCGAACTCACGGTGCAGCAACTCTGCAAGACCGTCGTCGCGCTGAACCGGGACACACGCTGTGCCGGTTTGCCGCTGGGCGGGCAGGATGGCGAGCGCACCGCCAGTCAGGTTTCCGCCTGGATCAGTGGCTATCCCACCCGTGTCAGCTATGCCAGGGGTTATCCCGAATACGACCCTTATCACTTTGGCGCGGATCGCCTGCTGGAGAACGGCGAGGCGGATGTGCTGGTCTGGGTTTCATCGCTGAGTACCAATCCGCCGCCCGTGGTGGATGTGCCGACGATCGTGATCGGCCGCACGGGAATGACGTTCGAGCGCGAGCCCGAGGTATTCATTCCAGTGGGCGTACCGGGCATCGATTTTCAGGGGCATATGTATCGCTGTGATAGTGTGGTGGCGCTGCCCCTGTATCAGCTTCGAGAGTCCACTCTGGCGCGGTCGGCCGACGTGCTGGCCGGTATCGAAGCCAGGCTCTGACATTACCATAAGGATCATCCCAGCATGCTCACCAAACTGACCGGCGGCAAGGTCTATGACCCCGCCCATGGCATCAACGGCGAAGTCCGCGACATCTATATCCGCGATGGCCGTATCATCGCGCATCATCATGTCGACAGTGTGGGTCCGGACCAGGAATTCGACTGTCGCGGCAAGGTCATCATGGCTGGCGCCATCGACATGCACACGCATATCGGCGGCGGCAAGGTCACCATTGCCCGTAATCTGTTGCCGGAGGACCATCGCGGCGATCCCGTCGCCCGTTCCGGCCCCATGCGCGCCGGGGCGGGTTATGTCGCCCCCTCGACGCTGACGGCGGGCTACCGCTATGCCGAAATGGGCTATACCGCCGGGTTCGAACCCGCCGTGTTGCCCATCAACGCCCGCCAGGCGCACATGGAGATGGCCGACACGCCGCTGCTGGATGTCGGCGGCTATGCCATGCTGGGTAGCGACGACTTTTTCCTGCGATTGCTGTCTTCAGGCGCGGAGCAGGAGGTGATCAACGATTACGTGGCCTGGACCCTTCATTCCAGTCAGTGCATCGGCATCAAGGTCGTCAACCCGGGCGGCATCAGCGCCTTCAAATTCAACCAGCGCAAGCTGGACCTGGACGAGGCGCATCGCTACTACGGCGTCACCCCGCGCGGCATCCTGCAAAGCCTGGCGCGCGCGGTGCACGAGTTGGGCGTCCCGCATCCCTTGCATGTGCATGGCTGCAACCTCGGCGTGCCGGGCAATCTGGACACCACGCTCAACACCATCGCCGGCATTGAAGGCCTGCCGATGCACCTGACCCACATCCAGTTCCACAGCTACGGGACCGAGGGTGATCGCAAGTTTTCGTCCGGGGCGGCGCAAATCGCCGAGGCCATCAACAAGAACCCGAACATCACCGCCGATGTCGGGCAAATCCTGTTCGGCCAGACCGTGACGGCCTCCGGCGACTCGATGATGCAGTTTGCCAATCACACGCACGCGCATCCCAACAAATGGGTCTGCATGGACATCGAGTGCGACGCGGGCTGCGGGGTGGTGCCGTTCAAATACAAGGACAAGAATTTCGTCAACGCCCTGCAATGGTGTATCGGTCTGGAGATTTTCCTGCTGGTGGACGATCCCTGGCGCATCTTCCTGACAACGGACCACCCCAATGGAGCGCCGTTCACGACCTATCCGCACTTGATCCGGTTATTGATGGACCGGAGCTTCCGCAACGACATGCTGAGCACGATCAACGTCGACTCCGCCGCGTTGAGCACCCTGGCGTCCATCGAGCGGGAATACACTCTGTACGAGATTGCCATCATGACCCGCGCCGGCGCGGCGCGCATTCTGGGCTTGCACGATCGCGGCCATCTGGGCGCGGGCGCCGCCGCCGACATCACGGTCTACACCGAGCAGGACGACAAGGAGGCCATGTTCACGCGACCGGACTATGTCTTCAAGGACGGGGAACTGGTGGTGCGTAACGGTGAAGTGATCAAGGTCGTCTGGGGCAATTTGCACACGATCCGGCCGGAGTTCGACCGCGAAAGCATCGAGAGCCGGCTGCGTCCCTATTTCGACCGTTATCACACGATGAAGATGGATAACTTCATCATCCGCGACTGGGAGATCGAGGATGACGGCCGCAGCAAGATCCTGGTGCACCCATGCCGGGGGCAGGGATGATGCGGCCGTCCCAGGCCGAGGGGGGCGCCGGGGACCGGAAGCGGAGGCGCGCATGAACTGGCGGGAGGTCTGCGCCGACCCGTTGCTGCGCGATCTGCCCTACAAGATCGAACTCAACGAGTGGGGCAGTGTCGTGATGAGTCCAGCCAGTAGTCGCCACGCCATGCTCCAGGGGCTTATTCAGGATGCCCTTAGAATGATCAGGAAGGAGGGTATGGTGTTCCCCGAATGCCCGATTCAGACCGCCAAGGGGGTCAAGGTGCCGGATGTGGTCTGGGCATCGGAAGAATTCCTGGCCATGCATTCCGGAGAGTCTCCGTTTCCACGCGCGCCGGAACTCTGTGTGGAAGTCATCTCGCCCGCCAATTCCTCGCAGGCAATGGAGGAAAAGCGTGAACTCTACTTCGCCCAGGGCGCCGAGGAAGTGTGGCTTTGTGACGAGCAGGGCAGACTGACGTTCCATGACATCAGCGGTCGGCTCTCCGCCTCGCGGCTGTTTCCGGGCTTGTACCAGATCCAATCTGTCCACCTCCACTGACCGAGAGGAACATTTTTCCATGAACATCAACGGCGTCGCGATCGACGCGACCTTCGCCGAAGCCTTTCCCATGCGCGGTACGCGCCTCATCATCACGGCGCAGAATGCCAGGTGGGCGCGCATAGCCGCCGAAACCCTGACCGGCTTCGCCACCTCGGTGATCGCCTGCGGCTGCGAGGCGGGCATCGAACGCGAACTCGACCCCGGCGAAACGCCCGACGGCCGCCCTGGGGTCGCGGCGCTGATTTTCGCCATGGGCGGCAAGACGCTGGCCAAGCAGGTCGAAACCCGCGCCGGCCAGTGCGTTCTGACCGCGCCGACCAGCGCGCTATTCTCCGGATTGCCCGAGGGCGATCCGATTGCGCTGGGCAAGAACCTCCGGTTTTTTGGTGACGGCTTCCAGATAGCCAAGCGCATCCACGGGCGGCGCTACTGGCGCATACCGGTGATGGATGGCGAATTCCTCTGCGAGGAAACCACCGGTATGGTCAAGGCTGTCGGCGGCGGCAATTTCCTGATCCTCGCCGAAAGCCAGCCCCAGGCTCTGGCGGCCTGCGAGGCGGCCATCGAAGCCATGCGCAAAATTCCCAACGTCATCATGCCCTTTCCCGGTGGTGTGGTGCGCTCCGGTTCCAAGGTGGGGTCCAAATACAAGGCGCTGAACGCCTCCACCAATGATGCCTTCTGTCCCACCCTCAAGGGACAGACCCGGACCCAGCTCGGTCCCGAGATCGAATCGGTCATGGAAATCGTCATTGATGGCCTCAGCGCCGAGGATATCAATAAGGCCATGCGCGCCGGTATCCGGGCGGCGTGCGGTCTCGGCCCGCAAAACGGCATCCGCCGGATCAGCGCCGGCAACTATGGCGGCAAGCTGGGTCCGTTCCTCTTTCATCTCCAGGAGATCATGGCATGACCCTGCTGATTTTCACGCTCCGGACCGAACTCCGCCAGCGCGTCGATGTTTCACCCCTGACCCCGGATAACCTGGCCGGCATGAGCGCCGTCGAGATCGGCGCCCTGTTGCTGCAAGCCGGAAATCGCCAGGTACGCGCGGACGAGGTATTCGCGATCGAGGGGAACGACCCAGGCCAGATTGTCTTCAACGGTCCCACCGGAAAACTGGACTATGTCGGGCGGGGCATGACCCAGGGCCTGATCCACGTCCACGGCGATGCCGGCAGTTATCTCGGCATGCAGATGAAGGGCGGGCGAATCCTGGTGGAGGGCACGATCGACGCCTATGGCGCCTGCGAGTTGAAGAACGGGACCGTGGTCATCCGGGGCAACGCGGGTGACTTCCTGGGCGCCTGCCTGCCGGGCAACAAGAAAGGCATGGCCGGCGGCGTGGTGATTGTCAAAGGCGATGTCGGTGACCGTGCGGGTGATCACATGCGCCGGGGCGCGCTGCTGATCGAGGGAAATGCGGGCGATTATCTCGGCTCGCGGATGACCGCCGGCACCATCGCGGTGCTGGGTAAGGTGGGCAGCCACATCGGCTATGGCATGGGACGCGGCACCCTGCTGCTGGCGCAAGCGCCAGAGACTATCCCGCCTACTTTCAGCGACTGCGGCACCCATACACTCGGCTTCATTCCACTGCTGCTCAAGGGCTATGCCGATTACGATACCTGCTTCGCCGGCATGAGCGATACCCTCAAACGTGTCCGCCGTTATGCCGGTGATCTATGCGCTTTGGGCAAGGGGGAAATTCTGGTCGCGGCGGGAGACTGAGGGACGTTTCAGGAAACTTTGATACCCATATGGCCGCAAATGTCCAAGCTAGGCGGTATTGCCATTTAGGTTAGCCGTTCGCTGAGCGGAGTCGAAGCGAACCTGCCATCGCGCTCGATTCCATTGGCTCCAACTCCGCTCGGCCAACCGAATCCATCCTGTCGCTTTCGGCCAGACGCGAGAGCACAGCCCGACCAGACCATCGCTTATCCACACCCCACGGAGTCTTGTACCGTCAATCGGGATGGCCTATCCGGAAGCGTCGGTGAATGCGGCGGGATCAGACCTGATCGAACACCAGCGTCACGGTCTTGCCGGTGCGGGTATTGGTCGCCTTGAAGCTGGCGGCGTCATCCTGCATGCCGATGCACTCGATCTCCACGGGCGGATCGTCGTAGTCTACCGGTGCGATCTCCAGTTCGTCCATGAGCTTCTGGTTTTCCTCGGCGGACAACTCCATGTTGCCGTCTTCGTCGATGTGCATGGTTCACTCAGGGGGAGGGTGTGGATTGATTCACGCGGCGAGTGCTTGGCTGGCCTGCCTCGCCGCATTCCGGCTTACCAGTGGCGGATGCGGCCGGTGTCGAGGTGCACGAAGCCCGACCGGGGGTAATAGCCCACGCCGCCCATGGCCAGAGCCATGCCGGCCTGGCGTATCTCGCGAATGCCGACATCCTCCATGCGTATGTCCACGGCCTTGCCTTCAATGTGCATGCTGTGTTCCGCGACGCCATGAGAGAAACGGCGCAGCCAGCTATTGGTTTCCGGTGAACGGTAGCCGGACAGAATCTTGAAGGGGCCGCTGGAACCCGTGAAAGCCGACAGGGCAAAGAAAATATCGATCAGCCCCGCATCCATCTCGCGCACCTCGTCGGCGTGGTGGTCGCGCAGCAGGCTGCTGAAGCGCAGGCGGGTCTCGCGATCATAGTCCTGCTCCGGACAGCAACGCAGGGTGAGCTCCTCGTCGGTATGTACGTTATGGAAGACCAGTGTGCGTTCGGTGCTGAGTATGCTGCCCACGGCATTTGCCGAAGGCAGCAGCAGGGCGCCGGCGGCGGCCATGGCGGAACGGGTCAGGAAACTCCGGCGTGACAGGGTGCCGGTGGACGAAGGGGTAGCGGGCGTAGCAATACGGTTAGGATGACTCATAGGCCTACCTCCTGGCAGCAAGTGTCGGGTGAGTAACGCATGAGCATCGAGGAATTCTCCGGGGATAGCCATCCTGAAGGCGTTGGCTGGCGGGGAATTTCTGGATGCAAGGCCGGGAATTGTTTTCCCTAGGGCAATACCATACTGGTACTTTGATGCTCGATCAAGCTTTTTTTGAAAAATGCCAGCATATCACGTGCCAGCGGTTGGCTGTTGGTAGCGATCGAAATAGTTCCAGTCGTGTTCAAGGGGCGCTGCCGCTGAATGGTTTACGGCAGGATCGGCAGCGGCAGGCTGTTCGATCAAACGCTGATTTCATCGAAGTTCCGGGCCAATGGATGCGGTCCTGGAACCGCGTGATGACCCTCGCGCACCAGCCAGGCGGTCATGAGACCCGCCGCGCGGGCGGCGTCCAGCTCGCCCACGATATCGGACAGGAACAGTATGGATTCCGCCGGCAGGCCGATGTTGGCCGTGATGGCGCGATAGGCGTCGGCTTCCTGCTTGGCGCCGATACGGGTGTCGAAATAGCCGGAGAACAATGGCGTCAGGTCGCCATCTTCGGTATGACCGAACAGCAGTTGCTGAGCCTGCACCGAGCCCGAGGAGAAGATGTAGAGCGCCAGTCCCGCGTCATGCCATTCCCGCAACTTGCGCACGGCATCCGGGTAGACATGGCCGAAGAAATGCCCTGCCCGATAGCCTGTTTCCCAGATCATTCCCTGTAGTGTCTTCAGCGGGGTGGCCTTGCGGTCCTGATCTATCCATTCCACCAGTTGTCGGGCGGCCTCGGTGGGCGTCAACCGCCGCCCCGCGAGGCGGCTGACGTCTTCCAGTTCGCGGGCGACCGCCGGTTCCCCGGCATGCTCCGTCACGAAAGCCTCCATGCGCTCGCGGGCGTAGGGGAACAGCACGTCCTTGACGAAGGACAGGGACGAAGTGGTGCCCTCGATATCGGTGAGAATGGCGCGTGTCATGAATGCCGGGCCAGATGCTGCTCGAAGCTGGGGAAGCGTTCGGCGATGGGATTGCCGGTATATTGCGCGACCCAGCCCTCCGGATTGGTAAACAACCGGATGCACTTGAAGCTGGGCAGTTCGCCCATGTCGAACCAGTGCTTCACGCCAGCCGGAACGCTGAGCAGGTCACCCTGTTCGCACAGGACCATGTGGACCTGATCCCCAATATGCAGGTAGAACAGCCCACGCCCTTCGACGAAGAAGCGAACCTCGAATTCGGCATGAGTATGCTCGCTGAGGAATCGGGTGCGCAGGGCGTCCTTTTCAGGATGGTCCGGGCGCAGGCTGATGACATCGGCGGTGCGGAATTCATAACGGTCGACGAGCCGGTTCACGGATGTCTGGTAGGCGGATATCACCTCTTCCTGGCTGGCTTCCGGTGTGAAGCCGTGTTCGGCGGTCCAGCGTTCGAACAGGACGCCCACCTCCCACAGCCGGTCGGCAATCTCGTCGGGGTCGCGCAGTGCCAGGCATTCGTCGGGTCGGTCCTCGGGATGGATGGTCAATAGGGTCATAGGGATCTAGCTCCGTACAAACGTGATTCGATATCGAATAAAAACTCCAGGGCCTCGACATGCCGCAGTGCATCCATGACGGTGTTGCCCCAGGTATAGAAACCATGGCCATCGATGATATAGGCCCGGGTATCGCCATGCTCGTCCATCCAGTGATCGACCTGCCGCGCCAGCCGGCCGATGTCCTGATCATTGCGGAAAATTGGCACGTTCACCGCATGCTCATGGGTGGCTATGCCACTCAGTGCCTTCAGCAACTCATAGTTCTCCAACCGGACCAGGCCCCCGGTGACCAGTCGGGACAACACGATGGACCCCGGCGAGTGAGGATGCAACACGGCGCCCGTTTCCGGAGAACGCCGGTACAGCGAGGTATGCAGCAAGGTTTCAGCGGAGGGTTTCTGGCCATCCAGAGAGTTGCCCTCGGCGTCCACCCGCATGATGTCGGCCGGCGTCAGGCGGCCCTTGTGGCGGCCAGACACCGTGATGGCAATGGTCCCGTCCGCCAGACGCGCGGAAAAATTGCCGCTGGTGGCCGGCACCCAGCCGCGGCTATCAATGAATCGGCCCGCCTTGATGAGTTCCTGGGCGATCAGGGAAAAATCGTCTGACATGGTGAGCACAAACTTCGAAAGTATGGGGCGGGATTGTAGACAGCGCCGGGCCGGGATTCAAACGCGCGCATCAGTCCTTGAAGGCTTCGACGGGAACCAGGACATGGACCTCATCGCTGATCCCGGGAAGATATTTGATCATGCCGAATTCCGATCGTTTCAACGTCGTTTCGATATCCGCGGCGCACAGCGGCTTCTTGACGATGGGATTTTCGCCGCAGGTAAAGCGCTGAATCTTGAGGCTGACCGGCCGGGAGACGCCCAGCAGCGTGAGTGTCCCCTCGGCGGCCACCGGCTTGCCGCCCTCGAAGCGGATGTTCTCCGACTTATAGGTGATCGTCGGGAATTGGGCGACATTGAAGAAATCCGGCGACTTCATGTGATCGTTCCACTTGCTTTGGCCCATGTTGATGGAGCCGGCGTCGATGGTCAGCTCGACCGATCCCTTTTGCCCGGCGGGATCGAGGATGATCTTGCCGGTGGCATGGTCGAAACGGCCGCGCTGGGTCGAGAAACCGAGATGGCTGACTTCAAACAGGGGTAGGGTGTGATTGGAGTCGATGGTATAGGTATCGGCTGCCAGCACAGAGGTGGACAGACCGGCGGTCAGCAGCAACAGGCGAAAGTTTGGCATCGGTGATCTCCTGTGGAAAACGGGTGTTGAAACGAGGAACCCATGACAAGCCATCATACCCGACTGACCCGATATCGCGTCAGCCAATCCGGGCGGGTACTGCGCCGCGACGCCATGAAGGATGCGGACGGTCGCAGGGCCTCATCCCAGATGCAGCGGCCAAGACATGAAACGACTCATGTCTGCGTAAAGGGTGTCAGTCCGGATACACCCTATAAGTCCATGGTTCATAATGTCACTGGAATATCGAGTGAATACCGGTCATAACCGGGCAGGCAGGAGATTGATGAGAGAGCAAAGACGAGCGAACGGCCGTTTCGGGTTTTGGGAAGCGGCAAGAGTGATCTGGATGGGTGGCTGGTTGATGGGGCTGCTGTGGATTGCGGCACCGGGTCCGGCGATGGCCGGGGATTCCGTCAACGCTGAAATCCAGAATATCCTCAAGGCAGGCCGGTTTCCGGAACTGCACTGGGGTAATTTTTCCGACCTCGCCAAGCCGCTGACGCAACTTTACGGGCAGAACGCCGATCCGCTCTGGTTCCGGGAGGGCCGGCCCACTCCACAGGCCAGCGAGATGGTGGAAAGCCTCGCCGAGGCCGACGATCAGGGGCTCAATGCCGTCGATTACGATGCCGGCCTGTTGGCGAAATGGTTGCCGGGGGCCGCCCTGCAGGGGGGCGACGCCAAGGCGGTGGCCAAGTTCGATGTCGCCCTGACCATTGCCGCCACCCGTTATGTCGGCAACCTCTACCTGGGTCGCATCAATCCACGCACGGTCGGTTTCGCCCTGGACGTGGAGCCCAAGCGGCTGGACGTGCCCAAGCGCGTCCGGGAGCTCACCCAAAGCCGGAACATTCGCGGGGTTCTCGCGTCCCTGGAACCGCGCTTCCCGATGTATCACCCGCTCAAGGAAGCACTGTTGCGCTACCGCAAGCTGGCCGCCGAACTGCCACACATGAAGTTTGGCTTTCCCGCCAAATTCAAGCCGGGCATGAGTCACAAGGACGTGCCGGCCTTGCGTAAACTGCTGGTGGCTTTGGGCGATCTGAAAACGCTCGACCCCGGCCTGGAGCAATCGGAAGTCTACGATCCCGCACTGGCCGACGCGGTCAAGGCCTATCAGATCCGGCATGGATTGGGCAATGACGGCATCATCGGCAAGAACACCCTGGCTCGTTTGTCGACGCCCATCGCCGACCGTCTCAAGCAGATCGAAATCGGCCTGGAGCGCCTGCGCTGGCTGCCGGACGTGCGCGGCAGTTACCTCATCGTCAATATCCCGTCCTTCAAGCTCTATGGCGCCAAGACCGGGGACGGCCCTGGATCCTACGACATCGAGATGAATGTCGTCGTCGGTGAGGCCATCGATGGCCACGGCACGCCCGTGTTCCATTCCGACATGAGCATGGTTACCTTCCGTCCCTACTGGAATGTGCCGCCCAGCATCGCCGAGAAGGAACTCGGTCCGCTGATCAGCCGGAATCCGGGATATCTGGCCAAGCATGGCATGGAGATGGTGGGTAATGGCGCCGGCGGCTACCGTATCCGGCAAAAGCCCGGGCCCAAGAACGCCTTGGGCAAAATCAAGTTTTCCTTCCCCAATACCAATAACGTCTACCTGCACGGCACCCCCAGTCAGAGTTTGTTCAAGCGCGATCGCCGGGATTTCAGTCATGGCTGCATCCGCGTCGAGGACCCGCCGAAACTCGCCGAATGGGTGCTGGCGGACAACGGCGACTGGCCCATGGAGCGCATCCGGCAATTCATGGAAGGGGCCGACAACAAGACCATCAGCCTGAAAAAGAACATCCCGGTCTACATCCTCTACTCGACGGTGATGGCCGATCCCGATGGCACCATCAGCTTCTTCGAGGACATCTATGGGCATGACCGCACCCTGCAGGTTCTGCTGTCCAAGGGTTTTCCCTACCCGCGTTGAGGTCGCCCATCAGTATTCGAACTGATACACCACGCCGGCGCTCTGGGCATTGCCGGTGGAGCCCGTCGCCGAACCCGCGCCGATAGTCCCTTCTACCTTGAGGTTGTCGGTGATGTCGATCTGGACGACGGATTGGGGTGTGCCGCCGCCGCTGGTGCCCTGCTTGGCGCCCAGGTAGACGCCCGGCATGACATAGCGGCCTGCCTCCAGGGTGGGATTGCCGGTCCGGTCGGAACCGATGGTCAGCCGATCCAGCCCCAGCCCATGGCGGATTTTTTCGAGCGGGTTGATCATGCCCGAGGTAGCCCCGGTCAGTGACACCAGGGCGCCGGCGATGCGGGCCATCTCGAAGGGACTCAGGGAGGTCGCGCTCTTGCCGAACAGCAATTGGGACAGGACTTCATCCTCGGGCAGGTCCGGCACACTGGACAGTGCGATCACCGGCTTGCGCGCCGAACCGCCGACATTCAGGATGGCTCGCGTGCCGCCGCGATTGGCCGTCGCCTCGAAGTCCAGGGTCGGATCGTTGAGTTTGCCGCCGGTGAAACCGATTTCCCCCTTGCTGAAGTTCAGGGTCTGTCCTGCCAGATTGAGCTGGCCGCGTCGCAGGGTGAAGCGACCCAGCGTCTCCGGCTTCTCGGCGGCACCCTTGACGCGGATCGAACCATCCAGCTCGGCGTCGATGCCGCGCCCCCGGACGAAGATTTGTCGTGACGCGTCGATCTGGAGGTCCAGCAGCAGGCCCGGCTTTTCCGGAGCGGGGGCGGGCGGGGTTTCCCCAGGGCGCCGGACTTTCAGTACGGCGATGTGGGCCGGCATGTTTTCGGGAATGCGAATTTCGGCGCGCAGGATGCGGATAGGGCCGGAGAGCGTCAAGGGCCCCGCCAACCGACCCCGGATCAGCAGGTCGGTATCCACGTTCGCGGTGAGCCGGTCGGAGGCCAGCGGTTGCGCGTTACGGGCGGTGAGGATCAGGTTGACCGGCCGGCCGGCTGTGTTCAGGTCCACTTCCCCGGTAGCGCGCACCGTGCCGGGACCCGCCTGGGCCTCCATCCGGCGCAGCCGCAGCCGGCCATCCTCGCCGGCTTCCAGCAGGCCCTCGATGCGGGACAGGTTCAACCCTTGCGCGTAATCCTGCGCCTCGCCCTGGCTCAGCCGCAGGGTGCCACCGAACCGGGGCTGGGCCGGCGCACCTTGAACGCGGGCATCGAGCGTGATCTGGCCATGCAGCCGCTGGCCGGTGGCGGACAGCCAAGGATCGAGTACAGCGAGGTCGGCGCGGCCAATCGCACGCAGATCCAGGGAGCCATCGGATTGCGTGGGCGCCGCGCCCAGGAGTTGCAGATTCACGCGCGGTCCCAGGTCAATCCGGCCGTCGACGTGGGCCTGATCTCCCGGCAACTCGGCGGACAGGCGGGCATTCAGGGGAGGGAGCCCAGCGGGCGGGCCCGAGGCGGCATGCAGCTTGACCGCTTCGAACAGAAGACTGCCGCGTGGGTGCTGTGGCGTTCCGGTCAGACGGGCGCTGGCTTCCAGGCGGCCGGTGAGTTTCACCCCGCCCAGGGCCATGGCCGACAGATCGGCCGGCTGGGCCTGAAGATTCAGCTTGAAGTCCAGGGCGGGACTGAGCGCGCCGGCCGCCTCCAGTCGACTATCACGCAACCCTAGCCGTAGTTCGCCGAGTGTCAGTCCCTGCCGAAAATCCACGGAAACCGGGGCCAGCAGATGCAGTTTCTCGCCGTGCCAGGCCGCCGCCAGGCGTTCCACCCGCAAGGTACGATTCGCGCTATCCGCTTGGGCCGCGGTCTCCAGCGTCAGGTCGTGACCCTTGAAGCTGGGCGCCAGGGCCTTGAGTTTCAGATCCAGCGCCGATAGCGGCCCGGTGGCCTCCAACTGCCCCTCGACGTTAGTGATCCCGTTCAGGTTCAGACCCTGGGCCCCGAGCGTCGCCCGCAAGTTGGGCGACGCGGGCCAGCCATCAAGCTGTCCCTCCAGCTTCAGGTTGGCGCCGGACCAGGTGTCGCCGAATCCTGCCTGCCGGGCTTCCAGCTCGACGCCGATGCGGTCCGGATGTCCGGGCTGGCCCAAGTCGAACCGGCCGGACATGCCGCCGCCCACTCTCTGACCGGTCAACGGCTGCGCATCTTCCAGCCGCGGCCAGTCGAATTCGATGCGACCCGAGGGCAGGGCGCGGTCAGGCTCCAGGCGGAGCTGACCGCGCGCCTTCAGTGTTTTCCAGGCAGCCTGCTCGATCAACAACCCCGGTCGACCCTCTGCGTTGTCCAGTCGCGCACGCAAGGCCAGCGGCGAACCGGCCAGCAGTCCCTGCGCGTTGATCTCGCCGACGGGCTTGCCGGGCAGTCCCTGCAGCCGCAATTGGGCCTGCACGGGAGTGGGTTTGAAAGTGGTGAAGCCAAGGTCACCGTCAAGATTGAGTATCGCGCCAAAATCCGTCGAGGGACCTTCGAAGCGCGCCTGGACTGTTGTTCGGCCGCGCCAGTCGGCATGCAGGCCCTCCAGTCGGGGTATGCTCAAGCCGCCGTTACCGGCCCAGCGGCCGCCGGCCAGCCGCGCCTGCCCCTCGGCGTTCAGGTTGCGGCCCTGCACGCGCAGTGACTCCAGCGCGAGTCCGCCCGGGTTGGCGCGCACGGTGGCGGACAGCGTGGCCGCCGGGCCGACCAGTTCCGGCAGCGGAGCCGGCCCCGACGCCAGGCCTAGCCGACCCTCCACGGTCACCTGGGTAGCGCCCTTGGCCTCCGCCGCCTCCAGCTTCAGTTCGCTCGCGCCGGTCAAGGACAGACCGCTCAAATGAGACAGGAGCTTCAGGTTGGGCAGCTTCAGTCCGGCACGGACGGAGTACCCCGAGGGGGTCCAGCGGGCGTTGCCTTGGCCGTTCAAATCAGGGTGTCCGAGTTCGAAAGTGATCGCGCGATCCTGGCCCTCCGGGCGCAGTTGTCCGCGCAGACGCAAGGGCTGGCCCAGCAGCAGGTCCGCCCCCTCCCCGGCGCGGCGTGCGTCCATGACTTCCGCCGTCCAGGCAAAGCGTTCCGCGTCGCCGGTGGCATCCAGCCGAAGCTCCCGCAGTGTCCAGGCATCGCCGCGCAGCCGGTCCAGCCGACCGGTGACCTTGCCTTGTGGGCTGGACCAGGGACCGTGCAGGTCGGCGTGCAAGGAGAGTCCCTGCCAGCCCAGTGTCGGCGCCGGCTGCATGGCCGAGGCTACAAGATCCAGGCGATAGTCGCCGGATTTACCGACAACATCCAGTCGGCCCTGGCCGTCCAGCCGCAGGGTCCCCTCCGGTAGGACTTGGGCGGATGAAGGGGGTGTGACGGTGTCGGAAGTGACAACCCTCGCGGGCAAGGCGCGGCGTCCCTTGCCGCTGGAGGATGCGGGCGGGGGCAGGGGCCGTGCGCTTGTCCGCGGTTCCGACATGCCCGGGGGAGGGCGAGCGGTCAGCGTGACGCGGGTCTCCACGGCCTGTTGTGGCCCGTTAAAGTGGGCTTCGCCGGTCAGTGCGCCCAAGTTCGGCAGACCGGCCCAATAAGCCAGAAAGCCGCCGGCGGGTTCGGCGATGTTCAGCCGCGCTTCCACATCATGGCTCGTGTAGCGGCCGTTCAGGCGATAACGCCCCTCCAGGTCCTGCCGGGTCAGGCTCAGTTGACCCACGATCTCATCCCCCGGTCCCATCCGCGCCTGGCCCTCCAGGGCAAACCGCCCGGCTTGGCCGGTGACAGGGGGCGCGAGGTTCAATTCCTCTATCGCAAGTCGATGGAGTTCCAGGGGAACCGGGAAGCCCGTGCCGCTATCATCCTCGGTTGACGTTTCCTGCCAGCGCTGTAAATCGACGCGCCGGGCCGTGAGCCGCTCGATCCGCCAACGGCCCTCCGTCAAGGCGCTCCAGTCCGTGTCCAGGGCAAAATCTTCGAGCATCAGCCAGATGCCTTGTTCATCGGCCAGTTGCAGACGCCCAATCCGGAAACTCATGGGCATGCGGCCGGACAGGCCCGTCAGGCGCGTGGTTCCCTGAGTGCTCGCCTCGATGACATGCTCCAGCCATCGTTGACCGGACGCGGTGTTCAGCGTGAGCATCAGTCCCAGCGGGATCGAGAGCGTTGCCGCCAATAGCGTTCCCAGCAACCAGATCAGCCCTCTCGTCAATGCCATGCTCAGAATGCCTGGCCCAGGCCGATATAGAGTTCGAAGGAGCCGCTACCGGGATGCTGATTGAGCGGCAGGGCGACATCGAGACGTATCGGGCCGATCGAAGTGTAGTAACGCGCGCCCACGCCGACGCCCGTGCTCCAGGGCGCGCCGAAGGGAGGCCCATTGGCGGTGACTTCACCAATGTCGACGAAGGCTACGGCGCCATAGTCCTCCAGGAAGCGCTGGCGGAATTCCACCGAGCCCGCCACCACCGCGGTGCCACCCTGCGGCCGGTCATTGGGGAATTGCGGCCCGATGGACAGAAACTTGTAGCCGCGCACCGTCGCGCTGCCGCCCGCGTAAAAGCGCTTGTCCGCCGGAATGTCGAACTGGCTCGCGCCCACCGCCGAGCCGATCAGCCCGCGCAGAGCCAGGACGCTCTGGCCGCTCTCGGCAAGATCCAGGTAGGTCGAACCCGACACCTGCATCAGCATGAAGGGCTGGGTATTGTCTCCGGCCACCGGCTGGTATGGCGTGAGCGAGGCGGCGGCGCGGATGCCCTCGATGGGATCGAGCAGACTGTTGGACGTGTCGTAGTTGAGCGTGCCCGGCAGGCCGATCAGGGTGTAATTGCGGGTCTGGGTAAATTGGGTGATCTGCTCGATTTCCGCGCTCGGGCCGAGGCTGAAACTCCACGCATCGGACAGCTTTTGGCGGATCAGGAGGCTGGCCATCACCGCCCTCTGATCGTAGGCATAGAGGTTTTTCTTGACCGCGCCCACATCGGTCAGCAAGGTCTGGTCGAGCGCCAGAAAATCCGGCTTGCGGAAGCCGATATTGGCGTTATAGCCCACGCCGGTCGTGCTGTTGCCGCCCAATTGCGCGACGCCCAGCGTCAGGTTGAGTTGCTCGGCTTCGCCCAGCAGATTGCGATGCTGCCAGGAGGTCGACACGCTGCCGCCGATATCGGTGGAATAGGCCGCGCTGACGCCCACCGCGTGGCGGGGCTGTTCGGCCACGGAAAATTCCACGGGCAGTGTCCCGGCGGCATCGGGTTCATCCGCGGCCTTGACCCGCACCGAGGAAAACACGCCCATGGACATGAAGTCCTCGCGCGCCTTTTCCAGCGTCGTCGGCCGGTAGGTTTCCCCCGGGCGGACCTTCAGGCGCCGCTGGAGATATGCCTCCCGCATCTGTTCGTTGCCGCGTATGCTGATGGCGCCGATGTCGAGCGCCGAATCCGCATTGATCTTGAACGTCAGATCCAGCGTTTTCCCCCGCGGATTCAGCACGGCATCCGGTTCGCTCACTTCCGCAAAGGCATGGCCGCTCTCCAGCAGGGCTTGCAGCAGCCGGTCGCGGGCCGCCAGCACCTCCGCCGCTCGGGCCGGATCGCCGGTGTTCAGCCGCATGGCCTGCCGTGCGGCCTCCGGGATTTCACCCTCGACGCGAATCGAGCCGATCTTGAACAGGGGGCCGGTCACGGCCTGAATGTGAATGTCGACCGGCGGCTCGGCGGGCGCCTGGTTCAGCCGATCGATCAACCCCGGCGCATCCAGATCCGCATCGCCGATGCGCAGGTCGATACGCCCTTCGTAATAGCCGAAACTCTCCAGCGCGGTCCGGAACCGCTCCCGATCCTCGCGGCAGCGCGCCACCAAGGCGAAAGGGCCGACCGGGGAGGATTCCCGCAGGGACATGAGCATCGATGAATCCATCAGCGCCTTGGCCAGACCGGCATCCTCGGGTTCGTTCAGTTCCACCTCGTAGGGCTGTGGATCGGCCGCCCGGGCGAACCCACCAGGCAATATGAACAGCAGCCCACCCGCCAGACAAGCGGCCACGCGGGAGTAATGGCGGAAGGAGTGGCGCTTCACGGGTGGTTGTGGACGGCTAGGCAACTCGGGTAAAGTCGGGACCCGTCCGCGGACGCCGAGAAATCTCGTCAGCCCGACAGACCGGGTCCATCATCTTCGCATACACCTGGATACGGGCGATGCGTCATCGCGATAGGGCGCTAATCATATTCGAGAATTGTCCAATGAAGCTTGGATTGGGCAGGGAGCTGATGACAAGCAGGGAGAGATAGCCCAAGTATCGCGACACTAACATCTGAACTTAGCAGAATCATCGGTGACGAGGCCCCCCTTTGAATCACATTAACGCGGTGGAATCAAGTGGCTTGCAATAAATCCATCGTCGCGAGGCCCGTCATGGAGGGTTATCATTCATGAGCCGATCCAAGAGAGAGATGATTCATCCGCCTGTGGACCGTGGATTGAAACTGGGAGCGAATTCACCATGATTTCGACGGATCATCACGTCCCGATGCTTGACCATGAGGTTTTGGCTGGGTTGCAAGCCGAGAACAGGCGGCTGATTGCACTCCTGGAAGCGCATGGCATTGAATGGCGTCTACCGCCCGCCCCGGTGACTCCAACTTCCACACATGGAGCAAATCGTCTCTCTACTGACGAAAAGGTCGCATTGTTCCGCCGGCTTTTTCGGGGCCGCACGAATGTTTTTCCGGTCCGCTGGGAAAGTATGAGCACCGGCAAATCCGGCTACGTGCCCGCCTGCGCCAATGAGTGGCGTAAAGGAGTGTGTGAAAAACCGCGCATCAAGTGTGGTGACTGCGGCAATCGAAAGTTGCTCCCACTGTCGGACGCGGTTGTCCATGACCATCTGTCCGGTTTGCATACGATCGGCGTCTATCCTCTATTGGAAGATGATACGTGCCATTTCCTCGCGGTCGACTTCGATGAGGCCGAGTGGCGCGAGGATGCTTCCGCCTTTGTGATCTCCTGTGAAAACTTGGGTGTGCCGGTCGCCCTGGAAATTTCCCGCTCCGGAAAGGGCGCGCATGCCTGGATTTTTTTTGCCGCCAGAGTATCGGCGCGGGAGGCCCGCCGCCTGGGTACGGCCATCATCAGCCATACCTGCTCGCGCACGCGGCAACTCAAGCTCACGTCCTACGACCGGCTGTTTCCCAACCAGGACACGCTGCCGAAGGGCGGATTTGGCAACCTGATCGCCTTGCCGTTACAGAAACAGCCGCGAGAGCAGGGATATAGCGTATTTGTGGATACGGATCTGAGACCCTATCCGGATCAGTGGGCCTATCTCGCTTCGGTTCAGTTCCTGGCGCCACACGATATCGAGCCTCTGATTATGCGTGCCTTGGGGTGCGCCCAACCCCTGGATGTCAATTTCATCGAGGAGGAGGAACTGGCGCAGCCATGGGAACGCGCAACCGACAAGACCGGAAAGCTGCCAGGCACGATGCCGGTCAACTTGCGGGTGACGCTCGCCAATCGGCTCTATTTCGAGAAGTCGCAACTGCCACAGGTGCTGGCCAACCGCCTGATTCGTCTGGCGGCGTTCCAGAATCCCGAGTTTTACAAAGCCCAGGCGATGCGGTTGTCGGTATGGGACAAGCCGCGAATCATTGGCTGTGCTGAAAATTACCCGCGGCATATCGCGCTGCCGCGTGGTTGTCTCGACGCGGTCCAGGAACTCTTGCGAGAGAACGGTATCCGCTGTGATCTCAGCGACGAGCGCCATGTAGGGGAGCCTATCGAGGTGATCTTTACCGGCGCCCTGCGGCTCGATCAGGAAAAGGCCGTCTCGGCCATGATGCTGCACGACATTGGCGTGCTGTGTGCGCCCACGGCATTTGGCAAAACCGTCACCGCCGCCGCGATGATCGAGCGGCGTGGTGTCAATACGCTGGTGCTGGTACATCGGACCGATCTCTTGAAGCAATGGCAGGAACGTTTGCAGGTTTTCCTGGGGGTGGGTGAGGACACCATCGGGTTGATCGGCGGCGGCAAGTCCAAACCTACCGGCAAGATTGACATCGCTGTGATGCAATCGCTGTCGCGGCATGGGGACGTCAAGCCCCTGGTGGAGCAGTACGGCCAGGTGATTGTGGATGAATGCCATCACATCGGCGCGGCGTCATTCGATGCCATCCTCAGGCGAGTCAGGGCCAGGTTCGTACTTGGGCTGACCGCGACGCCGATTCGTCGCGATGGTCAGCAGCCCATCATCTTTATGCAATGCGGCCCTATCCGTTACACGGCTGAGAGGCCTGCCAGTGCTCCGCACGTCCTGGAAGTGCTGGAGCGGCGTATTGACTCCTCTATCAACCTGCCTCCGGAAGCAAGCATTCAGTCTATCTTCCAGCACCTGGCTCAAGATCGGAGTCGGACCGAGGCCATTGCCAACGAAGTCAAGAGCGCCTATGAGCAAGGCCACAAGGTCCTGGTATTGACCGAGCGAACCGAACATCTCGACGCGATCCAGACCGCGCTGAAAGGTAAGGCGCCAGACCCTTACGTGCTTCACGGCCGGATGTCCAGGAAACAGCGCGCGGTGCTGATTGGGGAACTCGAAGCGCTGCCGCCGGACGCGCCGAGGATTCTACTGGCAACGGGCAAGCTGGTAGGGGAAGGATTTGATCATCCCCCACTGGATACATTGATTTTGGCCATGCCGGTGTCCTGGAAGGGCACGTTGCAGCAGTACGCTGGCCGTTTGCATCGGAAGCACGCGAACAAGACCACGGTCCGGATTATCGATTTTGTGGATATCGGTCATCCGGTGCTACTTCGCATGTGGGATAAACGGCGTCGTGGTTATCGGGCGATGGGGTATCAATGCGTCGGTGATACAACGGCGGGCGATCTTCTGGAGTAACGCTCAACCGCGAGTTCTGGCCGGCACAAAAAGATGACCATTGAGTCACGCGACCGACTCGCGTACACTATGCGGACCGTTCGGGGCCTAGTCCTTAGGCTTGCGGTTAAGGCTACGGGGTGTAGCTCAGCTTGGTAGAGCGCTACCTTCGGGAGGTAGAAGTCGGAGGTTCGAATCCTCTCACCCCGACCAACTCAGTTTCCCGCCGGCTGGATTCAAGGTTGAATCCAGCCGGCATCCAATTCCTTCACCATCCATCCGCTTTTACATCCGTTACGCTGCTACCGGTTCGTTCTGTTTCTGCCACGAAATCAGGCGCACGCGGCGGACAGTCATTGACTAGTCCAGCCCCTGGACCGTCGGGTTCATCGGACGCTGGGTCCTGTGCTGATTCCCATGGCGGGGCTGTCGAGCGGAGAGCGGCTACCGGGATCATCCGGATTTCCCGTTAGTTCGTGGTCAGCGCTTGTTCTGGTTCACGTAGTCCTGGGCCTGATTGTAGAGTTGTTGTTTCTCCTGGGGGGATAGTCGCTTGATCTTGTCCTTGTTCTTCTTATAGAACTGCTCCACCTGCTGTTCGGGCGCCGGCTGAGCTTGGGGCTGAGGTTTGTATAGGGGGGGCGGGTAGTTACCCGGGGACCTGTAACCGTAACCACCTGGGTAACCATACTGACCCGGATAGCCGTTACCGCGCGGGTAGCCATAAGCTCCGGGGTTACCGTAACCACCCGGATAGCCATAGCCTCCCGGGTAATCATTACCGCCACCAAAGCCGGTACAGCCGGATAACACCAGCAAGAGGAAAGTCGCGAACCACACGTGGATATTCGTCATCACGTTACCCTCCGGTTAACCTTCTAGCCACGATGGTGATCATAAAGTAAAACCCCGATGCAAGCATCCGCCGGGCCAACATTCACTCCCTTCTTCCTGTCATTGGCATGACAAGTTGTGTAGCAGCCTCTCCCACCTGTGGCCTACTACCCAGGGGGGCTGATAGCCGCTGAAGGCAAGTAAACCATCAAGCCGCCCCCACCCCGCGCACCGGGAAACTGACCACATGTCACTCTGGCCGCCCCCACCATCGCCACCGGGCGAGTCGTGCCGCAAGGCTTGCGTTATCATCATCACTTTTGTTTGTGGGGGCTTTGGAAGCGCCCGCGTGCAGGATCATTCAGCCACTCTCGTCGGAAACACCATGACCCCCGATTCCACCGTTAACGGCAAGCCAAGCCAATGCCCACCCACCTTGCCCGGCGCCTGGCCGTTACTGGGCCATATTCTCGATTTTGGCAAGAACCCGCATGAGTTCATGATGCGGCTGCGCGAAAAGCTGGGAGATGTGGCCGAATTCAAGATGTTCCATCAGGACATGGTGCTGCTGACCGGCGACAAGGCCAGCGAGGCGTTTTACCGCGCCCCGGACGAGCAACTGGATCAGGGCGCCGCCTACAAGATCATGACGCCCATCTTCGGCCAGGGCGTCGTGTTCGATGCGCCCATCCACAAGAAGAACCAGCAGCTTCAGATGTTGATGCCGGCGCTGCGCGACAAGCCGATGCGGACTTACTCGGACCTGATCGTCGAGGAGGTCGAGGGCATGATCGCGAACTGGGGGGAGGAGGGGGAAATCGACCTGCTGGCATTCACCAAGGAACTGACCATCTACACCGCCAGCCATTGCCTACTGGGGCCGGAGTTCCGGCATGAATTAAGCCGGGAGTTTGCCGAGATCTATCATGATCTCGAACAGGGTATAAAACCCATCGCCTATGTGTTTCCCAATCTGCCGCTGCCGGTGTTCCGCCGTCGCGACAAGGCGCGGGCGCGGTTGCAGGAACTGGTCACTGATATCATGGCTCGGCGCGCGCGGGAGCGTTCGGACAGTCCCAATGTGTTCCAGACACTGATCGACGCCAGCTACGAGGATGGCACGAAACTGACCGCGCATGAGATCACCGGCATGCTGATCGCCACCATTTTCGCCGGTCATCACACCAGTTCGGGCACTACCGCCTGGGTGTTGATCGAATTACTGCGACAGCCCCGGTGGATGACGGCGGTGGTCGAGGAACTGGATGGCCTGTTCGGCCAGGAAGGCGCCGTAACCTTTGACACGCTGCGGCAAATTCCCAAGCTGGAGAGTGTGCTCAAGGAGGTGCTGCGCCTGCATCCGCCACTGATCATCCTGATGCGCAAGGTCATGCAGGATTTCACGGTCGGGGAATACACCATCAAGGCGGGCAAGTTCGTCTGCGCCGCTCCGGCCGTCACTCATCGGATTGCATCGCTGTTTCACGATCCCGAGCGCTTCGATCCGGACCGCTACTCGCCGGAACGCGCCGAGGACAAGAATCTCTATGCCTGGCAGGCCTTCGGCGGCGGCCGCCATAAATGCTCCGGCAATGCTTTCGCGCTGTTTCAGATCAAGGCCATTTTCTGCATATTGCTGCGCCGGTATGAGTTTGAGCTGGTCGGGGCCCCGGAGACCTACCGCGACGATTACACCAAGATGGTGGTGGAGCCTGCTTCGCCCTGCCGCGTGCGGTATCGGCGTCGGCATCAAGCCAAGCCGGCCGATCCCGCCAAGGACTTGGCCGGGGAGAGCCAGGGGCTAGCCACATGGCGTTTCCGGATCGAGGTGGACTGGGATCTGTGCAAGGGCCACGGCACCTGCATGGGTGAGGCTCCGGAACTCTTCCAGGTCGATGCAGACGGACGCCTGACAGTCCTGAACGACAGCCCGGACGAGGCCCTGCTCGATAAAGCCAGGGCCGCCGCCCGGTATTGCCCGACCCAGGCCATCACCCTCAAGGAGCGCGGCTAAGGAATTTGGGCAGGCCTTGGCTCCACGGAGCCACGGCCCGCTGATATCGGCATAATGTTTAGCCATAACCCCGGGTTCAAACCCCTCAATAACCGCCTCCAAGGAGCGAACTCACAGATGACGATTCGGCCTTCAACTCATACGTTACGCAGGCTTTTGGGACCCGCCATTCTGGCGCTGCTGAGCCTGCCCGTTTCCGCCATGAACGATGGGCCGGCCGGTCCGTGGGCGGGATTTCCGAGAACCCGGCCCACGACGCGGTACGAGAGTGATCCGGGAGCCGATCTCGGCTACCACTTCGGTGTGACCAAGGCCTTTTCACCCTATCAGGATCCGGACAAGGCGGTGGCCCAGCGCTTGCCCAGCCCGTTGGATGACCCCGATTTCAGCAGCTACAACCTGATCGTTGTGATCAGCAAGACCGACGATAACCCGGACGACGATCATTTTTGGGGACCGCAACAGACCCTGCGAGTCTACCAGCGCGGCAAGGGGCTGATTTATTACTGGCTGGTCTCGACCGGCATGCCGGGGCATGAAACGGCCTCGGGTTACTTTACGCCCAAGGCCTTCTCTTCGCGGCACTGGTCTTCCGAATACGACGCGCCCATGCTCTGGGCCGTGTTCTTTCATGGCGGCGCCGCCCTGCATTCCTCGCTGGATCGCGGCTCGATCGCCGACATGGGCAAGGCCGCCGAATCCCATGGCTGTGTGCATGAGGAGGATTATCGGGCCGAAGAGATGTTTCACCTCGTTGGGCGGAGCGGTTATGGGCTTGTCGATCAGATTAGCGAACGGACGGGGCGACCCACCGGCCGGCAGGTGTCGGGATACAAGACGCTCATCATCGTCGGCCCCACCACGCGCTGGGATAGTGGGCAGCCCCAGCCTTTGAATGCCACCCTGAAATGGGAAGATCCCGCAGCCGCCGGTTCCCCGGACACAACGGATGACGGGGATTACAGTTCGTCATCGGCGGGTGCCACCCAGGTCGCGCCGACAGGCAAGTCCGACGATTTTTGAAGGCCCGTTCCGCGGTATCAGACTCCACCGCAGGAACACCCCCTATGGAATCCGTGACGTGATCATCAGCATCCTCAATCAGAAAGGCGGGGTGGGTAAGACCACACTCTCCATCAATCTGGCTTCCGCGTTGGCGCTCTCCGGACTCAAGATACTGCTGATCGACGCGGACCCTCAGGGCAGCGCCCTCGACTGGCAGGCCAGCCGCGAGGGGGACAGCCTGTTTCCCGTCGTAGGCATGGCCAAGGCCACCCTGCACAAGGATGTGCCGGAACTGGCCAGACCTTACGCGCACGTCGTCATCGACGGGCCGCCCCGGGTTAATGAATTGACCCAGTCCGCGATCATGGCCAGCGATCTTGTGCTCATCCCCGTGCAGCCGTCACCCTATGATGTCTGGGCCGCCGAGGAAATCGTCAGGCTGCTGCGAGAGGCCTCGATCTACAAGCCCGACCTGAAGAGCCTGTTCGTCATCAACCGCAAGATTGCCAATACCGCGATCGGCCGGGATGTAGCCCAGGCGTTGGCGAATTATCCCGTCCCTGTCGCCGCCGCGGCGATTGGGCAGCGTATCGCCTTCGCTGAAAGCGCCGCCCTGGGCCAATCCGTACTGGAAACATCGCCCCAAACCACCGCCGGTCAGGAAGTCTTGAATCTGATGCGGGAATTGCTCGAAATTGGCGCGGGTAACCCGCCCTTGGTAGTCTCATCCGACGTTTAGATTTTGCGTAGGTCCCCCGGGGCGATGGCGGCCATTCTGACCTGCGGGGTATCGAGCGAAATTCAGTGGTGTGCGGCTTGCTCCTGGGTCACGACTTTCACTTGATGTTCAGGTTTTTCCCGCTTGACGACATAGGCTCGGCTTCCCGATCGCCAAACCGCTTGACTATGTCGCACCGGCTGACGCGATTGAAACCCACCCCAACCCCTTTCTCCTTGTCACCGCCACCCATCATCGCACCCGGCAAACCCGTCATGATCCTGTTGACCTATACCGCGCCAAGCGCACCCTGGTTCGACGACTCTACCCCCAGGGCCGGGAGCGGCAACGGGTACCCGACCTGTTTGTCGTACTGGATTGGATGATGCGCCTGCCGGATGGACTGGAGCAGAAACACTGGCAAGATATCGAAACCATCGAAGGAGAAACCCGAATGCGCTACGTCACCAGCGTTGAACGCCTCGGCACCGAGCGCGGCCTGAAGCAAGAAGCCTCGGCTATACTCTAACGTCAACTCACCAAACGCTATGGCGTATTGAATGAAGAAACCGTATCGCTTATCCATCATGCCATGCATGAACAAATTGAAAACCTGGGTCCACCGGGTGCTGGATGCCAAGACGCACGATGACGTGTTATGAGCCTGATCCAAAACAAGGTTATAAAATCATTATGACTGATCATGATTTAAGAGAACTGGTTGCCAGCTTGGTTACCGCGCAAAAGGAAACGGACCGGCAGATGAAGGATACCGACCGGCAGATGAAGCAAACCGACCGACAAATCAAGGAATTGGGCAAACAGATCGGCGGACTGGGCGAAAAATTCGGCAGTTTCACCGAAGGCCTGGCGCTACCGTCCATGACCCGCATGCTATCCGAGCGCTTCGGCATGGAAGTCGTCAGTCCCAGTGTACGGGTCAGCAAGCAGGGCGAGCACATGGAAATCGACGTGCTGGCCTATGCGAACAGCGACATCAACGAAGCCTATCTGGTCGAAGTGAAGAGTCACGCCCGGGAGGACGCCATCGACCAACTACGGAACCTTCTGGAGCGCTTCAGACGCTTTTTTCCAGAACACAAGGATAAGACCGCCTATGGAATTCTGGCGGCGGTCGACATGCCGGATGGCTTGAGAGAACGCATCCTCAAAGCCGGCTTTTATGTCGCCCGTATTCATGACCAGGTCTTCGAACTGGACGTGCCCGCGAATTTCCGGCCGAAGCCTTATTGATGTGTTGGGGGCGCATGGAGGGTGGGCGGTGGCATGGGTGATAAACGTGCTCTGCCCCCTAAGATTATCTAAATGCCCGCCAACCACACAACGGTTACGAACTATTCTTATCGCACCCCGACATGGTGCGCGACCTGTTGCGTGGCTTTGTCAACGAACCCTGGCTGGCCGAACTTGACCTCGAGACCCTGGAAAAGGTCAGCGGCAGCTACGTCGCCGACGACCTCAGGGATCGGGAAGACGACATCATCTGGCGTGTCCGCTTTCATGACCGTTGGCTCTACCTCTACCTGCTGCTCGAATTCCAGAGCACGGTCGACCCCTTCATGACCGTGCGCATCCTCACCTACCTGGGCCTGCTCTACCAGGACCTCCAACGTCAGCAACCCAGCGGGCAAAAACTGCCGCCGGTGCTCCCCATCGTCCTCTACAATGGCAAGCCCCGCTGGACCGCCGCCACCGACATCAGCCAACTGATTGAACCCGCCCCGGGTCAGTTGGCCGACTACACCCCACGCCTGAAATACCTGCTGCTCGACGAAGGCGCGCTGGACGAAAGCGGCCCCTGGGCGCTGAAGAACCTGGCTGCCGCGCTGTTCAGGCTGGAAAAGACGCCC
>Ga0172367_10000763_pt1 | contig 48785 bp, 40 predicted proteins | sample Lak10m_FD_114542 | JGI IMG/M metagenome (GOLD analysis project Ga0172367, IMG submission 114542) | Freshwater microbial communities from Kabuno Bay, South-Kivu, Congo - kab_022012_10m | ecosystem: Environmental > Aquatic > Freshwater > Lake | place: Democratic Republic of the Congo: South-Kivu...
CCTCCTGGCCGAGACCAGCGACGACTGGGAAACCGGAAAAATCTACCTCAGCATGGAAAACCAAAACCCACCCTCAGTTTGATGCTCAATCAATTTACAGAAAAGAATTTGCCCGGCCAGCCGCGCCTCCCGCGCCTACTAAAGATTCGACATGAGGAGGCCTCATTCCTACTCTCCCGCCGCAATGAACATCCTGTTCTTGAACGGCCCGAACTTGAACCTGCTCGGCCAGCGCCAGCCGGAAATCTACGGGCGCACCACGCTGGCGGACATTGAGGCGAAAGTGCGCGCACTGGCGGCCGAGGTAGGTGCGAGCGTGGACTTCCGCCAGTCGAATCACGAAGGCGAACTGGTCACTTGGGTTCAACAGGCGCAGGGAAAGTTCGCCGTTATCGTGATTAACGCTGCCGCCTACACCCATACCAGCATTGCGTTGCGGGATGCCATCACGGCGGTGGGGGTGCCTGCCATCGAGATTCACCTGTCCAACATCCATGCGCGGGAGGAGTTCCGGCACCAGTCACTGATTGCCGCCGTGTGCAAGGGGCAGATTACTGGCTTTGGCGAACGGTCCTACTACCTGGCTTTTCAAGCAGCGTTACAGTTAAAGCCTGTCTGAGGCCACTTTGAAACACACGAATCGAAGGTGGTTTCGGGAGTCACTCAGTGCTTCTTATTCGTGTCGAATGTCCGCTTGACGCTCCCTGACCTGCTCTCTACGCTCCGCCTCCATTGAAATGTTGAAAGCGCAGTTCGGCCCGTTCGCACTGACTTTCCCACTCATGAGCAACTGCTCTCATACCTACTCAAATCCCTCAACCGGGAGGACTCTGTGGACCTGAAAGACATCAAAGCCATCATTGACTTGATGAAGAAGAACTCCATCTCGGAGTTCGAACTCGAAAAGCAGGAATTCAAAATCCGGCTCAAGCGCGGCAACCTGAACGGCCCCGCCGCTTACGACGACGCCCCCGGCGTCCCGCAATACGCCACGGCGGCTCCCGTCGCAGCCCTGCCCGCCCCGGTGGCGGCTGCGGCTCCCGCGAGCGCCACATCCGGCGACGCCGAGATCAAGTCGCCCATGATCGGCACCTTGTATCGCTCGCCTTCGCCCGAGGCGGCCCCCTACGTGGACATCGGATCGGAGGTCGGCCCCGACACCGTCGTGTGCATCATCGAGGCGATGAAGGTCATGAACGAGATCAAGGCCGAGACCCGCGGCATCATCACCGCCGTCGTCGCCGAGAACTCCAAGCCCGTCGAGTTCGGCCAGGCGCTGTTCAAGATTCGTCCGCTCTAATCCCGGTCCACCGCCGGGCATTCCCTTCCTCCGATGTTCGAGAAAGTCCTCATCGCCAACCGTGGCGAAATCGCCGTCCGCATCATCCGCGCGTGCAAGGAGCTCAACATCCGCACCGTCGCGGTCTATTCCGAGGCGGACGCCAACTCCATGCACGTCCAGATGGCCGACGAGGCCATCTGCATCGGCAAAGGCCCGAGCAAGGAAAGCTATCTCCGCATTGACCGCCTCATCAGCGCCGCCGAGATCGCCGACGTGGACGCCATCCACCCCGGCTACGGCTTCCTCTCCGAGAATGCCCACTTCGCCGATGTCTGCGAGAGCTGCAACATCCGCTTCATCGGCCCCAGCTCCCGCGCGATGAACGCGATGGAGGACAAGCAAGTCTCCCGCGCCCTCGCCAAGAAGGCCGGCGTCGCCACCCCGCCTGGCTCCGAGGGCATGGTCGAGAGCGAGCAGGAAGCCCTCACCACCGCCAAGAAGATCGGCTACCCGGTCATGATCAAGGCCATCGCCGGCGGCGGCGGACGCGGCATGAGGGTCGCCCACAACGACATTTCGATGATCAAGGGCTTCCACACCTGCCGTTCCGAGGCCGAGAAGGCCTTCGGCAACGCCGGTGTTTACATCGAGAAGTTCATCGAAAACCCCCACCACATCGAGTTCCAGATCCTCGGCGACACCCGGGGAAACTTGATCCACCTCGGCGAGCGCGACTGCTCCATCCAGCGCCGCAACCAGAAGCTCATCGAGGAATCCCCCTCGCCGCTCTTCGACCGGAAGGACTTCCGCGACCTCCGCAAGAAGATGGGCAAGGCCGCCCTCAAGATCGCCGAGGCCGCCAACTACACCAGCGCCGGCACCGTCGAGTTCATCGTGGACGACAAGGCCAATTACTACTTTCTGGAGATGAACAAGCGCATCCAGGTCGAGCACCCCGTCACCGAGGAAGTCACCGGCGTGGACCTCGTCAAGCAGATGATCCTCATCGCCGCCGGCGAGCAGCTCCGCATCAGCCAGGGCGACCTCACCGCGCGCGGCCACGCCATCGAATGCCGCATCAACGCCGAGGATCCCTTCGACGACTTCCGCCCCTCGCCCGGCCGCATAGACATGTATTACGCCCCCGGCGGCCCCGGCGTGCGCATAGACAGCCACGCCTACGCCGGCTACACCATCCCGCCCTACTACGACTCGATGATCTCCAAGCTCATCGTCTGGGGCCGGGACCGCCGCGACGCCATGGAACGCATGAGCCGCGCCCTGAGCGAATACATGATCACCGGCATCAAGACCACCATCCCCTTCGAGCAGGCCATCCTGCAGGATCCCAACTTCCGGCGCGGCGTCTATTCCACCAACTTCATCGAGCAGCTCCTCGGCGGTGGCCGGCGGGAGCTGATCGAGGAGAAGGCGTAAGCCATCTGGCGGCGCTTGCCTTCCCCCCCGGCAGAACACATGGCGCTTCAGACAGGCGGCGCTGCTGAACAGCGCGATTCCGACACCGCTGCTAGTCATCCGTGCGCATGGTCCAGTCACCCGCCCAAGGGTTGACGATCCCATAGCGTCCCCACGTTTCCTTCGGCTCCTTCACCTCAATGTGACCGTCGCAGTAGGCATAGACGAACTTGCCGCCGTGGTAAGCCTTCGCCTTGTTTCCGCCGATGCCGAATAGCTGGTTCGATGTGCCGCGCGTGACGCTGAAATGATCGTTGCCGGCGAAGTTGCGCGCATCAGGCCGCTCGACGAACAGCAGCGTCGTCATCGGCGATCCAATCTGGTGCTCACGTAGGATTGCCGTCGGCACCGAGGGGTTGACGGTTGGCCCCCAGAATGATGAGTAGTAGATGCCCACTCCACCATCCTTCACCGAGAGCAGCGGCCGGCCAAAGTTCATGCCGCTCATGTTTGCCTCCGACATCGAGTAGGTCCGCCGCCAGGTGTCCGGCGTGGTGAAGCTGGGCAGCGGCTCGGCCTTGTCCTCCGGGCAGAGCAGCACCCGCGTGCGCTTGGCGATGGGAATGCGGTTGGCCTGCTTCTCCGCTTCGGTCACGCGCTTCCCGAGAAACTCGTAGAGCTGGTCGTCAAAGGAATAAATCCGCTCCCCGGGCGTGCCCATCGGGTCAGGCCGGTAAATGGCCAGCGGCAGCGCCTCCGCGTTCGCATCCACGTAGCCCGCGTTGGCCAGGTTGAGCTGCTTCAAATTGTTCTGGCATTGCACGGTCCGCGACTTCGCCTTGGCCTGGCTCAGGGCGGGGACAATCATCCCCATCAGCAGCCCCAGGATGCCGATGACCACCAGCAGCTCGATTAGCGTGAACGCGCGTAACTGACGCCGAAAATGGTGGACGAAAAGCTTCATGGTTTCGACAGCACTGGCACGCTCGCAGCCTCGGCTCGCCGTCGCGTGCCCACAACACCCGGTTGTGAAAACAATCCCTTCAAGCGCCTCCTCAGGCGCACGATGCCGCGGAGGTCTTCCCCAACCGTGCGCAGCACTTTCACCGTGCTGTCCCGGTCTTCCTGCCAGCGCACCGGCAGGTCGTGAATGCGAAAGCCCGCCTTTTCTGCCAGCACCAGCAGTTCCGTGTCGAAGAACCAGTGATTGTTCTCCACCAAGGGCAGGAGTGTTTGTGCTGCTCGACGCGAAATGGCCTTGAAGCCGCATTGCGCGTCCGAGAACCGCACGCCGAAGGCCGCCCGCAGCAGGCCGTTGTAGCCGCGCGATAAAAGTTCCCGCTGCCACGAGCGTTGCGTGCCTTCCGTCTGAAGCAATCGGGAACCCACCGCCAAGTCCGCCCCGCCCGACGCCACCACCTGCACCAGTTCCGGGAAGCTCGCGAGGTCCGACGACAAGTCCACATCCATGTAGCTGCACACCTCGGCATCGCTGGACAACCAGACGTGACGCAAGGCACCGCCCCGCCCTTTTGCTTCGATTCGCACGACGCGCGTTCGGGGAAACTCCTCCGCCAATCGCCGCGCGATGTCCGGCGTTCCATCCGTCGAGGCATTGTCCGCGATGACCAGCTCGTAATCGCAGGTCAACGTCTCCGCGAGGAAGGGCGCAAGCCGGCGGATGCCACGCTCCAAGCGCCGCTCCTCGTTGAACACGGGGATGGTGACGTTCAGTTTCATTCGCTCGATGCTGGCTCTGGCTGCACTCGGCGATAGCACACTTGATGGCCGATGGTAGTCATGCGTGTGTAGTTGGAAGCGAGGTGTGCGAGAAAGGTTTGGTCCTTAAACAGGTTATCAGGGATCGCGATCAGTTCTGGCTTCCGCTGGCGGAGGCAGGCGACCAGTTCCTCCGGAGGCAGTCTTCCGGCCAGCAGCCGTTTTTTGGACAACACACAGATCTCGGGTGGAACCATCATCCCTAGACGGAACGCGTGAATCGGTGAATCCGTGAACACCCACTGGGGCTGCTGTTGCATTTGCGCCTTCCACTCGCGCCAAGCCCGTCCGACGGTTTCTCCCTCCGGGCGCAGGCCAGTCGCCCCCACCCACCAGCCGTTTACCGTCTGAACCGTGACGGCAGCCAACAACACCGCCCCGACTCCAGCCGCCAGATAGGCCCGGACCCCGGTCCCATCGCGGCGGGGCTCCAACCGCCACAAATACGTGGCCAGTGCACGGATTCCCACGGCGGCCAGCCAGCCCAGCGGAACGGCGAAGTGGAGGAGATAAAAATCCCAGAAGGGCCGGTAAAAGCGATGCGCCACATACGCGGACACGAGCATCCAGAACGGAAACAAACCTTGCCAGTCACGGTGATAAACCAAACTTCCCAGGCCGACGAACGCCAGCGCCATCAACGGCCAGAGCCGGATGAGCTCAGCATCCAGCGTCATCACTCCGGGCATGGCCGCAAAAGCCGCCCGCACTGCTCCGTCGAAATGCAGCCCCAACAATGCCGCGAGCGATTCTCCGGGCACCGCAGTTTGCACCGCCAACCATGCCAATCCTGCCGTCCCGCCAAACTGCGCCAGCGCGCTCACCCAGCGGGACCACGCTCCTCGACCGCTCATCAACCACCAATGGATGGCTACTGGTGGAGCCAGCAATAGCGCGGTCAGTTTGGTTTGCAGCGCCAGTCCGAACAAAGCACCACCAACCCACAGTGAGCGACCTCGGGGTAATTCTTCTGCCTTCGGCCACGCCCAATACGCAGCCCACAACGCCAGCGCATAAGCCGGCAAGCTCATCAGTGCCGCCCCGCTCAACATCCACACTACCGGAACGCTGAACATCAACCCCACCGCCAGTCCGGCCGTCCATCCATCCGCTGCCTGCTTGGCCAGCCAAGCCAGTGTTCCGGCCAGCAACCCGGCGCACGCCCAGGATACCGCGCGGGCCGCGTTCACGCTGGGTTCCGCGAGCCGAAACATCAGTGCGAGGGCGAACGTGTGCAACGGTGGCTGATCATTCCAGAGTGCCCCGTAAAGCGGCTCGCCCCGCAACCACAACTGCGCCTTCATCACCTCGATGCCCTCGTCCACGTGGTAATCGTATTCCGGCTTGTCCCAGGCCAGGCCTGCGAACAGCAGGAACACGCCTACCCCCACGCCCCAAGCCAAACGCCGCCCGGAACCCCGCCGGGCTGGCTCGGACTGCGGAATCTGTTTGGGCTCAGTTGACATCGGGAGGAACGCGCCGCGCACGACGCCAACGCCAGACCAGCACCCCTGCGATTGACACGGCCAAGGCGACCGTGACCCACAGCCGGACCTTGCCCCAGAAGCCCGTGATGCGCCGATACTCCGCCACCGGCACGCTGCGTTCCGGCCAGTTCTTGGTCTTGGCCACGTAGGACACCGGCCCGGCCTGCACCGGTAGGTTTGTCTTCACTCCGTCCTGAGTCGTCACGGAAACCTGGCGGGCGGGCGTGATGGCCCGGTAATCCACCACCGGCAGGCCTGGCTTCAAGCTGGGTTCCAGCAGCGCGGCGCTGATGCTGGTGCTGAAGTTGGTAACCTCCAGACGCACCCGCTTGAACGGCGCGAGATGCGTCTTGGAAAAGTTTTGCACCACGCCAAAGACCGTGAAGGTGCTTCGCTTTGGATACCTCGTGTCGCCGGACTCGCCCCACTCCTCCACTTCATACACCGCATTGGTAAAGCCCCGCTCGAACGGCCGAGGCACCAAGTATTCGTGCAGGCCCTTCGTTCCCCAGGTGCGGTTGGTGCCGTCGTTTTGATAACTGATGAAGGAGGGGAAGAGATGCGACGTGCCGGCCACCCGCCACTCCGCCGCCTGCCACCAGCTCGTGAAAGTGTTGTTCACCCGCACCACATCCCAGAGGCACGGCAGGGTGTGGGTGGGCTGCTTTTGGAGTGTCTTCAGAAATGGCGGCGAGGCCAGGGCCAGCCAGAGATAGCCTGCCATGCCTCCGGTGGTCGCCAGCGGAATGGAGGAGTCGTGAACTGTGGCCACCCCGCCCTTGTTGGCGTTCGTGCCCATAAAACCCGTGACCTCCCCCACCCGATTGTCCGCCGTAAGCCCCACGTCACAGAAGCGCACCTTGGTGCCCTCCTCCCATTGCAGCACCATCCGCCAGCGCCCGCCAGCGCTCGCCAGCCAAAAGGTATTGGTCCGCTCAGGCAAATTGGAACGCGGCAACTCCAATGCACGGAAAGCCCGACCCTCCAAGACCCAGCCAAGAGGCGTCTCATGGGAATTCGCAGCAGCTGGCCCGCGCAGCGCTGCCACGCTCAATGCCAGCCAAATACACCAAACATTCCGGTGGGTTCGATCCTTCAATGGCTGCGTCGTAAGAAAGCTGACATGCCCTCAGGAGGAAGCCACGAGCGAACAGATTCAGGAGTAGGAAACAGGTTGGTATTGATTGTCTCAAATTGCCCCCTGATATTTGCATACACGGCTTGGATTACTCCTTCGCCAGCTAGAAATTTTCGCCATTCAGCCTCCGGAAGCTTGGCCATGGACTCCGCTAAGGTCTCAGTTGGTGGCGAGAGGATGAGTAACACCTCCAGTGGTGGCGGCGGCAGAAGTGCGCGGTTCACCCAATCGTGACAGGCAGCATACTCCTCCGCTTGCACCGTGCGATAGATTAGTCGTGGCAAGTCTTCCAGAGGTTTTATCGTCGGGTCAATTCTGACAAGGCTGGTCGCGGCGAGCTGATTTGTTCTCAAGTTGCCTATCCACTTCTCGGACCTGCTTACGAGTAAGGCGAGGCGTCCGATCATGGCTTCCGCTTTAGGCATTCCTAACAAGTCCAATTGGAATGGAGCTAGCGCCCCAACTTTTTCCGAAAAAAGGGACACACAGGGGTATCGTTTCGCTCTCGGCCACAAGAACTGATTCGTGAGTTGCAGTGTCGGTGGAGTCATGTGCAACTGCTGCGCCATTTTTGTGTAATACACTCTTCGAATCCAATTCGATCTCTCCGTAGCCCAGATGACGTTACTTTTACTCGAATAATCTCGATTGATTCCCGTTAGCAAATGCCGCCGGACCGCCATCAAATTGCTTCGTTCGGCCCTTTCCCGCCACTCCCGCATAGATCTGATGAGCAATTGCATACGTTCCTCTGGTGGAATGACAGCGAACTCCCGGTCGAAATGCGCTTCAAAGCGCCGTCTCAATTCTGCCTCTGGCATTTCGCGGTGTTCCGTTGCGAACAAGTCCAGATATTCACGCGATTGCTCCATCTCCCGGGCGATCTTAGGTGCCGGATCGGCATAGTCCGGACATACTTGGCGTATCTCGGCATCTGAGAATATGCGATTGGCCATGTCAATCAGAAACCGGTTTATAAAAATGCTGCGGTAAGTTGTATGCACGAAGTGCATCAGAGCGTTGCTGGCCCCGGTTTCTGTGTCTTTTCGCCGAAGAAGGTTTTCGAGTTCCACCTCCAATGCGGCTGGATTGGTCCAAGAAATCTGCTTCACGAAACCGTCCGTGAAATCTGCCTCAGCGACAGCGACGACATTCGACACTCTCAAGACAGAACCGTCCTTGAGCATGCCAATGACCTCGTTCGCCGAAATTGGCTGCGGGGCGGTAGTCTGCGCGTTTGCCTCAAAAAGCAATGCAACAGAGCAAAAGATGATTGCCCAGCAATGCGCCTTAGTCGGGTTCCGTAATGACATGATACGATCTACAATCGTAGATTGCGCTGCTAGCTACTGCCGCTCTGCCAATCTTATTGTAACTGAACGCTCGCGGTTGACGTAGTATACTGTGCCTCAGCACAAAGCGTAGCACCAATCTGATCATGAGGCGCTGCCGTGAGAATCTGATCAACGGTCACAAGAATGCTCCCTTGGCCCTGTGCGTTGATTCGCTGCTTCTTGGCAGCCCCTCCAGAGCGTTTATACTTGTAAGTTTGACCTGGTATATTTGTCACTTCTTCTGGTCCCCCGGACCACGCTATTCCATCCGTAATAGAATCGCCTACGACCCCCTCGCTTATCGCTTTCAGTCCCCAGCGATATAAAATATCGGATTGGCCACTCCCAGGAACTTGAAATACCCACCATTCCGCAGTGGAGGAATAGTCCGAAAAGGTCACGACACGTTCCACGCTAATCCCCATAAACCCGACAACCGCACCACTTGTCTTTACCTTTACTTTGATCCCGGCAAGTGAAACTGCAATTTTCAGCTTTTGAGCTGGAGTCGCCCCCCCGGGGTGCTGGCTGAAGCGTGGTGCGCCATAAGCATCATCCCAGCTCACATGATAGTAATGCTGATCTGTCTCTGTCGCGGTCGTTTGCGCAATAGTTTCCTGCTCATACAACCCTGTCTGCTTGGTCCAAGTCAAAACTGCGTATTCAACAGTCATCGAGCGCTGTGAAATTCCCAGCAGGTCATTTAGGCCTTGAAAAAAACCATCAGTCGGAAGACCGGGGTCCATGTTTTTCAATTCGATTGCGATTCTTTGCTTTTCTGTGGGCTCCTTATATTTCACCTCCGGGTCCGAGAAGAGTAGTTTACCGAAAAGGTCGGATGGATCCGCCGATTCTGAAATTGGTTCGCGGTGATTCTTATCGGAGCCAACATAAATATCTTCACCACCGACTTTGAAAGTAACCGTGCGGTTTCCCGGATCAGGTCCAGTAACAGTAGCATCATAACCGAAGTCATCAACGGTGCCGACCAGTTCAAGCTCCACTTTGATTGCTTTCAACTCTGCCGACGCGCTGACAGTCTGTCCGGCAACCGTTACATCCACACTGGCAGAGTGTTCCCCGGGCGAAGGTGTGCAGGTGGCAGTCTCGCCGGAGCCGCTCACGGCACCGGACCAGTTGTAGGTGATTGGTTCGCCCAGATCCCCGTTCACGCAGACACCAAAACCAGAGGATTCCTCGGCTTTGGCTGGCTCGTCCAAAGGGAACGCTTCGACTGTCAACTCGATCGACTTGTAGCCTTTGCCGAACGCATTAGTGCCGCCCACGACGCCCACTCCGTAGTATCCACCTGAAGTCCAGTTGTTTTGAGCAGTTGAATTATCGCCCCCATCGGGTGTAACCGGACCATACCAAGATGGCCCGCTTGGGTGATTGCCCCCATCCTGTGTGGCGGTGAAGGTAACGACATTGTCATAAGGAGCTGCGTCGGCCGGCGAGGCAGTTATGCCAGTGAGTTTATGGACGTTGACCGAGCAAGTGGCCGTGGCGCTGCCATAGGTGGCGGTCACCGTAATCATACCGCCTTCAGTGCCAGCCGTCACGTTATAGGAGGAAACGCCATAACTTGTGCTTGATTCACCGCTCGCTGACACTCCAGCAAGCGTCCAACTGACTTCGCCCGAACTTGAGTAGGGATCGCCGCCGGTGATCTCGGCGGACACTGAGAATGCCTCTCCGGCCCAGACATCGGTCGCGCCGCAGGACAAAGTCAAGGTGACCGGGTCGGCGGCCTGCGCTTGCCGCGCCGGCCAGGCCATCAAGCCCAGCATCACGATGATGCCAAGCAACCGCCCTATCGCACTGCTAAGGCGAGGGCGAGATTCCGCCGGGGAGGAGATGCGTGCCAGTGGAGTCGTTTTGGTTGTTTGCGTTGATGTGTTCATGGGAAATTTGCCTCTCTGATTTTGGATTGTCATCACTTAACCTGTGAACGCCCTCCCGGCGGGAGGTGGAATTCCTTGCGGGCACCGGTGCTGGCGGGGTCGTGTCATAGCCCTTCGGCGGCGGCGGCGAACTGGATGGTCATGCGGCCTTGCGGTGTTTTTCTCTCAAGCGTCATGAGTTCACAATCGTTCATGCGATGGTTGTCACCGTCATCTCCGGCCCATCGGTGTTGCCGGCGGTGTTGCCGGCGCGGACGGAGAGTTTGACAGTCTGGTTGGGGGTGAAGCCGGTGAGGGTTTGGCCGGCGAGGTTCACGGCCACGTCGTGCGCGAAGTCGGCGTCCACGCCCACGACCATCCAGCGGAGGCGCAGGCTGTTGGCGTCCTGGCCGCCGCCCGGCACGTAGGTCACGGCGATCTCGCCGCCGGGTTGCGGGGTGGCGCTGGCGATGAGCAGGGCCGTGGGCGGGCTGCTGGGGGCGGTGTAGCTGGTGGGGACGGTGCTGCGGATCATGTCACCTTCCGCCGTGCCCTCGGGGAAAACCGTGGTGGCGGCCTCATACCACGCCACGCAGTCGGCATTGATGCGGCGGCCGAGGGCATCGAGGGTGGCGTCGGCGCTTTCCCACGCGGCTTTCTTGGTGACGAAGAGTTCGAGATGGCCGCCAGCGGCAAGGCGGGAGGTCTTGAACCCGGCGAGGGTCATGCCGGGCAGGGGCACCCAGAGGCCGTCGGTCTTTTCCCAACCACTTTCCCATTCGAGGGCGTCCTGGAGCTTGCCGGCGCGGCTGCCGGCGTCGGCGCGGAGGTTTTGGAAGACGGCGAGCTTGGCGGGGTCGTTGCGGTAGCGGTTTTTCGCCATGCGGAGGCAGCGGGCGGTGAGATCGTGGAGGGTGTCAATGGCGCTGTCGGTGGTGCCGCGCTGGGCGATCATCTCGGCCTGGGCGTCCTGCTCGGCTTCCATCTGGGTGTCGAGGAGGTCGAGGTCGGCATCCCACTGGACGATGGTCTTCTCATCCCAGACCCAGCCGGGCGCGAGGGATTTCTGCGCGGCGGTGGTGGCGATGGCGCGCTGCTGGGTGAATTCGATGTTCTGGGCCACGATAGTTTAGGGAATAGGGTCTGGCGGATGGGGAATGTGAAGGAGATGCGGAATTGGGAGTTCGGAATGCGGAATGTTGGCGGCAGCCCCATTACTCCGGCCAGTTCCCCATGTGGTGGCGAGGGAGAAGAAGGATGTGGCTACGGGCAGTTGATGTGTTGCGAAGGGCGGTTTTGAGTCGGAAATGACATTTTTGAGATGTAAAACTGGCTTCGTGATATGGGAAGTGCCAGTCGGGATACTGGAAATGCGCGTCCGGTGAACAAAACTCTCCATCGGAAGGATTGAAATGGCCGTTGAAACAGAGGAAGTGCCCGTCGGGATACGGGAAGTGCGCTTCGCCAGATGGGAAATACCGTTCGGCATACGGGAAGCTGGCACCGGGACAAGGAAAGTGCCTGTCCAGAGCGGTGAGATGCAGGCTGGAGAGGAGAAGAGGCTCTCAACGATTTGAGGAAGGCAAAGGTAAGCACCTTCCCTCTTTGTCTTGCCCGAATCCTTGGGTGCAACCATCCGGCGCGCGAGCGCGTGTGGGTGCGGGACGCGGGTGCGCTCAGGCTGCGTTTGGCTTTGGCTGGGACTCATCGGGAACGGTGTGTTTTTAACACAGTTCAGGAGGATGGGAATATCCCTTTTTAGGGAGGGGGAGAAATGGCGAGTGGCGAATGTCGAATTGCGAATGTCGAATTGCGAATGCTGACCGCTAAATGCTGAATGCTGAATGCCTGACCGCTGAGGGCTGACCGCTATCCGCTATCCGCGCCTGGTCATTTCACCAGTTTCTGCCCCCCCCCCCCCCCGCAGTTTGTTGAGCGCTTCCTGAAGTTTGTGGACGTTGAGTTTCTTGAAGGCGTTCTTGCGGTAAGTGGCGACAGTGGCTTCGGTAAGATCGAGGATTTCGGCAGCCTCCTTGGCGGTCCTGCCGGTGCCCAGCAGACGGAGCGCTTGAATTTCGCGCTCGTTGAGGAGGGCTTCGGTCCCGGTCGCGGCGAGGGTTTCCTGCTGGCGGAGGAAGTCGGCCACATGGCCGGCGGCCTCGTCGCAGAAGACGCGGTGGCCGGAGCAGGCGGCGCGCAGGCTGGCGAGGAATTTAGGTTGATCAAAGGGCTTGAAGAGCAGCGCGTCCACGCCGAGGGCAAAGGCGCGGAGGGAAACTTCCGGCGAGGGGAAGCCGGTCATCAGCACGGTGCGGACGGGGGGATGAAGTTCCTTGGCGCGGGCTATGAGGTCGAGGCCGTCGGCCTCGGGTAGCCGATGGTCGCATACGAAGATGTCTATGGCGTTGTCGGCGACGAGTTCCGGGGCCGCCAAGCCATCAGGTCCGGCACCCAGGAGATGGTAGCCGGTGCCGGGCCGGCCCAGGATGGCGAGCACGGCCTGAAGGACGCCGTTGTCATCGTCCACGACATAAACGGAAAGGGGCTGGCTCACGGGAAAGCGGGCGGGGTTGGGTTGTCGCGGAGTCTTGTAGGGATGAAGTGACGCCGAGGCAAGGGTTAACGCACCGGGTCAGGCGGTGCCGGCCGGAATTGCCGGAATTGCCCATTGACTTTTCGTTGCCGGAAAATTGCAATCCTGTGACACGGCAATGAGTTCACTACCCGCCCGCGACTTCACCAACCCCCGCGCCAAGCATGGCTTCCAAGGGCGCACCTGCTCCGTGACCGGCGTGGGGGCCTACGTGCCGGAGCGCGTGGTGACGAACGCGGACCTGGAGAAGTTCGTCGAGACGACGGACGAGTGGATCACCAGCCGCACGGGCATCAGGGCTAGGCGCATTGCGGCGGACAATGAGTTTTGCTCGGACTTGGCGGCGAAGGCGGCGGAGCGGGCGATGGCGCAGGCGGGCGTCACGGCGGACCAGATTGACCTCATCATCGTCGCCACCATCACGCCGGACATGCCGTTCCCGTCCACGGCGTGCCTGGTGCAGCACAAGATCGGGGCGAAGCGCGCGGCGGCGTTCGATCTGGAGGCGGCGTGCTCGGGCTTCATCTACGCGCTGGAGGTGGGCCACCAGTTCATCATGTCGCGCACCAGCGAGTGCGTGCTGGTGATCGGCGCGGAGAAGCTGTCCTCGATCATTGACTGGAAGGACCGCACCACCTGCGTGCTCTTCGGCGACGGCGCGGGCGCGGCGATCCTGCAGCATCGCCCCGACTCGCACGGCCTGCTCACCGCGTGCATGGGCGCGGACGGCGGCAAGGGTGGCCTGCTCTCCCAGCCGGGCGGCGGCTGCCGTTTCCCCGCCACGCACGAGAGCGTGGACCAGCGGCTGCACTTCCTGAAGATGGACGGCAAGGAGGTCTTCAAAAGCGCGGTCAACGCCATGTGCACCGCCGCCCGCGAGGCGCTGGCCCGGTGCGAACTTACGGTCAGCCAGATCAAGTGCGTCATCCCGCACCAGGCGAACCCGCGCATCATTGACGCCGTGGCCGAGCGGCTCGAGGCGAAGCCGGAGCAGATGTTCGTCAACCTCGACAAATACGGGAACACCTCCGCCGCCAGCGTGGCCATCGCCCTCGACGAAGCCGTCAGCAGCGGGAAGCTTCAGCGTGGCGACCTGGTGCTGCTGGTGGTCTTCGGGGCGGGCCTGACCTGGGGCGCGGCGGTGATCGAGTGGTAAGCCCGCAGAAAAAATTCTTTGGCTCCGGCCCATTGACGAACCACCGTTCGCTGCTACCTTCCCGCAATCCTTATGGCCACTCGCAAAGCTGATTCCGCTTCCTTCACCGCCGCGTCCGCCCCAAGCGCCACGCAGCTCTCCCTCGCCGCCGACACCACGCGCATCCGCAAGAACGGCATCGAGTTCCGGTCCGCGACGCCCATCGCGGCGTGGACTGAGATGACGGTGGCGCTGCGCGACCCGGAGGACGGCCAGGAGGTCAGCGCGACGGGCGTGGTGGTGGACTGCCGGGGCGACCGGCACCAGGGCTACACGGTCTCGATGGTGTTCATGGAGTTGTCCCCGCTGGCGCAGGCCCGCCTGAGCCTCATGGCATATTCCAACTTGGCATGACCTTGCGCGCCGGATAATTTCCGCGCCATGTCACAGCCAGTCACGGAACCCGCCAACGAGGACGTAGTCTATTTCAACCAGATTCTGAAGGCCGGCGTGGATGCCGGCTGCTCGGATGTCCACATCAAGGTGGGCACGCCGGCGTCCTACCGCATCAGCCGCGCGTTCCATTCGATTGACTTCGTGCCCACGCAGGTCTGGATGCAGAGCGTGATTGACGGCATCTGCCCCAAGCACATGAAGGCCGGGCTGGAGGCGGACCGCGAGACGGACTTCTCCTACTCCGCGCCGGGCATCGGGCGCTTCCGCACCAACGTGTTCCAGGCGCTGGGCCGCTGGTGCATCGTGATGCGCTACATCAAGGCGACCGTGCCGACCTTCGAGAAGCTTGGCCTGCCGGAAGTGCTGAAGACCGTGGCCGAGTCGCCGCGCGGCATCGTGCTCATGGCCGGCACCACCGGCTCGGGCAAGTCCACCACGCTGGCGGCCATGCTGGAGCATCTGAACAACAACTTCCGCAAGCACATCGTCACGCTGGAGGATCCCATCGAGTTCGTCTTCGAGGAGAACCAGTGCCTCATCGAGCAGCGCGAGCTGAACCTCGACACCATGAGCTTCCACCGCGCGATGAAGAGCGCCCTCCGCGAAGACCCTGACGTCATCATGGTCGGCGAAATGCGCGACGCCATCAGCTTCCAGACCTCCATCAGCGCGGCGGACACCGGCCACACGGTCATCTCCACCATGCACACCACCAGCGCAAACAGCTCGGTGGGCCGCATCCTGGAATACTTCAAGCAGGACGAGCGCGACACCATCCGCCGCCAGCTTGCCGGCACGCTGCGGGCCGTCTGCTGCCAGCGCATGGTGCCCACGGCGGAGGGCGGGATGCGCCCGGCGCTGGAGATCATGATCAACACGATCTCCATCAAGAAGGCCATCGAGGAAAACCAGCTCGGCAAGCTCCTGCCCATCATCGAGGCCAGCCGCAAGATCGTGGAGAACGAGGACGGCGTTCCAATCTGGGAGGACCAGGGCGAAGGCATGATGAGCTTCAACCAGTGCATCTTCAACCTGCTCCAGCAGGGCATCGTCACCGAGCAGGCCGCCATGGAAAAGGCCTCGAACCCGCAGCAGCTCAAGATGTGGACGGAAGGCATCTTCACCAGCTCCGGCGGCATCACCGGCTAGGCACGAAGCCGTCCGGCGGTTTTGCAGCCGGCTGCGGTCCGGATTCGTTGCGGGCTTTCCCAAACTACCGGCGCGCGTTCCACGCCTGAAAGGCCGGGTCGTTTTGGAGCTGCTGCGCGAGCACGCGGTAGCCTTCGGTCAAGGGATGGCTGGCGTCCGCATACAGCGCGCTGGGCAATGGCTCGGGGACGATGCGCGCGAATCGGTTCTCCTTCAGCCACGCGGCGACGTTGTCGCGAAGCTGGTGGTAAGGCGCGCGGTTTTCCTCGGCCAGCAAATGTTCATTGAACGGGCCGACGACCACCAGCACGTCGTTGCCGCGCCCGCGCAGCAGGTGGGTCAGGCGCTGGAAGGCCGCCCACTGGAGCGAGGCGTCGAGCGTGACCCAGTCGAAGCGCGTGGAGCCTTCGCCGGTCGTGGACCACGGTTTGTGCCGCGCGCTGGCGGGGCCGCGCTCGGGGTCGCTCGCCGACGCGGCGGGGACGCGGAAGGTGAGTTGGGCGAGCGGGTTCTTGTAGGTGTTGGGGTGGCCGGGCAGCTCGCCACTGCCTGGCTCCAGCGTCCAGTCAGGAATGCTCTTCTGGTCGAAGCTGACGCATTGCAGGTGGTTGACCCACGACAGCACGGGGAGGTTCCGCTCCATCACGACGCCGAGGCGCTCGCTCGCGTCGGCGCGGTAACACGGGATACGCGGGGAAAACTGCGGCACGAGGCGCGCGTGGTTGAAGCGTTCCTCCTTCCTCGTCGAGAGGTCGGCCTTCGGGCTGCTCATCCAAAGCAGGTTGCAGTGGAGGATGACCTTGCGGTGACGCAACGCGCCGCCGTAGTGCTCCACCAGGCCTTCGAGCGCGAGCGGGAAGAGGCCGTTGACGCCGGCGTTGACGAAGGCGTCCGGCTGGCCGGCCGCTTGATTGAGGAAGTGCGGGAGCGTGCCGTCAGGCAGCACGTATTCGCCCCACACCACGGAGTCGCCGATGACCACGGTGCTGGCGGACGCGAGTTCTTGAAGCCGCCGCTCGTAGAGCCAGTAGTCTTTGCTCAACGCGTAGGGCAGGCGGTAGTCCGGCCCGGTATCGAAACGCTCCGCCTGCTTCCAAACGCGCGGCGCGAGCAGCACGAACGCGAGCACGAGGCCGCCCACGAGCAGCCATTGCCGTCCGGTCAAACGCAGCTCGTTCACGAAGACCGTGTCGAGGCCGACTTTGGGGACTTGGGCTTTCATGTGGGCATTTGAACCACAAAGGACACAAAGGACACGAAGGCCAAGCAGAAAAAACGGACGATTGCCGAAGGCGAAGCTCTCGCACCAACAGATGCGGACGGCTTGGTCCGGCCGCGCCGCTTCTTCGCCAGTCCTTTGTGCTCTTTGTGCCCTTTGTGGTTCATCCTGCCTGAATCGTTGGGTCAGAATTGGAAGTAGATAAACGCCCCTCCGCCCGAGGAGCAGAGGAACAGGTAGAGGATCATGCACACCGCGCCGCCCACGCGCACGAAGCTCGTCTGCAACACAGGCCGCAGCGTGGATTCATAAGCCATCTGGTAGAGCCAGATCAGCGCGACGATGGCGATCATCATCAGCGGCATTTCCGGGTCGGACCAGCCGGCGGTGAAGATGCGCTGGACGATGAGCAGCGCGTCCGCGAGCGAGCCGGCGCGGAAGAAGATCCACGCGAAGCAGACGAAGGCGAACACGCCGAGCTGCTTGAGCAGGCGCGGCACGCGGTCGCGGTAGAAGGGCGTGCGCTCCAGCTCGCGGGTGACGAGGATGCCGAACGCGTGGAGCAGCCCCCAGATCACGAACGTCCACGCCGCGCCGTGCCAGATGCCGGAGATGAAGAAGGTGATGAACAGGTTGCGATAGGTCTTGAGCAGGCCCTCCTTGTTGCCGCCGAGCGGGATGTAGAGGTAGTCGCGGAACCAGGTTGAAAGGCTGATGTGCCAGCGGCTCCAGAAGTCACCCAAGCCGGTGGCGAGGTAGGGGTTGTTGAAGTTCAGCATGAGCTGGAAGCCCATCGCTTTCGCGATGCCCCGCGCCATGTCGGTGTAGCCGCTGAAGTCGAAGAAGATCTGCCACGCGAATGCAACCGTCGCGAGGATCAGCGCGGGCGCGCCGTAGGCCTTCGGGTTGTCATAGACGCGCTCGACGTAGTAGGAGAGGTAGTTGGCCAGCGCGAGTTTCTTGAACAGGCCGACGAGGAAGAGCGAGAGGCCGTCGGTCACGTCGCGCGCGCGGATGACGGGGAACTGGTTGAACTGCGGGAGGAGGTTCGACGCGCGCTCGATCGGTCCGGCCACGAGCTGCGGGAAGAAGCTCACGAACGTCGCGAACCGGACGAAGCTGCGCTCGCGGTGGATTTCGCCCCGGAAGAAATCAATCGTGTAACTCAGTGACTGGAAGGTGAAAAATGAGATGCCCACCGGCAGGACGTAGGCCGCGCCGAAGGGCATGAACGCGCCGGGGTCGGGCAGCGTGGCGTTGACGTGGAAGTGCTCGAGGAGCGCGTTGCCGTTCTCGACGAGGAAGCCCGCGTATTTGAAGAAAAGCAGGATAGCGAGGTTGTTGATGAGGCTGACCCAGAGCCAGACTTGCCGGCTCGCGAACCACGCGCCCACCGCCATCAGTGCGAACATGAACGCCAGCGCCGCCATCGTCGGCCGCAGCGTGGGCAGGCCCGCGACGGCCATGCCGAGGAAGGCGAGCGTGCCCAGGCCCGCGACGGCGAAGGCGACCTTCAACACATGGTCATCGAAGCGCGGTCGCAGCCCACGCTCACGCCACTCCCCTGCCGGGCGTTCGCGCGGGCAGTGGTCCATCAAGGCGACGAGGATGTAGTCCAGCGCCGTCGAGTAGAGGATCAGGATGAGGTAGTAGGGGTTCCACCAGCCGTAGAAGACGTAGGATGCGACCAGCAGCCAGGGAACCCACAGGCGGGTGTTGCGCAGCAGGAGAAACTCCGGCACCACGACCAGCAGGAAGAGGAAGAAGACCCAAGTGTGGAAGAGCATGGCGGGCGCGAAGTCAGGTCATGCTCGTCACCCACGCCGGAACGACGCAGTTGGAATGGGGAGCGCACGCGTCCCGCGTGCCGTCGTGGCCGTCCCGGCCACGACTTCGTTCGACCAATTCTCTGGGCGCGCTCCGGTCGGAAGAAAATGGCGGCCGAAGTTTTCGGCGGGACGCCGAAAACGACACGCCGGAGGCGTGTGCTCCCCAACGGCAACAGCGTCGGCGTGTTCAGCGGTGTTGCCAAGGCACGTCACCCTCGTTCCGCCCGGCCGGGGGCCGGACGGGACAGGCGGGGCGCCTATGCTACCTGGAGCATTCGTCCGCCCCGCACTCATTTCGCCGCCGCCCGGCGCACGCAGCGGAAGCCGTAGATGTCGTAGCCGAAGCAGACGTCGGCGGAGCCGGGGTGCTCGTTGTAGCGGTAGCCAGAGCGGCAGTTGTCCGCGCTGAAGCGCCACGCGCCGCCGCGCAGCACTTTGTTCTTTCCCTCAGCCGGACCGGGCGGGTCTTGTTTGGGCGACTTCGTGTAATACTCCACGTCGTAGAAGTCATTGCACCACTGCCAGACGTTGCCGGCCATGTCGTGGAGGCCCCACGGGTTCGGCTGCTTCTGGCCCACGGGACGCGGCTTGCCGCCGGCGTTCTTGTCGAACCACGCGAACTCGCCGGCCTTGGCGGGCGTCGCGCCGAAGAAGTAGGGCGTCGTGGTGCCAGCACGGCAGGCGTATTCCCATTCGGCCTCGGTCGGCAGGCGGTAGCCATCAGCGGAGAAGTCACACTTGAGCGTCGTGAGGTCGTAGCAGGGTTTCAACCCATCGGCCTCGGAGCGCTTGTTGCAGAACTTCACGGCGTCGGACCAGCGCAACTGCTCGACCGGATTCTGCCCGCCCTTCCAGCGCGAGGGGTTCGCGCCCATGAGCTTCTGAAACTGGTCCTGCGTCACCAGATGCTTGTCCATGAGGAATGCGCTCACACTCACCTCGTGCGGCGGCGCGTCCACCTCGTCCTTGTCGCCCATCAGGAACCTGCCGGCGGGGATGGACACCAGCGCGGCGGAGGCAGCGGGTGCACTTGATTGCGCCGGTTCCGGCTTCGCAGGAGAAGCTGCCTTCGCCACCGCAGGAGGCGGCGCGGAAGCGACCGGCGCGGCGGGTTTGCGTTCGCAGGCGATGAAGGCGACGGCGAGCAAGGTCAGCCAGCGCAGGGGCAAGAGTCGGTTCATCTTCGGGGGAAATCCTGACAGCGAAAACCCGGCGGCTCAATAGTCCGCCCAGATTTCGTAGCCGTCCGGGTTGCGGAGCATCTGGCGGCAACGGGCGCGGATGTCCTCGGCCATCGCCACGGCGGCGGGCAGCTCGGCGCAGCCGTAGCCGGCCTCCTGGAAGAGCTGGCGCGTGACCATGTGGCACTTGGCCAGGACGTAATCCTGCGCACCGCCCATGCCGCGCCAGGCCTTGAGCAGCGCGGCGTAGGTCTTCACGTTGTCGGGGTCGGACTTGAGGGTCAGGGCCAGGGTCTGCTTCGCCAGGTCGGCGGCGTGGTCGAGCGACTTCATGTTCTCCTTCTGCACTTCGCACTCCTGCGGAATCTGCTGGGCGAGCTGCTCGAGGTTTTCCAAGTAGGACTTCAACTCGGGCGCGGCCTGTGCCTTCGCACGGAGCTGCTTCGCCGTGTCCTCGGCGAAGTTCCGATACTCGGCGATGCGCTCCACATGGCAGCGGACGAAGTAAATCATGTCGTCAACGGCGTCCGCGATGAACTTCCGCTTGCCGGTCTCCTCGCCGGCCTTGAAGACCGCCTCGATGGCCTCCGTGTAGCCGCAGGTGCAGGCGCGATGCACGCTGTCGCCGCCGCGCTGGTGGTGCGTGCGGAGCTGGCGGCCGGCGGGATCGAGGATCGCCTCGCTCATGGGCCGGCCCAGCGTGGCCTTGAGGATGTCCACGGGTGTCACGACCGACGCCGGAGTCTCTCGCGCTTCGAGGAAGTAAATCAGCGCGTCGCCCTTGGGCGGGACTTTCTTGCCGAGGCGCAGCATGGCGGTCTCGCCCTCGAACCACGCGGGGAAGTCATACGAGCCGGGCACGCCGCGCCAGACGGTGCCCTTGGTCTGCCGGAAGGCGTAGCCCGTCCTCACGCCGGCCTCAGACAACTGCGTCTTCCACTTTGCCGGGAACGGCCGTTTCCACGCGAGTGTCACGTCTTTCTCCAGAAAGCCGGCCTTCAGTTCCTCACGGTGCCAGATGCCCGGTGCCGTGAGCGCGGCGAGGAAGAAACTTTGGCCGTCGGCTTGGACGTCCAGCGACTCGATGCGGCGCTGGTCCGTCGCGCCGCCGAGGCCGAGCCGCACCTGCTGCCGCCCCTTGGGCCAGGTCACCACGAGCATCCGGTCGCCACCGGGCTGTAGGCCGACGAAGAAATTGTCCGAAGGAAGGGTGATGGACTTCGATTCGGGATATGCCGCCGGAGCGTAGATGAGGTCGTCGCCAACGAAGCCGGGCAGGATGCCATATTGCATGGGACTCAGCACGCGCAGGCCCGCGAGCTTGCCGGTGGGTTTCAGCTCCACGATCTGGCTCCGACCAAAGGAGAACAGCGCCGACTCGCCCGCACCGGCGTAGGTGACGCTGAGGACCACCTCGTCGCCGGCATTGCGCACGATGGCGACGCGGCGCATGGGTCCGCCGGCCTTCGCTCCCAGCGGGACGGCTTCGACGAACTTCGCTGCTTGTCCGGCTCCGCCTTTCGCAAACATCCCCACGCTGCCGCGCGCCCGCGAAAACACGGCGAGCAGGCTTTGGTTCTCCACGACCGCATCGCCCTTGAACGAGTATTCGCGGCCCCAGTAACCGGGATCGGAAGCCGCCTTGGCCGGGCTGGCTTCAAACGCGAACAGCTCGGTCGGCACGGCCTGCCAGCCGGTCCGGTTGGGCGGCGGCGCGGCGTCCGCCAGCGATGTGCCCGTGTCCCACAGCTTGACAGTGGCGGCATGCACGGCACCCAACGAAAGACCTCCGGTGAGCATGAGGGCCAGCGCCAGTCGCCCATGCGAGGCCGGAGCGCGACGCGAGACAGTTTGTTTCACATTCATGATTTCCTTCCGGGCCGACGCCCACGCGCCATTGACGGATGTTCGGAATGTCGGACGAACTCCCCCCGGCCCCTGTTCGTGCCGGCCCGCGACGCGCAGCGCGGGCTGAGGGGAAAAATGGCCGGCGGGCGTCCGTTGGATCACGCGTCCGGCTGGAAGCGCCCAGGTTCAACTTCGCGGCCCAAAGACGCTGCCGAGCACCACGTCGCGCGTCTTCCACACGAGGGACATCGTCACGGACACGGGCAGCAGCACGAGCACGACCACGAGGGCGAAGCGGATGCGCGCGAGCTGGCCGAGGTCCAGCGCCTCGATGACCGCCTGCGGCAGGTAGTGGAACTGGGCGAGCAGATGGTAGCCACCGACGAGCACGAGGCCGAGCAGCATCAGCGTCAGGTTCAAGCGCGTGAAGAAGCGCGTGTCCTCGCGCAGCGTCTCATCCGGCAGCAGCGCGACGAGGCGCTGCAGGACGTGGTTCAACTGGAGCAGGAACAGCAGGCCCGTGACCGCCAGGGCGATGACCGCCTGCAGGTAATACGCCTCGGTCGGCACGCGGCTCTAGAAATACACGAAGGGCGAGAGGCCGAAGTTGACGAGGGCGAGGAGCTTGGCGCGATCCAGGGTGGTCTGCCACGCGCGCTCCTGCGGCTGGTAGCGGGCCAGCTCGAAGACGCCGAAGAGCAGCAGACCGGTGGTGACGATCGGCGGCGAGCTGCCCAGCGCGCGGGGAAACTCTGCCACCGCCATGAGCACGCACACCAGCAGCGTGCTGGGCAGGCCCCAGAAAATCGCGGACAGGCCCCGGACCAGACGCCGCAGCGAGGGCAGGAGGTCGGCGTTCATGCGAAGCTCCAAATCCCAAGCTCCAAATCCCAAAGAAGCTCCAAGCTCCAAGCTCCAGGCAAAAGGCAATTCCCCGGCTTTGGAGCTTGGAGCTTGGACCTTCTTTGGAGCTTGGCCATTGGAGCTTGGAGCTTTTTCCCTTCGCTCCCGTGAATCAGAACGTGAGGTAAGTGTATTCCTTCAGCCCGCGCTCATAGTCATCCAGCAGGCGCATGCCCTCGCTGGGCTTCATGCGGTCGGACTTGATGGCGTCGTCCACCTGCGCCTTCATCAGGCGCTTGATCTCGTTCTCGTCATACTGCACGGCGGCGAGCGTCTGGACGATGGTGTTGCCCTCGATGATTTCCTCGATGTAGTAGCCGGTCGGCTCGTCGGGTTCGAGGAAGACGTGGACCTCGTTGACGCGGCCAAAGAGGTTGTGCAGGTCGCCCATGATGTCCTGATACGCGCCCATCAGGAAGAAGCCGAGATAGTAAGGCTCCTGCTGGCCGTTGCCATTCGTGCTGTTGAGCGCGTGGAGCGGCAGGGTGTCGCGCACGTCGCGCAGGTCCACGAACTTGTTGATGCAGCCGTCGGAGTCGCAGGTGATGTCCACCAGCGTGCCTTCCTTGGTCGGGCGCTCGTTGAGCCGCGCGATGGGCATGATGGGGAAGAGCTGGCCCAGCGCCCAGTGGTCGAGCAGCGACTGGAACACGGAGAAGTTGCAGAGGTATTGGTCGCCGAGCAGGTCTTCGAGCTTGCGGATTTCCTCCGGCACGTAGGCCTGGCCCTGAAAGCTGGCGACGACGTCCTGGCTGATTTCCCAGTAAAGCGTCTCGATCTTGGCCTTGTCCGGCAGTTCGAGCAGCCCGAGCGTGAACATCTGGTGCGCGTCCTCCTTGCGTTCCTCGGCGTCGTGATAGGCCTCGAGCTTGTTGAGCTTCGCGATGTTCTTCTTGATGTCGAGCAGCTCGCGGACGAGCGCGTGCTCGTGGTCGCCGAAGGTCAGCGCGTCGCCGCCCTTGGTCTTGGCGATGGAGCCGAAGACCTCGACCAGCAGCACGCTGTGATACGCCACGATGCCGCGGCCGCTCTCGCTGACGATGTTCGGGTGCGGCACCTTCTCCGCGTTGCACACGTCGGCGATGTAGTAAACGATGTCGTTGGCGTATTCTTGGAGCGTGTAGTTCGTCGAGGAGTCGAACGCGCTGCGCGAACCGTCGTAGTCCACGCCGAGGCCGCCGCCCACGTCCATGTATTCCACCGGGAAACCCATCTTGTGCAGCTTCGCGTAGAAGCGCGACGCCTCCTGCACGGCCTTCTTCACGGTGAGGATGTCCGGCACCTGCGAGCCGATGTGGAAATGCAGCAGCTTGAAACAATGCTCCAGCTTCTCCGCGCGCAACAGCTCCGTCGCTGCGAGCAACTCCGCCGTGCTCAGGCCGAACTTCGCATTCTCGCCACCGCTCTCCGCCCACTTGCCCGCGCCTTTGCTGGCCAGCCGCGCGCGGATGCCGATGAGCGGCTCCACGCCCACCTGCCGCGACACCGCGATGATTTGCTTCAGCTCCTCGAGCTTCTCCACGACCATGATGACGTGCTTGCCGAGCTTGATGCCCATCAGCGCCATGCGGATGAACTGCGCGTCCTTGTAGCCGTTGCAGATGATGAGGCTGCCGGGCTGGTTCTGCATCGCGAGGCCGGCGAACAGCTCCGGCTTGCTGCCCACTTCGAGGCCGAAGTTGAACGGCTTGCCCGCGTCGAGGATTTCCTCCACGACCTCGCGGAGCTGGTTGACCTTGATGGGGAACACGCCGCGATACTGGCCGTTGAAGTTGAACTCCGTGATGGCATTGCGAAAGGCCTTGTTGATGGCCTCGACGCGATGCCGGAGAATGTCCTGAAAGCGGATGAGCAGCGGGAATTTCAGCCCGCGACCGCGCGCCTCCTCCGCGATGTCCGTGAGGTCCACGCCCACGCCCGCCTCCTGAAGCGGGCGGGCCACGACGTGCCCGGCGTCGTTGATGTCGAAGTAGCGCGCCCCCCAGCGGTCAATGTTGTAGCGGGTGCGGGCGTCCTGAATGGTCCAGGGGCTGGTGCTGGCAGCGGAGGGTTCGCTCATTTCTCGCGGTTCAATTGGCGCGCACTATAGAAATGCGTTTCCCGATTGCAATAGGCGCGATGGAAAATTTCCGGCGACTTGCAGGCGGAAGAAATCAACGCGCGCCGCCAAATCGGCTGTTGACGCACCGGAGGCGGTTTCCTACGTTTCCGCTCCCCTTAACGGGGGCGTAGCTCAATTGGTTAGAGCGCTGCCCTGTCACGGCAGAGGTTGCGGGTTCGAGCCCCGTCGCTCCCGCCAGTCTTTACTGGCTTTTCTGATGGTGCTCGGTTGCGGGGACCGGCCCTGCCCGATCCAACTTACGGAACGATTCAATGGTCCCATCAGAATCTTCCACTGCGTGGTTCCGGCTTGATGCGAGCCAACTCCCGGCTTGAAACGCCGGTCCAGTCCGACAACGCCCGTCCCGCGCGCGCGGGCGGCCCGTCGGCGGGCACTTACTTCCCTCCGGTCTTCGGCGGCACATACCAGTCGCCGCGCAGCCAGTCGGTGAGCAGGCCGATTTGCTTGGCGTCCAGAATCTTCTTGTCCGCGAAGGCGGGCATGCGGTCGTTGCGCTTGCCGTAGAAGTCCGCGTGGTTGGGATTGCTGATGAAGCGCAGCAACCATGCGCGCGAGCCGTAACCCGTCAGGTCGGGCGCGGTGGCGTCGGGATCCTTCTTCCCGAAGCTGTGGCAGTCGGTGCAGGCGAAGTCGCCGGTGATGAGCGCGCGGCCCTGCTTGATGACTTCGGCATCAGCCTTGTCGAGGCCGGCCCGGGACTTGAGTTTCGCCTCGGCGGTGAGCGCGGCGATGACTTTCTTAAGGTCGCCGGCCTTCTCGGGCGTGCAGTTCTTCTTCACCCACTTGACCATCTTGCCGTCCTTGAACTTGGTGCCGCCGAGATAATGCGGGCCGTCCACGCGCGCCGGATCAAACAGACCGGCCAGCCATTCGCGGCTGGCGAAGCCCTTCAAGTCCGGCGCCCACGGGCGGGCATAGACTGTGACCTGGTCGCCAGGCATCAACGCGCGACCATTGAGGCTCTTGTTCAAGTCGTGCAGTTGCTCGGGCTTGGTGAAGCGATATTCGGCGATGCTTTCCCAGGTGTCTCCGGCGCGGACCGTGTAGGTGTTGAGCGGCTTGCGACCGGTGCCGTCGTGCCCATCGAAGCGGTGGCAGCTCGCGCAGTTCTTGGCGAAGAGCTTGGGGCCTTGCGTGAAAGGATCGTCCCGCAGCAGCGCCGCGCCGCCGGAAGGCGGGATGCCGCGCTCGGAAACGAGCTGGCGCATGCGCTCGGAGCTGCGGCGGTCCAGTTCCTTGGCGGCGAGATAGGTCTCGTCCTTGCTGTCCTGGACGAGCGCGATGCGCGTGAGCGTGAGCGCGCCCAGCGCCAAGGCGCCGATGAAGAGGACGTTGAAACGGTGGCCGTGCTTCCATTTCGCCACGAACGGCATGAGCGCGATGACCGTCATCACCAGGCCGGGAATGACCATCGCGCCCCAGACCTCGGTGCCGCCGGGGAAGTATTTCAGGAACTGGAACAGGAAGAGCATGAACCACTCGGGACGCGCGGCGCTGTATTGCTCCGAGGGGTCGGCCGGCGCGCCAAGGTGGACGCCCGGGGCGGCACTGGGGTTTTGCCAGAGCGGCACGAGCACCAAGCCCAGCAGCACGATGAGCACCGCGAGACAGGCGGCGGCGTCCTTGAGGAACTGCGCGGGGAAATACTTCTCGTCCGGGCAGCCGCAGTCCTTCGGCGCGTCCGCGAAGCCGTGCTTGCGGTTCAGATAGTAGTGCGCGCCCAGCACCAGCGCGACGATCAGCGGCAGCAGGCCCGCGTGCAGCGCGAGGAAATGGGTGAGCGTGTGGTGCCCGACGGTCGAGCCGCCCATCGCGATCTTTTGCAGCCATGGCCCGATGACCGGGGTGACGCCCATGATGCCGATGGGCACGCGCGACGCCCAGAAGCCATGCTGGTCATACGGCAGCAGCCAGCCGGTGGCGGACATCGCGATGGCCAGGGGCAGCAGCGCGAGCACGAGCCAGAAGTTCACCTCGCGCGGCGCGCGATAGACGCCGTGGATGACCATTTGCAGCAGGTGCAGCACGAGCAGCACCACGAACGCCTGCGCCCCGAAGTGATGCAGGCCGCGCAGCAGCCAGCCGCCGGTCATCTCATTCTGGATGAAATGAATGCTCTCCCACGCGGTCTGCGTGCTGGGGCTGTAGGCCGTCCACAGGAAGAACCCGGTGACCGCCTGGAGGAAGAACACGTAGAGCACCAGCGTGCCCCACACGTAACGCCACCGCGACCCACCGGGAAGGTTTTGGAACAGGAACGCCTCCGCGAAGCGCCCCAGGCCCGTCCGCTCGTCCACCCAAGCCAAGACCCGCTTCATCATGCGACTGGTTTCTTCTCCGTGACGCCGAGTTGAAAATCCTGGAACCGCACCCAGACCTCGTTCTTGTTGCGCACCTGGACCTCCAGCGTGTCCAGCGGGCGCGGACTCGGGCTTTGCTCATCCTTCAGCCCGCCGTCCTTGAGAAAGAGGCTGTTATGGCAAGGGCAGAGGAAGCCCTGCTGCTCCTCCACGTAGTCCACGAAGCAGCCCGCGTGCGGGCAGACCACGCTCAGGGCGAGCGGCTTGCCCTTCGACAGTCGTTGGAGGAACACCGCCCCAATGGGCACCTGCGGGAACTTCGTCCACGCGTCCCGCCGGTCCGCGAGCACGGGGAATTGCACCGGCGTGCCATCCTCCGGCAGCGTGTCCAGCGTCGTGACCTTCACGAACGTCTCCACCGACTTCAAGCGCGTGAGCGGGTCGAGAAACACCCGCGTGCCCAACACCGCCGGCGTGCCCACCGCCGCCGCGGCGAGACACGCGGCGCAGCCCTGTTTCAGGAACTCGCGCCGCGCCGGGGGCGACGACGCTGCGCCGGGAGTGGCGGGTTCTTTTTGCATGAGGCAATGGACTTGATTCGCTCGGGTGAATTCAGCGGCAATTCGACGTGGCAGGTCAAGCGACGAGCACGCCCGAAACCGCGCGTTTCGAATCTTTTTTGCGTGCAAACCGTCCTCCCTCCGGCTACACAGCCACCGCTCAACAGCACCACAATTATGAAACGATTCACCATCACCCTCAGCCTCTGCGCGGGCCTCGCGCTCGCCCTCACCGCCACCGCTGCGGACAAAAAGCTCCCCCCGGCCGCCAAGAAGGCTGGTGTGACCTTCGCGAAGGACATCAAACCCATCTTCGACAAGGCCTGCGCCGAGTGCCACGGCGAGAAGAAGCAAAAGGGCAAGCTGCGCCTCGACTCGCTCGCCAACTCTCTCAAGGCCAGCGAAAACGGCAAATCCGTCGTCCCCGGCAAGAGCGCCGACAGCTCGCTCGTCAAGGCCATCGCCCGCGTGAACGAGGACGACGCCATGCCGCCCGAGGGCAAGGGCAAGCCCCTGACCGCCGCCGAGATCGGCCTCATCCGCGCGTGGATTGACCAGGGCGCGAAGTAAGCCCGGTCCTCAACTCCTTTCGCCAGACTCCGGCCCGTTCGCGGGCCGGAGTTTTTTTGGTGTCGGCGACTTTCAGTCGCGGTTCTGTAGCGGCGGTCTGTGACCGCCGTCCCGACTTGGGCACTCGCAGAGTGCCGTTACAACAATCCCGCCGCGCGCACCGCCGCGATGGTTTGCTCCGGCGATTGGTGATGCACCACCCGCCAGCCGCGTGCGTGGCCGGCGTCCACGTTTTCCTTCCGGTCGTCGAGGTAGAGCAGCTCCGCGCCCTTGCGGCCCGCGCGGCGCTCGACCAGTTCGTAGATGCGATGGTCCGGCTTCATCGTGCCCGCCTCGTGTGAGTAGATGTAGTCGGTGAACTGCGCGAAGAAAGGGAAGTTCGCCCGGATGTGGCGCACGGCGAGGTCGTTCGTGTTCGAGAAGATGAAGGTCGGCACACCGCGCGCGCGGAGCCGGGCGTGCAGGTCAATCATCGGATGAATCGCCGTGAAGATGTCGCCGAAGATGTCCGCGAACTCCTCGAACGCGCCCGTGTAGCCGGTGAGCGCGGACACTTCGCGGAAGAACGCGTCGTTGGTCATCTGCCCGCTCTCGAACCGGAACAGCAGCGGCGACTGGTCCAGCAGCCCGCGAATCTGCTCCGCGTCCCGCCCGCTGTGCGCCGCCAGTCGGCGCGCCACGATGCCGTAGTCGAATTCCAGCAGCACCTTGCCGAGGTCGAAGACGACGGCGGTCGGCGTAGGTGAGGTTTCGGTGCTCATCAGGCTTTGTGGCGAAGGTGGCGAAGTGTTTAGTGATTAGTAATTAGTCGGCGAGTTTGGGGCCGTTGAGGGATGCGAGAGCCGACTAATCACTAATTACTAATCACTCTCTTCAAAGCCCCGTCCTCCCCTCCAACGCCCGGCTCAAGGTCAGCTCATCCGCGAACTCCAACCCGCTGCCCGCCGGCAGGCCGTGCGCAAGCCGGCTCACCTTCACGCCGCGCGCGGCGAGGCGTTTGGCGAGGTAGTGCCCGGTGGCGTCGCCCTCCACATCGGTGCCCAACGCGAGGATGATTTCCTTCACCGGCTCGGTGCCAAGGCGCGTTTCCAGTTCCGCGATGCGCAAGTCCTCCGGGCCGACGCCGTTGAGCGGCGAAATCTTCCCGCCCAGCACATGGAAGCGCCCGTGGAACGCGCCGGACTTCTCGATGCTGAAAATGTCCGTGGGCCGCTCCACCACGCAAACCAGCGCGGCATCGCGACGCGGGTCATCGCACAGCGCGCACGGCTGCCGCTCCGTCAGCGCGCCGCACACGCGGCAGAGCGTGATGCGTTCGCGCGCGGCGAGGATGGCCTCCGCCAAGGCCCGCACAGTGCCCGCCTCGCTCTGCACGAGATGCAGCGCCAGCCGCTCCGCCGAGCGCGGTCCGATGCCGGGGAGGCGCGACAGCGCGGAGGTGAGAGCGATGATGGGTTCGGGGAGGGAGGGCATGAGGAGTTTCGAGTTTTGGGTTTGGCGTTTCGAGTTGGGGCGAACACCAAGTTTTACCCCACGCGTTACCCGCCGCCGGTCCCGCTCACATCATCCCCGGCAGGTTGAAGCCCTGCGTGACCTTGCCCATCTCCGTGTTGGAAATTTCCTTGGCCTGCGCGAGGGCGTTGTTGGCGGCGGCGAGCACCATGTCCTCGATGAGCGACACGTCGGACGGGTTGACCGCCGCCGGGTCAATCTTGATGCCGGCGAGGGAGCCGTCGCACTTCGCGGTGACCTTCACCACGCCGCCGCCGCTGGTGGCCTCGACGGTCTTGGCCGCAAGTTCCGACTGGACGCGCTCGATCTGCTGCTGCATCCGCTGCGCCTGCTTCATCAGTTTGCCAATGCTCGACATAGTGCGGTGAGGTTGGCAGGTCCGCGCGCGGAGCGCAACGCGGGGATGGCGGGGATGGCGGCACGCCATCGTAGGGCGAGCATCTTGCTCGCCTCTGACGAACCGTCAGGTTCGCATTGAGATTTCGAGCCAACGCTGCATCGCTCGTCTGGCGACGAGCGAGTGGCGGGCAAGATGCCCGCCCTACGTTGGGCCTTACCGAATTTTCTGGTCCGGCAGCGCCTGCTTGATGCCTTCGTCCATCGGCATCTTGTCGGTCGCGGCGGTCAGGCCGGTCTGCTTCATCAGCTTCGCCAGCTCACCTTGGAGTTCCTTCACGACGGGCGCGTATTTTGGGTTGGCGATGAGGTTGTGCCGCTCGTCGGGGTCGAACTCCATGTTGTAAAGCTCGGCCATGTGGCGGTCGGGTTTGCCATCGCCGTGCGGGTAGTGGACGTATTTCCAGGTGTCGGTGCGGACGCCGCGCACGTTGGGCGTGTAGGGGAACTGCTTCTCGTAGTTGTAGTGGTAGAACCACGACTTGCGCCACGCGGAGTCGCCCTTTTGCACGAGCTTCACCCAGGACTTGCCGTGAAGCTCCTTGAGCGGCGCGGCCCCGCAGAGTTCGAGCAGGCTCGGGGCCATGTCCACGGTGAGCACCTGTTGTGCGACGACCTTCGGCTGCGTCGGCAGCGTGAGGCCGGGGTAACGCACGACGAGCGGGATGCGGATGCTGGCCTCGTGCATGGTGCGCTTGTCCACCATGCCGTGCTCGCCGTTGAGCAGGCCGTTGTCGCCCATGTGGACGATGATGGTGTTGTCCAGCTCGCCGCGCACCTTGAGCAGCTCGTAGAAGCGGCCCACGGAATCATCCACGCTGCGGATGGTGCCCCAGTAGGCGTGCGTCATGTTCGCGAAGTCCTTCACCGCCTCGGGCCGGCTATCGGGGAAATTCTTCCGCCACTCGAAGAGCGGGCCGTAGATGCCGTGCCAGGTGTGGATGCGGTCCTGCAGCCAGAGCGGCTTGTCCGCGAGGCGGAAGGCGCTCTCGGGATACGGAATCCAGACGTGGTCGAAGCTGTTCGAGTATTTCGGTTCCGGGAAATAGAAGCTGTGCGGGGCCTTGTGCCCGACCATCAGCAGCCACGGCTTGCCGCCGTGGTCGCGCTTGAGCCAGTCCTCGGCGAGCTGCGTGACGATGTGCGTGTAGTAGCCGGGGATGACCTTGCCGCCCACGCCGTTCTGGTTCCACTCGGTGTCGTAGTATTTGCCCTGGCCCTTGTGCGTGGCGAACCAGTTGAAGCCGGGGCGCGGCTGGTCGTTGGCCTCGCCCATGTGCCACTTGCCGAAGTAGGCGGTGTCGTAGCCCGCGCTCTGGAGCTGCATGGGAAAGCTGCGGAAGTTTGCGGGATACTCGGTGAAGTTGTCCTGCACGCCGTGCGCGTGGGCATAGACGCCGCTGAGGATGCTCGCGCGGCTCGGCGAACAGAGCGACGTGGTGCAAAACGTGTTCTTGAAATACACGCCCTCCTTGCCCAGCCGGTCGATGTTCGGCGTCTTGAGATGCGGGTTGCCCGCGAGTCCGAGCGCATCCCACCGCTGGTCGTCGGTGAGGATGAAGAGAAGATTCGGACGTTTCGGCGCGGCGCTGGCGACGAGCAGCGAAGCCGTGAGCAGCGAAAAGGACAGCAGGCGGATGAACTTGAGCATGGCGCGAGTGTGCGGGGAAAACCGGGCGGGTTCAACCGGCAAGCTGCGGCAAGCGGCGCATCAAGTAGGTCAGGCATCCTGCCTGACATCTGACTTCGTTGCGGCTGCTTGAGCACTCAGCGGCCCCATGTTTCCAAGGACATCAACGCCTCAAGGCGATGAAGGTGGAGTGGAGTCAGACACGCCCGGAGAAAAGGGCGGCCTGGTGAAAGATAGTTGTCAGGCAGGATGCCTGACCTACTGGAGGTAGATGAACTCGTTGGCCGCAAGCAGCGACTGGCAGAGCACAGCCCACGCGGACGGGCTGGCGGCGGAATCCGGCTTGAACCCGGCGAGGAACTTCTTCGCGCGCGCCAGCTCCTTCGTGGTTGGCGGGCGGGCGTAGGCTTTCAGGTAGGCGAGTTCGATGCGGCGTGTATCGTCGCTGGCGGTGCTTTGCAGCGTGGCGGCAAACTTCTCTGCTGCCTTCCCCACCAGTCCGCTGTTGAGCATCAGCAGCGCCTGCGGGGCGACGACGGTGGCATTGCGGTTGCCGTTCGGCACGGCGGGGTCCGGGAAGTCGAACTGCTCGAAAAGGTCATAGACATTGTTCCGCACGACGGGCAGGTAGAGCGCGCGGCGCGGGCTGTCGTAGGTGGTCGCGTCCTTCGAGGTGTGGTTGAAGAAGAACTCGCGGTTCTTCACAGGGATGGTCTTGCCACCCATCGTGCGGTCGAGCGATCCGGCCACGAACAGGACGGAGTCGCGAACCTCTTCGGCTTCAAGGCGGCGGATCGGGAAATGCGAGAGCAGGCGATTCTCCGGGTCCACGACGGAGCGACGGGCGTCCGATGCGGGCTTGGTCGCGCGCTGGTAGGCGGCGCTCGACATGATGAGCCGATGCATCGCCTTCACGCTCCAGCCTTCGGCGATGAACTTCCGCGCGAGCCAGTCGAGCAGCTCCGGGTGCGAGGGCCGGTCGCCGAGGATGCCGAAGTTGTCCGTGCTCGCGACGAGGCCCTGACCGAAATGCCAACGCCAGATGCGGTTCACCATCACGCGCGCGGTGAGCGGGTGCTCCTGGCTGGCGAGCCACCGGGCGAGTTCGAGCCGGCCGCTCTGTTGCTCCGGCATCTCAGCGCGGAGGCTGGCCACCTGCATCACCTGCGGGAAGCCGCGCGGCACGGGCTTGCCGAGCGTGAGATGGCTGCCGCGAATGTGGACGGGCATCGTCTTCACCACGTTGGTGGAATCCGTCACGCCCATCGTGCTGGGCATTTCCGGTGCGGCGTCTTCCAGCTTCTTGAGGTCGGCACGGAGTTGCTTCAACTCCGCCACCGTGTTGGTCGGATACTGGCTCTCCGCGTTCTTCGGCGCTTCCTTCAGCCCCTTGTCCGTGACGAGCGACTTGTTCGCCGTTGTGACGACGTTGGCGATGAGCGCCTTCTGCTCCGCGACGCGCTTCTGGTGCGCCTCGACGACGGCGCGCTCGGCGGGCGTGGCGACTTCCGGCTCGTGCCACTTCGCGATGGTCTTGAGGTCGTCCATCGTGCGCGTGCTCTTGAAGATGGCGGCCAGCGCGTAGTAGTCCGTGGTGGGCACGGGGTCGAACTTGTGGTCGTGGCAGCGGGCGCAGCCGAAGGTCATGCCGAGGAGGGCACGGCCCAGCGTCTCGATTTGCTCGTCAATCATGTCCATCTCGAGCTTCACCTTGTCCGGCTCGGCCAGCAGTTTCGGGCCGATGCTGAGGAAGCCAAGTGCGGTGAGCTGCTCGTGGCGCTGTGGCGTGCCTTCGGCGGGCAGCAGGTCGCCGGCGATTTGCTCCTGCACGAAGCGGTCGTAAGGCTTGTCGGCGTTGAAGGACTTCACCACGTAGTCGCGGTAGCGCCACGCGTTGCCGAAGGCGACGTTCTCGTCGAGGCCGTTCGAGTCCGAGTAGCGCGCGACATCAAGCCAGTGCCGGCCCCAGCGCTCGCCGTAGGCAGTCGTGTTCAATAGCCGGTCAACGATTTTGGCGAAGGCCTCGGGTGACTTGTCCGCGAGGAAGGCATCCACTTCCTCCGGCGTCGGCGGCAGACCGGTGAGGTCGAAGGTCGCGCGGCGGATGAGCGTGCGCCGGTCAGCGGGCGCAGCGGCGGCGAGTTTCTTCTCGGCAAGCTTGGCGTTGATGAAGGCGTCAACGGGATTGGCGATTGCCGATTGCCGATTGCCGGTTTTGGGAACGGGCGGGTTCACGAGCGGCTGGAAGGCCCAGAACTGCCGGCCCTCTTCCACTGTGAGCGCGCGCTTCGCTGACGCCTGCGCCACGACCTCCGTGCGTGGGTCGGGCGCGCCGAGCTTCACCCACTGCTCCAGGTCACGCACTTGGTCCGGCGGGAGCGGACTCTTGGGCGGCATCTGGAGGTCGCGGTTCTTGTAGCGGACGGCCTCGATGAGCTTGGACTTCTCCGGGTCGCCAGCCACCAGCACGGGGCCGGCATCGCCGCCCTTGAGGATGCCATCGCGGGTGTCCAAGGTGAGGCCGCCCTTGTTCCTCTTCGCCGCGGCGCTGTGGCACTCGTAGCAGCGCTCGACCAGCACGGGACGGATTTTCTTCTCGAAGAATTCCAGATGCTCGCGGGGCAGCTCGGCGGCATCCGCCCGCACCGCCGCCAGCCCGGCCAGCAGGCAGAGCAACCGGAGGGAAGTCGTGACTTGGTTCGGGTGCATGAGGCTCATCGGGAGCGCGAAAGTCTGACTTGAGCGGGAAAAGGGCCATTCACGTCGGGCCGCGCGTCCGGCCTCGTCTTTGGACTTGTTGGACGGCAGGGCATCTGACAGATTCCGCGACGATGCCACGGTCAGGTGGCAGTCTGTGACGAATCTGCAACGCGTAAGTCAATATGCCAAACCTTCCGTTTGAAGAACCGGAGTTGAAGGAGCGGTCGGGCGGGTGGACCTGGGTGCTGGTGATCATCGGGGCGGCCGCAGTCATCGGCGTGTTCATCTTCTTCGCGACGCGCTGGTAAGCAAACGGCCTGTTTCGCGCATTCCCTGCCTGGGGCGCACACTTGGTGCGCGTCCGCCATTTCCTCCCATCAGCCCTTCCGCGCCGGCGCGGGGCTGAAGGTGAACGGCTTCCCGCCCAGAATCTGGTCGGACGTGATGGTCGGGGAGACGTATTTCTCCAGGTGCTCGATGAACAGCTCCGTGCCGCGCTGGTGGTCCACGAACGGCCAGCGCGCCGGGTTATACATCGAGTCGGTCAGGTCGCGCATGAGGACAACGCGCTTCCCGTTCTTCGCCATCTGCCGCAGGCCGAAGGGCCGGCCCGCCACGCACATGTTCACATGGACGCCGACGAGGATGACATTCGAGATGCCGCGCTGCTCCAGGAGATTCCACACCTCCACGCCGGAGTCGCTGATGGCGTCGTGGTCGTAAATCTTGAGCACGTCAATCTGCCGCGTCCACGGCGCGCGCGGGTTCAGGCCCTTCGCCTTCAGTTCCTCCGCCCAGGCCGCGTGCTCCACCGGGTCGTCGTCCTCGCCGCCGTCGGTCTGGTCAATCGGATACTTGCCCCGCTCCTCGGCGGGGATCTGCCGGCACCATGAGGCGATTTCGGCGGGCAGGGTCGCGGCCTTGGGGGCGGCCTTGGCCCGCTCGCGTGCGGGGTGGCCCTCGTAATACCTCATGCAACTGCTCGGCGCGTGGATGATGAAGACGCCCTGCGCGCGGGCCTTTTCCAGCAGGTCGTTCATGCGCGGGGCCAGCTCGCGCTCGCGGATCACGGCGTTCTTGCAGTGGTGCAGATCCCACATGTCGCAGACGATGATGGCGGTCTGTTTCGGGTTCCACTTCTCGGGGGTGGTCGTGATGCGGAATTCGCCGGAGCCGGGCCGGGCCTCGACGCGCATTTGCAGGTTGAGTTGCAGTCCGGGCGCGGCGGCGGCGGTGGCCACGAGGGCGGCGGCGGCTGACAGGCACGCCCACCGGCGGAGCAGGAGATGCGGGTTGAACATGGCGGGGAAAGTAGCACAGGCCCGGCTCGCGTGAAGAATTATCCTGCGCCGGGCTGCAAACCCGCTTTGACAACCGCGCCGGCTCACCCACACTCCCGGCACCGCCCAACATGGACGCGCTGCTCAAAGTGCTGGAATGGACCGTGGGCCTGGCTGTTTTCGGCTGGTTCTTCTGGCTGCGCCTGCAACGGAGGGAAGGCACGCTGGCCGGCCTGATCGCCAAGCTGCTGGCCACCGCCGCGCTGCTCGGGATTTTCGCGGGCGTGATTGTCCCCTTTCTACGGCGCGCCAGCTCGGAGAGCATGGCGGCGGGCTACGTGATCGCGATGGTGGGGGCTGGCGGCACCGGGGTTTGCTTCATCCTGCTGGGGGTGATCTGGCGGCACGAGCTGACGGACTGGATCGCGTCGCCCATCGCTAAGATCTTCGACGGCGGCCATGAGGAGCTCAAGCCGCAGCCCTTCTACGCCCACGCGGAGGCCCGGCGCATGGCCGGGGACATCCCGGGCGCCATCGCCGCCGTGCGCGCGGAGCTGGAGAAGTTCCCCAACGACTTCGACGGCCGGATGCGGCTCGCCGCCCTGCTGGCCGAGCATTCCGAGGATTTGCCCGGAGCCATCCGCGTCATCGAAGAGGCCTTGCAACTGGCGGAGCTGGCTCCGGGACAGATCGCCTACGCGCTCAACACCGCCGCTGACTGGCAGCTCAAATTCGGCCGGGACAGCGAGTCCGCCCGCCTGGCCATCGAGCGCATCACCATCTTGCTCCCCGGCACCGAGGCCGCACTGCACGCCCAGCAGCGCCTCGCCAACCACACCAGCCAGGAAATGCTCGCGCACGAGGACGACCACAGTCCCGTCGCCATCCCGGAATTCGAGCGCAAGCTGGGGCTGAAGCGGCGCAAGCCCGTCGCGCCGGAGAAGCCCGACATCAACGCCGTCGAGCGCCGGCTGCGGGACCGGCTTGCGAAGAACAGGAACGACTGGGTGGCCCGCGAGGAGCTGGCACGGCTCTACGTCGAGCAGTTCGAGTTCTTCGAGCGCGGCCTGCAGGAGCTGGAAATCCTCATCAGCGCCCCCGGCCAGCCCAAGCAGGAGATGGTGCGCTGGCTGCACCAGAAGGCCGACTGGCAGGTGAAGCTGCTCAACGACGTGGAGGCCGGGCGCACGACCTTGAAGCGCATCCAGGCGCTGTTTCCGAACAGCGCCGCCGCGCACCGGGCGGCCACGGCCATGAACTACCTCCCGCCCGTCAGCCGGTTTGAAAGGAAAAAGCCGGGCGGTGAGCCCGGCGGCGCGGAAGCGTAGAAATTGCCGCGCTTACCTCGGCGTGCCCGGCGCGTTCTGGAGCCGCAGGGCGATCTGCTTGTCAATCTCCGAGGCCCAGTCAACGTCCGACCAGCCGGCGTCCGTGCGCACCTGCACGATGATCTCGGTGATGTTCGGCTCCACCTCGGTGATCTTCACATACACCTTGCGCGTGTTGACCTTGGCCACGAGCGAGTTGTTGACGCGGTTCTCGGCCTCCAGCACGCCCAGCCCGCCTTTCTCGCCCGCGAGGATTTCCTTGGCCGCCGTGAACACCTGCTCCACGGGAAGCTGATAACGGCTGACGATCCGGTCCTTGCGGAACGGCACGCCGGCCGACTTGTGGCCGTCCACGGTGGTGATGCACCCCGTGCCGGCCGTCGCGAGAACCGCCGCAGTGAGCAGACCCAAAAGCGTCTTCTTCATGGCCGCGTATGCAATGCGGAAGGCCGGGGGGCGTCAAGCAATTGTTCGCCCGGCCAAGGGAAGACTCGCGCATGCCAAGGCGTGCTCCCCGGCCCGCCCGGACGGTGCATGCGGATGCTTCCCCTGATCCTGCGCCGGCCTTTGATCTTCACCCGCACATCATTTACAGAGGCGGGATCAACCGCTTTTCATTTCCCGGTCGGATTCGGATGGGCCAACAGGCGACGCTTTTACTCACAAATGGCAAATCAACCCCATCCGGGCTGGCGGGTTGTCCTGAAACCCCACCTTCTTCCAGGTTGTGGCCGCTCTTCGCTCAAGCCATCAACTCCCGGATGACCTGCCCGCCGAACTGCGAGAGCTGCTTGAAACGGCCGCCGTGGAAGTAGGTGAGTTTGTTGTCGTCCAGCCCCAGCAGGTTCAGCAGCGTGACATGCACGTCGCGGATGTGGTGGACGCTGGCGACGGCCTTGTCGCCCAGCTCGTCGGTCGCGCCGATGGTGTGGCCGGCCTTCACGCCGCCACCGGCAAACCAGATCGTCATCGCGTGCGGGTTGTGGTCGCGGCCGTAGGCGGTGCCGCCGCGCACGCCGTTGTCCGGCGAGCGACCGAACTCGCCGCACCAGACGAGGAGCGTGGAGTCGAGCAGGCCGCGCTGCTTGAGGTCGGCGATGAGCGCGGCGATGGGCTGGTCCACCTGGCGGACGAGGTTGCCGTGGGCGCGCTCGATGTAGTCGTGGCTGTCCCACGTTCCCGCGTAGAGCTGCACGAAGCGCACGCCGCGCTCGACGAGCCGCCGCGCGAGCAGGCACTTGCGCCCGAAGGCGTCCGTCGGCTCCGCGCCGATGCCGTAGCTGGCCCTGAGCCGGGCGTCCTCCTTGTCGAGGTCGAGGATGCCCGGCACTTCCATCTGCATGCGGAAGGCGAGTTCGTAGGCGTCCATGCGCGCGGCGAGTTCGCCGTGCTGCGGATGCGCGTCGCGATGCGCGGAGTTCAGCTTCGCGAGCAGGTCGAGGTTCTGGCGCTGGTGCTCGGGGGAAATGCCCTTGGGCGGGGTGAGGTCGAGGATGGGCGAACCTTTGGCGCGCAGCGGCGTGCCCTGGAAGTTGGCGGGAAGAAAGCCGTTGCCCCAGTTGGCCGCGCCGCCCTGCGGGTAGCTCACCTCCGGCAGCACGATGAAGCCGGGCAGGTTCTGGTTCGCCGAGCCGAGGCCGTAAGTCACCCACGAGCCGATGGCCGGGTCGCCGCCGAAGCGGTTGCCGGTGTTCATCTGATACATCGCGGTCGGGTGGTTCACCGAGTCCACCTGCGCGCCGCGGAAGAAGCAGAGTTCGTCGGCCACGCGCGCGAGGTGCTCCCAGTTCTTTGCGATGTCCGCGCCGCTCCGGCCGGCCTTGCGGAACTGGAACGGGCTTTGCACGTAGTAGCGCTTCCCGCTCTCCATCGCGGACTTCATCTTGCCCTCGCGGACGAACTCCTTGAGGTGCATCTCGGCCAGCTTGGGCTTCGGGTCGAAGGTGTCTATCTGCGACGGCCCGCCCTCCATCATCAGGAAGATGCAGTTCTTCGCCTTCGCGGGAACATGCCCTTCCTTCGGCGCGAGCGGGGAAACGGGTTTGGAGTTTGGGGTTTGGAGTTTGGAGTTGGCCTCCGCCGCGAGCAGCGAACTGAATGCCACGCTGCCGAGGCTCGCGCCGAGGGAATAGACGAAGTCCCTCCGCGTGGGCGCGTGCAGGACGCGATGGCCGGCGCAGGGAAAGAACGGTTTCATATCCTCAAGATGCTGATTCAGTAGAGGTAGGCAAACTCGTTCGCGTTGAGCAGCACGAGGCAGACTTCGGCCAGGCCGCGCAGCTCGGGCGAGGCATCGGCGGGGTGCGGGTCGGGGACGAAGTCGGCGGCCGCCTCCAGCGGTTCGGTGAACTTGAACTTCTCACCGGTGTTTTCCTCGACGGCCTCGCGGACGACGGAGCGCGGCGGTGCGGGCTGCTCGAACTTCAGCGTGCGATGCCGCGTGGTCATCGCATCCCAATGCGCGAGGCTGACCTTGAGTTCATCGGGTTTCGGCAGCCGGTTGAGGGCGAGTTCAAATGCGCGCTCCACGACGGCTGGCCGCTGGCCGCTGACCGCTGACCGCTCGCGCAAAACGCGGCTCGCGAAGGCCAGCGCGCGGTCATAGGTCGCCTTGCTGTTGAACAGCGCGAAGACCTGCGGCGTGACGGTCGAGGCATCGCGGGCCTCGCAGCTCAGGTCGGGCGACGGCGCGTTGAAGACTTCGTAGAACGGGTCGCCGTGGCCGCGAATCTTCAACGCGTAAAGGCTGCGGCGGTGGCGCTGCTCGGGCTTGGGCGACGGCTGCCACGCCTCGGCGAACGTGCCCATGACCTGGCGCGGCTGGAGCGCGGCTTCGAGGTTCATCTCGGGCCGCACCGGAATGCCGCCGAGCGCGGGGTTCAATTCGCCGGAGACGCGGAGCATGGCGTCGCGCAGCTCCTCGGCGGCGAGGCGGCGGGGGCGGAAGAGCAAGTAATTAGTAATTAGTGAGTCAGTGCTGAGTTGCGCGGGCACCTTCGCGGCGGCTTGGCCTGACTGATTACTAATTACTTCCTCACTAATCACTGTCCCTCTTCGATACGCCTCGCTCGTCATGATGAGCCGGTGCATCGCCTTCACGGACCAGCCGCGCTCGACGAACGTCGCGGCGAGCCAGTCGAGCAGCTCGGGGTGCGTGGGCTTCTTGCCGGTCGCGCCGAAGTTGTTCGGATTGCCGGCGAGCGCCTGTCCGAAATGCCATTGCCAGATGCGGTTCGCCATCACGCGCGCGGTGAGCGGGTTCTCGGGCGCGGCGATCCAGTTGGCGAGGGCGAGCCGGCGGCCCTCAACCGAACTAGGAACGGGGAGCGCGGAACCCGGAACGACAGACAATGCGCCGGGCGCGACCTTCGCCGCCGGAGAAAACGGGTCGCCCCCGGTGAGGATGCACGTCTGCTCCAGTTCGCCCGCAGCCATGCGGTTCGCCGGCATCCGCATCGGGTTCGCGACGCTCTTCACCTCGGGCGTGCGCCCGCTGTAAACGGCGAAGGCGACCGGCTCGAAGCGGTCCAGCTCCCACTTGAGCCGCTCCAGACCCTTGCGCGCGATGCGCTCGTGGCCGTAGTCCTCGGGCGTGAAGCCGATGAGCTTCGGCGGAATCTGCGCCTCGGGAACACCCTTGCGGGCTAGCGCATTTCGCACCTCGGCGTAGCCGGCCTCGCGACCGCGCCTGCCGGTCTTGCCGGTGACTTCCTCGACAGCTTGCTCAAACACTTTCACGTCCAGCTTCCGCTCCGCATACCACACACGCGCGGCGGCGAGCGACTTGTCATCGAGCCGCTTGAGCTGCGCGAGGTAGAACTCACGGCGCCGCTCCAGATACTTCTTCTCCTCGAAGCCGCCGGTATTCTCGCCCGGCAGGAACGCCGCCGGGCGGTCGGCCATCTGCGTAGTGCTGAAGACGGCCTGAAAGGAGTAGTAATCACGCGTGGGAATGGGATCGAACTTGTGGTCGTGGCAGCGCGCGCACTGGAGCGCGTGCCCGAGGAACGTCTCGCCCACCGACTGCGTCACGTCGTCGAGGAAGCGCTGGCGCGCCACCTTGGCGACCTCCATGCCGGTGAGTTCCCACGGCCCCATGCGGAGGAAGCCGGTGGCGATCAAGAGTTCCGCGTTCCGCGTTCCGCGTTCCGCGTTTTCCAAAATCTCGTCGCCGGCGATTTGTTCGCGGATGAACTGGTCGTAGGGTTTGTCCCTGTTGAAGGCGCGGACCACGTAGTCGCGATAACGCCAGGTGCTGCCGCGCGTGTAGTCGTTGGCGAAGCCGCTGGAGTCGGCGTAGCGCACCACGTCGAGCCAGTGACGGCCCCACTGCTCGCCGTAGTGGGGCGAGTCAAGCAGGCGGTCCACGAGCCGGGCGAACGCCTTGTCATCGGAATCCTTGTCCTGCACGAACGCGGCGACCTCCTCGGGCGTGGGCGGCAGGCCGAGCAGGTCAAACGTCGCGCGCCGGATGAGCGTGCGGCGGTCGGCGGGCGGGGCGGGCTTGAGGCTGGCGGGCCACTTCGCGGCGAGGAAGGCGTCGATGGGATTGCCGATTGCCGACTGCCGATTGCCGATTTGGGGAACCGGTGGCTTCGCGAGCGGCTGATACGCCCACAGATTCTCCGGCTTGTAGCGGCGGTTGGTCCACTCGGCGGCGAGGCCGCCGCTGGTCTTCACCTGGATGCCATCCTCAGCGGACCATTTGTCGGCGTTGGTCTTGGCAATCTCCGTGAGGCGCTTTGCGTCCGGCCACGGTGCGCCGCCGGCTATCCACTCCTTCACCCACGCAAGCTGCTCCTTGGTGAACTTGTCATTCTCCTTCGGCGGCATCGCGGCCCAGTTCTCGGCGTCGCCTGTGCGCGTGACGGCGAGCCAGAGCGGGCTGGACTCAGGCTTGCCGGAGACGATGGAGGGCTTCTCGCTCTCGCCGCCCTTGAGCAGGCCGGCCAGTGTGCGCATATCGAGGCCGCCCTTGATTTTCTTCGCGTCGTCGCCGTGGCAGGCGAGGCACCTTTCCTTGAACAGCGGCTGGATGCGCCGCACGAACAACTCCTCAGCGGACGCAAGCGGGGTGGCGGACCGAACCGGGAAAGACCCCACGTAGAGTGCGAGAAGCGACAGGGTGAGCGCGCGCAGTTTCATGCCGGTGAATCGTCAGGCGATTTGACGGCAACGGGCGGCGCGTGGCTACACGCAAGTTTGGTTTGCGCACTACTCGGAGCACTGCAATCCACAGACTGCGTGAAAACTCACTGCGGACGGTTGGCTGAATCCGCCCATGGCATGAGATGGCGCGAAGCGTCTGGACTGCGGTGGCTTGAGCACCGCTTTTTAGGCGTCCTTGTGGCCGGGTGGTCTGGATGGCGGCGCTAAAGCGGCCGCAGTCCAGACGCTCCGCGCATTTCAACGCCCGACAGACACGAGCAAGAGCCGCACTCCGCTCACGCGAAGAGCTGCCGCGCCGGCTCGCCGCGATCCGTGATGGGCACGGGGCGCGGGCCGTCGTAGAGGTTCTTGGCGGGGTTGATGCCCAACGCGCAGCAGATGGTGGCGTGGACATCGGGGACGGACATCGGGTTCGAGACGGGCTTCTTCGCCAACTCGTCGGTTTCGCCGATGGCCTGGCCGGTCTTGAGGCCGCCGCCGGCGAGCACCCAACTGAAGGCCTTGCCCTGATGGCCGCGTCCACCGCCGCCATCGAACTCCGGCGGGCGGCCAAACTCCGTGCCGATGACGATGAGCGTCTTGTCCAGCAGGCGCTGCTTCTCCAAGTCCGTGACGAGCGTCGCAACCGCCTGGTCGAGCTGCTGGATGAGGATGTGCTGGTTGAGCTGGCCGTCGTTGTGCGTGTCCCAGCCGGTGCCGTTGATGAAGTTCAGGTTGAACGACACTTCGATGAACCGCACGCCGCGCTGCACGAGCCGGCGCGCCAGCATGCAGCGTTGCCCGAACTCGCCGCCGTAAGCCTGCCGCAGTGACGACGCCTCGCCGTCGAGCTTGAACGCGGTCATGAAGTCGCCGTTCGCCAGCGTGACGGAGGCGGCCAACGCCTCGTCGTAGTCGGCGATGACCTTGTCGCCCTTGGTGCGCTCCACGTAGCCCTTGCGCAGCTCGGTCAGGAGCTGCTCGCGGTCGGCCTGGCGGGCGGAGTTGACGTAGCTCGGGCGCGTGAGGCCGGCGGGGCCTTTCTCCGTGTCGGTGAGATAGACGTAGCTGTGCTTCGCGCCGAGGTAGCCGGGGCCGCGCATGACCATCGGATAGCCGATGACGACGTAGGGCGGGATGCCGTCCGCCAGCGCGCCGCGCTCGTGCGACACGAGCGAGCCGAGGCTCGGATAGGTGATGGTGCCGGTCGGGCGGCGGCCGGTGTGGACGAAGTTCGTGGCGGCCGCGTGCTCGTCAATGATGTCGTGGTTCACCGTGCGCAGGAGCGCGAAGCGGTCGAGGAGGTTCGCGGTGCCCTTGAGATGCTCGCAGAGCTGCACGTCGCGGATGGCGGTGTTGATGGCCGGGTAGGCGGAACCGGCGATTTTCTTCTGCGGGTCGCCGACGCGCTTGGGATCCCAGGTGTCCGTGTGCGCGCAACCACCGCCGAGCCACAGGAAGATGCAATGCTCGGCCTTGCCCTGCGGGTAGGTCTTCTTCTCCTGGGCGAAGAGCGGGGAAAGCCCGCCGAGGCCAAGGGCGGCTGCGCCGGTGCCGGTGCGGGCGAGGAAGGAGCGGCGGTTTAACGAGGTGGTTTCAAAGTTCGTGTTCATGTCTCTGTTCAAAGTTGTCTCGTCATCAATTCCTGCCGTGGCTGAACAGCGGCAGCATCCGTTGCACGAACAGCACCGCTCGCTCGCGGGCCAGCCGGTGCCATTCCTCCCGGCACGCCTGACCAATCAGCCAGCCGCTTGCGGAACGCGGGGCGGGCGCTTGCAGCCGGGCCGCGCCCTCCAGCTCTCGCGCGAAGTCGAGCAGCGTCGCGCTCTCCGGCATCCGGTTCACGAGGTCCAGCACGGTTGCTTTGGCTTCCGGGTTCACGTTGCGTCCGGCATCAACACCGGGATGGCCTGCCGACCGTGCCGGCGGTAGATGCGGAAATCGGAGTCGAGCGTGAACACGCGCGTGTCGGGCAGTAGCTCGGTCATCCGCACAAGGCAGGCGTCGGCGAAGGACATGGGCACGTCAGCGTAACGCCTCATCAACCCGGTGACGGAGTCAAGGTGGCTCGACGAATCGAAGACCGGCACAACGACGCCGCGAGCGAGCAACTCGTGGAGTCGCTCCGTGCCACGTTGGTGCTCGGCGAGCAGGTAGTAGGCCTCGGTCAGCACTGCATCGCAGGTGAGTTGCGGACTTTGGATGCCACGAAAGACTTCTGCCGCCCACGCGTGCGCTTGCTCGCCGGCTTCCAAGTAGGCCACCAGCGGGCCGGTGTCTAGAATCACCGTTTCCATTTTCCCAGATCCTTCAGATGGCGCTTGTTCGTCGCCAAGTCACCCGGGCCGCCGTTCAACGAACCGCACAAATCCTTCGTGAGGTCGTAGCAGCTCTTGCCATCGGGAAACGGGCGCAGCCGCCGGACGGTTTCCGCCAACGTAGCCCCGCGCTTGACTGGCTTGGCTCCCCGCGTCGGAGGACGGTCGGGAGGTGCCACGCTCTTGCGTAGCTTCTCGGCGAGCCGCAGCCGCTTCGCGGGCGTGAGCTTCATTGCTGCCTTCTCAAGAGTTTCCGTTGTCATGGCTGAAAAGTCGTTCAATCCAACTCACGGCACAAACACAAACTCCGGCGAGTTCACCATCGCCCAGAGCACGTCTTCCATGCGCTCGCGCCAGTCCTTTTTCAGGCGCGGCGTCGGCTCGTCGCCGAGGCGGGCTTTTTCCTCGACGGTGTATTTGATTTCGCTGGCCTTGGCGTTGAGGTGGTTCGTCCAGCTCAGGAGCTGCGCGGGGTCGAAGTCCTTGCGCGACTTGCGCGGGCCGCAGTCCACGACGCGCTCGGCGTAGCCAGCCTGGAGGTAGCTCTCGAATTTCGCGCGCTCCGCCGCCGTGGGCGCGCGGGACAGCACGCGGGCGAAGACAGCGTCCACGAGCGCGGGCAACGGCTGGTTTTCCGCGCACAGATCGGTCACGGCGCAATCGTCGGTGAGGCGGGCGATGCGGCCGTTGCCCATGTCGCCGTTGGCGAGCACGGCGGGCTGGAGGACGTTGGGCGCGTCGTCGCGCGTGGAGAGCGGCCCCTGACGGGCCTCGCGCCAGCCGAACATCTGCAGCACGTCCACGATGGCCTGCGTCTTCGGCATCGAGAGCGCGGGGCGGTCGCGGTCGTTCGAGAGGCCGGTGAACTGCCACGCGCGCCGCGCGTAGCCGAGGTTCAGGAAGCTCTGCGCGGCGCTCTTGGCGTCGTTGTCGAGCGTGAGCAGCTCGGAGGAAAGCGGCTTGCCGGTCACGGCGAAGAGCGAGTCCACGAGCTGCTCGGCGGCGAGGCGGCGGCGCGCGGGCGAGGCGAACAAGCGGTCCGCCGGCTCGTCGGACTTCGGCGTGTGCAGGCCGGCGACGCGCTGATAGGCGTGCGAGTTGAACACGAGGCGGGCGAGGTGTTTCAGGTCGTAGCCGTTCACCATGAACTCATGCGCAAGCCACGCCATCAGCTCGGAATGCGACGCGGTCTTGTTCTCCCAGTCGTCCACCGGTTCGATGAAGCCGAGGCCCAGCCAGCGCTTCCACGCGCGGTTGACGAGGACCTGCGCGAAGCGGTCGCTTGCGGGTGAGGTGATGTAGGCGGCGAGCTGCTCGCGGGTGTCGTCGGGCTTGCGCGTGAAGTCCGCCGAAGCCGCGCCGCCGTAGGAGGCGAAGGTCCACGCGGGCGTGACCTTTTCGCCGGGGTGCAAGGTGACTTGAATGCGCTTGCCCACGACGATGTTCGCGTTGGCCGGGATGGAGCTGCTCTTGGGCACGTCCTGCGCGTCGCGCTTGAGCATGGCGGCGAGGCTGAAGAGGTCGCGCTGCTTGAAGTCGTGATACGGCGCGTCGTGGCAGCGGGCGCAGGCGAGGTTCATCGCGAGGAAGGCCGAGGAAACAATCTGCGCGCGGTCGGCCATCGGCACGTCGTTCTGCGTCGCGAGGCCGAAGCCCGCCGGGCCGCCGTGATAGACGCTGCCGTCCATCGCGATGAGTTCGGTGGCGAAGCGGTCCATCGGCTTGTTGTCGAGGAACGACTCGTGAATCCACCAGCGGAACGGGCCGGTATTGTTGAGCGTGGGCTTGAGGATGGCGGGGTTCTCGGCCAGCACGTCCTGCCAGTAGCCGACCCAGTTGTCCGCCCAGCCGGGCAGCGCGAGGAAGCGCTCAATCGCCGCGGCGCGCTTGTTCGGCGAAGTGTCCGCGAGGAAGGCGCGCAACTGCTCGGGCGTGGGCGGCACGCCGACGGTGTCGAACGCGAGCCGGCGGAGGAACGTGGCGTCGTCGGTGAGCGGCGCGGGGGTGACCTTCGCGGCGGCGAGCTTCGCGGCGAGGAAACGGTCAATTTCATTGCCGCCAGCCGTGGAGACGGTCGGGACGGCGGGCGCGGGCTTGCTAGCGAGGAACTTCCGCACCGCCTCGTGGCGCTGTGACCAATACTTGTTCTCGGCGGCGTTGGCATCGCGGCGGCGCTGGGCGTCGGTGGTGGCGAGGCGGCCGAGTTGCTGGGCGGAATAGCTTTCCCAGGCGAGGTCGTCGTGCGCGATGCGCGCGGCGGGAGCGAGGAGGAAGAAGCGAGCGCCCGTGCCGGCGGTTTGTAACCGCCGTCCGTCGCGTTCGTTCGCCCCAGACGGCGACTGGAAGTCGCCGGCACGGGCGCTGGCGACGGCGGTCGCGGCGGACTTCTCGGGCAGTTCCGCGCTCACCGTGAGCTCACCCACTTCCGGCCGCAGGCCCTTGCCGCCGATGATGGCTTCGAGCACGAAGAGCATTTCCTTACCCGTGGACTTCACGGTGAACCACTCCTCTTTGTGGCCCATCAGCGGGAAGCGCAGGCTCGGCGGGTAATCCGCGCCGGGTGCTTCCCCGACTTTGCCGTGCCCGCCGCCGCCCGTCGCGATGAACTTGGTCTGCGCCGCGAGCCGGCCGTCCACGTGCAGCTTCGCGCCCTGAAGCGAACGCAGTAGCACGCGATGCTCGCCCGCCGGCAGCTTCACCAGCGCCGACGCGCGGAGCAGGAACGGGTTCGAGCGATCCGCGCGCACGCCGCGGTCGGTGTATTTCTGCGGCAGGCCCACGAAGCCGAACGCCGGCTCGGTGTAAGTCTCGACCGGCGTGCCGGGCGTGAAGTTCCAGTTCGCCGTCGTGCCGATGCCCTCGAACAGTTCCACCTGCACCGCGCCCTTGGGCAGCTTGGCGAGGTCGAATTTCGCGACGGGCGGCACGAAGTTGAAACGCGTCGCGATGGCCTTCGCGTCCAGCGCGCGGCGGTGGATGGCAACCTCGTTCAACAGGCCGTTGAACGTGCTGCCCGCCTGCGCACCCATCGAGGAGCCGAGCCACACCTCGTCGTCGTCCACGACCGGCGCGGCGTCGGACTGGCCGCCCATGTCCCACTTGCCCTTCACCTCGACGCCGTCGAGAAAGCCCTTCACGGAAGCGCCCTTGCCGAACGTGTAAGTCACCGCGACGTGATGCCAGCCGGAGCCGGGCAGGAAGCCGTCGGTCGAGGTCCAGCGATGCCAGTTCTTCTCCGCCTCCTCCTTGGTCGCCTTGGCCTTCGCCGCGCCCGCGCCCTTCTCGGCATCGCGGAAAAGGAAACTCACGCAGGCCGCGCCGCCCTCGCCGTGCAGACGCAGCGCGTAGTTCTGATTGTTCGCCTCGAAGCCTTTGTTCCCCGTGCGGCCCTTGCCGACGACATAGACATACTGGCCGTCCTTGAGGCTGTTTACGTTCACCCAGGCCTCCAGCGTGAGTGCGTCGCCCTTCGCGAAGTCCAGCGGGCTGCTCGCGCCGGGGTCCTTCACGCGGATGAACTGGCCCTGGCCGCTGAAGCCCGCCGCCGCGCTGTCCGGCTCGAACTCGGGGAACTGCTCGCTCGGCTGCGCGCGCTGGCCCACGGCGACCTTGCCCTCGACCGCGCCGTTGAGCAGCGCGGCCTTCGCGCCGGGCGCGGAGTTGAGCGCGGTCGGGCCGGTATCGTTGAGCCGCCAGTAGGCGACGGGCTTGTCCGCCAAGACGAGGTCGGAGTAGCGGGAGGGCTTGGAGGCGGCGGTGGCGTTGGCGACGAGCGCGGCCAGCAGCAGGCCGGGGAAAAGACGGAAGGCGTTCATGGTGTTCGTTCGGGCCATCAATTGACGATGACAGCAGCGTGGGGACTCAAGTCCAGCCCGTAAATAGCCCGATGGGGCTAACCTGAGGGGCTCTCCGCTGTTTCCAGTGGAATTGGGATGCGGGGCGAAGCTCCAAACCCCAAACCCCAAGCTCCAAAGAAGCAGGCTCAGAGGAACCACCTGGGGGAACCCAAAGATTTGGGGCGGACAAAGATGGGGGAGCCATGCACCGCTTGCGGTTCGATGGTTTGGCTTTAACGCGAAGACGCAGAGGGCGCGGAGGAACGCGGAGATATTCCCAAGTGTAGCCTTTGCGAATCTCTGCATCCTCTGCAGTGCTGTCTGCCAACATCGTCGCTGGCTGAGAAGATTTTCAACCACGGAAGACACCGAACACACGGAAGGCGCTGCAATCCGAAGCCCTTCCGCGTATTCCGTGTCTTCCGTGGTTGCCTTTGGTTGCGGCTCCGCCGC
>Ga0172367_10000764_pt1 | contig 48768 bp, 34 predicted proteins | sample Lak10m_FD_114542 | JGI IMG/M metagenome (GOLD analysis project Ga0172367, IMG submission 114542) | Freshwater microbial communities from Kabuno Bay, South-Kivu, Congo - kab_022012_10m | ecosystem: Environmental > Aquatic > Freshwater > Lake | place: Democratic Republic of the Congo: South-Kivu...
ACAAGCAAAACGATTCAAGGATTGGTGGATCATCTCTCCATTTACGTGCGTTATCACAATGACGTGCTCACTCCGCTTTTGGATCAAACGCTGTCCTTAAGCACAGGCTAGGAAACCAGTTTAAAAGACTCAAGCTTCTTTAAGGACTAGGGCGATAGGTGCAAAGGGGGCAAAGATCTTCTTTTTATTGCATTTTTTCTTTCACATCCTCCCTTCCTTCTTATAAAGAGACTCCTTCCAAAAAATTTCCTGAATTTCGGGACTAAATCAACTCGTAGTAAAAGGGTCTGATAAATGAATGTCAAACTGAGCTCAAGATTGATTCTCAATCTATTTTTAGCGATTTTATTCATTTCAAAAGCAAGTGCTTCAGAATCAATCGGTCAATGCCAGTCTGTTTTTAAAAGCTTTTTAGATTTTCCTCTTTATCAGCGAGGCGAAGAATCTCCAGAATTAGATCACAATGATCCGATTCAATATATTCAGGAGTATTTTGAAGCGACTAAGTGGGGAATTGTACGAAATGTCTTTGATTCTGACCTAGATACCCGGATCTACTATACATCGACAGGCATTCCTCAGCCTGGAAGCCGACAGACCCCTCTGGTAGACCCAAACAGTCGTGGGGTTTTTATCTTTTTTCACGGCTCAGGAACTATGCAGTCCAGCGGAAGAAACTTTTACGGGATCATGAACTACATGAGTGATCTTGGATTTTCATCAGTTGCGATTGATCTCCCATTTCACTCTGAAGGTCCGATTCGATCACAGTTTTATGATGCCAATTACTTCATGAATTGGATTCATAAGCTTGTGACGAGGATGAAAGCCTATGGCAAGCCCGTTTATCTGGTGGGACACTCTTTTGGATCAGATGTGATCAGTGAGTTTGCCTATCGTTACCCTTTTGAAGTCGAAAGTGCGGTTGCTTTATCTCCAGCGGGGTTCACTGAAGTTCTCGAAGAATGGTATAAAACAAAGACAAGTCGAATGCGCTTTGGGCTAGATACCCCCAGTAATCATGCAGCAGAAAATTGGGCAGAAACCGTTCTTAAAGGGTTTGTTTGGAATAAGCGCAAAAAAGGGTACACAGACCCAACCGTACTCAATCCTCAATTGAGGATTCGTATGATGTCCGGCGATCGTGAGGAGTATGTTCCTGGCCCTATTGGCGGATCTGCTAATAGCCCGATCGGAAAGAACACTTACGATATCGGTGAAGCCTACAAGCAATATTTCGTCAACGCCACTACGACTGTAGAACCAGGAGTAGGGCACTTCATTTTCAATCACGCAGATGAAAACGGACACAATATTATTTATCGAGAACTCCTTTATGCGGCTGGCCTGAGTCCGTTTGATGATAAAGTCCTCAAAAAAGAGCGCGTAAAGGTTTTAGATGCTCAAACCCCTTCTGAACGGCTTTCTTATCTGTATGCGTTTGATAAGATTTTCCAAAAATGGGTTGATAAAAACTTTGGAAGCTCAGGATTAGTTCAGCGCGTGAGCTCACAGCAGAATGAGACGTTAGCGAAGAAAATTTTCCATGAATATGAGAACAATCGTAGAAACAAAGAACACGAAGAGCTCATGCGTGTGATCGTTGATTACGCTGACAGCCATCCTTTATTTTATACTGCTCACCTGAAGATGATTGAAGATGCTAGAAAAGGGAGATTTATCGATGCCCTTTTAGTGCGGTATTTAGAGGCGGTTCAGTCAGGGATGGGAGGATCGCACAGAGGCCAGGCTTCTCCATAAATAATTGAGGCTCTTTTTAGGTTCGGAAGCATTCTTTCCCTTGAACTCAGTAAACGTCCAAGGCTAGTCTCTGAAGTCGATAGTTGTATTCAGGGAAAGTAGAACTCAATTGAGGGGTGCTGAATGCTAGATCATCATCAGCAGTTGGACTTAAGAAGGGTTAAAATAGGATTTTCGGGCAGCTTTTTAAGCATCTGCCTCTTTTTTTTAAGTCTAACTTTCAAAGTTTTTGCTTTTCCTGTTCAGCTTGCTAATTCGCCTCAAAACAGTTTGGCACTGACCCTTTCAGCGATTCATAGTGCTAAAAAAGAACTTCTCATCAATATTTATGAGTTCACTGAGCCTAGGATTGCTGATGCCATATTGGAACGCATTCAAGCAGGAGTTCACGTTGAACTTTTACAAGAAGGCGAACCTGTTGGCGGGATGTCACAAGCAGCTCAGAAAATTAAGCAAAAACTAGTCGATGCAATGGACCGTGCTGGTCATCAAGACCGGTATTTTCAGATGAGATCGCCCATGAAGTCATTGGTCAAAGGGCAAAAGCGTCGTTTTCGGTATGATCACGCTAAATATATTGTGATTGATGGAGCATCTCTGGTCATTGGCTCTGAAAATTATTCTCCTACTGGGCATCCTTTACCGAGTGAAAATGGGAATAGGGGATGGGAGGTGTGGGTTCAAGAACCAGATCTAGCTCATTCGTTCATGCAAATGTTTGCGGAGGATACGAATCTGAGCTATGGCGATGTTCAGGTTCTTAATTCATCATATTCATTTCTAACTTTTCACATGCCAAGAGTTGAATTGCCCGATGTACAGTTGCATGAGACGCCATGGCTCACCGTTGACGCATCTTTAGCTGAAAAAATCACTGCTCCTGAGAATAGTCTTTCAGGCCTTCTTAAAATGGTTCAAGAAGCTCGAAAAACCCTCGATATTGAACAAATGAGTTTTCATAGTGATTGGAAAGAAGCAAAAACTCTTTCGCCGCTTTTTGAAGCAGTGATTTCTGCAGCAGAACGAGGTGTACGCGTTCGTGTCCTTCTGAATGATGAAAACGTTTTTTTTCAACCCCCCGGGCCTGTTCATTTACAACAGCTCAAATTGAAACCGTTAGATGAGCTGCTACGGATCAATAAAAATGAAATTACGGTAGATGCATTGAATCAAGCTGCTCGAACTCATGGGCTGCCATTGCAGGCTCGGATTGCGAATGTCAAAGCGATGGGAGTCTCTAAGATTCACAATAAAGGTGTTCTGGTTGATGGTGAAAAAACTCTGATTAGTTCAATTAATTGGAGTGAAAACTCAGTGATTCATAATCGCGAAGCCGCCATATTATTGACAAGCCCAGAGGCTCATCAGTATTTTGGCGATTTATTTCAGCGCGATTGGGACTTAAGCACTCAGTAACGCAAGTTAACATAATATACCTTATCAGACCCAGGTTTTTGGGCTTAAGAGGCTTCGTGCAGCGTAAAAGAATACAAATTGCCAGCGCCTGATAAAATATAAAGCCGTTGAGTCACTTCATCAAAAACAGGGCGCCCCGAAAATCCACTTTCGTAACCAACATTAAATCGAGAGAGCCCTTTGCCAGTATTTTTATCAATGACATAGAGGTACTGAAACGAAGACCCCACGATGAGATATCGATCAGTGACAATCGCTTGTGTAGGCACTCCTCCATCGAGTTCAAACTTCCAGAGAACTTTTGCGTTGTTTTTTTGAAGCGCATACACATGGCCATCGGTTGATGGAAGATAAAGCCGTTCGCCTTCGACGACGATTTGCTTACTCCCTCCTTCATCAAAACGCCATACCGCCTGGCCTCCAGTACGTCTCATTGCGTATAGAGCTCCATCATAAGATGGGACATAGATGATGCCTGCATCTAAGATGGGATGGGCATCTACATCGGTGAATTTAGTTCCCTGCTGGAGTTTTTTCTCCCATTTCAGCTTGCCATCTTGTACCGAAAGAGCAACGAGGTACCCATCACTTAAACCTGCCAGGACCTCGCCTCCGTCAACCAGTGGAGCTGATGCGCCGTAGATCGTCGCATTTTGAGCAGTTCTGCGATGATAGTGCCAAAGCCACTTTCCTGTCCCTGCATCCAAGGCATAAATAGTATCATCTGAAGTCGTGATGAAGAGACGGCCTCCAGATAAAGTAGGGCGAGAAACAACTGGATTACGAACTTCATATTTCCAGTTCACTCGTCCTGTTTCTAAATTGACGGAGTAGATAAAACCATCTCCCCCGCCAAAATAAACTGTTCCTCGATCCGCGGTGAGCTCACTGATAACTCCTCCTGGAATTGAAAGAGCCCACCGTTGTTGTTGAATCGTCGGATAAAGAGCAATCAGCCCAACGGTTCTATTTCCAAAAACCAAAGTATTTTCGAATAAAATAGGATTCGAATATTCGGTTCCACGATCCCCTGCTTCTACCGTGGTCCGTGTAGGCAGAGTCCAATTTCGGGATAAAATTCGAGGATCCTCTTTCAAGTCCTTGTGCAAATTTCTTCCTGCACAAGCACTAGCCAAAATACAAAGTGCACTCAGAGCAACTGTAGTTTGCATGCTCAAATGATTATTCCATTTGAGCTTTGCGAAGCTCTGCAGATTTCGCATAAGGGCTGCCTGGCATGTCTGAGATGATTTGATCGTAGATGCTGCGGGCTTTTGCAGAATCTTTCATAAGTTCGTGTACTCGTGCGAGAGAGATCAGCGCATCTCCTTGAATCACTTTATTATCGGTTTTAGAAGCCGATTCATAATCTTGTAGTGCCTCAGGATATTTGCCTAAATCTTCTTGAGCGTGACCGATGGCTAATCCCACCAATTTCTTTTCAAAAGCATTAGGGGCAGAAGCCAGGGCTCGCACCAACCACGGAAGAGCTTTAGAAACTTCACTGTGTTCGTAGTAAATTTTCCCTAAAGTGACTTCTGCTTCGTATGCTGCGCGTGTGTTAGAAAATTTTTCTGTGACTTCTTTCATTTGAGTCACAGTTTCTTTGAGCTCAACATCGACATCGAGTTTTTTGAATAAAACTGCCTCAATGTTTGGCTCGGAATCCTTGTCTTTATCTTTATCCTTATCTTTATCCTTATCTTTATCCTGATTGGTAATCACTGGAAGAGCGTATTTCTTTGCAATTGCTTTCAGATCCGTCTCCATGGCTCGTTCAGCTAAAAAGAAAGCGTTACGGGCTTGTGCTGCTCGGGTGTCTTGATGGGCCATCCAGAATGAGCCTGCACCAATTAAAAGCAGGAATACAATTCCCAATAATGCTATCGCACGGACATTTTTAGCTAGCTTGTCGAAAAACTGTGACAACGCCGTCATGAATCCGTCGGGTTTTTTGAGAGCTTTATGATCGAGGCTTGTTTCAGTGTGTGTGTAGGTAGAAGACATAAGTTTTGCTTTAGAAGACTCCTCAGGGGTTGTCAAAAAGAAAGGTCGCGGTTACCTTGAATCTAGATGCATCTTCTGCAATTGCCAAGAGCCGCTATCAAAATTGTACATCGCTTAGAGTGCAGGGCCAAGGCGCGCCGCATCGAACTTCTTTATTTTTTTCAGGTTCTTTGTCTCGGGTTCACACTTTCAATAGCACAAGCAGCTGAACCTAACGGAAATCCTTCGAGTGGGTCGTCTAACTCGGATCGAAGTCAACAATCCGAAGAAGATGATTATTTAAATACCCCTTTTACTCAGTATGGAGAGTTTAACGAGGAAGAAAACGAAGCTCAGGAAACGCGATTTTTCCAACATGGACGCTTTTTTGGTTTGAGCCTTGGAGGTGGTTATCAGGGCGTTACAGGTGGACGTGGGCTGCTCTACCAAGGTGGTTTCCCTGTTTTTGATTTCAAACTCCATTATTGGTTTGATTTCAATCTAGCGCTGGATCTTGGTTTTTTTACCGCGAGTCATTACGTGGATACCAATGTAGGGGGTGCGGGTCATATTGATATCAATATGGTAAGATTTGGAGTGGATCTCAAATACTACTTTGATACTAAGGATCTTTCGGCCCCTATTACGGCGGCAAACCCTTATATCTTGGTGGGGATCGGATCTTTATCTAAAACTCAAAATTACGCTAATCAAGGAGGAACTACAGCGGGAGAGTCCTCCTTGGCTTTAAGCGGCGGAATGGGATTAGAGTTTGCGATTAGCCCGCGACGCACTTTTTTTGAACTCGAAGCAAAGATCCATTCGGCTAGATTTCAAGACACATATACGACCCTTTATCAATCAGTTGGGATTCCCAATCTCACGGGTGTTTTCTATACAGTGACCGGAAATATTCTCTTTGTTTGGTAGTGCGAATTTTTATCTTGAGCGCGTTTTGCTTCGATTCTTATTCCGAGATAGACTTGGAGGTTTGACTCTCTCTTTGCCGGAGTCTTTTCCAGCAACAAAAAGCAATCGTACAGGGCTGCCCATAAATCCCCAACGCTCACGAAGTGCATTGAGAAAATGCCGTTTTAAGCTGAAGTGAACTCGTTCTGGATCATTGACGTGGCAAACAAAGGTAGGCGGGTTTCGTCCAGATTGATGACAAAGGTAAAACTTTGCAGCCATCGGGTTATGAATGAGTGCTTCTTTGCGAACCCATTCTGTAAATTGATGTGTAGGGATTTTGAGTTGTTTTTGGTGAATGATCTCTGAAATGAGATCTCCGAGATCTTGAAAGCCCTTTTTTTCTTTGGCACTGACAAAGACAATCGGCGCATATTTGAGAAAGCCCATTGTTTTACGAATGCGGTCAGCAGCTTCGTCTCGAGTGAACTCTTGATTGCGGCGCTGAGTGTCCCATTTATTGACCATCAAGATCACTGCGCAGCCAATTTCTTCGATCAAACCACCGATTTTTTCGTCCTGATCGACAATCCCTGTTTCGCCGTCGAGCATTAAGATCGCTACATCAGCGCGTTCAAGAGCCTTTCGAGCCTGAACGACAGAAAGAACTTCAATGCCTTGTTCGGTTTTATTTTTTCTACGAATCCCTGCGGTATCAATCAAAACAAAAGGCTTGTCATTTAAATAAGTGAGAGAGTCAACTGCGTCGACAGTGGTTCCAGCAATGGGGCTAGTGATCATTCGCTCTTCACGGAGGAGAGCATTAACACAAGTGCTTTTACCGACATTAGGGCGACCTACAATCGCAATATGAGGAATGAGATCTGAGTCCTCTACTTCTTCTTGTGATTCTACCTGGTCGTTCAAATCACTGACTAAGTCACTGGCCACGTCACTGGATCCATCACCTAAGAGATCCGCTAGAGTTTCCTCTAAATCATCAATGCCACGACCGTGTTCAGCGGAAATAGTAAGAACATGCTCGATCCCTAATGCAAAAAAATCAGAGATCAGGGCTTCATGAGACTCTGCATCGACTTTGTTGACCACTGCCACGATAGGTATTTTTTTATCAACGCCTGATTTTTTGAGCAGGCGGATCAGATCTTTGTCTCCTGATGTGAGGCCCGTTTGAGCGTCAAAGAGAGCGATGACGGCATCTGCAGAAGAAAGAGCCATTTCGACCTGTTTTTTGATCTCATCTGCAAATCGCTCTCCTCCTAAACCGCCGGTGTCGGTCAGAAGGACTTCTAAGGGTTTTGCTCGGACCCACCACTTCGTTTTTTTCTCGATTCGGTCTCGAGTCACGCCCGGTTCATCATAAACCAATGCCTGCCTGCGCCCGATCAAGCGATTAAAGAGAGTGCTTTTGCCCACGTTAGGGCGGCCTACAATGACAATCCGAGGGACTTTTTTCATAAATTTACTTTTCTATCGGTGAGTCTGCGGGTGAGTCTGCCTATAGCCCATGAACTCAGTCTTGAGGTAGGAAATACCCCATTTTCTTTAAAGACTCAGCATCCCGGCTCCATTCTTTTAGGACTTTAACTTGTAGTCCTAAGAAAACCGGTCCCCCTAGAAATGATTCGATTTCCATTCGAGCTGCTTGGCCAATTTCTTTGATTTTTTTGCCGCCTTTGCCGACCACCATTCCTTTTTGGGAATCACGTTCGACATAAATCGTAGCTTCTATTCGAGTGAGATTTTTTACCTGTGGCTCTTCAAATTTATTGATCTCTACTGCACAAGAATAGGGAATCTCCTCCCCTAACTTCATAAAAAGCTGTTCGCGAATTTTTTCGGCCACAAAGAAACGAGCCGGTCGATCAGAGAGTTGTTCTGTATCTGGATAGTAGAGAGGACCTTCTGGTAGTTGACTCCAGCTTTCTTCAAGGAGCTGAGCAACGCCCGAGGTCTCAAGCGCCGAAATCCAAAGGATCTGCTGAACCGGAATATTTTGATCCTGAAATAAACTTTTAAGTTCTTCAAGAGGCCCCGCTATTTTTTCTTTGGCTGATTTTCCCAATCGGTCGAGTTTATTAATCAGCACAAAAAGGGAGGGGCGATTTTGAGATTCAAATTTTTTATAGGCTTCTGCGAGGAGGCCGATCACCGTAGATTCGTGTTTCACTCCCTCGATTAAAGAACTCGGATCGATCACGTACCAGATCGCATGAGGAGCTTCGATGGCTTCGCGTGCTTCTTGAACCATGTACGCGTTTAAGCCGCCTTCTTTTGCTTTATGGATGCCTGGCGTGTCGATAAAGATGATCTGACCCTGATTCTCTTCGGTGAGAATTCCTAAAACACGCTCTCGAGTGGTTTGTGCTTTAGGTGTGACAATAGAAATTTTCGACCCCAAAACCGAATTCAGCAAGGTGGACTTGCCGGCATTTGGGCGACCAATAATAGCTATAAAACCTGATTTGGACATTCGTATAAAACCTTAATTGCAGCTCGCGCTGCATTTTGTTCGGCTTCCTTTTTGGATCCGCCTTGGGCTGTCGCCAGAAGTCGCCCATTCATTCGTGCCTCGACTTCAAAAATCTTGGCGTGATCTGGGCCGGTAGTTTGGATGAGATGATAGGTCGGTGTGACCTTCCAGCGAGCTTGTGCCATTTCTTGAAGCTGGGTTTTGTAATCTGAAAAAGCAACTAGGTCGCTTTCTTCGTCAAAGAGCGGAGCAAAAAGATGCCGAACGACTGGATAAACCGCATTAAATCCACCATCGAGATAGATCGCTGCGATCAACGCTTCGAAGGCACTCGAAAGAATGGAGGGTTTGTGTTGCCCACGTGTTTGAGACTCGCCTTTGCCTAATCGAACAAACTCAAATAGACTGATGCTTTTTGCCATTTCGGCTAGAGTTTTTTCGTTCACTACAGCTGCGCGCATTTTTGAAAGCTGACCTTCGTTAGCATTAGGAAATGCTTCGAGAAGAATATCTGAAAGAACGACGTCTAAAATCGCATCCCCCAGAAACTCCAGACGTTCATTATCTCGTAATGCTACAGGTTTATCGCTGAGGTATTCGTGTCCGTAGGAAGTATGAGTTAAAGACTGAAGTAGAATTGCTCGATCGCTGAAAAAGTAGCCTAATTTTTCTTGTAATCGCTGCAAATGCATTTTTCAAAAACCCAACCTGAAGGCAAATCTATACAATGTCGGTCAAATACTGTCAATCAGTTTACCTGAATGCGTCATTTCAAATGGAATGATGTAAGGCCTTGACACTAAAAGGATATCCGAAATTACGGTCGAGCTAAAAAAGCAACATCTCCCGCCACAGGGTCCTCATGAATGGCAAAAGGAGTCGCTGAAATCACTGCATTTCGATTGAGTCTATTTTGAGGCCCGTCGGCGAATGGCTCAAAAATAACTCGCAGGTAGTTGGATGTGTAACCATTTGCTCGAAGCTCTTTATCGATTCGAATAGGTTTTTCTAAAAGAATTGAATCGAGCTGAAGCCCAGGTTGGTTTTGGCACGCGGAAAGTACTTTCTGGTGAATACTGAGAAGCCGCTTTTGACTGAGTTCTTTTAATTTCTGAGTTCTCTCAAATCGCTTTTCTCGAACTACAGAACCAGAAAGGCGCGTCGCAGGAGTACCTATTCTTTCGCTATAGGGGAAAACATGCAATCGACTCCAAGGGAGTGAGTCGAGAGTTGCATAAGTTTTTTGAAAGTCATCTTCTGTTTCACCTGGAAATCCCGTGATGACATCCATTCCCACAAAGACTCCCCCGATCGGTGCAGAAAGAACAGCTATTTGCTCTAGGCATTTTTTTACTTCGGTTGCACTGTATTTTCGCTTCATCAGTCGCAGAATGCGCGAATCTGGGCTTTGAAGCGAGATATGAAAATGAGGGCAGAAGCGTTTTTCATTTTCCATGAGTTCCAGCATTTTTTCTGGGATTTCTGTAGGATCAAGTGAGCTGACTCTGAGTCTCTCTAAATCAGTTTCTTGAAAAATACGTTCAACCAGTTCAGCAAGAATAGGCTCAGTCCCCCAATCAGTTCCATAATCACCCAGATTGGTGCCTGTGAGAACCACTTCGCGAACACCTTCGGTCACGAGCGATTGAATCTGAGAGATCACATTTTGTGGAGCGAGACTTCGAGAAGGACCTCTGCCATAGGGAATGATGCAGTAGGTGCAAAAAGAATTACACCCCTCCTGAATTTTTAAAAAAGCTCGGGTCTTTCCGGAATCGCCGTCAAGATGAACAGGCGGTTTTACAAAGGAGCTTTCAACAACAGGCCATTCTCTTTCGATGGGGTGTCTTGAAAGCATTTCGGAATATCCAGCAGTCTGCCCGAGAATTTCACCTAAAATCTGCTTTTCAGAAGCGATATCTTTTTGATCAAATTTTTCTAAAATTAAATCCACTAATCGCGGTTTATCTTGATTACCAATTACGTAATGGACACCCTGAGAACGCATGAGCCGTTCAGGTTCTACTTCAGCACCACAGCCGGTGACGACAACGCGGGCTTGAGGATTCTCTCGAAAAAGTCGAGCTGCCATTTTACGAGTTTGGCGGTCTGCTTCGTCAGTTACGGTACAACTGTTAATGATACAAAGGTCAATCTCGGTTTTTTCGAGAGATCCTTCTGCTTTTGAGCTATTTTTAGCAGGTAACCAACCTCGTTTTTGCAATTCGGCTTCAACGAGTTGACTATCATAAAAGTTTGCTTTGCAGCCTAAGGTTTTAACAACATATCTCTTCATGAATTTTATCCTTGTTGTCGACTCACTGCTAAACTGAGAGCATCAGCAAACTTTTCGAGATCACTCCAGGGGAGTGTGTCGACTAAGGAGATGCGGATCATGGATCGAGCATCAGCCTCAGAAACTCCCATCGCTAAAAGCACAGGGGATGCGTAAGTAATACCACTTGAACAGGCAGCTCCTTGACTAACCTCAAAGCCTGCTAAATCGAGGGCGGCGACGAGAGCGTCATTTCTAACTTCTCTCACTTTCCTATCTTCTCTATTCTCTGTTTGAGGGAAGCTCAGACAGAGCGTGTTAGCAACACGCCACGCAAATTGTCCATGAACCATGACGTTTCGAACTTTCTGGCAAATAACATTTTGAAGTCGATCTCGCAATGGAGCTACGTCTTGAGCCCATTCTAAAGGATTTAACGTATTTGCAGCCACGCCTAAAAGCACAGCTCCTAGGAGGTTTTCTGTTCCTCCTCTTCGTCCACCTTCTTGTTTTCCGAAAATCACAGGCAAAAATGGCTTAAGTTGAGGATGGTCTTTGATCCAAAGAACGCCGATCCCAGCGGGTGCTCCGATTTTATGTCCAGAGAAACTTACAAAATCTGCACCTAAAGAACAAAGTTCGATCGGTAATTTACCCCACGCTTGTGCGGCATCTACATGAAGTAAGCCCCCCTGTTTTTTCACTAATTGAGAAGCTTGAAACATGTCGTTGATCACGCCGGTTTCATTATTCACCCAAAGTAAGCTCACTAAGGCAGTTTCTTTGCGCCAGAGTTCAGGAATCAAAGAAAGTGGATAGTTTCCGTTACTGTCTAGGGGAAGAAAACTAACGGATCCTCCTCGGTTTTTGAGCCACTCGACCATATGAAGGACGGAGTCATGCTCTGCTGATGAAGTGATCCAGTGAGGTTTTTCTCCCTGTTCTAACTTTTTTTCTAAGACTGAGCGAATCGCCAGTTGATTGGATTCGGTTCCAGAAGAGGTAAAAATGAATTGTGAAGGCTCGACCTTTTTACCTAGAGACGACGCAATTTGTTGTCGTGCGTGATTGAGCAGACGTTTTGCATATCGCCCAGATTGGTGAAGGCTCGAGGGGTTGGGAAATGGGTGAGCCTGATGAGCACCTGCTAGGATAGCAAAAAGCGCCTCACGGACCTGAGGTCTGAGAGGCGCTCCTGCATTTGAATCAAGATAAATCCCTGCCCTTGACAGCATGAGCAGGAGATGCGGGAATTTGGAACCCGCTGATTTCGAGGGTTGAACTTGCAGCAGGAGAAACTTCTTGAGCTCCACGAGCTTTACGGACGAGGTCTCCGATTGAAGTCGTGGTGAGATATTCCTGCATAATAAGGCCTAAGTTTTCAAAGTAGGTCTTAGTGAGAAGGAATTCGAGTGTATCGCTTTTGATGTCTCCAGTTCCAACTAAGTCACGGGCAGGATTAATGTTTTCACCGACGCTGACGAGAACGTCTTTTACAGAGATATCATCCATAGAACGGGAAAGAACATATCCCCCGCCTGGGCCTCTGACACTCTTGACAACAGTCCCTTTGCGTAGTCTTCGGAAGAGCTGTTCTAGATAGTGGAGAGAGATTTTCTGGCGTTCAGAAATCTCCTGCAACCGAACAGGCCGACCATTTGAATTAAAAGTTAAATCTAAAATTGCGCGAACGGCGTAACGTCCTTTTGAGGTCAAACGCATGAATTTCTTCTCCCTTTCCCTCTCACATCACAATGAATATTGTCGAGAGCTATCATGCCTTATCTGTACTGTCAACTACTATTCCCAATATTTTTAGTCGCTCTTTAGATTTCCTTTTTTACTCGAGTTTTAACGGGGATTGCCGAAAAGATCATCATGGCAGGTGATCAAAAAAAACCAGTGAGTCCACCGAAGTTTCCTCCCAAAAACCCGACTCAATTTATAGTAGATGAGAAAACAGGAAGCGATCTACACACGATGCCGAGTATCACCCGGCTGCTCAATCGTAAAAAAGTTGAAACGCAAAAGCCGACACCCCTCTCGATCACTTCTGAACCTGAGCTTAAAGTGAATGAAGTGGATGAAGTACATGAAGAGACTCATCCTCCTATTGTTTTTGACTTATCTGAATTCGGGATTGAGTCGAGCTCTGAACCCCCAGTCTCTATTGAGACGCTGGCAGTGAATTACGAAGCAATGGAAGTACTAAATTCAAATTCTTCGTTTGAGCATGTAACCACCTCTCCGTCGTCTTCTGATCTTTCAGGTCTTTCTTTATCTCTTTCTTTTTCTGACGAAGAAGTAAGCGAAAAAGAAATTCAAGTCGAAGTTTCACAGTCTGTTGTGACAAAGCCTGCTAAATTACGTGTCACCGCAAGTCCTCAACTTCATTTTTGGGATTCAAAAATTCTTAAAAATACCAAGGACCCTCTTGCTGAAGGAATCACTTTGCTGCTCAAAAATGGAGCAATCAGTACTCTTTTTATGGCACTTGTTTCTCCGTCTGCTCAATCTCCTGTACCTTTTTTTGAAGCACGTGCGATTGCAGGTAGCAAAAATAAAGAAAATATTTGGACTGGAATGAAGTGGAATCCCGCTATTGTTCCTCATGTTTGGAACTCTTTTATTCACCCCGGATTAATTGAACTCTCTCCTCCTGGAACTCAAACGGATCAGATGAGTCAACGCAATGTCATGCGTGGTGCTCTGGGATTACGTATGGATGAGTTTCTCGTTCTTGTGCGTATTGGGCCAGAAAATGCGTGCCGAGGGGCTTTGGTGATCATTTCAAAGCAAAGCTTGATTCCCACCATCGAGGCTGCGATGAGGCTTTTCTCTCAAAAAGCGCCTGATATTACTCTTGCTGCTTAACGATTCGAATGGCTCGCTGAGTTTTGTCAAAGGATAGAGTTACTTCCCATAGATGGGTTTGAGAAAGTCGCGAACGATGAACAGCTGCTGAAAACTCTGGAAAAAGTGAGAGCCACTCGACCAGCACTATTGCTCGGCGTTCCCAGAAATAAGCAGGGATGCCTGCTTCATCCAGTTCTTCTTCGCATTTAATTCGATATAAATCTAAGTGAACGACTTCAGCTGTCGGTGACTGATACTCATGGGCGATAGCAAAAGTGGGGCTACCTTCAGGGGGCTGATCTACGCCTAATCCTTGTAAAACGGCTTTAGCAAAAGTGGTTTTTCCTACCCCTATTGGACCTTCTAAAAGTACGCGATCCCCAGGTTGAAGTTCAGCTGCAAATTCTCGAGCAATCTGAAAAATTCTTTGCTCAGAGCAATCGAGCTCGTCCCTCCATAGGGAGGATGGATTCTTGGACAGGGTTTTTGATTTCTTTGAAGGCATTGCTAATATTCTCGATAATATCTGGAGCTGTCATGCTCCGATGTCCTAAATTTTGTGCTGCAAAATCACCAGCAAGGCTATGAAGGTAAATTCCTAGAAGGGTTCCCTGAAAAGGCTCCATGCCTTGCCCTAGAAGTCCTCCAATCATTCCAGCTAAGACATCTCCGCTTCCGGCGGTTGCCATGCCGTCATTGGGATAATGATTAAGATAAACGACATCATCCGGGGAAGATACTAAAGTGGCTGCACCTTTGAGAAGCACAGTCGCATGTGTTTTTTCAACAGCGTCTTTTACAGCTTGAACTGGATTTTCGACGATGACTTCTTTTGATACTCCAAGAAGACGCGCCATTTCTCCTGGATGTGGAGTTAAAACTGTGCGTCCCCTTCTTTTTACTAGAAGTTCATATAAATTGTATTCTGCAATGATATTAAGGGCATCTGCATCCATGACTACTGGGCCTGGATACAAGGTTAAAAGCTCTTCAACTACACGTCGGCCTTCAGGGCGTAGTCCCAGTCCTGGGCCTACAACAACGCTTGAATAAGCCATGTTAGCGAGACTGCGGCGATAAATCTCGTATTCAGATCCGGTTGTATGGATCGGAACCACCATCGTTTCATTTGGGAGTTTGACTAAAAGAGGATTAAAGCTGTCTTGCCAGCTCGCTACAGTCACTAGACCTGTACCCATCCGATGACAAGCCCCTGCTGCCATGGCAATAGCGCCGATTCGTCCAGGACTTCCACCGACTAGTAAGGTATGCCCAAATGAATTTTTATGACCATAAAGATCACGCTCCTTCATGAGTTCGCCTAATGGCTTTTTCATGAGCAGAAATTGGCTTCCTTCTTTACGAAATCGTGCGGGTAGAGAAATATCTACATTGATCAATTCTCCACGACGGGTTGCACCAGGCGGAAGAAAATGACCGAGTTTTGGAAATCCTAAAGAAATAGTGAGATGAGCTAAAATCGATGTCCCTAAGATTGCACCCGTGTCCCCACTCACTCCAGTCGGAATATCCAAGGAGATCACTTCTTTGGAATGTACTTGGTTGATGATTTCAACAATGTCGTAAAGCATTCCTTCAACTGGACCTTTCAGTCCAGTTCCTAGAATTCCATCTACGATTGTAAAATGGCTCGGAGATTTTTCGAAAAACGACTGAAGCTCAGCCGCTGTTTCGATGTAAGTCATTTTAGCTTTGAGTTTCTTTAAGATCTGAAAGTTTTTAAGGGTAGCGCCCTTGTAACCATCTTCATTTTGAATATGAAAAATTCGGACTTTTCGATCTAGACCTAAAAGACGTCTTGCAACGACAAAGACATCTCCAGCATTATTTCCTTTTCCCGCAAAAACAAGAATTTCGGTTGTTTTTCCGGCATGAGGAAATTTTTCTAAAATGATTTGAGATGCGGCACGTCCTGCATTTTCCATGAGAATTGCAGCGTCGATTCCGTAATCCTGTTCAGCGATGCGATCGAGTTCGCGCATTTCGCTGCCACTGCAAATCCTCAGATTGCCTGACATCGTTCAATCTCCTTTATTGTTGAATACAATCTTATCACGATCCAAGTTAAGGAGCTACAATCGCAGAAAGCATTTCCCGAACAGCGCGTTCCATACCAACGATCACAGCTCGGCAAATAATCGCATGACCGATATTATACTCTTCGATGAGAGGCTGACGAGTGTCAGTTTCTAATTCAGCTACCTGACGAACGTTTTCAAAGTCAAATCCATGCCCTGCATGAGCGCCTAAGCCTAGTTTGTGCGCAAGAAGCGCTGCTTTTTTGACACGCTCAAGTTCCTTCTCGGTTTTTGTTTTAGAACGAGCTCCAAAAGTACCTTGAGCGGCAAGGCAATAACGACCCGTATGTAGTTCGACTGCGGCGACACCCAGGTTGGCGCAGGCTTTCACAATAGAAACCGAAGGTTCAATGAAATGACTGACGCGGATTCCTGCTTTTTGAAGTTTTTCAGTGAATTTTGCGATTTTTTTCTGATGTTTGAGGATATCTAGTCCGCCCTCAGTGGTGACTTCATTTCTTTTTTCAGGAACTAAACAAACCCAATCAGGACGAACTTTGAGAGCAAATTTAAACATCTCCTCGGTAGCTGCCATTTCCAGATTTAAGAGTACTTGAATCGATGCGCGAAGTTTTTTGACATCTGCATCTTGGATGTGACGTCGATCTTCGCGCAAATGAACTGTGATTTGACCTGCTCCTGCTTTTTCAGCGAGCTGAGCAGCTTGGATCAAATCTGGATAAGGAGTTCCTCGAAGTTGGCGCAAAGTTGCAACGTGATCAATATTCACTCCTAAGCGAGGGGTCATGATGATGTCTCCAGTAGTTGAATTACGCTCCAAGTTTTTTACGAATCATATCACCGATCGATTGAGCTATGCCTTGAATTTCGTCAAAGTCTTCTCCCTCGACCATCACTCGGGCGAGAGGCTCTGTTCCGGAATAGCGCACAAAAATTCGACCTTTGTCCTTAATGGCTTCATGAGCGGCGCTAATCGCTTTCGCAATTTCTTCATCGTTTTCAAAAGGCTCTTTACGAGAAACACGAACGTCGGCGCGGGCTTGAGGAAAAAGTCGAATTGCTTTTTTAAGTTCAGAAAGCGGTTTTCCAGTTCGTTTCATCGCTTCGAGAACCTTCAGAGCAGCAACAACGCCATCTCCTGTGGTTGATTGATCCAGGAAAACGAGATGGCCTGATTGTTCTCCTCCCAGGTTGAATCCATTTTTTCGCATCGTATCCACTACGTAACGATCACCCACTTGAGCTCGTACCATAGAAATACCACTCTCTCGTAAAGTGAGTTCTAATCCGTAATTAGACATCGGGGTCGTCACCACCGTGTTTTTCTGAAGAGTGCCTTCTGAAGCCATCTGAAGAGCGCAAAGACCAATGATCTGATCGCCATCGACAATCTCACCATTTTCGTCGGCAAGGATACAACGGTCCCCATCACCATCAAGAGAAATCCCAATATCAGCACGATATTCGATCGTTGCACCTGCAATGGTTTCTGGGTGGAGAGCACCGCATTTATCGTTAATATTGAGACCATTGGGATTGACGCCTTTTTTAATCACTTCTGCGCCTAATTCTTCGAAAACAAGGGGAGCTACTTTATAAGCAGCACCATGGGCGCAATCTAAAGCAATTCGAAAGCCCAAGAGGTCTTGATCTTTAGGAAAGAGACTTTTCAAAAAAACTAAATAACGTCCGTGAACATCATCGATTCGATGAGCCTTACCTACGAGATCACCGGTAGGGCGAAACTTGTCTAACTCGCCTGAAAAAACTAAACGTTCAATTTCTGCTTCGAACTCATCTGGAAGTTTGTAACCATCTGACGAAAAAATTTTGATTCCGTTGTCATAATAAGGATTATGGGAAGCTGAAATCATAATACCAGCATCCGCACGCATGCTTTGTGTCACAAACGCTACACCAGGGGTAGGGAGTGGGCCAATGAGGATCACATCCGCTCCCATAGAGCAAATTCCGGAAGCAATTGCTTGTTCGATCATGTAACCCGAAATTCGAGTATCCTTGCCGATCACTACGCGCGCACGACGGACAGGCTTAGAAGACTCTAAAGGCTTAAGACCAATGGGATGAGTGCTTCGAGCTGAACTCGTGGGGAGATCTTTAAGAACATGAGCAACCGCTCTGCCAACAGCCATTGCGGTTTCTCCAGTCATTGGAAACTGATTGGCCATTCCACGAATTCCATCTGTTCCGAACAACTTTTGATGCTTCATGATTGTATGAACTCCTTCAATAAAGCGTAACATTCAGGTGGCTAGGAATGATTTTCACCAAGCCGATATTCTTAGGGAGAGTGACTTTTACTGGTTCGAGATATTTGCCCTTCTCCTTACCTGTCATGTCTACGACTGCGTACACCTGACTCTTATCAAGCGACCTCAAATCATTTGATTCAGCACGGACAAGGACAGTGACATTCTTTTCTTCGATCTTAGTCTTGTAAAGAGAGATCACTCGAACGTCCACATTTTTTATTTTGAAATTAGCTGAAACAGGTTCAACTGTGATGGAGATTTTGGGTAATGCGCTTTCAATCTGGAGTGTATTTCGATTTAAATCGAGAGCCACTTCTCTTTCGATGGATTGACGCAGCTCGGAAACATCGACGGGAATGGTCGAAATTTCGGAGATCGCATCTACGCGGCTTTCAGCTCCCTTAACCCTGACATATTCTGGTTTAACCGTCGTATTGACGATTCGATACCCTTCAGGCGGGGATCCTTGGAGAATAGGCTTCACTAGTACTTCACGACGTTTTAAATACTCAAGCTTGATTAAAAGGGCGGTTGGGTTAATTGCGAGGACTTTAACCCCAATAGGGACTCGAATATTGTCAGAAAAAAATCGATAGGTCACTAACCCTGGTTTAGCATCAGACAAATTAACGCGAATGGGCTCTTCACGGCGATCGAGAATTGCTCTTAAAAAGGCTTTTGGACCGGAGAATCGAAAGGTGATTCGATCTGGGATCTCATTTGAAGGGACAATGTCGGCAGGAGTGATGATTTCCAGAGGAATTTCTTTTGTCGCTTCTACACTTCTAGATCCGAGGACAACAACCCACAAAACAACTGCGATCACGATTGAGACAGTTTTTGTCCCTAAATTGGTAGAAAAAATACTCCAGAGTTTTTCGAGAATCATTGGATTTTAATCCTCACTCTTTATTTTGCCTCGTTTATTTTTTCCTTGAACCTCAAGAAACCACCTGCGAATTCGACGAGGCAGACTATCCTGCTTACGTGAGATATCTAAGAGCGCTGCGAGACTTTGTCGTAATTCAGGTTCATTGAGGTTAGTCGTGATTTTGCCATTTTTTACGAGGTGAGCCTCGCCTGCTTCTTCTGAAACAAGGATGACGATTGCATCCGTTTCTTCGGTCATTCCTAAAGCTGCACGATGACGAGTGCCATAACGCTTATCAATATTTGGATCTTTAGAAAGAGGAAGAAAACAACCTACTGCCGCGATTCGACCTTCACGAATGATCACAGCTCCATCATGAATCGGAGAACTTGGAATAAAAATCGCGTAAATCAACTCGGACTTCACTCTGGACTCAACCTTAGAGCCAGTGTCGATAAAGTTTTTGAGCCCAGTCTCACGCTCAATCACGATAAGAGCGCCCATGCGCTCTTTTGCTAACTGAGTTGCCGCGCGAGCGATTTCATCGACCATTTCACGTTCTTCTTCGGCAGCTGCCCCCGAGAAAAATGGATTTTTTCCAACATGAGTGAGTGCGCGTCTCAAATCGTCTTGAAACAGAACAATCACAATCAGAATCAAATAATCGAAGAAATAAGATAAAAGCCAATGAGTCGTAAAAAGCTCAAGAGTCGAAGAAATCAGAAAGCCAATACCCAAAATACCTAACCCCGTGAGCATTTGCATGGCTCGAGTCCCACGGATCAGCAAAAGAATCCGATAGACAATAAAAGCGACAATCCCCACGTCAAGCAGGTCGATCCACCTCAAACTAGACTGAAGATTAGCTAGAATATCTCCCACGGCGAAGTATTAGGCCTCAAGTGCGTCCTGGCACAAGATAGCCTGCGAAACTAAGCAGGCATCGGAGCAGGCGTAGGCCCTCCTCCTGTCTCAGACTCATCTCGACTAGCAGACGTACTGACGGTGTCTGTCGAAACATTAGGTGTACCGTCATTATTATCCACAACAACAGGTCGTTCAATTTTTAATCCTTGTACAATTCGATCTACTTCTTCACCATCCAGTGTTTCGTATTCAAGAAGAGCATTGGCTAATTCATGAAGAATTCCGATTTTCGAAACCAAGATTTCACGAGCTCGTCGATAATTTCTTTCAACGATGTCTCGCACTTCACGATCAATGGTTTGTGCAGTTTGTTCAGAATAATCACGATTTTGAGTGATCTCACGACCTAAAAAGATCGCTTCTTCTTTTTTACCAAAAGTGATCGGCCCTAAAACGTCGCTCATCCCCCATTCGCAAACGATTTTACGAGCAATGTCTGTAGCGCGCTCAATATCGTTTCCAGCACCTGTGGTTTTCTGATTGAGGATAATTTCTTCAGCAATACGTCCACCCATGAGGAAAGAAATATTGTTTTCGGCTCTTTCTTTGCTCAAACTCAAGCGATCTTCATTTGGAAGAGTCTGAGTTACCCCTAAAGCCATTCCGCGAGGAATAATAGTGACTTTATGGATTGGATCCGTGCCTGGCATGAACTTACCCACGAGCGCATGTCCTGCTTCGTGATAGGCGGTGGTTTTTCGTTCAATTTCAGAAATCACCATGCTCTTGCGTTCAACGCCCATGAGAACCTTGTCCTTAGCGGATTCAAAATCAGCCATTTCAAGGTACTTTTTGTTTTGGCGGGCTGCTAACAATGCGGCTTCGTTGACCAAGTTTTCTAAGTCTGCACCAGAAAAGCCGGGTGTTCCTCGAGCAATGATCGCCAAATTAACTAAGCCAGCAAGAGGAGTTTTGCGAGTATGAACTTTAAGAATGGCTTCGCGTCCGAGAACATCAGGAGCCGAAACAACCACACGGCGATCAAAGCGGCCTGGTCGTAAAAGTGCGGGATCTAAAACATCAGGGCGGTTGGTTGCGGCAATGAGGATTACGCCTTCATTGGATTCAAAGCCGTCCATCTCAACCAGGAGCTGATTTAAGGTCTGTTCGCGTTCGTCATGACCACCCCCTAATCCAGCGCCACGATGCCGACCCACAGCATCAATTTCGTCGATAAAAATGATACAAGGAGCATGTTTTTTGCCTTGCTCAAAAAGATCGCGAACTCGTGAGGCTCCGACACCCACAAACATTTCTACGAAATCAGATCCTGAAATCGAGAAAAACGGAACACCTGCTTCACCAGCAATCGCCTTAGCTAAAAGGGTTTTACCGGTACCAGGAGGTCCCATCAGCAGAACGCCTTTGGGAATGCGACCGCCCAGACGGGTGAATTTTTTGGGGTCCTTTAAGAATTCGATAATTTCTACGAGTTCTTGCTTGGCTTCTTCTGCCCCCGCCACATCCTTAAATGTCACACGGTTATTAGATTCTGTAAGAAGCCTTGCTTTGCTTTTGCCAAAGGACATCGCTTTGCCGCCACCCACTTGGAGTTGACGCATGAAGAGAAAAAAGAAAATAAATAAAAGCAGCATTGGAAACCACGAAATCAGGACTTGTTGCCAGACCGGGGTTTTCTCTGCGCGTTCATAGTTAGGAATAATGTTATTTTTTTCGAGAATATCAAAAACTTTTGAGTTTTCGGTATCGCCCACAGTTTCAAAAAGGCGTCTGCCATCAGCTGAGGGTTCCTTCATCATACCGACAATTAAATTATCAGATTTGAATGTGACCTCGGCGACTTTGCCTTCTTTTACGTATTGAATGAATTCGCTGAATCTAATTTCTTTGCGTCGACCAGCACCTGGATCAAACACTTTAAACAGGCTAGCGAACAACAGAATCAGAACAAGCCATAAGGCTACTGTTTTTTGCGATGGTTTCATCGGATAAGACCTAACCCTCTCGAAAAAATAATGTTAGCATATTTTGACAAAGGAAATCAATTCATGCCCACTTCTAGTTCATGGGGTTTTCCTTTTCAAATCCACAGATTGTTCTCTTTGTAGCAACCAACGCTCCACCCATTTTGCCTCATTTTTGAGGCTATTTTTCTGGAGAATTCGTTGATACTCTCCTACTAACTTCCAACCATGAGGCAAGTGAATTTCTCCGCTCCAAGGCTCATGAATTTTCATTTGATCAGAAATCCACTGCAAATGACTTCGTCGCAAACGAATTCCTACTCCTCCTAAGATTCCAAAAAGCGCCTCACGTCCTATTCCATCGGTAAAGTCACTCAAATCTTGAGTCTTTTCGCTCGGTGAGTCGGTGACTTGAGCTTTGAGTGCTATTTTAATGAGATGATCCACACTTTTTGGAAAGATCCTCTCAATTACAGGCATTAGATCTTGCCTCATTTTTGAACGGAGGAAGCGACCTTCGTGATTAGTTGAATCTTCTCGCCAGTCCTGCCCTTCTTCTTTCAGAAAAGCAATAAGGTCCTTTTTTCGAATGGTTAAAAATGGCCTCATTTCAACACCATGGTGGACCGAAATACCTCCGCCGTGGGTCTCTGCGCTCCCTGTAAGAAGGCGCCAAAGGAGGGTTTCAGCAAGGTCATCTGCATGGTGGGCTGAGAAAATGAGAGCATTTTGCTCAGAGGCTTTGTCAGAAAATAGATGTTTTCGAGCTTTCCGGGCCTCATTTTCCCACGATTCTCCTCGTTGTGTGGGAGGGCCTGCGAGTTTTTTTACTTGAACCGGAAGGTGGAGTTTTTTTCCTAAGTCTTCAACAAATCTCTCATCTGCGTCCGAATCACTTCCACGCCAGCCGTGGTTGATATGAAGGAGTTGAAGTCGAGATGGATTTACGACTCGTCGCCCGTATTTAGAAAACAAGAGTGCAAGGGCCGTGGAATCGGCACCTCCGGAAATTGCGATAAGGATATGCGAATCTAATGGAAGTTCAAAATGAAATTGGCGCAGTAAGCGAATTACTTGTCGAATTAACTTCCCGCCTACAGGTCCTGGTTTAGGATATGGGGCTTTGATGTTGTTTTTTTGTTTTTGAGTCATGCCCAGTTGGGCTTGTTCATAGTCCTAAGAACCTATTCTGCACAAGATCCAAAAAAGACGATTGATCCTGAATCAATTCAGAGATATACCCCTGATCGTCTTTAACAATAAATATCTCTATCGTACGGCTGGGTAGCTCAGATGGTTAGAGCGGCGGATTCATAACCCGCAGGTCGGCGGTTCGATCCCGCCCTCAGCCACCATATTTCTAAGAAATAAGTCCTAATATTTAAATCCTAATACCAGAAATATAATTCTTAAGATCTCATACTTAAAAAGAGGTGAAAGGGTTTGATGCACTTTCTACTTCTCCCTTTCACCTCTTTTTAAGCTCTCATGAAGTCCATTTAAAATAATAAAACTGACTTAAGCTGCTTTTTCCTTCTTTTCAGTCTTAGTCGGAACATGAGGAACACCGATTCGCTCTCCAATTTGAATCGTCTTACGATGAGCGCTCTCCACCTTGGGAATCACGATCTGCAGTACACCATTTTCAAAGTTTGCTTGAATTTGATCCGCATTCACCGTAGTTGGAAGCATGAAACTGCGTTGAAAGCAGCCATGATAGCGCTCTACAGCATGATGGACTCCTTTTTCTTCGACTTTTTCGCATTTTCGCTCACCGCAAATGATCAACTGATTATCACGAGTTTCAATGGTGATATCATTCTTGGTTACACCGGGTAAGTCGACATTCACGATATATTGATTATCTGTTTCTTCTACGTCCATGGGAGGAATGAACGTTTGAGGAGCCATCTGCTCTTCGATCAATGCACGAGAAGGATGCATGGCACCTAGTACCATTGGGGTGATGAGTGGTGACATCAGGGAAGTTCCCAAGAAAGGAGCCATCATGTCATCAAAAAGACGATCAATGCTTCTCTGCAAACGAGACATCTCGCGAAAAGGGCTGATTTTAGATCCGGAAATCAACTCAGGTAGATTTCGCTGTTGCTGTGCCATAGTTTTCTCCTTTTTTAAATTACGAAACAAAAAACCCTTGAATGCTCTTGCAAAAAGCGCACAACTGCTCCCTTGTGTCAGATTTATGTCAACCGAAATTGTATCGCGTCGAATCATCCTTTGCGTTAATCTCTAGAAAGAGATGAAAACAAAAAACACGATTCACAATGGAATCCCTGGTTATTTTGTTCCCCAAGCTCAGGTGCGCGGCTATCACGCTTATAACAAAGCAGCTTCATTAAAATTGAGATTTGCCGCAGGAGTCATTGATTTAAGCTTGGGATTTTCACTTTTTTCAATCCTTCTCTTGTTGACTCGTTGGAGCATAAAGCCAAATCTCACCTGGGCTCTGCTCTTGTTTATGGTGCAATTTTTTTACGTTTTTATTTTTAAATTGAGCTTAGGTAGAACTTTAGGACAGGCCTCATGGCAACTCTGTCGCGTGCCTTCTTTATCTGAGTCGATTTCGAGGTGGAATCAAGGACCTCTGTTTCAAAGTGAGACTTTTCGCACAAGAATGGTTTTAGCGGGAAGTTTTGTGACGGTGTTGAGTTTGATTTGTGCGGCTGAATCAAGTTACGAAGCGATTTTTTCGCTGCCTCTTTGGAGGCAAGCAGGTCAGGTCGATTTAACTCGAGAGCTTGATTCTTCTGAAAACAAGATGGCACTTCCGTTTTTTTATGGCTTTGGCGTCTGGCCTACTCATTTTCAAGGAAATCCTATTTTTTATCGACTTCCTTACGAAAAAGCTCCTCCCACTCGCTTTATCGGACACATGATTGCTCAGTGGGATACGAATGAAACTCCTTCGATTACGTTGACTTTGGAAGGACCTAAAACTCCTGCTCAGGGGTTTTCAAGAGAGGAAACCCAAAATTGTTTGAAAAATTCAATTTCGTGGAAATGTCTTGAAATCCGTCATGCAGTCCTTTCTCGACATATGGATGAGATGAGCCACTTGATGAGAGTCCGTTCTTGGAAATTAGATCTATTTTTAGTAAAAAACTCAGAAGTAGCTTCGGATGCGGAGCAAACGCAGGGCTTTGTATTAAGTGCACTGAGCATCACTTCGCGACAAGATCGCTATATCGTCATGACTGAAAAAGGGGTTCATCAAACTTATATTTTAACCACGCCTAGAAATGAAAAAGGAGAAGAGGCCCGGGCTCTTTTTGAAAAATCGATGGGAAGTCTGCAAAACTTTGATGATTTAGGACCTGGCAACGCTTGGATAGATGAACGACTTGAAGAAACAGATCTTTCAGAACTTCAGGCAGAACTTCAGGCAGAACTTCAGAATAAAATTGACCCAAAAACGGTTTTAAACAAATACGCCGAACTCCAAGCTCTGCTCTTAGCGAAAATCTCTGTTGAACCTCAGCTCTATGATACTTACTACCATCTAGCACGTCTGTCGCTCGATTTGATTCTCTATGTTTCAAAGCTTTTGGATCATCCTGGCTCTGAATCCCCTCGTCTGAAAGAAATCATTGCTTTATCTCAAGAGTTAATTGAAAGCGCCTATCGGTATGCCCAGGACGTCAACTCTCAAGAGCTGCGCAACGCTCAGATCAAAGAATTCTTAGAGACTGGAGCTCAAGCTAGCCTATAAAGGCTATTGATATTACCTGTTTTTTTAAAAAAATACTTAATCATTTTCAATACTTTCACGATAAGTCCTTGGGGGATTTCGCTTTGCTTCATCCAGAAATCAAAGGACATTTTTATTTTCGCTTGCTCTCACTAGGCTGGATAGCACTTGGGGTGTTCTCAGGGTGTCTGCCTTTGAACAATCTTTCGACTACTTCCAAAAACCTAACTCCTACGACGGTCACTCTTCCTCAAAAATTGCCGCTAGGCCCTCGGGCTGCAAAAATTATTTTCAAAACTCTCGATAAACAAGGAAGTTTTGCTTCTCCGCCTCCTTCAGGTGGAACGATGAATGCTGCAGGAAGCGGGATTCAAGCGACTACTATTTTTAATCCTGATGGAAGCTCACTGGCCACGAGCACCACTTCGAGCTCCTGGCCTACTTGGTTGAGCACTATCGAATTAGGGGTCAGTGGTTCTTCGAATACACAGGCAACTGATCCTGATTGTGCTCGTTTTTCGGAAGTCACGAGTGATGGCAATGCTCAGTGCAATTTTAAAAATGATTCTGGCGCAACACTTGTGAACTGTGGCGCGCCATCGGGCTATTATCGGGTGAGTGATTATGATTGCCAAAAAGTAAGCACCTCTACCGAACGCGGAATTGGGAGTGGAATTGAGAGCGATGGTGTTTATATCCGCGCAACTTTTAATCGAGATAGCTCTGCATTAGGTGCAAACGAAAACATTCTGGCGGTACTAGAATACTCTGCTTCTGCGATGAATCCAGCTCCTGCTAATCCAACTCAGTGTTTTAACGGGGGTGCAACCAATATCCAAGCGTGCTCAGATTTGACTTGGCAAATTTTTACAAAACACTCGGCTACTGAAGCGGCTCTACAACCCTTCTTGCTTTTAGTACCTCCTGCTTTTGCTTTTATTAATTTCAATACAGGACTCAGTGGAAGTGGCGTAGCGACCAAGCAGTTTATCATTCCTTTAGGAAGCGATGCTGATTTGAAAGTCCTGCAGATTTCTCGAACCGGAATCTCAAGCAGTCTTGTCACGGATTCAGACTCTCTTTTTACTAAAATTTGTAATCCCGATGGCGGAAGAAGTAATTCAGCTTTGTGTGTGGGCATGGTCTTTTATTCTCTTACTTTTTATCGGATTTAAATGGAGCGTGATCAAGTGTTCCCCTTTCTTTATTTAATTCTGATTTCATTCATACTTCAATCTTGTGCGGGAGATTTTAGCCCTATTTCAAGTGCTTCTCATTCGAATCAATCTTCAAACTCAAATACCTCAATTGAAGCTAAGATCAAAAATCGTCCAGGTGTTCGAGTCAGTTTTCATTTCTCGGATTATTATTCTCTCAGTATTCCCCGTACCGATACCTCGTGTGCAGGAGATATCAAAAATTATTACGACACTTTCGATTTGGAAGCCAATCAAAGTTCTCCGCTCAAATTCCCACTCAGTGAAGAGGATCCTACAACTTCGGCTCATCCTGCATTTGTCAAAAATGTTTCGGTCGATCTCACCAATGCACAATCCAATACACCGCTCAATGCATCATATGGATGCTCCATTGGAAGTGGCCCGTCAATTCCACCTGCCTCAAGTTGCGCGACTTTTGATTATGGTGCAATCGGAGGACTCCCCACTCACCTTGGAGGATCAATTCTTTTAGTAGGAGGCCTTTCGAACGCTCATACATCCTTCCCTTCGATTAGCTGCGGCCCTTTGAACGCTTGTCAGTCCCAGGCTTATGCACTTGGAATTCACACACTGCCCGCCAGTGCAGCAACAGAACCTCCTAATGCTTTAGCTCCAGGTGTGACTTCTGCGTCGGGTCCTCTTTCGACTTGGGCGAACCTTTCATCAGCAACAGAATACGCCGGTCCAAAGGAACTTGTAGGATCAGCTATTGCTTATGATCAAGAGCTCGAGCGACTCATTACATTTAGCGGAACTTCGCCGCTGGACGAAAACACACCTACCGGATCAAGTGCTCCTCATCAGACTCAGTGGTACTTTGACATTAAAACTCAGTCGTGGAGTACAAGCCAAGCTTCAAGTTTTATAGCCAATGATCTGCAAACGATGCTCGATCAGAACTCCACTACGGGTACTACTCAGCAATGGCAAAAACCTTCAGGTTCTCGTTTTGCTTTCGGATACCGAGCAACTCAAGGGTTTGCTCTTAATCAAATGAGTTCGAACGGGGTCATGACTTCTGATCACAGCGATCGTACCGATCGTATTTTAATTCTCGGAGGTTCAGGCTCTTATGGCTATGATACCCGAAAATTCAATCCCACCTATGGTCCTGAATGGAATGATGTTTCGAGCGCCCTAACTGGACAACCTCATCAATGGCTCGATAGTTACCCTACTCAGATGCTTTTTAATCATATGAGTGAATCCCAATATCGCCCAAAACTTGGGGGAGGAAGTCCGACACTCGCTACGAACTTTGCTTTTATTGCTGCTCGTAATTATTCTTTAGGGAATTCTGGAGCAGGTTACCTCTATGCACTAGGTGGTTTTGATTCGCAGACCTCTACCTCAGAGTCTCCTGCTGCAAAGCACACCCCTACCGACCAAGGGGGAGCATTCAATCTTTTTTGGAGAGGCCCGTTGGGTTCTGAAAGCTCAACCGAACAATATAGCGGAATGACAAACTATCCAGATGGAACAACGAGTGGATCCTCACAACTCCAATGGCAAGAAGTGAGTGGGACGTTTCCTTGGTTGGGTGCCGCTCAACTCCTCCCTGGTTTTAATCTCCATCAAAACGAGATGGTTTTTTTTGGCGGAACCAATTGCCGAAATTACCTGATGTCGACTTCAAGCGGCTGCACGATGAACACGACAGGGAGTCATTATTGGAGAATCGGCCCGTCAGCCATCGATGCTACAACAACTCCCCCCTCTCCTGTTCTGCCTCAGGATGTAGCTTTTGACGGCACAGCCCCCTCTTATGCAGGAATTGCTGCAGATCGCGGAGTCGATCCAGCTGGCAATATCATGATCGTGGCTTTTGGTGGAGCTAAAGAAGGCGGAGTAACGGATGATTCAAAAATTTATTATCTTTATCAAAATGGAACCAAACCCACTTGGGTTTCGACTTCCTCACTGAATACGCCACCTGCTGTTGCCGAAGGAACTTTGGTCTTTAGTCACGTCACTCGTAAATTCTATCTTTTTGGCGGATATCATTCGGGTACACGCACAGTAAACGGCGACACCTGGGAACTCAGCATGAGTAATCCATCGGGTGGCCCTGCTGCGTGTACGACAGCAGGGACTTGTACCTTTACATGGAAACCGCTCACTCCTGAAATGAGTTGTTATCCTCATTGTCCTCAAGTCCGTCGCTCTCACCGCATGGCTGAAGTCAATTACTACCATCGCGATACCAGTTCAGATGGCGAAGCCTCCTGTTCGAGTGCCTCTGAACCGTGCTCTTACGGAATCTTCATGGAAGGAGGAACAACCGACGGTGTGACGCCTCTCACTGATCGATGGATGTTTGATCCCACCGCGCAAAATGGCAAAGGCCATTGGCAACTGATGGGAGAACTGCCTCCACGAAATTTTGCAGCCATGACGGCGGTCGATTATTTTATTCCCACTCAAAATAAAGTGGTTCATCGCGCTGTTCTCTTTGGAGGCGAAACCGGTTTATCGAATCCTCAACTAGCAGCTCAGTACAATAGCAATCCTACTTATTTTGTAGCACCCACCTTGGGTGACTCGTGGATGTATGATTTTGATCAAAACACGTGGAATCGAATCAAACTACTTGGAAAAGGTTGGAAAGGAGGCTTCCCTACTTCGTTCAGCTCTGAAGCCGAAGCTCGCGAATCTTACGCCTATGATCCAACGTCTTTAAAAAGTGCTTCAGAACTTTCACCTCCACCTCTTTCGGGTTCTCTCATGGTGACACGCACCGTGCGAAACCCCACACATCAAGATGGAGCCCCCACCTCCGCTTTAGCAATTCCTGAGATTTTTCTTTTTGGAGGAAGACAAAAAGATGGGACGCTTCTTCCATTCAATCAAGTCTATAAATTTTGTGTAGGAAGCACAGGAGAAAAACCCTATCCCCAAAGCCCTAAAGGAACATCAGTGGGCGGTGAAGATGATGCTTCTTGTGATGCTTATGATTCTAGCACCAATCCATATTCTCCGAGTCCTACTCAAGAATACAAAGGCAGATGGATCAGAAAAACCCCATCAGATTCTGATCAAAAATCTTCGTTCTTAGGAAAAGCAGTTTATGATTCTTTCTCAGATCGGATCATCTTGATTGGCGGACTATCAGGAACAAGCTTACCTGCTTCGGTCACCGATTCAAAAACCCACCTCAGAGCTACGATCACAATCCATGAGTACACGCCCCCATCGAAGACCCAAGGAAGCACCCCTCAAACAGAAGGCTCTTGGAGTGAAATCCCAACTTGCGCAGGCTCACCTCTCCCCGAAGGACGTTACGGCCATAGCTTGAGTTATGACTTACTGAATCACCAACTCGTATTAGTCGGCGGATACGACTCAAACGGTGCTCCTCTCACACAGTCCATGACATACTATGATGGTCGAACCTATGAACTACCCGAAACCTGGGTCGCAAAACGCTCAAAAAGTCAAGAGTGTTACACATGGTCTTCGATCACTGAATTTTCAAATTCCATTGATCTTGCCTCTCAAAAACCCCCTATGTCAGGTCTTGCTCATGCTGCGAGTATTTTTATCCCGGCTGACGGATACAATACTGGCTTTTACACATTACTTGATAAAAAATGTAATGGTGCAGGACCAGTCGGCGTAGCGGATGAGTCATTCAATAAACTTTTGGCAGGCGGGGTTTACTTTGATCTGGATCGCAAAAAACTCGGTGATCAAGAAAATCTGCTCTTACATCTCAAATACATCCCCATGGGGACTGGCAATATTCATTCGGATAGCACACCCATGAACCCATCTGAATCCGCTTACTTTAAAATTCATCTAATCAAAACCAAGCTCGGACTTCCCGACTTACGTCTAGCACTCCAGCCTCGTTATCTTCTTTTTGCCGATAGCTACAAATATCCAGAGATCGTTCAAAGTATCTCTGTTTTGGCTCCTCCAACCTTAGGTCAAATCCAAGAAGAGCAAATCTTACTCCCGATTTCTATTGATCCTGACATTGATCGAATCCGAATTGAGCGATACTCCGGAAGTGGAATTTTAATTGATGCTAGTTTGTACCGCTTAGGAGGTAAAGACTCATGAGAGTTCTCACCTTCAGCGTTTTAATATTATGGGTTGGCAGTATTTTTTCTGGGTGTACCAATAACCGTTTTCTAGGATTCCTCGGTTCTTCCAACAACTCCGGCAATCCTCTTGATAATGTCACTATCCCTGTCACTGAATCAGTCATCACTCTTTCTCGAGTCGTCAAGAATACCGCTGCTCCCACCTCTACTTTTGATTTGATTGGTGATGGAAGTGGCGCAATGGGAAATCACTGTAAAGGAACGACCTCAAATTCAAATACCGGTTCTAGCTCCTGCACCTGTTCGTACAGTTATACTTTGCCTGATGGAGCAACTCAAAACTACGAGGCTCCAACGATCTATCACGAAGCCAATCTTTTGCGATGTCTTTATGTTGACATCCCAGCTGCCGCAAAAAACATCAAAGTTCGTGTGCATATCACTAGCGGAATCAATACTTACTCGAACGAATTTGCTGTTAATTTTGGCGGTAAAACCGTCACATTAGATCCTGCTGATGAATCGACTTACGTACTAGCTCGTCGTTATCAGTGCCGCGACTCGGTCACGATCGAGAATTCACTTTCTCCAAATATTTATGATCCATTTCAATCCGAAGATTTTCATAACTCTTATCTTCTTAATTTTTACACATCTAATTTAGGAGCCGCTTTTTCGATTCATGGTGGTGGAATGTCAGGCGTCTCTCCTGCTCCAAACTGGCATTGTCCATCGATTCCAAATGATCCTGAAATGAAAATGGATCTCACCGTTTATAGTGTCGCTGCAGATTCAGCAGGAAGTAAAAAAATCTATCCTCCCAGCGGAAGTATCTTTGATCGATCGACCTTTTATCTGGCACGTCAGGCAACAAGCGTTTTCAATGTTCCGGTGAACTCTTATATTGCGCCTAGCATTTACAGTCTATCTCCTAACCCACAAGGAAATCAATCCGGTGTCCCGCCGATGGGATATGGCGCATCCCCTATTCCTACGGGCATTACTGGACAAGAATCCTGCCCGGACAGCTCGATTTCAATCCCCTCAGGATACCATTGGGTTAAGGTTTGGCTTTTTCGGATGGCTTTTTCACCTCGTAAAAAACTCTATAGTACTTATTTTAATAGCATGGGCGGTATAGCCTGCTCTCCCGGAGATTGGAGCTTAGCGAGTCGTAAAACTACTGAATCTCTCCTTTACTTGAATTCAATTTTCCCAGATTGTTACAACCATGCAAGCGAAGGCTCCAGAAATTCTGAATCCCTCTATCTCACGGATTTAACGCTCCCAGAGGTTATTGCTTCAAAGGCGCAACTTGCGTCCAGAGTTTTTGAACAATACAACGCTTGCTTTAATATTGATCCTAACTGGCATCCGAGCTTTTCTTCTCCTTTAACTAATTCGTCTTATTCCACGATTTCTCACCCAATTGCGAATGCCGGCAAATACGCAGGACCAGGAAGAGCGACTGCTTCATTTTTTTCTGACTTAGAACTCGGTTTGGGGAGTGATATTTGGAATCAGAATATGAAATACACCGCAACAGCAGTCAGACCCGTTGATCCCAATCTAGGTTGTACAGGCACAGCTCAAAGTAATCCTGCTCATCTTTGCTCCGCAATTGATCGACATACCTCTTCAACACCAGCGCCACCTGCGCCCGCACCACGTGCATACTACGCTGTGCCTTATGATGATGGACCCGTGGCTCGAGATATGGATAACCCCAACCAGCCTCAGTATGATTTCCTTTTTGTAGTGTCTCCTCCTACGGTCATGTCCGGAGAAATGACCAATCTCTCTTCGAGCGTACACAATATTTATACGCCGTATCGCTTTATGTCTTACGGAGATTGCGTCTCTCCAGATCCTGATGTTCCTTTAACACCGGGGGACTGTAATCCTGAAAGGGCACTGAGAAATTACGGGATCAAATTCCATGATGTTTCAGGTGTAGGCGATCCACCAGGTGACGATCCCAATCGTGCCGGCGTTTTCCCGGTTTGTGCGCTTCAGCCCGATTAGGAAAAAAAGGAGATGATACTAGGATGTTGAAAACCTTATCTCGACACCTGCCCCCTTTATCTACGGTCCTCATAGGAGTCATCAGCCTCGTCCATCTTGTGGGCTGCAATAACTCACGTCTTCAATCACTTGTCTCGGGCGAAACCACCGATACCGATACAACCACACCCACCCCTGGAGACACCTTCAAGATCTCGACAGTCACTTTTACCCCTAATGGAAGCTCTTCTGGTGGAGCAGCCGGGAGTCAAACCACCTATAGTACCTCCATTTTTTTTAACACTTCACAGTCGACCTCCGCTATTTCGAATCACTGCGAAAGCTCTAGTTCAACAAAAAAACCCTGTAAATGCGTCTTCACTTGGCAGGAAATCAATACTGTTTCTGGCAACTCAGTGAGTATCCCACGCCTTGTTGAAACTCCGGTGACTCTCGTTCAACCGAGTCTAGTCAGTTGTAATGCTCCACTTGTTTATGGTTCCGAAATTCTTGATGGCACCACAGTAAAACTAAACGTGGCACCCAGTGATGGTAGTGACGAAAAATTCACGGTGGCTCTGTACACTCATGTCAAAAGCTCCTCAAGTACGACTGATTCCAACTCAGCTAGCTTTAGAGATGCTCAAGGCCGAGCCTTCATTAATATTCTTCGTTATTCTTGCTACGATCAAAAACTTCGCGGCATGTCTGTTCAAAGTAAAATGAGTACGATCACCCATCCAGAAACAGGTGAAACAGCAACCTATCCATTAGCCAGTCAGTTCTGCGTGGCTAAATACAATAGCAATGGAGTTAACTCTCCAGGCTGCACTTCACTTCCGCCACCTGATTACACGGCGCAGTCGTACTACTACAATCTTTTCATCCGCGAAAATGCTGCAGGGGATATCAACCCTGGAAATAGTCGTTATGTATGCCCAAAAGTTCTGGAGTCGCTCAATAATGCCGGCAATAGTACAGGAAACATTGGCACTCAAGGACAGTACTGGCCCCTGGATAGTACTTTTGCACTTTCAATGGGAAAAACCAGTGATTTTCCTATCGGTGTAGTGGCTAATACAAAAACCTCAAATTCATTAGATCCGGGCTCTGCGCCTACGGATTGTGAAAGCACCAATACTGGAACCACGGGAGAATCCTCAGCTGGTTCACTCGTCCGTTCTTGTCTAGGATTTGCAGCACGCCCCAATAGCGATGGAACTTGCCCAAGTCTCAAGGATCCAAGCGGAGTGCAACACCCTACTTATCGACTTCGTCGCTATTATACGCTTTATCCACCCATCTATGATTCAGATGGAGCTGTTCTCAATATTCCTCAAGCTGTCGATACGATTTATGTCTTGGATCGGCCCGTAGCCGCAAGTACTAATCCAGATCCTGAAAAGCCTTACACAATGAGGGGCCCTAAACCCTGTCCCTTTGCTTATTTTGATCATAAATTAGTTTTAGATAATAGTACTCCCTCTTATGCAGCGACAGACGACAATCGCTGGAGAAATAAAAATGTAGATGGAATTCAATTTCCAAATAGAGACACGCTTGGAGATGCCAACACCTCCGCCTCTTGCGCAGCAGCACTACCTGTGGTTTCTTCGAATAAAAACTTAGTCACTCTAACGACCATTCATTCTCTCAATAATGCCGATCATCCTAACCGGACAGGAGATCTCAAAAAAGTTTACATTCGCCCAATTCGCCCTTGGTCTCCACATTATGAAGAAGACACCGCATTTCAGGGGTGTGCTCCTGCTTCGAGCAATTTCCGAGATCCACCTCTTCACTTTGCGCGCCATTTAACAACTGGAAACGTTGCCTGGTGTGCTGAAACTTATCCTACTCAAAATAATAACATCGCACAGCTTGAGAAAATTAAACCTGGCGAGACCCCCACTGGAAACGTGAGGCCCTTTACTTCTCATACAGTAAAAAACTCCTTAAGCGCTGGATGCTCAGCAAAGACCTCGAGCCTCAATTATCCTAGCAATTACCCCGCTACAGGAAAAGCAAAACACCTCTCAAGCCTGGGAGATGATCAAACCTGTGATCGCACTGCACTGAATCCCGTCAACGGCATTACTTGGCCACGTTTTCCACTCCAAGCAGATGCACCTTCAATTGAAAACACCCTATCTCACTCGACCACCGAGAATTACGCATGCATGATTACTTATGACCATCAAAGCGGAAAAACGAATCACTACAGTCCCTCTCAAGGCTGCTGCGGAGCAAACGTCAAGGTCTGGAGTGGTAGCCCAGCAGCGCCTAATAACGAATCTAATGCTCACTTAGAGCCAGACGCTCCTTGCTTGATCCCCAATTACTGATAAAGACGACACCATGAGTTCAAAAATCCAAATCATCATCACAATCGACCATCCCGCCCGGGCAGATCAGGGAGTACTTCAAGAACTCAAAAACCGATTTTCATCCTTGAGTCGTGCACGGATCAAAACCTGGTTTCAAGAAAAACGCGTATTTCTAGGCTCACGCCCTCTTCAGGCTTCGACGCTCTTACCTGCAGGTCGTCATGAACTTCAAATTCAGGGAATCTCTGAAGAGGACATTTCTCAAGACCCAACTCAACTACCAGCACAACCTTCTTCTCAAGGTTGTTTCTTGCCCATCATTTACGAAAGCGAATCTCTTTTAGTTCTCAATAAAGCGGCAGGGATTCCTTCTGTACCTCATTCGCCTCAAGAAACTGAAACCGCTGTTGGTGCAGCACTTGCTCATCACCCTGCTCTTGCGTCCATTGGAACTCGCAGTTTAGAACCTGCAATTCTCCACCGTTTAGATACAGGCACGAGTGGGCTTTTAGCTTTTGCTCAAACCCAAGACGAATACCTTCGTTTAAGAAAGCTTTGGAGCAGTGGAGAAGTAAAAAAAACTTATCGTGCTCAAGTAGCTCCAACTTCTGAAACGAGCGAGCTCCCTTCACTCCCCAGTGAACTGCGCATTTCAATGGCCCATGACGCCCGATCTTCAAAAAGAATGATTGCTCTGACTGAAGGCAAAAAACAGCATTTTAGAGGAAATCCTCTTTCAACGATCACACGCATTCTTTCAGCAACGTTCTTAAACAATCACTACGATCTTGAGATCGAAATTCAAACCGGTGTCATGCATCAGATTCGTTGCACAGTTGCAAGCCTTGGATTTCCTATTTTAGGTGATTTGATTTATCGAGGCCAACCCTCGTCTCGACTTTGGCTTCATGCGTGGAAACTCGAAATCCCCACTCGTGAGGGAGGTCGCCTCAAATTAGAAGCGCCTCTCCCCCCAGATTGGAATCATTGGCAACAGACTTAATTACACAAACCGTTCTGAAAACTCATTATTGAAATAAGTAAAGACTTTTTTCTGTCCTTCCACTTCAGTCTCCACATTCACAGGACGTTTCCAAATCTTGGTTAAAGCACGCATCGTTTCACGCGCCCATTTTACGTCCAAATCTAATCCCTGATGTTGGTGCCAAAGTAAAAGCTCGCCTTTATTCTGAAAGTTTCCATCCGTCACATAGAGAAAAGGCTGCCCACGGTTGGTCAATTGAAACAAAAGTTTTTCTTTTACTTTCTTATAATCACGATCCGCGATCTCATATTGATTGGTCCGACGATTAAAAGCGTAAGTATACAACTTTAATCGTTCAGCAAACTCCGCTGTGAGATATTCATCGATAAAAGTAACATCGTTACAGACTCTTCTCACTTCGAAGATCTTTTGTCGACCTAGACCCAAATTCCGGTTCCAAGTCGCCTTAGCCACCATGTCTTCGCATTCATCGTATTCTTTTCCGAATTTTCCACGATTCCAACGATCTTCGATATCTCTAAAAAGCTCGATGCCGATTTTATAGGGATTAATCTGCCCTGGAGACATCGCCATCGTCCCTGAGTGATGATCACAAAAATCAATCAACTCTGAATCTTTCAACGATTTTTCGGTCATGATTTTAGAATGCCAGTAGGAAGCCCAGCCCTCGTTCATGATCTTAGTTTGAGCTTGAGGAGCAAAATAATAAGACTCATCCCGCACCATCTCCAGCACATCATACTGCCACTGTTCTAATGGAGCGTGATTCAGTAAGAAAAGAAGAACATCTTTTTGAGGAGAGGATGGATCTTTCTTAACTCGCATAGCCTCTTCTTCGAGCTTCTTCTTTTGCTCTTCTAAAAACTGAGGAGGATTAATGTATTTATCCATGTATCCTCGTTCAGTTTTTAATTTTCCTAACTCACGAACCACAGGATGATCTTCTTCGCCTAAAGCTTTTTTTCTTAAATCCTTAGGTGGAACAAAAGGCAAATAAGGATCAATGAGATTTTCAATCGCTAAACAATGATCGATAAAATTCTCTACCGTATCTTGTCCGTAACGATCCATGTACGAACGGATCTTGACTGCATGATTGGCCATCGCATCTAACATTTTGCGATTCGTACGCGAAAACCAGTGATTATTTTTAAAAAAATCCACATGCCCATACACGTGGGCCATTACCATTTTCTGATCCACAAAACCATTGGACTTCATCAAATAAGCGTACGATGGATCAGTGTTAATCACCATTTCATAGATCTTTTGAAGACCCCAAGCGTAGCCTTTTGAGAGCTGGTCATATTCCATTCCAAATCGCCAGTGAGGGTAGCGAACAGGAAAGCCCCCTAATGCCGCCAAACTGTTAATTTGCTCGTAATCAACCATTTCAAAAATCACTTCAAAAAAATCAAGCCCATAGCCTTCTGCATATCCGCGAATTTCATCACGGATTTTAGCTAAATCAGGAGTCAGGTCGCTGCTCATAAAATCGCTCGCCATGATTACTTTCCCTTCCCCAGGAAATCTTTGATCGAGTGCAGAATTCCTTCTTTATTCTCAATTTTCGATAAAATCACTGATGCGTGATTTGCCCCAAAATGCTCCTTGAGATCTTTATAAAACTGCCCGGACCCGTAGCGAGACTCAACCTGACCATAACAAAAAACATTAGTCACGGGGAGCAGTTGTTTCTCGAGAATCTCCAAACAAAATCGAGTATCCTCACCTGACCAGTTATCGCCATCCGAAAAATGGAAAGGATAAATATTCCATTCCGAAGGAGGATAATCGGTTTCGATAATTTTTTCGCAAAGTTTATAAGCAGAACTAATCAACGTCCCGCCTGATTCGCGGGTCTTAAAGAAAGTTTCTTCGTCGACTTCGCGAGCCGAAGCATCATGAATGATGTACCGAGTTTCAATCCCTTTGTATTGAGAGCGAAGCCAGGTATCGATCCAAAATGCTTCTGTGCGAACAATTTCTTTCTGCTCATCACCCATCGAACCAGACACATCCATCATGTAAATGATGACTGCGTTGTTTTCATGACGAACATCGGTTTTCCATGAACGATACCGCATGTCCCGTTTAATAGGAATAATCACGGGATTATTGGCATTATAGATTCCCGATGCGATTTGACGCCTGAGCGTTTCACGAAACGTTCTTTTGAAATGACGGAGCGAATTCGGGCCTTGATTTGCAATGCCCGTATAACGCTCCGTTTTCGATTTCAAAGTTTTGTGACCACGAGGCTCGATCTTAGGTAACTCAAGTTGCTCACCCAAGATTTCAGCCAGTTCCTGAAGAGTGAGATCCACATCCAGCGTGTGATTACCTGACTGATTACCTGCCTCTCCTTCTCCTGGTTGCTGGTCGCCCTGACCTACAGGGTCACCAGGCTTACCATCCCCTTGACCAAGACCGCCCGCATCGCGCTCTCCAAAGCGAAATCTCGGAATCTCAATTTGAGGGATTGGAATGGTGACCAAATCCTTTCCCTTTCGACCGATCATTTCACCATGGGTCACGTATTTTTTAAGATCTTGTTTGATCTTGCCCTTCACGATGGAGCGAAATCTGGAATGGTCTCGCCTGATATTATCAAACATCGTTATAACCTCTTTTGGTTAACCCCTTATTGGTTAACGTCTTTTGACGTCTCCACGAGCAAAGATACTCGCAACGAAATTCAACACGTCAGTTGAGCAAATTTCGCAATAATCATAATTCTTGATCAAGCGAGCCTTCACAATATCGATCTTTTCTTGTGTCGAACGGTCAACCACGTTCGAAACAAGCGAAGTCAACTTGATCGTGTCCTTTTGATCTTCGAACAATTTGAGCTCAAGAGCTTTATGCAAACGTTCGTTGGTTTTATAATCAAAGGTGCGTCCTTCGATCGCAAGTTTACCGATATAACCCATGATCTCCTGACGGAAATCTTCTTTACGACTTTCTGGGATATCGATCTTTTCTTCGATCGAACGCATCAATCTCTCATCAGGTTCTTCATCTTGACCTGTGTATTTATTCTTGACCTTCTCGCGTTGAGTGAAGGCTTTGATATTATCAATATAATTAGCGCAGAGTTTGGCGATCGCATCTTCATCAGCAGAAATCGCGCGCTGCACTTCATTTTTAACAATATCTTCGTATTCCTGACGGACTACTGCAAGAAGCTCACGATACTCACGACGCTTCTCGTCGCTACCAACTAATGCATGATGCTTTAAACCACCTTCTAGTTCATTGAGCACCATGAACGGATTGACGCAGCCGATTTCACCGTTTTTATCATTCACCAAGGCATTAGAGATTTTGTCCTGAACATAACGAGGACTGATCCCTTCAAGACCTTCACGAATAGCTTCTTTACGGAGTTCCTTCACATTGTCTTCGGTGTAACCGGTTAAGGTCTTACCATCATACAATTTGAGCTTCTGTAAGAGCGAAAGATTCGCTTTTTTAGGCTGTTCCAAACGTGTCAAAATCGCCCACATTGCAGCGACTTCGACTGTGTGAGGAGCAATATGCTTGCCTTTGATTCGTTGTGCGTTGAAGTCCTTCTGATAAATCTTGGTCTCTTCTTTGAGTTTAGTGATGTACGGAACATCGATCTTCACCGTACGATCCCGCAGAGCTTCCATAAACTCGTTATTCTGAAGCTTTTTGAACTCCGGCTCATTAGTATGACCAATAATCACTTCATCAATGTCAGTCTGAGGGAATTTCTTAGGTTTGATCTTGTGCTCTTGAGAAGCACCGAGCAAGTCATAAAGAAAGGCCACATCGAGCTTCAACACTTCGATGAATTCCACCACACCGCGGTTAGCGATATTGAACTCACCGTCGAAATTGAAAGCGCGCGGATCAGAATCTGAACCATACTCAGCAATCTTACGATAATTAATATCGCCAGTGAGTTCGGTTGAATCTTGATTTTTTTCGTCTTTAGGCTGGAAGGTTCCAATACCTACACGATCTTTTTCAGACAGGATGAGTCGCTCTACTCGAATATGCTCAAGCATCTTGGAGAAATCGCCTTGGTATCGACGCATGAACTCACGTTGAACATAGCGACAAGCAGGGCAAAGATCCCCAGTGACCGCCACCTTATATTCGCCCTTGTAACCTTTATTGAGTTCTTCAATAAAACGCGGACGCATATCTTCTGGAATCAGTTTGAGAGGTTCCTCGTGCATTGGGCAACGCATTTCAGATTGGCGCCCCAAAATCTGATCATCGCCTCCGTTAGCTCCCTGAGGATCCACCCAACGAAACGAATAAACAGCACCTTCGTCCGTGCGAGAATAACGCTCGATCCCTTTTTTTAAGAGTCGCGCAATCGTGGATTTTGCCGAACCCACTGGGCCGTGCAATAGAAGCACACGCTTTTCAGTTCCGTAGCCATAAGCAGCGGATTTGAAAAAATGAACTAACTTCATCAATGGGACATCAACACCAAAAACGGCATCCTTACCGTGATCGATCGGATCATCAAAAAATTTATAACGCACGATATTCTTTTTATATTCGACATAGGATCCGGTTCCCCAACTGAGGACCATGTCATACATTCTCTGGAATGCATTACGCGTGATACTCGGATTCTTTTTGACTAAATCTAGATAGTCAAAAAAAGAACCTTCCCAATGAAAATTGCGATAATCCTTGGCAATTTCGCCATCTGAAAGCAGTTTCCCCCAGTTATTCACAGAATCGTGTCCTTTCGTATAACGCATCGCATGCCACCTTCCTTAGATCGTTTCACCCTTATTTATTATTTTACCTTTACAGGCCTCACCCTGTAAAGTTACCGTCGTGAAATGGAGCAGATCTTACACCCTGAACATCCGGCTTTAATCCATGCAGTAAGAAAGCTCGAGCAGCTCAAACCTGATCAGTACGAGATCTTTTTTCAACATCAGACCTCAACTAAGATTGATGCAAAGAATCAAAGAACCGATTCCCTCTCCCGCTCAGAAGATGTCGGAATCGCAATACGGCTCGTTAAAGACCGCCGTTTAGGATTCAGCTTCACCACTTCACTCGACAAAGAGGCCCTGAATCGAGCGATCGAGTCTGCATTTGAAATAGCCACTTTCATGCCCGACGACGAATTTGTCGGACTCAATTCATTTGGAACATTTGTTTATCCCCACATTGATCACTTCGACACATCAGGTGTCGCCATTTCTTTGGCGCAAAAAATTGCTTTGGCCAAAGAACTTGAAGCACAGTGCAGAAAAGCCGACTCTCGAATCACCCAAGTTCGCGCTTCGACACTGACTGAGACCATTTCGAAAATCGCATTGATCGATTCTCACGGCGAATGCATCGACTATCAACAAACATTATATACAGCAAACATTAGCTGTAAAGCCGAAGAAGCTGGCGATAGCCAAATGGGATCAGATTTTGATTTTTCTCACTTCCTCGAAAAGCTGAATATTCAGCAACTAGCTACTTCAGCCGCAAAATTCGCAACTGAACTCCTCCAAGCCAAGACGGCTCCGACCTTGATCTGTCCAGCAGTATTCCGCAATAGTGTGGTAGCGGATTTGATCGAATTCCTTTCTTCCAGTTTTTCAGCCGAGCAGATAGATAAAGGCCGGAGCATTTTGGCGAAAAAACTAGGCCAATCTGTTTTTTCTGAAAAATTCACTCTCATCGATGACGGCCTTCTTGCTGGCGGTTACGCCACGTCTCCTTTTGATGCCGAAGGAACTCCTTCTAAAAAAACCATCCTCGTCGATGGCGGCTTCATGACCCATATGCTTTGCGACGGTTACTACGCCCGCAAGCATGGCAAGCCACTTACAGGCAGTGCGATCCGAAGTCTAAAAAGCCCCCCTTCGATTGGGTTTTCGAATCTTTATCTCCAAGGCGGCAAAAGAACTCCTGAGCAACTCATTCAAGAGATTCCACACGGAATTCTTATCACTGATCTGCTAGGCGTACATACGGCAAATCCAATCACAGGCGATTTCTCACTTGGGGCATCAGGGATCCTCATCGCAAAAGGTGTCCTCACACAGCCTGTTCGTGGCTTTGCTGTAGCAGGCAATGTCCTTGAAATTTTTAAACGCATCACTCATCTCGGAAACGACCTGCGATTTTACGGGAATGTAGGAGCCCCTTCGATTCGAGTAAGCGAAATCTCGATAGGCGGAGCTTAAGAGTCACATGCGCTTTCAAGTCGAAGCCCAAACCGACACAGGTAAAAAAAGAACGCAAAACCAAGATAGTTTTATTGCTCTTCCCGATCTCGGTCTTTTTATCGTTGCTGATGGAATGGGCGGTCATCGTGGAGGAGAAATCGCCAGTGCCATGGCCACCGAGATCATCACTCAGTGTATTCGAACTGCTCAACAATCACCCGACTGGCACCCAGCGTCAGTACTCCAAAACGCAATTACTGCAGCAAATCAAAAAATTTTTGATCGCTCCACACAAGAACCATCTCTGCGCGGGATGGGCACCACCACCACTGCTGCTCTTTTCAAAGGCGATCAGCTCGTTATCGGCCATGTAGGAGACAGCCGGATTTATTTCTTAAATGTCGATCATTCCGAAGAAATACCACAACTCTGGCAACTCACTCGGGATCATTCTTTGATTCAAGAAAAACTGAGAGCTCGAATCATCACCCGAGCCGAAGCCGAAATGGATCCGATGAAAAATATCATCACTCGATCCGTGGGCTTTGAATCTCAGATGAATGTCGAAATTTATGAGAAAAAGGTAGCCCCGGGCGAAATCTTTTTGATGTGCTCAGATGGATTATCTGGAATGATTGCCCACTTATCTTTAGTTGAAATCCTTCAAAAACATCTCATCGAAGAAAAAAATTCAAAAAACACCGTTCTAAAGCTAATAGAAAAAGCAAACGCCCAGGGTGGAGATGACAATATTACGGTCATCTTAATTGAATGTTTATTTGGGTAATTATGCATGGCTAATCGTTACTACACACTGCTCATCGTTCCAGAGAAAACTTCTCAAGTCCGAAAGATCGTCATCCCCAGTTGGCTCGCTAAAACCATTGCCGCTAGTCTCGCGGTGACCATTCTGATCGGCATGGTTATGGTTTTAGATTATTGGTTTGTGATGAGCCAGATTTCCGAGAATAAACAGCTCAAACTTGAAAACCGTCGCCTCAAACAACAAGTTCAAGTTTTCAAAAATAAGATGACCACCATCGAAAACACGATGGATCGAATCAAGACCTTTGCCACCCGTCTCAAAGTCATCACCAACATCGAAGATCAGAGCAACCTTTTGCAGAGTTTAAACACGCCGATCCCTGAGGCGGAGTCTAATATCGGAACATCTCCGACACATCCCCCCGCTTCAACTACTGAAGAGGTCGCCCATCAAACCGACAATACCCAAAATAATACCCAAAATAATACCCAAAATAATACTCTGACCCATTCAGAAGAAACTCTCTTACGTAAAGACCAAGAACAACTCGACAAAAAATTCAGCACTCTCAATGAAGACTCCCTTTACATTGAGCAAATGCTCCAAGACGAGTACGAACTCCTCGCCGATCAAAAATCTTTTCTAGCAGCTCTTCCTACTCGAAAACCAGTGGTCGGCTACTTCACCAACGGATTCGGAATTCGCCGCTCTCCTTTTGGCGGTCGAGTAAAAATGCATGAAGGACTCGACATCGCCAATCATCCAGGCACACCCATCCGCGCCCCTGCAGACGGTGTCGTGACTTTTGCCGCTTCTAAAGCAGGTTACGGACAAACCCTCATCATTGATCATGGATACGGCCTTGAAACTTGGTATGGCCATACGCGTAAAATCTTAGTCTCACGCGGTCAAAAAATTCAGCGCGGCGACACAGTCGCTCAACTAGGCACAAGTGGACGATCCACTGGTCCTCACCTTCATTATGAGGTGAGAGTCCATGGAACCCCGGTTGACCCACTGTCCTATATTCTTGAAAATTGATCCCGACGCGATCTTGTCATTTTAACGATGGATTACCAACCCCTGGAAGTGTAAGGTCAACCTGCTATGCTTCAGAACTTTGCCAAAAAAATTTTCGGAACTCAAAACGAACGAGAACTTAAATCCATTTATCCCATCATCGATCGGATCAATCAGCTTGAACCTTCGATCAAGCCGCTCACCGACGATCAGCTTCGAGGAAAAACGCTGGAGTTCAAAGAGCGTCTCACCCAAGGAGAAACGCTGGATGACATCCTCCCCGAGGCTTTTGCTGTCGTAAGAGAGGCCTCCTGGAGATCCATCGGGCAAAGACATTATGATGTGCAGCTCATTGGTGGCATCACTCTTCATCGCGGTCGAATTGCAGAAATGCGAACCGGTGAAGGTAAAACACTGGTTGCCACACTTCCTTCTTATCTCAATGCACTGACAGGTAAAGGTGTTCATGTCATCACCGTCAATGATTACCTCGCTCGCCGCGATTCTTCGTGGATGGGCCAAGTGCATCGCTTCTTAGGTCTTTCGACCGGCATCATCGTCCACGGGTTGACAGATGTTGAGCGAAAACAAAACTACGCTTGCGATATTACTTACGGAACCAATAATGAGTTCGGCTTTGATTACCTGCGCGACAACATGAAGTTTCGACTTCAAGATTATGTTCAGCGCGAACTCAATTTCGCCATCGTCGACGAAGTGGACTCCATTTTGATCGATGAAGCTCGAACCCCACTCATTATTAGTGGTCCTACCGAAGATTCTACCGACCTTTATTATAAAATTGATCGACAAATCACTTCAGCCGGTGGCCTCACTCAAGAAGTCGACTACACGATTGACGAAAAATCTAAAACAGCTGCCCTCACTGAATCAGGCGTCGACAAAATGGAGAAACGCCTAGGCATCTCTAACCTTTACGATCCCACTCACATCGAACTTCTCCATCATGTGAACCAGGCCCTCCGCGCGCACGTTTTATTTAAACGGGATGTGGATTACGTCATTCGCGATGGCGAAGTCATGATCGTTGATGAATTCACCGGACGACTCATGCCAGGCCGTCGCTGGTCAGATGGTCTCCACCAAGCGATCGAAGCTAAAGAAGACGTTCAAATTGAAAACGAGAACCAAACTCTCGCGACCATCACCTTCCAAAATTACTTCCGCATGTACAACAAGCTGTCAGGCATGACCGGTACAGCCGATACTGAAGCCACGGAGTTTAAGCAAATCTATAAACTCGATGTCACTGTTATCCCAACCAATCGGCCAATGATTCGAAGTGATTTTGCCGATGTGATTTTTAAATCTGAATTAGGTAAATTTAAAACCATTGCAACTGAGATCAAACAACTTCACGAGAAAGGCCAACCCGTTCTCGTGGGTACTGTTTCGGTTGAAAAATCCGAAAAACTTTCTGCGCTCCTGAAACGTGAAGGCATCAAACATCAAGTTCTGAATGCTAAAAATCACGAACGCGAAGCTGAAATCGTGGCTCAAGCAGGTCGCAGAGGTTCTGTCACTATCGCTACCAATATGGCAGGCCGCGGTACCGATATTCTATTAGGCGGTAATCCCGAAGCTTTAGCCAAGGCTGAAATAGGCGTTCTCAAATCGGATGCTACCGACGAAGAACGTGGAGAGTACGAAAAGCGCGTTGTTGAAGTGTCCAAAAAATGGCAAGAACGCTGCGAAAAAGAACGCCAAGAAGTCAAAGAACTCGGCGGTCTTTTTATCTTAGGTACCGAACGTCACGAATCTCGCCGTATTGATAATCAGCTCCGCGGTCGTGCAGGCCGTCAGGGCGACCCAGGGGCTAGCCGCTTCTTCCTTTCACTGGACGACGATTTGATGCGAATCTTCGGAGGCGTCAATATCGCACGCTTTATGGAAGAGGACATGCCGATCGAGCACAAGTGGATCACCAAAGCGATTGAAAATGCCCAGAAAAAAGTCGAAGGGCATAACTACGATATTCGTAAACACTTACTCGAATACGATGACGTCATGAACCAGCAGCGCAAAGTCGTCTACGCTTGGCGCAAAGAAGTCCTCGCTCGAGAAAATCTCCGCGAAATGGTCTATTCGATGCTCGGAGACATGTCGAACTCAATCTCTCAAGATTTTTTCCCAAACGGAAAACTTCGCAGCGACAATGAGCATCGAAACTTAGATGTTTTTGAACTGAACAACGCAGTTCGAACCACCTTTCAAATTCCATCAAACATTCAAGAAAAAGAGATTCAACCTTTCAATGACATCGGCTTACGCAAAGTCGTTGAAAAGAACACGCATACTGCGTACGAAATAAAAGAAAAAGCACTCACCCCAGTGGTCATGCGTCAACTTGAACGAATGATCCTTCTCACCACAATTGATCACCTCTGGAAAGATCATCTCCTGGCGATGGACCATTTGCGTGAAGGCATTGGGCTTCAGGGCTATGGACAAAAAGATCCTCTCGTTGAGTACAAGAAGCAAGGGTTCCGCTTCTTTAGCATGATGATGGATCAAATCACCCAAGACGTCGTTCGTAAGGCATTTGCAGTACAGCTCAGCTCTCCAGAAGAGATGGAAGCATCAGAAGAATTCGAAGCTTCAGAAGAGTCATCCACTTTAGACGACGAGCTTCTTGAAGAACTAAAATCCCCCACTCCTTCTTCTCAGATGCAATACAACATCGATGCAGACGGCAATCTGGTCCCCAACACTTCACAAGAAGAACAACCGGCTGCTCCTGATTTTATTCAAAACCTCCGTGGACCCCGCATCACAAACATGAGCAGAGGAGCAATCGGAGGCGGCTTAGTAGATCCTTTATCCACTGCAATGCTCAACGCAAGTACTGCTGACCCTGCAGATGATGTGGATAAAGCGGGACGCAATGAGCCTTGTCCTTGCGGAAGCGGAAAAAAATATAAGAAGTGCCATGGAGCGTAACCTCTCCGAGCTCTTATGAATAAAGACGACCCGTTTGATCCGTTCGCATCAAAAAATTCTGAACAGGAAGATTCTCCAGACTCTTTTTCTGAGAATTCCGCTGAGAATTTTGTGATTGCTGAATCTTCAACGGGTCTCTTAGGGAGCGAAGAACCTCCCTTAAATCTTGAGGCCAACTCTGAGCCGAGCCCTCTCGATACACCCCCTGATGCTTCTCAAGACACAGCTCATTGGACAGAAAAAGTCAGCTCTGCTGCTGAACAAATTGTCCCTGCTTCTTATCCATTCAGCCTTTTGATCACGGGCCCTCTCACTGCTCACGAAAAAGAAAAACTCCTCGACATTCTCTCTCGCGAAAACATGGGAATTCGAGAAGTTGATCTTGAACCTCAGTTGATCAGTGAACGAGTCTTAATCCCCCGCATCAGTGAATACGCTGGAGTTCTTCTCGTTCAAGCCCTGCGAGGAACTCGCGCCAAACTCCGCTTAGGCCCAGCCGACTCGATCTTCATGACCGAAGAAACACGCGAAGAATACCTACCTGAAACCGAGATCAAAACAGGGAGCGTGCGTGACCTCTCCGGTAACCTCTCTGGAGACGGGTCACATCCGGCAGAACGAATCAGAATCTCAGCCGACTCATCGATCCCAGGAATCCCTCAAATTCAACTCATAGATTTTGTCATCGCCTCAGCCACCCTCGAGGCCGAAACCGTCGAGGCTCAATCCTCACCTGAATACCAAGCAGTCCTCGATGCACTGATTCGTGAACTCAAATACAAAGCCTATCGCAAAGGTGCCCAAGCTATCACCCAATTTGCATTAGAATTGATTTCACTCTCACTTCCCAGCCAATATCGGCTCACAGTGAGCGGCTCTGCGGTTAAAGCTGCTGAACCCGAAATCAGCCCCAACTCGCCTGATTTTAATTAAATATTCCAATTTGAATATAAGGCCTTCAGAATTGTTTTTAAGGGTCACTAGGCTTTTTTAAGAATCTATGCTATTTTTTGTTTATGGGGACGATACGGCTTCGACGGGAGTACGGAAGTCCTAGATGCATGTCGAGGTGCCGTCAGGCCTCGTAAAAAAGGCGGCAACTGTAATTGCAAACGACAATTACGCACTCGCTGCTTAATATAAGATAGCGACGTTCTACTCAGCCTCGCCCATGGGCAGGGATAGGACGCCATTTAGTGGGCTAGCTTCAGTTGTCTCGCAGACGTGACCGGAGCGAAACTTAAGTCTGCGGAGGGTATGCGAAGTTTGTCTGTGGACGCCGCGTACTCAATCTAAAACACGGGCTACACATGTAGATTCTGGCGATGGATGGCTTTCGGACGGGGGTTCAACTCCCCCCGTCTCCACCAGCTTTGAAAGGCCCCCACAAGGAAAGTTGTGGGGGCCTTTGTTATTTCAAGTACTTAGAATTCAAGCAGTTACGAGTTCCGGGTAGCTTCGACATTTCCCGATCAGTCGCAAAATTTCGGGAGTTTCCTACAATCTTCCTACGTTTTTCCTACAGGGCGGCTTGCTCAACCCTCTCGCGCAATTTGGCGCGAAGAAAGGATGGCTTGCTTTGACCTACCCCTGCTTTCGCGTTCTCAAACCCCCATAAAATCAAAAAGCCCAAAGCTTTTTAGGGCTCTGGGCTTCTCGAAAATTTTCCGTCGTCAGCTCTCTATCTTGGCGGATTCAGCGCTGACGATTTTTTACTCAACCGGAGCTGCTCGCAAAGCAACTCCTGGACGGCACATCTCCATTCTTAAAGAGATGTGCCGCT
>Ga0172367_10000765_pt1 | contig 48732 bp, 41 predicted proteins | sample Lak10m_FD_114542 | JGI IMG/M metagenome (GOLD analysis project Ga0172367, IMG submission 114542) | Freshwater microbial communities from Kabuno Bay, South-Kivu, Congo - kab_022012_10m | ecosystem: Environmental > Aquatic > Freshwater > Lake | place: Democratic Republic of the Congo: South-Kivu...
GGCGCGGCAAGCGCGCGGTGCGGTTTCTTTACGCGGGTTCGGGTCTGCTCTTGCTGGCCTATGCTGGCTCGCGCTTTGTCATGGAAGTCGTACTGGGACAAAGCCTGTGAGAGGCTTGCTGCTTTTACTGCTGGTGCTCGCCGGCGTCTGGCTCTGGCGCGCTCGCGCGTCATCCTTGGGCCGCCAGCCATCGCCACCACCCGTCACGCCGCCGCCCCTCGATACCGTGGCCTGCAACCAATGCAGCGTGCATGTCCCGCGGGCCGAAGCGGTGCAGGGCCGACACGGGCTTTATTGCTGCCTGGAGCACCTGCACCAATCGGAACGCTGAACGATGTGGTCCGCGCGGGCATCCATCTGGTTCGGCCTGAAGCCACCCGAGGTCAACGTCGATCTGGAAGACCTCCCCGACGAGTTCGAGCGCTTGTGGCGCGGCTTCATGACCGCCCGTGCCACGCTGGGCGGCGTGCTGGTCGCGCTGCAGACCGGCCTGTATGTGCTGGCCGAGCCTTCTCCGAGCCTGATCTCCCTGTTGATTTGCACCGCCTACCTGTTGGCCACGCTGGCCGAGCGCATCATGGCTGCACCGAGCCAGCTCGGGCCCCACTTCAACGGCTCGTGGCTGCGCATTGTCGGGCTGGACATGCTCGCGTTTGCTGCGCTTCAGACGCTGCAGGACAGCAGCATCAACTACACCCCGCTGTTTGCCTTGCCGGTTCTGATGGCCTCCATTCTGGGTTCGCAGTTGATGGCCATGGCCAGCGCCGCCGGCGTCACCCTGCTGCTGTTCGGCTATGCCGGCTGGCTTTCTTTGCAGGCGCCATGGAACACCAGCGCACTTTTTTCACAGGCGGCGCTGACGGGTGCGGGCTGTTTCGCCATTTCTCTCGTCGCCCGACAGATGGTGACCCGGCTGGCCAGCGTCGAGTTGAAAGCGCAACGCAACCAGTTGGCTGCCACGGTGCAGCGACAAGTCAATGAGCTGATCATCGACACCCTGGGGGAAGGCGTTCTGGTGGTCGATGCACAGCATCAGGTACGCTCAGCCAACCCGGCTGCCCAAAAACTGCTGAGCCCCCCGAAAAGCGCCTTGAGCGCGCCGCTGGATCTGACAACGGCACCGGTCTGGCAGGGTTTGCGCGAGTTGATCGACACCACCTTTGCGACGCAGTTGGCGCAACAACAGGACATCAGCCTCCAGCACCCGGGACAGGGCGCCAGGCTCATGTCGGCGCGCACCCAACTGACGGCGCAACTGAATCCGGACGCAAAGGGCATGTGTGTGGTGTTTTTGCAGGACCAGCGTGAGCTGCAGGCCCGCATCCGCAACGAGAAGTTCGCGAGCATGGGGCGCATGTCGGCTGCTGTTGCCCATGAAATCCGCAACCCGCTGGCTGCCATCGTGCAAGCCAACGCCTTGCTGTCGGAAGATGTGTCAGACCCGGGCCAGCAACAATTGACCCGCTTGGTCCAGCAAAACGCGCTGCGCCTTGAAAAAACGGTGCATGACATCCTGCATATCGCCCAGCGAAACAATGCCAGCCACGTCGTCCAGGCCGAATCCATTGACCTCGCGCAGGCGCTGCAGCGCATTTGCCGGGACTGGCAAACCCAGGTCGCCAACACATCCGACATTGCGGTGCAAGTCCCCACCAGCGCGGTCTGGGTCTGGTTCGATGCCGAACACTTGCGCCGAATTCTCGTCAACCTGCTGGACAACGCCCAGCGCTACGCCAGCGCTGACCCTGAGCCGATTCAAATCAGCCTGCACAGCTACCCCGACGCGGCCGACGCAAGCCGTGTCTGCCTTCGCGTCTGGAGCGACGGTGCACCACTGGACCCCTCGGTCAAGCAGCATCTGTTTGAACCTTTTTTTTCGTCCGAGAGCCGCTCCAGTGGCCTGGGGCTTTATATTTGCCGGGAACTGTGCGAGAGCCATGGCGCCAGCATGGCGTATGAGCGCAATAATCGCACGTTCGGACAGAAGACTCAACCAGGTAACGAATTCAGTGTGATGTTCTGCAGCAAGTCTCCCAGCACGCCAGCCACCAGCAGCCAAGCGCAAGCCACGCCATGACCAGTTCCAAATCCAACGCGCGTATTCTGGTGGTCGACGACGAGCCAGATCTGCGCACCCTTTACGAACTGACGCTGCTGCGCGAGGGCTACCAGGTTGACACAGCAGGCGATTTGCAACAGGCGCGCAAGCTGCTGGCCGAACAGGGTTTTGACGTGCTCATCACCGACATGCGCTTACCCGACGGTGTCGGTTTGTCCCTCATTACCGAACTCCAGGCAGAACGACGCAGCGAACGTTGCGTGGTGATCACCGCCTACGGTTCCGCAGAGAACGCGGTCGAGGCTCTCAAGGGCGGGGCTTTTGACTACCTCACCAAACCAGTTGACCTGAAGCAGTTTCGCCGCGTCATCGCCTCCGCCGTGAGCAGTCCGGTGGCCTCGGTTTTGGCGATGGCGCCGACCCTCCCTGTGGCGCAAGCGGGTGCCGGCGCACTGGGTCAACGGGCCTTGGACCGGCTGGTAGGCCGATCGGCCTGCATGTGTCAGATCAAGGAGCGCATCCTCAAGGTGGCCACCAGCATGGCACCCGTGCTGGTTACCGGCGAGTCGGGCACCGGCAAGGAACTGGTCGCTTATGCGATCCATGCCAACAGCCATCGCGCCAAGGGACCATGGGTCGCTGTCAATTGCGGCGCCATTCCCGAAGCGCTGCTTGAAGCCGAGTTTTTTGGCGCCAAGAAAGGCGCTTACACCGGGTCCCAGGTGGACCGTGAAGGTTTTTTTCAGGCAGCCAGCGGGGGCACGCTGTTTCTGGACGAAATTGGCGACCTGCCGCTGGCGATGCAATCCAAATTGTTGCGCGCCATCCAGGAGCGCCGGGTGCGACCGCTGGGCTCGACGCAAGAAGATGTGGTAGACGTGCGCATCGTCAGTGCCACCCACAAACAGCTGGCAGAAGAAGTGGAAAAGGGTTATTTCCGACAAGACCTCTTTTACCGGCTCAACGTCATTGACATGGTGATCGCGCCCCTGCGCGAGCGCACTGACGACCTGCCTGAGTTATGCAGCGCCTTGCTGGCACGCATCGCCGATGAGGCCGGTATTGCCACCCCGGTGCTGCAAGAACAGGCATTGCAGCACCTGGCCAGCTTGCCCTTGGCGGGCAATGTGCGCGAGCTTGAAAACCTGCTGCACCGCGCCATGGCGCTCGGAGACGGGAAGAGTCTGCAATTCGAGCCTCCTGAAAGGTTGAACCAAGGCACACGTCTGGCCACTGACGGGCAGTTGACGCCGGCAGATGCCGAGTCAATTCCATCAGATCTTCAACAGTACCTCGACGAGTTGGAACGCAGCATTCTGAGCCGAGCCTTGCAGGTGACCGATTTCAACCGCACGGCTGCCGCCACACGCCTGGGCCTGAGCCTGCGCCAGATGCGCTACCGCATCGCCCGGCTGCGCATCGATGCACCCAACCAGGACGACCCCGTTGCCGCGTCCGACTGAAGAAATGCCAGACCGCCCGCTCGTCGATGCACTATGGCGTCAGGGCTGGTATCGTTTTGCCGCGCACCGAGCCTCAAGCAATTTTGGCCCGCGTCCGCCGCAAGCGCAGATTGACCTGATCGTGTTGCACTGCATCAGCTTGCCGCCAGGACAGTACGGCGGGCCGGAAGTGCTCCAGTTCTTCGACAACCAGCTGGATTGGCAGGCGCACCCCTATTTCAGTCACATCAAGGGCATGCAGGTTTCTGCCCATTTTTTCATCCGGCGCGACGGCGCGCTCTGGCAGCTGGTCAGCTGCGATGACCGCGCCTGGCACGCCGGCGCATCCTGCTACCGGGGCCGCAGCAATTGCAATGACGACAGCATCGGCATCGAACTCGAAGGCCTGGACGGCGAGCGATTTGAAGATGCACAGTATGAAGCCTTGAGCAGCTTGTGCGCCGCACTGATGCAACACTACCCTGTGGCCCATCTGGCAGGGCACGAGCACATCGCCCCGGGCCGCAAGGCCGACCCCGGCGCGGGCCTTGACTGGCTGCGGTTGCAGAAAAGCCTCGGGCTCGAGGCTCGGTATTTACCCCTAGCCGTGCGTGCAAGGACCCGTACCCAAGATCTTTGAAACCATCCCCTGGCAGCGCTGAACAGTGACTGCAAAACAAGATCAGGCGGATATCAGGCGCTATCAAAAGCTTTAGCAAGCACAACACGGCACCGAATCAAGCCAGTCGGCAAAACACTACTGCTAGTGTTTCTTTCATCAAAATACACTACATATAGTGGTAAGCTAAAGTTTTCGATGGCAGGCTGAGGATGCTCAGCGAGGCCCCATCCGCTCTTTTCATACCATTTCAGCAGAGGACACCATGCAGACTGCCCGAGCGAATTCCACCGCCACCTACAGCAACCCACCCGTCAGGCCGGAACCTGGTGAACTGTCCCTTTCCACACCGGTGGCATTGAACCAATACCAGATCATCCGGCGCAACGGTGCCGTGGTGTCTTTCGAGCCCAACAAGATCGCCGTGGCCATGATGAAAGCCTTTTTGGCAGTGCATGGTGCCCAAGGAGCTGCGTCGGCCAGCGTGCGCGAAACCGTTGAGCAACTCACGCAGGCCGTCGTTCGCGCCCTGTTGCGGTCACGACCGGCCGGCGGCACGTTTCACATTGAAGACGTGCAGGACCAGGTCGAGCTCGGCCTGATGCGCGGCGGCCACCATGAAATTGCCCGCGCTTATGTGCTGTACCGCGAAAAACGCGCCCAGGAACGCACGCAGAAGGTGGCACAGGATGCCCCGGCAGCACCCGTGTTGCATGTCCTGGACAAGGGCCAGCGCGTGGTGCTTGATCTGGTGCGCCTGCAAGGCATCATCAGCGACGCTTGCAGCGGCCTGGGCGCCGATGTCAAGCCCGAACCGATTCTGGCCGAGACCCTGCGCAACCTGTATGACGGCGTGCCGATGGATGAGGTGTACAAGGCCTCGGTGCTGGCGGCCCGCACGCTGATTGAAAAGGACCCCGATTACACCTATGCAACCGCGCGCCTGCTGTTTCATACCATCGCCAAAGAGATTTTGGGTGAAGACGTGGCACAAGCCGACATGCCACAAGCCTACGTGGACTACTTTCCACCGTTCATCAGGCGCGGTGTCGAGCACGAACTGCTCGACGAAAGACTGCAGCAGTTCGATTTGCCACGGCTGGCCGCTGCGCTCAAGGCCGAGCGTGATTTGCAGTTCGATTACCTGGGACTGCAAACGCTGTATGACCGCTACTTTCTGCATGTCAACAAGACCCGCATCGAGCTCCCGCAGGCTTTTTTCATGCGTGTGGCGATGGGCCTGGCGCTCAATGAAATCGACCGTGAGACGCGCGCCATCGAGTTCTACGAAGTACTGTCGACGTTCGACTTCATGTCGTCCACGCCGACGCTGTTCAACAGCGGCACACTGCGCTCGCAGTTGTCGAGCTGCTACCTGACCACCGTGCCCGACGACCTCGACGGCATTTATGAGTCGATCAAAGAAAATGCGCTGCTCTCCAAATTTGCCGGCGGTCTGGGCAACGACTGGAGTCGCGTGCGCGCCTTGGGCAGCCACATCAAGGGGACCAACGGTGAATCGCAGGGCGTGGTGCCCTTCCTCAAGGTGGTCAACGACACGGCCGTGGCAGTGAACCAGGGCGGCAAGCGCAAGGGCGCGGTCTGCACCTACCTGGAAACCTGGCACCTCGACATCGAGGAGTTTCTGGAGCTGCGCAAAAACACTGGCGACGACCGCCGGCGCACGCACGACATGAACACCGCCAACTGGATCCCCGACCTGTTCATGAAGCGCGTCATGGAAAAGGGCCAGTGGACGCTGTTCTCGCCCAATACCGTGCCCGACCTGCACGACAAGTTCGGTTTGGCGTTTGAACAGGCTTACCTTGCCTACGAAGAAAAGGCAGCGCGCGGTGAAATCAAACCCACGCGCACGGTGCAAGCCACTGACCTGTGGCGCAAGATGCTGACCATGTTGTTCGAAACCGGCCACCCCTGGGTCACATTCAAGGATGCGTGCAACATCCGCTCGCCGCAACAACATGCGGGCGTGGTGCATTCGAGCAACTTGTGCACCGAGATCACACTCAACACCAGCAACACCGAAACGGCTGTCTGCAATCTGGGCTCGGTCAATTTGTTGCAACATCTCAAGGACGGGACAATCGACCACGCCAAGCTGCAAAAGACGGTGACCACCGCCATGCGCATGCTCGACAACGTGATCGACATCAACTACTACGCCGTCAAGAAGGCGCGTGACTCCAATATGCGGCACCGCCCGGTCGGCTTGGGCCTGATGGGCTTCCAGGACTGCCTGTACGCACTGCGCCTGCCCTACGCCAGCGACGCGGCGGTGCAATTCGCTGACGAGTCGATGGAAGCGATTTGTTATTACGCGTACCAGGCCTCGACCGAACTGGCGCGAGAACGCGGTCAGTACTCGAGCTACAAAGGCTCGCTGTGGGACCAGGGCATCCTGCCGATCGACACGCTCGAACTGCTGGCACGCGAGCGCGGCGGCTACGTCGAAGTCGATCGCTCCGGCACCCTGGACTGGGACGCGCTACGACAAAAAATTGCCAAAGACGGGATGCGCAATTCCAACTGTGTGGCCATTGCGCCGACCGCCACCATTTCGAACATCATTGGTGTCGATGCGTCGATCGAACCCTGTTTTGGCAACCTCTCGGTGAAGTCCAATTTGTCGGGCGAATTCACCATCATCAACAGTTCGCTGGTGCGCGACCTCAAACGCCTGGGCCTGTGGGACGATGTGATGGTGATGGACCTGAAACACTTCGACGGATCGCTGCAACCCATCGACCGGGTTCCAGAGGAAATCAAGTCGCTCTACGCGACCGCCTTCGAAGTGGAAACCCGCTGGCTCGTTGAAGCCGCTGCGCGGCGCCAGAAGTGGATCGATCAAGCCCAGTCGCTCAACATTTACATGGCAGGTGCTTCGGGCAAAAAGCTCGATGACACCTACAAACTGGCCTGGGTGCGCGGCCTCAAAACCACTTATTACCTGCGCACCCAATCGGCCACGCACGCCGAAAAATCGACCGTCACTGCGGGCCGTTTGAATGCCGTGTCATCGGGCGGTGAGATGTCCGGACAAAGCCGCATGAGTGCGCTCGATGCGGCCGCTGCGGCGGCACGCCAACAGATGTCTGCCGTGCCTGCCACCGACATCCGGTTTTGTGGCGTCGATGACCCAACATGCGAGTCGTGTCAGTAGCTTTTGCCATGTGCGCAATGCATGCGATGCTGGCACGCCACAGTGCCGCACGCATGAGCACAAAGCACGCGTAAATTTCTTTCCATTTTTTTCACCAACTCTCATAATCCACGCATTGGAAATCACTATGTTGTCCTGGAACGAAGAAGTTACACCCACCGTCAGTTTGTCACCGTCTCCCAGCCGTCCGGATCGGCTGCTGGTAGAGCCTTCTTCCAGCCCTTCTGCGATGCTCGCCGAAGTCGCCCTCACCCCTCCTGCCGCGCCGCTCAAACCACGTCCGACAACAACGGCCGGTGCCTCTACGGCCAGCGCCAGGCGCCGTGTCAACGCAGCCGACAAACGCATCATCAATGGCAAGACCGACGTCAACCAGTTGGTCCCCTTCAAGTACAAATGGGCCTGGGAAAAGTACCTGTCAAGTTGTGCCAACCACTGGATGCCGCAAGAGGTCAACATGACGCGCGACATTGCACTGTGGAAAGACCCCAACGGCCTCACCGAGGACGAGCGACGCATCGTCAAGCGCAACCTCGGCTTTTTCGTCACTGCCGACTCGCTCGCAGCCAACAACATCGTGCTCGGTACCTACCGCCATATCACCGCGCCAGAGTGTCGCCAGTTCCTGTTGCGCCAGGCTTTCGAGGAAGCCATTCACACCCACGCGTACCAGTACATCGTGGAGTCGCTGGGTCTGGACGAGGCTGAGATTTTCAGTGCTTACAACGAGATCGAATCGATTCGCGACAAGGACGAATTCCTGATCCCTTTCATCGAGGCCATCATGGATCCGGGGTTCAAGACGGGCACACCCGAAGCTGATCAAACCCTGCTCAAGTCGCTGATCGTGTTTGCCTGCCTGATGGAGGGCCTGTTCTTTTATGTCGGCTTCACCCAGATTCTGGCGCTCGGCAGGCAAAACAAGATGACCGGCGCCGCAGAACAGTACCAGTACATTCTGCGCGACGAGTCCATGCACTGCAACTTTGGCATCGACCTGATCAACCAACTCAAGCTGGAAAACCCGCAGCTCTGGACGGCCGATTTCAAGGCCGAGATCAAGGCCTTGTTCGAGACCGCCGTGGCCCTTGAGTACCGCTACGCCGAAGACACCATGCCGCGCGGCGTGCTGGGCATGAACGCCTCGATGTTCAAGGGTTACCTGCGCTACATTGCCAACCGCCGTGCCACCCAGATCGGACTCGAGACGCTGTTCCCCAATGAAGAAAATCCGTTCCCCTGGATGAGTGAAATGATCGACTTGAAAAAAGAGCGCAACTTCTTCGAGACACGTGTCATTGAATACCAGTCCGGCGGCGCACTGTCGTGGGAATGACAAGAACCGATGAGCTTAAAAATTTCACAAAATTTTGAACCGGCTGCTGGCGGCAAAGTTTTGTTGACCCCTGTTCATGGCGCTGGGAACCCGCCCAACCCCATGGATCTCTTGACGCACGATGATTTGCGTGAAGTGCTCTTTGCAAATTAATCAAGGAGATAGTAATGGCAACTGCAAAAAAACCGGCCGCAAAACCCGCGGCGAAACCTGCTGCACCGGCCAAGAAGGCTGCACCGGCCAAGAAGGCTGCACCGGCCAAGAAGGCTGCACCAGCTAAGAAGGCTGCACCAGCTAAGAAGGCTGCACCGGCTAAGAAGGCTGCACCGGCTAAGAAGGCTGCACCAGCTAAGAAGGCTGCACCAGCTAAGAAGGCTGCACCAGCTAAGAAGGCTGCACCGGCTAAGAAGGCTGCACCGGCTAAGAAGGCTGCACCGGCTAAGAAGGCTGCACCGGCTAAGAAGGCTGCACCGGCTAAGAAGGCTGCACCGGCCAAGAAGGCTGCACCAGCTAAGAAGGCTGCAGCACCAGCCAAAAAAGCAGTTGCCAAACCAGCTGCAAAAAAACCTGCCAAAGCTCCGGCCGCGCCAGCCGCGAAGACCAAGCTCAATCCCCAGGCAGCCTGGCCTTTTCCTTCCGGATCGAAGCCCTGATCACACCGAACGGCAAATGCGCCAGCCCGTTGCCAAAAGCGCAGCGGGCTTTTTTATGGATAGAAAAGCAGCAACCGATACCCCAGTGCGCGAGGCTGCGCCGTATCCGCCTTGACACGCAAGTTCGCCGTGACAGACCATTCGCCAAGCGCAGCGACCGTGTCTGACTTGGCACCCAATTCAACCGGTGATAACACGCGCCGCATGACCGGCTGATCTGTCAGGTCTGTGAGGGTCAACTCAAGCGCTGGCAACGCCAAAGCAAGTTGCGCCTTGTTTTTCACAACCAGATGCAATTGAAACGTCTCGGGGTCCACTTGATGGAACGTGGCTGAATCAAGCACCAAGGCATCGATGCGTTGCACCGGCGAAATGCGGCAACCCACGAGCTCACAAAATGCCTGTAAGGCTGGCCTGATTTCAGGCTTCAACGCTGCCAACTGGTTGCGCTCACTGTGCAGACCCTGCACCAACAAGCCGAGCGACAAAAGGACACAGAGCACACCCCAGAGCAAGCGCTTGCCGTGTCGATGCAGGTTAGGGTGAACAACCGCTGCGCGCATGAATGAAACAGGCTCCGCAGCCGGCACGGGTGCAACTGCAACTGGCGCCGGGATCTCAAGCTCCGGTTCATGTCTGCTTGCCTGAGCTGCTTCGGCTTCGGTCTCGATCGAGGGCTTGATGAGCAAAGCAGCCGAATCCCAGGACGCTTCAGGCCGCACATCGGGCGCCACATCGGGCGCGACATCGGTTGGTAAATCCTCGGTGGCCGCAGGCATCACTGGCACCTCGTTCCCATCAGAAGAGGGCAGCGACTCGACCGTCGCCGGTTGAGGTGGGAATTCCCGCTCATCCGTTGGCGCCGGATCGGCAGGCAGTTCCGAATCAGCCTCGATCAAATGTTGCGAGACATCAAAAACTTCACCACATGACCCGCAACGCACCCAGCCACCCGAAATACGCAGTTGGTCCGGCACCACCTTGAACCAGGTCTGACACGTGGGGCAGCGGGCGATCAAGCTCATGGCATTTGAAATTTATCAGCCTTACAGCCAGTATGCCTTAGGACATTCTCATGAATAAGCTGTGCATTTGGCCGCCTGAGTTGGCATGCAGTGTCAGGCGCAACGCGCGCCGTGCAGCTGTGCTACACCAGCGACTTGTAAGGACGCAATCCGCCCAAATCGGGCGAGCCAAATGTACATGTTATCCGTGAACAAGTTCTGAGCGCATGGCAGTCATCAAGATCCAGCCGTCTTCGGCATCGGCCACGGCGAGTGTGCAGTAGGGCGCGTACGCAGCCTGCAGTTCTTCGGCCTGCCGATCCAGAATACCTGCCAGAACCAGCGCCCCACCAGGCGCCACGCGCGACCACAGCAATGGTGCCAGCACCTTCAAGGGCGTTGCCAGGATGTTGGCCACAACCGTTTGATAAACGCCGCTGGCGCTTTCTGGCAAACCGGCTCGCAGCTGCACATGGTTGGCCTGCGCGTTGAGCACCGTGGACTCGACTGCCGCCGGGTCGATGTCCACCGCATCGATGTCCGCAGCGCCAAACTTGGCTGCACCGATGGCCAGAATGCCGGAACCACAGCCGTAGTCCAGCACCCGATTCAGGGAGGCGCTGCCATGACTGGCAATCCAGCGCAAGCACATGCGCGTGGTGGGATGGGTGCCGGTGCCAAAGGCAAGGCCGGGGTCCAGGCGGATCACGATGCGCGCCTGCTCGGGCGGCTCATGCCAAGTGGGAACGATCCAGAACTCCGGCGTGATCTCCACCGGGGCAAACTGTGACTGGGTCAAACGCACCCAGTCCTGTTCCGGCACTTCCTGCAGGCCCAACAGCTCGCAATCGGCAAAGAAATCCTGCGCCTGCAACAACGCCAGCGCGCCATTGGCTTGTTCACGGGTGTCGTACAAGGCCAGCACCCGGGAGCGTTGCCAGCCATCCTTGGGAGGAGGCATGCCGGGTTCGCCAAACAGGGCCTGCTCGGCATCGGTCTGGGCATCGGCGTCTTCCACACTGACGCTCAGTGCATCGAGCGCTTCCAGCGCTTCGCTCAGCGTCTCAACCTGGTGCTCGGGGCACATCAATCGGAGTTCAAACATGGCAGCCCATGTTCAGCGCACGTGGTCGGCCAGCCAACCCTCGAGGTAATGGATATTGGTACCGCCTTCCATGAATTTGGCATCGACCATCAACTCGCGGTGCAGGGGCACGTTGGTGTTGATGCCCTCGATCACCGTTTCGCCCAAAGCGGCGCGCATGCGCGCCAAGGCCTGCTCACGGGTATCACCATGCACGATGATCTTGCCGATCATCGAATCATAGTTGGGCGGCACGAAATAATTGGAATAAGCGTGCGAATCCACTCGCACACCCGGCCCCCCGGGTGGATGCCACATGGTGATACGGCCGGGCGAGGGAATAAATCTAAAAGCGTCTTCGGCGTTCAGACGACACTCAATGGCGTGGCCATGGATCTGGATCTGCCGCTGTGTGAACGGCAGCTTTTCTCCAGCAGCCACCATGATCTGTGTCTTGACAATGTCAATGCCGGTGGTCATTTCTGTCACCGGGTGCTCTACTTGGACGCGCGTGTTCATCTCGATGAAATAAAAATTACCGTCCTCGTAGAGAAACTCGAAGGTGCCGGCGCCCCGGTAGCCTATCTTCTTGCAGGCAGCCACACATCGGTCTCCCACACGATCGATCAACTTGCGTGCAATGCCGGGTGCGGGTGCCTCTTCGATGACCTTCTGGTGACGGCGCTGCATGGAACAATCGCGTTCACCCAAGTACACCGCGTTCTTGTATTTGTCTGCCAGGATCTGGATCTCGACGTGGCGCGGGTTTTGCAAAAACTTTTCCAGGTACACCGCCGGATTGCCAAAAGCTGCACCAGCTTCGTTTTTTGTCATGGCGACCGCATTGATGAGCGCTGCCTCGGTGTGCACCACGCGCATGCCGCGACCACCGCCACCACCCGCAGCCTTGACGATGACCGGGTACCCGACCATTCTGGCAATGCGTTTGATTTGTACCGGATCATCCGGCAACTCCCCTTCGGAGCCTGGCACACAAGGCACGCCCGCCTTGATCATGGCCTGCTTGGCGGACACCTTGTCCCCCATGATGCGAATCGACTCCGGGGTAGGGCCGATGAACTGAAAACCGCTGCGCTCGACGCGTTCGGCAAAGTCCGCGTTTTCACTCAAAAACCCGTAGCCTGGGTGAATAGCCTCGGCGTCGGTCACCTCGGCGGCTGAAATAATGGCCGGCATATTGAGGTAGCTGAGACTCGAAGTGGCCGGGCCGATGCACACCGCCTCTTCCGCCAGCTTGATGTACTTGGCATCGCGGTCAGCCTCCGAGTACACCATGACGGCCTTGACCCCCAACTCGCGGCAGGCGCGCTGGATGCGCAAGGCAATCTCACCACGGTTGGCAACCAGAATTTTTTTGAACATGGAAGGTGCCCGCGCTTATTCGATGATGAACAAAGGCTGACCGTATTCCACGGCCTGACCGTTATCGGCCAGAATTTTTCGCACGGTGCCAGCCTTGTCGCACTCGATTTCGTTCAAAATTTTCATGGCCTCGATGATGCACAGGGTGTCACCCTCCTTGACCGCATCACCAATCTCGACAAAGGACTTGGCGCCCGGAGAAGCCGCGCGATAAAACGTTCCCACCATCGGCGACTTGACGGTATGCCCGGTCTCGGCCGGCACCACAGCCACGACGGCCGCCGGCTCTGCAACAGCAGCCGGCGCAGGACCTTGCGCCTGAGGTACCGGCTGGTTCACTGGCATGATTTGCTGAACAACAGCACCGCCAGCTTTGACGATGCGGATCTTGCCTTCGGCTTCGGTGATTTCAAGTTCGGAGACGTTTGATTCCGATACCAGATCGATCAACGTTTTGAGTTTTCTGAGGTCCATGGGGGTCTCCAACGAGAAAATTTGAATGAAAAATCAATATTTTTCAATAAAACAAGCTAACTATGCACTATTTTACATCTTCTTGTAAAAATCATTCAAACAGACATGCGCTCCCAAGCGCTCAGCTCGTCAACTGTCAATTTGCCCATTTTACGGTGCAACACCTTACCCTTCGACCCGAATACCACAGTGAAGGGCAAGGCGCCGGTGGCATTTCCAAGCGACTTGCTGACTTCTATTCCGGGAAAACCTGCCAGCGCCACTGAAAAATTCAATGGCGACTGGTTCAGAAAACGCGTCACGGGGGCAGCTTGATCTACCGCCAACGCCAACACTTGCCAACCTTTGGCCTTATTTTGCAGAAAGAACTTGTCAATTAACGGCAATTCTTCAATGCAAGGCGGGCACCAGGTGGCCCAAAAATTCAGCAGGAGGGGTTTACCTTTGAACGCGCTGGCGGCCAGCATGGCGCCGTCCAACCGGGCAAATTGTTGCTGCCAAAAGCTGTGCTCGGCCTCTGACAGCGACTGCGCCTGGCGTCTGGAGCTGCGCCAAGCCAAGCCGGCGCCGACACCGACCAGGCCCAGACCGACAGCCGCAGCCAACCAACCGCGCCGGGATGAACCAGGCCCGCTCACACGGCCACCTGCAACAAAAGACGTCTCAGCGCGTGGACATCACCACGCGGCGAGCGCCCCTGGGCATCCAATTTCAGTGCGCCGCGCACATCGTCCAAGTCATGAATCATCAAATGCACTCCGATATCCTCATTCAATTCCGCACAAAAAGCATGCACACTCAAGACCTCGACCGGCTTGCCGGTCAAACCCGTCAGTGTGCGCGGAACGTAGCGCACAGCCTGGTCGATCAATGCAATTTCTGCCGACTTGCTATCGTCACAAAACAACTGCAGGTAAATGTCAGCGTGTTTGGTGGCGGTTCCGTGCCAGACCGCGCCACCGACATGGGGCCTGAATTCGCTCAAGCGCTCCATCCAGACCAGCGCCAGACGCCGCAGCGCCAGCAACTCCTGCACCTGGGTGTCGGCGCAAAACACCGCAATGTAATCCCTCACCGCCATCTCCAACACCTCATTGGTCGGCAGGGCGGCGCGCCCGCTCAAACCTAACTCCCTGGCTGCGCGGTGTTTGGCCGGGCCGTACTCCAGACCTTCCTCGACCACCCAGCGGGCGGCCTGTGCTGCAACTTCCTGTTGCCCGTCAGTCATGGTGGGTGCATTTTGCCCTGTTTCATCTTCATCGCAAACGGCAGGGGAATGCTTCCAACCCATCGTGTTAACCCGCCTAAAATCCTGCCATGCACATACACATTCTTGGCATTTGCGGCACTTTCATGGGAGGTCTTGCCGCGCTGGCGCGCGAAGCGGGCCACAAGGTGACTGGCTGCGACGCTGGCGTTTACCCGCCCATGAGCGACCAGTTGCGCGCCCTGGGCATTGCACTCGTCGAAGGCTATGGTGCCGATCAACTGGCCCTCGCGCCCGACATGTTTGTCGTCGGCAACGTGGTCAGCCGCGCGCACTCACGCGATGGCACGCCGAAATTTCCGCTGATGGAAGCCATTCTCGACGCCGGTCTGTCCTACACCAGTGGCCCGCAGTGGCTGGCAGAGCATGTGTTGCAAGGCCGCCATGTGATTGCCGTCGCCGGCACGCACGGCAAAACCACAACCACGGCTATGACCAGCTGGATTCTGAAGGCGGCTGGACTGCAGCCGGGTTTTCTGGTCGGTGGCGTGCCGATCAATTTTGGTGTCTCGGCCCGGCTCGGCCAGGGCAAGGCCTTTGTCATCGAGGCTGATGAATACGACATCGCCTTTTTTGACAAGCGCAGCAAGTTTGTCCATTACCGGCCGCGCACGGCCGTACTGAACAATCTGGAGTTCGATCACGCCGACATCTTTGACGATCTGGCGGCCATCGAACGGCAATTTCATCACCTGGTCCGCACCGTGCCCGGCAGCGGCCGCATTGTGGTCAATGGGCTGGAGGAAAGCCTGGCACGCGTGCTGCACATGGGTTGCTGGAGCGAAGTGCGCAGCTTTGGCGCCGCGGTCAGCGACTTCACAGCGCAGGGCGAGGCAAGCGATTTTGAGGTGCTGCAGAAAGGCCAAGCGGTCGGCCGAGTGACATGGTCGTTGACCGGCATCCACAACCAGCTCAACGCGCTGGCCGCCATCGCTGCGGCCGAGCACGTCGGGGTTTCCCCGGCAATTTCGGCGCAGGCACTCGGCAGCTTCGAGAACGTGAAACGACGCATGGAGCGGCGCGGCACCGTCACCACCGCCGGCGGGGACATCACCGTTTATGACGACTTTGCCCACCACCCGACCGCCATTCGCACCACCGTCGATGGCCTGCGCCGCACGCTCGGGACGGGCGAACGCATCCTGGCAGTGTTCGAGCCGCGCTCCAACACCATGAAGCTGGGCACCATGAAGGCGCAACTGCCCTGGAGCCTGGAAAACGCCGACCTGGCTTTTTGTCACAGTGGCGGTCTGGGCTGGGATGCTGCCGGGGCGCTGGCACCCATGGGCGCGCACGCTCTGGTATTTGACAGCATCGACGCGCTGGTGGCGCAGGTCGGCCGGACGGCCCGTGGCGGCGACCACATCCTGTGCATGAGCAATGGCGGCTTTGGCGGCATCCATGCCAAGCTGCTGCAGACGCTGCAAAACAAGTAGCCGCAAGCGCTTTTCAGCGGGCCAGTTTTCAAAGGCCAATCACCTCTGGTTTTTCTCACGACCGCGGCGCGCCAGCACCGCTTGCGACAGCACGTCAAGGCAGGTCCGCGAATCATCCCAACCCAAACAGGCATCGGTGATGCTCTTGCCGTATTCGAGCTTGTCGGTCTTGTCCTTGCCTGGCGTGAACTTTTGCGCACCCGCGTTGAGATGGCTCTCCACCATCACGCCAAACACCCGGTGCGAACCCGCCGCAATCTGGGCGCCAATGTCGCGCGCCACATCAAGCTGTTTTTCATGCTGCTTGCTGCTGTTGGCATGGCTGCAGTCCACCATCAGCGTCGCAGGCAGCTTGGCCTTTTCCAGCTCGGCGCAGGCCCCCGACACGCTGGCTGCGTCATAGTTGGGCGCCTTGCCACCGCGCAGAATCACATGGCAATCCTTGTTGCCGTTGGTCTGCACAATCGCCACCCGGCCGCTTTTGTGTACCGACAAGAAGTGATGGCCGCCAGCTGCGGCCTGTATCGCGTCGGTGGCGATCTTGATGTTGCCATCGGTGCCGTTCTTGAAACCGATCGGCGCCGACAGGCCGGAAGCGAGCTCACGGTGCACCTGACTCTCGGTGGTGCGCGCGCCAATCGCGCCCCAACTGATCAGATCACCCAGGTATTGCGGTGAAATCACATCCAGAAATTCGCTGCCCGCGGGCAGTCCCAGCCGGTTGATCTCTATGAGCAACTGGCGCGCAATGCGCAGGCCCTCGTCGATGCGGAACGACTCGTCCAGATACGGGTCGTTGATCAGGCCCTTCCAGCCCACGGTGGTGCGCGGTTTCTCAAAATACACCCGCATCACGATTTCCAGCGTGTCCGCGTATTTGTCGCGCTGCACCTTGAGACGGCGGGCGTACTCGATGGCCGCTGCCGGGTCGTGAATCGAGCACGGACCGATGATCACCAGCAGGCGGTCGTCCTTGCCCGCGATGATCTGGTGAATATTGCGCCGTGTGACGCTGATCATTTTCTCGACTGGCGTGCCGTGAATCGGAAAGAAACGGATCAGATGCTCTGGAGGCGGTAGCACGGTGATGTCCTTGATGCGTTGGTTATCAGTCTGACCGGTACGGTCAGTCACGGGGTTCGGCGCAGGGACGCTCCAGGCATCTTGATCCGCAGTGGCTTTGGCATTCATGGACAATTTCCTCATCAGGTTGACAACAAAAAAACATAAAAAAACCGCCGGGGGTGCCGGCGGTTTTTGGAAGATCGGGACGTTTAATCTGGGTACGTTCAGAACTCTCTACCGCCGACGGCGCTTGAGAACCAAAAATAGCCAAAGAAAAAGAAGACCGACTTCATGGGCATGGACTGTAGCACAGTTGGCCTGGCCGCTAAGCCGTGCCACCCACCGTCAGGCCATCGATCCGAAGCGTGGACTGGCCCACACCCACCGGCACGCTCTGGCCTTCCTTGCCGCAGGTGCCGACGCCGCTGTCGAGCTTCATGTCGTTGCCGATCAGGCTGACGCGCTTGAGCACTTCCGGCCCGCTGCCCACCAGCGTGGCACCTTTCACAGGGTACTGAATCTTGCCGTTTTCCACCCAATACGCCTGGCTGGCTGAAAATACGAACTTCCCCGAAGTGATGTCCACCTGCCCACCGCCAAAGTTGGTGGCGTACAGACCCTTCTTGATGCTGGCAACGATTTCTTCAGGCGTCTTGTCACCTCCGAGCATGTAGGTGTTGGTCATGCGCGGAATCGGCACATGGGCGTAGCTCTCACGCCTGCCATTGCCGGTGGGCTTGACCCCCATCAGGCGGGCATTCATGGCGTCCTGGATGTAGCCTTTGAGAATGCCGTCCTCAATCAGCACATTGCGGCCACTGGCGTTGCCCTCGTCGTCCACATTGATCGAGCCACGGCGGTCGGTGATCGTGCCATCGTCCAGCACGGTGACACCCTTGGCCGCCACCCGCTGGCCGATGCGGCCGCTGAAGGCACTCGAACCCTTGCGGTTGAAGTCGCCTTCGAGTCCGTGGCCTATCGCCTCATGCAACAAAATGCCGGGCCAGCCAGAGCCCAGCACCACCGTCATTTCACCAGCCGGGGCGGGGTGTGCTTCCAGATTGGTGAGCGCCGTCGAAACCGCTTCATCGACGTACTGACCGATCAACGCATCATCAAAATAGGCAAAACCGAAGCGGCCGCCACCGCCGGCCGAGCCGACTTCACGGCGGCCTTTGTGCTCGGTGATGACGGTCACGCTCAAACGCACCAGCGGTCGCACGTCGGCGGCCAGCGCTCCGTCGGCTCGCGCCACCAGCACCACGTCGTATTCAGCAGCCAGACCGGCCATGACCTGCGCCACGCGCGGATCCTTGGCGCGCGCCAACTGCTCCACCTTTTCCAGCAGCTTGACCTTGGCGGTGCTGTCCAGACTGGCGATCGGGTCCAGTCCGTTGTACAGGCAGCGCGACGAAGCTATTTTTCTGCTCGCCACCTTCAGGCGCCCGGTTTGTGCCATCGTGGAAATGGAGCGCACCGTCCGTGCCGCATCGAGCAACGAGGCCTCCGAGATGTCATCCGAGTAGGCAAAAGCGGTCTTTTCACCACTGACAGCGCGCACGCCCACCCCCTGGTCGATGGAAAACGAGCCGGTTTTGACGATGCCTTCTTCCAGGCTCCAGCCCTCCGAGCGGGTGTACTGAAAATACAGATCAGCCTCATCCACCTGGTGCGCCTTGATCTCGCCTAGCGCACGGGCAAGGTGCGATTCATCAAGCCCAAAAGGCGTGAGCAACAGGGCTTGGGCAACGGCCAAGCGTTCAAGAGTGGGTTCGCGTGAAATCATCGTGCAATTTTAGGAGGCTGTCGGACTTTCGGCATCGAAGCGAAATACAGCCCCGGTCAGGATTGCACCAGCCGTTTGGACCTGGCGATCGACATCAGGATGCCCAGACCCAGACCTAGCGTGACCATGGCGGTGCCACCGTAGCTGATGAACGGGAGCGGCACACCCACCACCGGCAAAATGCCGCTCACCATGCCCATGTTCACAAAGGCGTAGCAAAAGAAAATCATCGCCACGGCGCCGGCCAGCAAGCGCGTGAACACAGTGGGTGCTTCCAGCGCGATCACCAGCGCGCGCAACACCAGGAAGAGAAAGGCGGCGATCAACAGCAGGTTGCCGATCAGACCGAATTCCTCCGAGAATGCAGCAAAAATGAAGTCGGTGGTGCGCTCGGGAATGAACTCCAGATGGGTTTGCGTGCCCTGCATGAAGCCTTTGCCCCAGACCCCGCCCGAGCCGATCGCGATCATGCCCTGGATGATGTGAAAACCCTTGCCCAGCGGGTCGCGTCCGGGGTCGAGCAAGGTGCACACACGCTGCTGCTGGTATTCGCGCAACAGTGGCCAGCTGACGCCGTCGGCGCACAACTCGGGTTCGAACACCACCAGCAAGGTCATGCCGAGCAAGCCCAGCAGCAACGGCGGCGCCACGAGTTTCCAGCTCAAGCCGGCGAAAAAAATCACCGACAGGCCGGCGGCCAGCACCAGCAACGAGGTACCCAGATCGGGCTGCTTCATGATCAGGCCCACCGGCAGCGCCAACAGCAGGCCGGCCACCAGAAAGTCCAGCGGCCGCAACTGGCCTTCGCGCTTCTGGAACCACCAGGCCAGCATCAAGGGCATGGCGATTTTGAGGATTTCGCTGGGCTGAATGGTGATGCCCACGTTGAGCCAACGCCTCGCCCCCTTTTTTGTGATGCCAAAGACCGCCACCGCGATCAGCAGGGACACACCCAGCACATAGAGCGGCACCGCCAGGGCCATCAGGCGCTGCGGTGGCACCTGCGCCACCACGAACATGATGAAACCGGCAATCAGCATGTTGCGCGCATGGTCTTCGAAGCGGGTGCCATGGTCGTAGCCCGAGGAATACATGGTCAGCAAGCCCGCGCATACCAGCATGAACACGGCAAAGGCCAGTGGTCCGTCGAACCCGGATAACCAGGGCGCCAGGCGGCGCGATAGCGAGGGGCGTTCAAAAACCAGCGACATGGGGCGCGATTATGACGGCGCGCCGTTGCCGGGCACCACCCGCAAGGGAATCGTGACCGGCCCGTCGTTGACCAGGCTCACCTGCATGTCGGCCGCAAACTCGCCCGTTTGCACCAGCGGGTGCAGCAAGCGCGCCTGCGCCACAAAGTAGTCATACAAGCGCCTGCCCTCATCGGGAGCCGCCGCTGCGGTAAAGCTGGGCCGGTTGCCGCCCGAGGCATCGGCCGCCAGCGTGAACTGGCTCACCACCAGCAGACTACCCATTCGGCCCGAACCGTCGAGGTCTTGCACGCTGAGGTTCATTTTGCCCGCCGTATCGCTGAAGATGCGCAGTTTCAGGATTTTGGCCAGCAGCTTGTCGCTGTGCGCGGCAGTGTCACCACGCTCGGCGCACAACAACACCAACAGGCCGAGACCGATCTCTCCAACCACTCGGCCCGCCACCTCGACGCGCGCCTGGCGCACGCGCTGCAACAGCGCCATCATGGGTGGAATGCCGATCCAGCAACAGACATCCTGAAACCTTCAGCCGCGCTGACGATCAAGCCAGCGTGACGCGGGCGAACTTGCGCTTGCCCACTTGCAGCACATAAGTTCCGGCACCGAGCTTGAGGCCCTTGTCGCTTACCACAGCCGAATCGACGCGCACGCCGCCGCCATCGATCAGCCGATTGCCCTCGCCGCCTGAGGCTGCCAGACCCGCCATTTTGAGCAGCGCCGCGATGCCGACCGACGCGCCACGCTCGCTCAGGGGCAATGTGAGTTCGGCAATGTCATCGGGCACGCCGCCCTTGCTGCGGTTGATGAAGTCCTGCTCGGCCGCGTCAGCCGCCGCCACCGAGTGAAAGCGGGCGGTGATTTCCTTGGCCAGCGCCACCTTGGCGTCCTTGGGGTTGCGCCCGGCGGCCACTTCGGCTTTCAGCGCGGCGATAGCGGCCTCCGACTTGAAACTTAGCAGCGTGTACCAGCGCCACATCAGCACGTCGGAGATGCTCAGCACCTTGGCAAACATGGTGTTGGCGTCTTCAGAAATGCCGATGTAGTTGTTCTTGCTCTTGGACATTTTTTCGATGCCGTCGAGCCCCTCGAGCAGCGGCATGGTCAGGATGCACTGCGGCTCCTGGCCGTATTCGCCTTGCAGATGGCGCCCCACCAACAGGTTGAACTTCTGATCAGTGCCGCCGAGTTCAAGGTCGCTCTTGAGCACCACGCTGTCGTAACCCTGCATCAGCGGGTACAGGAACTCGTGCACGCTGATCGGGGTGCCGGCGCGGAAACGGTCGTGAAAATCATTGCGCTCCATCATGCGCGCCACGGTGTACCTGGCCGCCAGCTCTATCATGCCGCGCGAACCCAGGGTATCGCCCCACTCGCTGTTGTAGCGAATCTCGGTTTTCGACGCATCCAGCACCATCGACGCCTGCCGGTAATAGGTTTGTGCGTTCACCTCGATTTGCTCGCGGGTGAGCGCTGGTCGCGTGGTGTTGCGCCCCGAAGGATCACCAATCAGGGTGGTGAAGTCGCCAATCAAAAAGATGACCGTGTGGCCCAGATCCTGCAACTGGCGCATTTTGTTGAGTACCACCGTGTGGCCGATGTGGATGTCGGGCGCGGTGGGATCGAGCCCCAGCTTGATGCGCAGCGGCGTGCCGGTCGCCTCGGATCGCGCCAGCTTCTTCAGCCAGTCATCCTGGGGGATCAGTTCCTCACACCCCCGCAGCGTCACTGCCAAAGCCTCTTTCACACGATCGGTCACAATAATTTCAGGCGTTTTGAGGTGAGTCATAAGGGTTTGTCTGGATGCGGCAAAAATGGCAGGGTTTATACTCGCTGCGTACTGATTTTTCTGATTTTACGTGGCGCTCCACGTCAATTTTTTGACAACTGTTGTGTCTTTCAGACAAGCCCCATCCCAGGATTCACTTTTGATCAAGCAATTCATCGCCAACGGCCAGGTTTTTTCAGACGCCACCGCTCATTGGCTGACTCGACATCACCAACGTGTCACCGCTGTGGTGGCAGCCTTGCTGCTGGGCGGCGGTGGCGGCGCCTTTGCCGTGGCCTCGCTGGGGCCGGATGCCGCCGACATCACTGTGCGGGAAGTCCTTGAAACGGTGCAGTCGCTGGCGCTGCCGGACTATAGCCAGATCATGGCCCCGCAGTATGCGCTGTACCGCACCGAGACCACCCGCACCAGTGACACAGCCGATACTTTGCTCAAACGCCTGGGCGTGGCGGATACCGAGGCCGCCACCTTCCTGCGCACAGACAGCACCGCCCGGCAGATTTTGCTGGGCCGTAGTGGCCGTCAGGTCACCGCAGAGGCCATGGCTGACCAGCGCCTGAGCAAGCTCACAGTGCGCTGGAGCGCTGACACGGCGGATGAATTCCAGCGGCTGGTCATCGAGCGCGACGGCAATGATTTCTCTTCGCGTGTAGAAACGGCAGCCTTGCGTGCCAGCAGCCAGTTGGCCAGCGGCACCATCCAGAGCAGCCTGTTTGCCGCCACCGACGAAGCCAAAATTCCCGATGCCGTCGCAGTGCAACTGGCCGAGATTTTTTCGGGTGACATCGACTTTCGCCGCGGGTTGCGCAAGGGAGACCGCTTTTCGGTGGTCTATGAAACCCTGGAAGGTGACGGCGAACCCTTGCGCACGGGGCGCGTGCTGAGCGCCGAATTCGTCAACGCTGGCAAGTCATTTCAGGCCATGTGGTTTGCCGACGCTGGCGCAGAGCAGCCAGCCGCCAGCCAGCCAGCGGTCCGCGCCAGCAGCAAAGGCGGCTATTACACACTCGACGGCCAGAGCCTGCGCCGCGCCTTCCTGAGCTCACCCGTCGAGTTTTCGCGTGTCAGCAGCGGGTTTGCCATGCGCTTTCATCCTGTTTTGAAACAATTGCGTGCCCACAAGGGCACTGACTTTGCGGCCCCCGCCGGCACCCCTGCACGTACCGTGGGCGATGGCGTGGTGACATTTTCTGGCGTGCAGAACGGCTATGGCAATGTTGTTTTTGTCAAGCATCGCGGCAACACCGAAACGGTCTATGCGCATTTGAGCAGGTTGCTCGTGCGTCGGGGTGACAAGGTAAACCAGGGGCAGACCATCGGCTTGGTCGGATCCACGGGTTGGGCGACCGGCCCGCACCTGCACTTCGAAGTGCGCGCCAATGGCGTGCAAAAAGACCCGATGCGATTTGCCCAGCAGAGCGAAACCATCCCGGTAGCGGCTTCCGCCAAACCGGCCTTTGAGCGCGTGGCGCAACAAACCAGAGTCGCCTTGGCAGCTGCGGCCAGCCTGCAGGGTAGCAGCGCGCAGTAATTTTGCCGCCGAGCCAGTTGTGGCTGAACTTTTCATCGGCCTGATGTCCGGCACCTCGCTGGACGGGGTGGATGGTGTGTTGGCAGACTTCAGCGCGTCCGCACCTGTCGTCCTCGCCCACGCCAACGCGGCGCTGCCGCCAATCCTGAAAGCGGAACTGCTGGCGCTCAACTTGCCTGGCAATAACGAGCTCCATCGTGCTGCACTCGCAGCCAATGCCTTGATGCGGGTCTATGCGGGAGTCGTTGAGCAACTGCTGTCGATGTCCTCGATGGCAGCAGGGCATATCAAGGCCATGGGCGCTCATGGGCAGACGGTCAGACACCAGCCGCAAAGGCACGATGGCAGCGGCTACACACTACAGCTGGCCAACCCGGCACTCTTGGCCGAACTCACCGGCATCGATGTGGTGGCCGATTTCCGCAGTCGCGATGTCGCCGCCGGCGGTCAGGGCGCACCGCTGGTGCCTGTCTTTCACCAGGCCGTGTTTGGCAAGGCCGACGCGACGATCGCCGTGCTCAACATCGGTGGCATGGCGAACCTGACCGTGCTGGGACCCAAACTGGCCGACGATGTGCTGGGCTTTGACTGCGGCCCCGGCAATGCCTTGATGGATGCCTGGTGCCTGCGCCACCTGGGCCAACCGTATGATGCCAATGGCGTGTGGGCGTCTTCGGGACGGACACATCCTGACCTGTTGAGCGTCATGCTGGCAGAGCCATTTTTTGCTTTGCCCCCACCAAAAAGCACGGGGCGAGATTTATTCAATTTGGAGTGGCTGGCGCGCCAACTTGCTGGATTTGCCGATGTGACGCCAGCAGATGTGCAAGCCACATTGACCGAATTGACCGCCACAAGCTGTGCCGCCTGTGTCAGAAACTTCGCCCCGGTAAGCGAACAACTGATTGTTTGCGGTGGCGGCGCCTTCAATGCCCACCTGATGGCGCGCCTGCAAGCGCTGCTACCCGGCGTGGCCGTCCGTCCGTCAGACGAGTACGGCTTGCCAGCACAGCAAGTCGAAGCCACTGCCTTTGCCTGGCTGGCGCTCAAGACCCTGCGGCGTGAAGCTTTGAGCCTTCAACGCATCACGGGAGCCCGCGGTGCCCGTGTGCTTGGAGCCATCTATCCGGCTTGAGCCGGGCTCAAAAGGCTTCAGGAAAAGCTCGAACCGCAGCCGCAGGTGGTGGTTGCGTTCGGGTTCTTGATGACGAATTGCGCGCCCTGCAGGTCTTCCTTGTAATCGATTTCTGCGCCCACCAGATACTGGTAGCTCATGGCGTCGATCAGCAACGAAACACCGTTCTTCGTCATGGTGGTGTCGTCATCGTTGGTGATTTCGTCGAACGTGAAACCATACTGAAAACCCGAACAACCGCCACCCTGGACAAAAACGCGCAGCTTCAGGTCAGGGTTGCCCTCTTCGGCGATCAGGTCGGCGACCTTGGCAGCAGCGCTGTCGGTGAACAGAATCGGGGCTGGCATGTCGGTTTGAATGTCTTCGGCAACAGCGCTCATGACTATCTCCATTGAGTGAAATTGGGCAAATGGTACAGTAATTTGATCAGGTTTTAGTCCGTCCCCTATTTGCCGCCGGTTTCAGTGGGGCTTTTTTAGATGGGTCTCATGAATCGGGAACACACCGGGCGCACAAAGCAAAAAGCCGCCAGAACTTGCATTCGGCGGCTTTTCGACGGAGAGCGAAAATCAACGCTTGCTGAACTGCTTGCGACGGCGAGCACCGTGCAAACCGACCTTCTTGCGCTCCACTTCGCGGGCATCGCGGGTCACGAAACCGGCTTTGCTCAACTCGGACTTGAGCGTTGCGTCGTAGTCGATCAGCGCGCGGGTAATGCCGTGGCGCACCGCACCAGCTTGACCCGACTCACCGCCACCAGCCACATTGACCATGATGTCAAAGGTTTCGGCGTGGTTGGTCAGCATCAGGGGCTGCTTGCAGATCATGATCGAGGTTTCACGGCCAAAGAACTTTTGAATGTCTTTGCCATTGACGACGATCTGGCCGGAGCCTTTTTTAAGGAAAACACGGGCGACGCTGGATTTGCGACGGCCGGTACCATTGTTCCATTCACCAATCATTTAAAGCTCCTTAGATTTCCAACACTTTGGGTTGCTGGGCGGTGTGCGGGTGCTCGGCACCGCCGTACACCTTGAGCTTCTTGATCATGGCGTAACCCAGCGGCCCCTTGGGCAGCATGCCCTTGACGGCTTTTTCCAGGGCACGGCCCGGGAACTTGGCTTGCATGTCACGGAAGTTGGTGGAGCTGATGCCACCAGGAAAGCCCGAATGGCTGTAATACATTTTGTCGAGTGACTTGGCACCGGTCACGCGCAGTTTGGCTGCGTTGGTCACGATGATGAAGTCGCCGGTATCGACGTGAGGCGTGTAGATGGCCTTGTGTTTGCCGCGCAAACGGAGAGCAACTTCGCTGGCTACTCGTCCGAGGACCTTGTCGGTCGCGTCAATCACAAACCACTCGTGCACGACCTCAGCGGGTTTTGCGCTGAAAGTTGACATGAGAATTTCCTAAAAAGGAGTTGGTTTGGCGGGCTCTTTTCTACGGTCGGCGTTCCTCTAATGGGAATCTCTTAGGTAGTGTGTCAAACTTCGCCGCGGAGCCACAAAAGCGCTGCGAAGCCGGGCATTATACAAATATTGTTGGCGCTACGGTTAACATCGTCGCCATGTTCAGTTATCGCCACGCCTTTCATGCCGGCAACCACGCCGACGTTCTCAAACACACCACGCTGCTGTGCATATTGCGCCACATGACGCTCAAGGAAACGGCTTTTACCGTCTTCGACACCCATGCCGGTGCTGGTTTGTACCGCCTCGATGGCGACTATGCCAGCACCAGCGGCGAAGCCGGTGAGGGTTATTTGCGACTGATCGAGAAGCTCGCCGGGATCACACCCACCCCCGCACTGCAAGACTACCTCGACATGGTGGCGAGCTTCAACGCGCCGGGCAGCCACAAGGTTTACCCCGGCTCGCCCTTCATCATCCAGCGCCTGCTGCGCGAACGCGACAAGCTCAAGCTGTTCGAGATCCACCCCACCGACAGCAAAACCCTGTCCGCCAATATGGCCCAACTGGAAGTGGGCCGGCAGGTGGCCGTGCTGCGCGAGGATGGCTTCGAGGGCATCAGGAAATTCCTGCCGCCGCCATCCAGGCGCGCGCTGGTGTTGTGCGACCCGAGCTATGAAATCAAGAATGACTACGCCCGCGTGGTTGATATGGTGACCGACGCGCTGACCCGGTTCGCTACCGGCACCTATGCCATCTGGTACCCCATCATCCCGCGCCCCGAAGCGCACCAACTCCCGCGCAAGCTCAAGACCCTGGCTGACAAAACCGGCAGGCCCTGGCTCAACGCCACGCTCACGGTCAAGTCCAGCAAGCTGCTCACCAACGACGCCGGTGATGTCGTCCGCCCAGGCCTGCCCGCCAGTGGCATGTTTGTCATCAACCCGCCGCACACCCTGAAAAACGCCTTGAACGAAACCTTGAGACAAATCGCACAGCTGCTAGCGCAAGACCGGAACCACGCATTTGAGGTGGCTTCAGGCGGTTGAGGACACGCTGCATCAGTCGAACATGACGCGCGCCAGCACTTTGGCGTCGCGGTCAAGGATCACGCCCTCGCCCATGGCCAGATGTTGGCCCGTCAGTGCCGTCACATTGACCTGATGCGACACCCACACCTGAAACTGACCCGCAGGCAATTGTTTCAGTGCCTCGCGCAAGGCGGCAGTTTGATCCGGCAAGGGCAAACGGTCGCCGAACACCGAGTTCAAGGGCGCCCACAACCGGCTTTTGCCGAAGGCCAGATTGGCGGTGTCGATACAACGGCACCAAGCGCTGGTCAGCACCGCCTGCGGCTGCAAACCGCGCACCTTGAACCATTCGCCCATGCGCAGCGCGCTTTGCCTGCCGGCGGCGCTCAAGTTGCGCTGGGTGCTGCAAACCGTCAGCTTGAAGCCCGGCGGGTCGCCAATGCCGGGTTCGGTCTGGGCATGGCGCAGCATCAACACACAGCCACCCTGGCGCAACAGCGCGGCAGGATCGTCTGCAGCGACCAAACGCTTGGGCAAGGCACACGACACCATGAGCGCCAGCAACGCACGACGCGACCCACCAGGTACGGCAGTCATTTTCAATGGGTTCATGACACTGCCTTTCGAGCCAGCACAGGCCGCAAGGCCACTCCGGTAGGCGTGCCCAGGCCCACCACGGTTTCGGGCGAACCCGCTGCCACCACGCGGCCACCGGCTTTGCCGCCATCCGGCCCCAGGTCCAGCAGCCAGTCGGCCTCGGCAATCACGTCCAGATCGTGCTCGATCACCACCACGCTGTGTCCGCCATCGACCAGACGGTGCAGCACCCGGATGAGTTTTTCCACATCGGCCATGTGCAGCCCCACCGTGGGCTCGTCCAGCACATACAGCGTGTGCGGCGCCTTCTGGCCGCGCCGGGTGATGTCGTCGCGCACCTTGCTGAGTTCGGTCACCAGCTTGATGCGCTGCGCCTCGCCACCGCTCAAGGTGGGTGACGGCTGCCCCAGCGTCAGGTAACCCAGTCCCACGTCCTTGAGCAATTGCAGCGGATGGGCAATGACCGGCATGGTTGCAAAAAATTCCACCGCTTCGTCCACCTCCATCTGCAGCACGTCGCCGATGTTCTTGCCGCGCCAGGTCACCGCCTGGGTCTCGGGGTTGAAGCGCGCGCCCTTGCAGGTCTCACACAGCACTTTTACATCGGGCAGGAAGCTCATGGCAATGGTGCGAATGCCCTGCCCTTCGCAGCCCGGGCAACGGCCTTCGCCGGTGTTGAAGCTGAAACGGTTGGCGGCATAACCCCGCGCCCGGGCTTCCAGCGTGTCGGCAAACAGCTTGCGAATGGTGTCCCAGAAACCGATGTAAGTGGCGGGGCAACTGCGCGGCGTCTTGCCGATCGGGGTCTGATCGACCTCCAGCACACGGTCGATCGCCTCGAACCCGGTCACGTCTTCGCAACCAACCCAGGCAATGGCTTCGCCCGCAGCCAGCGCGTCGCGGCCGGCCTTGGTGCTGCGCTTTTGCACGGCGGCCTGCACGTTGGCCAGCAACACGTCGCGCGCCAGCGTGGATTTGCCGGAGCCACTGACCCCGGTTATGCCGACCAGCCGGCTCAAGGGAATGCGCGCCGTGACGTTTTGCAAATTGTGCAGCTTGGCACCCGTCACCGTGATCCAGCGCTGTTCTTCGTGATCCGTGAAATTGGGGTCAAAGGCCGATTTCGATGAGGCTTTCGCTGCATTCGACGACTTTGGGGCGATATTGGCATCCGACCCCGAGTTCACGACAGTGCTGGCCGCTGACACCACGCGCCGTGGCTTCATCGGGTGCTTCATCGCGTGCAGCAAATAGCGGCCGGTTTGCGAATCGTCGGCGGCCTGAATGTCTGCCACTGCGCCTTCGGCCACCAGTCGCCCGCCGCGCTTGCCGGCGCTGGGGCCAATGTCGATGATGTGTTCAGCGTGACGGATGGTGTCTACGTCGTGTTCCACCACCACCAACGTGTTGCCCTGGTCGCTCAGCGTCTGCAACGCGCCCAACAATATCTGGTTGTCGCGTGCGTGCAAACCAATGGTGGGCTCGTCGAGAACGTAACACACGCCCTGCAAATTGCTGCCCAGTTGCGCAGCAAGGCGGATGCGCTGGGCCTCGCCGCCGCTCAACGTCGGCGCGCCCCGGTCCAGCGTCAAATAGCCCAGCCCGACCTGCTCCAGAAACTGCAAGCGCCCCAGAATTTCAGGGATCAGGTCGCGCGCAATGTCGCTCTCGCGCCCGCTCAGGCGCCCCAGCGTTTGCATGGTCTCGACCCAGGCACGCAGGTCGGTCACACTCAAGCGCGCCAGCTCGGTGATGGTGACGTCCCCTCCGACAGCGTCCAGCGGCGTGCATGGGGTGTCTGACGCAGCGGAATAAAGGAGGAGGCTCGGGCGAAGCCCGGGCCGGGGGACATCCGCGGAGTCGGACACCCCGTGTGCGCTGCGGGCTAACGAGAAGGAATTGGGGTCTGACCCCAATTTAAGCCTGACAGCGCGCGCTGTGGCGTTCAGGCGCGTGCCTTCACAAGCGGGGCAAACGGTGTCAGCCAGGTTTTCCACATCGGCTTCGACAAAACTTTGTTCGCGGCCCTGGTCGTCATCGCGCACCGAGTCGTCGAACACCTTGCGCTGCTCGCGCGTGAGCCTGACGCCGGTGCCCACGCAGTCGGGGCACCAGCCGTGCTTGCTGTTGTAACTGAACAGGCGCGGGTCGAGCTCGGCGTAACTGGTGCTGCAGACCGGACAGGCACGCAAGGTGGAAAATGCACTGAGCTTGCCAATGCCCGCCGTCGGTGTGCCCGCCAGCATGGCCTGGCTCAAGCCCGCCAGGTCGCTCAGCACATGCACCACGCCCTTGCCGTGCTGCAAAGCCCGGGCCAAGGCCTCACGCAACTGCGCTTCATGCTCCGGCAACACGTCGAGGCTGAACACCGGCAGTTCAATGGTGTGCTCCTTGAAGCGATCCAGGCGCGGGAAGTTGGTGGTGGGCAAAAAGTTGCCATCGACGCGCAAATGGGTGAAGCCGCGCGGGCGCGCCCAATCGGCCAGCTCGGTGTAAACACCCTTGCGGTTCATCACCAGCGGCGCCAGCAGGCCGATGTGCTGGCCGCGGAAATTCTTCATCAACTGCGCCGCAATCTTCTCGGGCGTTTGCGGTGCCACCTTTGTTCCGTCATGGATGCAATACTGGGTGCCGAGCTTGACGAACAGGAGCCGCAAAAAGTGCCAGACCTCGGTGGTGGTGCCCACGGTCGATTTGCGCCCGCCCCGGCTCAGCCGCTGCTCGATGGCCACCGTGGGCGGGATACCGTACACCGCATCCACCTCGGGCCGGCCAGCCGGCTGCACGATCGAGCGCGCGTAGGCGTTGAGCGACTCCAGGTAGCGGCGCTGACCTTCGTTGAACAGAATGTCAAATGCCAGCGTCGATTTGCCCGAGCCCGAGACTCCCGTGACCACAGTGAACTTGCCGCGCGGGATGTTGACGCTCAGCGACTTGAGGTTGTGCTCGCGGGCGTTGATGATCTGGATGTTGTTAGCTCTCGCTTGTGGGGTTGACTGCAGTCGAGCCAGTCGTCGGCGGTCGCCCCCTCGACGCGCTGCAGCAACATCCTGCACCGCGTGCACCACACCCATTTGCGCAGCGTAGTCGCGCAGCGCCAGCGCGGTGTGGGAACTCGCGTGCAGCATCACCTCTTCGGGCGTGCCAAACGCCACCACCTCGCCGCCTGCATCGCCGCCCTCGGGCCCCAGGTCGATCAGCCAGTCCGAGGCGCGAATCACGTCCAGGTTGTGCTCGATCACCAGCAGCGAATGGCCCGCATCCTGCAGCTTTCGCAGCGCGCGCATGAGTTTGGCAATGTCATCGAAGTGCAGCCCGGTGGTCGGCTCGTCGAACATGAACAAGGCACCGCGTCTGGCCGTGGGCTGGCGGCTGGCACTGGCGCTTTTGGCCGCCTCGGCCAGAAAACCGGCGAGCTTGAGGCGCTGCGCTTCGCCACCGCTGAGCGTGGGCACCGGCTGGCCCAGTTTGACGTAGTCCAGACCCACGTCCATGATGGGTTGCAGCGTCCGCAACACGTCGCGGTCTGACGCGAACAGCGCAGCGGCTTCGCTGACGGTCAGGTTCAATACATCGGCCACATTGAGATGACGCGTCTCACGCTCAATGGTGACCTCCAGAATTTCCGACCGGTAGCGTTTGCCGTCACAGTCGGTGCAGCGCAGGTAAACGTCGCTCAGGAACTGCATTTCCACATGCTCGAAGCCCGAGCCGCCGCAACTGGGGCAACGGCCGTCGCCGTTGTTGAAGCTGAACTTGGTGGCGGTGTAGCCGCGCTGCCGGGCCAGCGGCGCATTGGCAAAAATCTCGCGCAGGGCATCCCAGGCACCGACATAACTGACCGGATTCGAGCGTGCCGTTTTACCAATGGGCGACTGGTCCACAAACACCACGTCGCTGAGCTGTTCGGCCCCCAGCAGGCGCGCGAAAGCGCCGGGTGTCTCGGTGGACTTGCCGAAGTGGCGCAGCAGCGCGGGGGCCAGCGTGTCCTGGATCAGCGTCGATTTGCCGGAACCACTGACGCCGGTGACACACACCAGGCGCTGCAGCGGAATCTCGACGGTCACGTTTTTCAGATTGTGCTCGCTGGCGCCTTCCAGAATCAGTCTTGGCGTGCTGGCGGCGACCAGGCGCTTGAAGCCCATGCCCACGGTCTTGCGCCCGCCCAGGTAAGCGCCGGTCAGGGTATCGGCGTTGCGCAAGTCGGCCGTGCTGCCATCGAACACGATCCGGCCACCACGTTCGCCGGGGCCGGGCCCCATGTCGATCATGCGGTCGGCGGCCAGCATCACGTCCGGGTCATGCTCCACCACCACCAGCGTGTTGCCCGCGTCGCGCAGGCGCTGCATGGCCACAATGATGCGGTGCATGTCGCGCGGATGCAAGCCGATGCTGGGCTCGTCGAGCACAAACAACGTGTTGACCAGCGAGGTGCCCAAAGCGGTGGTGAGGTTGATGCGCTGCACCTCACCGCCACTGAGCGTGCGGCTTTGCCGGTCCAGCGTGAGGTAGCCAATGCCCACCTCGCTGAGGTATTTCAGGCGAGTGCTGATTTCCTCAAAGAGCAGCTTCAGCGCTTGCTGCTGGCCCTGGGAGGCATCCATTCGCGGCGAGGGCGCCGCTCCTACAGGGGAGGCGTCGCTTGAACTCGGCGGGATCACATCGGTTCGCAGCGCTCCCACAGGGGCCTGGATGGCCGGGAGTTGGTAGGAATCGCGCCCTCGCGACGAAGGCTGCCCATTGATCGACAACTGGTCAAAAAACTGCCGAAGCTTGTCCAGCGGCAGCAGCATCAGATCATGCAGGCAAAGGCCCGGCAAGGCTTCCAGCTGGTCACGCGACCAGGTCACCCCTCGCGGCATGAAACGTCTGGCCGGCTCAAGCACCGCATCGGCATCGGCTTTGGAACCGATGCGCCACAGCAGACTCTCGGTTTTCAGGCGCGCACCGGCGCAATCCGGGCACGGCGTGTAGCTGCGGTACTTGGACAGCAGCACCCGGATGTGCATCTTGTACGACTTGCTCTCCAGGTATTCAAAAAAGCGCTTGACGCCAAACCAGTGCTGGTTCCACTTGCCCCTCCAGTGCGGCGAACCGTGAATCACCCAATGCTGCTGCTCGGGCGACAGCTTGTTCCACGGCGTGTCGCGCGGAATGCCCTCAGCCTCGGCATGGCGCATCAGATCGTCCTGTGCCTCGACCCAGGCCGGTGTCTGTATCGGTTTGATGGCGCCGGCGCGCAAGGTGAGCTTGTCGTTGGGAATCACCAGGCCGTAGTCAACCCCGATGACCCGGCCGAAGCCACGGCAGGTGTCGCAGGCACCCACGGCCGAATTGAAGGAGAACATCGACGCGATCGGGTCGGTATAGCGCAGGTTGCTGTCGGGGCAATGCAGGCCGGTCGAAAACTTCCAGGTAACGGGCTCCGACACCTCGCCCGTTGGCGATGCATCCAGCACATAGACCGTCAAGCGGCCGCTGCCGTGCTTGAGCGCGACTTCGATGGCCTCCAGCACGCGCGCGCGCTCGGCTGTGCCCAGTCGGAAACGGTCCGCCACCACGTCGATCACCTTGCGCTTGAAAATGGGCCCGGCAGCAGATTTGCCGGTCTTCTTTTTGACGACCACCGTGCTGGTTTCGACTTCCACCTCGCGCTCGGCCTGCACCTTGGTGAAACCACTCACCGACAGCCACTGCTCCACCTCGGCCGGCGTGGCGCTGACGGGCAACTCCACGGGAAAAGTGATGGCCAGGCGCGCGTCGCCTGTACCGACACGCGCCTGCAATTCGGCATAAATGGTTTCAGGCGTGTCATGGCGCACCGGCAGCGCCGTGACCCGGTCGAACAAGGAAGCGGCGCGGGCGAACAGCAGTTTCAAATGGTCGTTGAGCTCGGTCATCGTGCCCACGGTGGAGCGGCTCGAGCGCACCGGGTTGGTCTGGTCGATGGCAATCGCCGGGGGTACGCCATCCACTTTGTCCACCGCAGGCTTGTCCATGCGGTCGAGAAACTGGCGCGCATAGGCGCTGAAGGTCTCCACGTAACGGCGCTGGCCCTCGGCAAACAGGGTGTCGAACACCAGACTGGACTTGCCCGAGCCACTCGGGCCGGTGACCACGGTCAGCTCGCCGGTGCGGATATCCAGATCGAGGTTCTTGAGGTTGTGCTGGCGCGCCCCGCGAATGCGGATGGTTCCCTGTGACATGAAGGCTTCCCGGTTTGAGAGGCGAACATTCTAGGGACGTCCGCCCGACAAACCGGCGCAAAGGGGCTTGAGCGCCCGGCCCTGCGTCAAGGCAATCGCCGCACCCCGGGCGCAACGGCTGCTGGCGCGTCCCACGCGCTTTCAAACCACGCATCGCCCGCCAGACAGGCCTGCAACATGGGCAGGGCGTCAAAGCCCCAGAATAATTTGCCATCGACCTCGACAGTGGGCACGCCAAACACACCGCGCTCGATCGCCTCGGTCGTATTGGCCTTGAGCCGGGCCTTGACCTCCTCACTGTCGGGCAACCGGGCAGGCTTCAATTGCTCGGTGAGCACCTGCAGGCGATTCGGGTCAGCAGCGTCGAGCCCACCCTGCCAGACATGGCGAAACAGCGTCTCACAGACATAGCGATTGGGTTGCTCGGGCGCGCCGCAGGCCTGCGCCAGCCGCAACAGGGCCAGCGGGTTGAACGGGTGGGACGCGGGCATCTGCAGCCCCAGCCCGTGCTGATGCGCCAGCCACAGCACCTGGCGGTAGGTCCATTCGCGCTTGCCGGCAATCTCGGCGGGACCCAATTGGCCGTGTTGTTTCAGCAGCGCGCCGAACAGCACCGGTTTGTACGTCACGCTGGTGCTGTGGCCCATCAGCGCATCGGGCAACTTCTCGAACGCCAGGTAGGCATAAGGCGAGATGAAATCGAGATAAAACGTGATGTGCTTCATGGTGCCTCGAACTGCGCCAGACGCGCCTCGATGTTGGCCCAGACGGCACGCTTGAACGCATCATCGGCATTGCCCCACTGGCCAATTTCGTCGAGCGTGCGCAAACAGCCTTGGCACAAGCCGGTGGCATCGCTCATCTGGCACACGGACACGCACGGCGACGGCACCGTTTGGGCAAAGTTTTTCGCGCTGGCGCGCACATGCCGGGCGCTGGCCGCCAGGAATTTCATGGCTTTGGGGTCGGGACTCAAGCGGTCTCTCCTGCCGCCACGTCCACCACGGGGGCTCCGGTCAAATGCACCAGGTCAGCCGGGTGCAATTTGAAAACACCATGTGGGTGACCGGCTGCGGCCCAGATTTCGTCAAAGCGCAGCAGATCGCGGTCAATCAGCGTCACAGGTGCCACCGCATGCGCCACCGGCGACACGCCGCCAATCGAAAAGCCCGTGCTCGCCTTGACAAATTCTGCATCAGCGCGGCCGAGTTTTTGGCCTTCCACACACACCAGCGCCTGCACCTTGGCTTCATCGACGCGTCGGTCGCCCGACGTAATGACCAGCACGGCAGCGGCATCTGGCTTGCGTTTGAAAATGATGCTTTTGGCGATTTGCCCGAGCGCCACCCCCAGCGCATCGGCGGCCTGCTGTGCGGTACGCGCAGCATCACTGAGCAGCACGGGGGGGTGCGGGTGACCTTTGTCCTGCAAGGCGCGCGCCACCCGCTGCATGCCCTCAGGCAGAGGTTTGAGTTCAGCGCCGCACATCAGGCGCTCCGCTTGGCAAACAGCGCCTTGCCCGCGCGCGAGTTGGTCGGCCGGTTCAAGAAGTCGCTGATGAACTGACCGGCATCGATCAGCAAGTCGAGGTCGATGCCGGTTTCGATGCCCATGCCGCGCAGCAGGTACACCACGTCCTCGGTCGCCACATTGCCGGTGGCGCCCTTGGCATAAGGGCAGCCGCCCAGCCCGGCCACCGAGGCGTCAAACTGCCAGACGCCCATTTGCAGGCAGATCAGCGTGTTGGCCAGCGCCTGGCCATAGGTGTCGTGAAAGTGGCCAGAAATATCGTTGATGTCGAAGTGTTTAAGGGTGGCTTCCACCGCGCGCTGCACCTTGAGCGGCGTGCCCACGCCGATGGTGTCGGCCACACCCACGTGCTGCACGCCGATGCCTTTCATCAGCCCGGCCAGGTAGCTCACGCGCTCAGGTGCGATGTCACCCTCGTACGGGCAACCCACGGTGCAGCTCATCGCGCCGCGCACATGAATGCCCGCGTCACGGGCTGCGGCCACCACCGGCGCAAAGCGATCGATGCTCTCGGCAATGCTGCAGTTGATGTTCTTCTGGCTGAAGGCCTCGCTGGCGGCGCCGAACACCACGATCTCGTCGGGCCTGGATGCCAGGGCGGCCTCAAAACCCTTGAGGTTGGGCGTCAGCACCGAGTAGCGCACGCCTGCCTTTCGCTCAACACCCGCCATCACCTCGGCGTTGTCGGCCATCTGCGGCACCCATTTGGGAGACACAAAGCTGGTGACTTCGATCTCTGTCAGGCCAGCGGCCTGCAGCCGGTGCACCAGCTCGATCTTGACGCTGGCTGGTACCAGACTCTTTTCGTTTTGCAGGCCGTCACGCGGGCCGACTTCGACCAGTTTGACACGGGAGGGGAAACGCATGTTCTGTTGCTGTTCAAGGAGAGACGCGTATTATGGACAGAGTCGGCAATGGCGAAACAACCGCCACGCGCTGCCTGTCGCTGCCTGCGACTGTCTCTTTGCGCACATCGCTACTTTAACCGTGTATTTTTTCCATTAAATGGATACAATGCACGGATGTTTTTGCGTTTAGCCCAAGATAGACTCACTGACTTGCTGCGCCAATTTCCTGCTGTGGTGTTGATCGGCCCTAGGCAGACGGGCAAAACCACACTGGCTTTTGCCGAAAAAGAGCAGCGCAGCACGGCGACCTACCTCGACCTGGAATTGCCCAGCGCGCAACGGCAGCTCGATGACCCCGAAGCCTACTTGATGGCGCACCAGAATCAGTTGGTGATTCTGGACGAGGTGCAGCGCATGCCCGAATTGTTTGCCGTGCTGCGCGGCGTGATTGACCAGCGCAGACGTCACGGCGAGGCCAACGGCCAATTTTTACTGCTCGGCTCTGCAACAGGGTCTCTGCTGCAACAAACCAGCGAAAGCCTGGCCGGGCGTGTGGTGCAACTTGAATTGACACCTTTTCAGGCGCGGGAAGTCTTCCCTCTGAACACGGCGGCGGCTGACATGCATTCACTATGGGTTCGGGGTGGCTTCCCGCTGTCATGGTTGGCTCGGCATGATACCGACAGCCTGACCTGGCGCGAGGTCTTCATCACCACTTACCTTGAAAAGGACATTCCCGCACTGGGGCCGCGCATCCCAGCCAGCACGCTGCGCCGCCTGTGGACCATGCTGGCACACAGCCAGGGTGAGTTGCTGGATCAGTCCAGGCTGGCCGCTGCCCTGGCCATCAGTGGCCAAACGGTGAGCCGCTACATCGACCTGCTGTGCGACCTGATGCTGGTGCGCCGTCTGCCAGCCTGGAGCGGTAATGTCGGCAAGCGGCTGGTGCGCACCCCCAAGGTCTATGTGCGCGACAGCGGCATCGTTCACGCCCTGCTCGGCCTGCCAGACCTGGATGCCGTGTTGGGGCATCCGGTGGCCGGGTCAAGCTGGGAAGGTTTTGTCGTTGAGCAATTGATGGCCGCTGCACCACAGGCCCATGCCAGTTTTTATCGAACCAGCCACGGTGCCGAAGTGGACCTGGTGCTTGAGTTCCCCAAGGGCGACACCTGGGTCGTCGAAATCAAACGCTCATCCGCACCCACCGTCTCCAAAGGTTTCCACATTGCCGCCAAGGACGTCAAAGCCAGCCGCAAACTCCTGGTTGCACCGGTTGACAGTTCATTTCTGATGCGAGAGGGAATTGAAGTCATGAACCCGCTGCTGGCGGCAAATTGCGTGGCAGCGCAAAGGTAAGCGTGCAGCGGCCAACCGCCCCTCAATACCCGCGCGCCACATCCACCATCCCCGCCACCGGCTCACCGCGCGCCAGCGCCGCCAACTTGCCGGCAATCTGTGCAATGCTGATCTCGCGCAAGGTGCGGGCCGAGGTGTGCGGCGTGATCGTGATTCGGGGGTGCCGCCAAAACGGATGCGTAAGCGGCAGGGGTTCGGTATGAAACACGTCGAGCGTGGCGCCGGCCAGGTGGCCGCTGTCGAGCAGCGCCAGCAAATCTTCATCCACCAGGTGCGCACCGCGCGCCACGTTGATGACGAAGCCGCCAGGCTGCAAGCGGCTCAGGGTATGGCGATTCATGATGCCCTGGGTTTCAACGGTGAGCGGCAGCAGGTTGACCAGAATGCGGCTGGCCGCCAGAAACGCATCGAGCTGCTGTGCGCCCGCGAAGCCACGAACGCCGTCCAGGCTTTTGGCCGTGCGGCTCCAGCCATTCACCGGAAACTCGAACTGCGTCAGGGCATGCGCCACGCGTTGCCCCAGCACGCCCAGCCCCATGACCCCCACGGGGAAGTCGGCACGCTTGCGCGACGGACGAACGCTCCAGCGGCACTGGCTGATGTCGGCGGCATAAAGATCGAGCTCACGGAAGTGGCGAATCACCGCATGGCACACGTACTCGGCCATTTGCACCGCCATGCCGGCATCGTCCAGGCGCACGAAGCTGGCGCTGGCTGGCAGGCGAAGTTTCAAAAGGGCATCGACGCCGGCACCGATGGCAAACACCGCCTTGAGCTGCGGCTGCTCGTCAAAGAACTGCTGCGGTGGAGCCCACACCACGGCGTAGTCGGCGGGGCTTGCGCCGGCTTGCCAGAGTTCAACCTGGGCCTGCGGCAAGGCGGCGCGCAGGCCAGCCAGCCAGGGTTCGGGTTCGGTACCGGTGCAGCAAAAAGTAATTTTCATGGGCGTCATCAGATTTTATGGATTGCCGCGCCACGCGCTTCGTGAGCCAAACGCAATCGCGGCGAGGGCGCCGCTCCCACATCGGGGCCCAACATTCAGCGGGCTGACGATGACAACCCTTCATTCCTGCATGACCAATTTGAGGAGTTCAGCGCCCTCCACCACCTGGTCGCCAGGGGCATAAAGCAACTCTTCGACGACTCCGTCGATGGGTGCGGCAATGGTGTGCTCCATTTTCATGGCATCCATCACCGCCAGCGCCTGGCCGCGTTTGACGATGTCGCCTGACTTGACGGCGAACGACACCACCTTGCCCGGCATCGGCGCCGTCAGGCGACCCACCTCGGCCGGCGCTTCACCGGCGTGCAGCAGCAGGTCGATGGCAATGATCTGCGTTGCGCCTTGCGCCGTGTGAATGTGCGCCACTTCGCCCTTGCGGTACACCGCAACCAGCGTCCGTTGTCCGGCAAAGCGCAGGTCGATGCCGGCCGGTGTGGCAGTGAATTCGAGCACACCCGCCACCTCCCCGACCTTCAATGACAGCGCGCCATCGTGCAGATAAGTCAGTCCGGCCTGCACCTGCTCGCCGCCAAATTCAAAGGCAAAACGGCGCATGCAGACACCATGACTGCGCCAGCCGTCGGTCTTGCTGAACGGGTCTGCGCCTTCGGTGGCGCGCTCGTCCAACAGCGTTTGCGCCACGTCGGCCGCCGCCGCCAACGCCAGACCGACGCGCTCCTGCTTGAACAGCACTGCCGCTTCGCGCGGGATAAGCCCGGTGTCGAGATTGGCCTGGGCAAACGAGGGTGACTGCAGCACATGGCGCAAGAACTGCACATTGGTCGTCAGGCCGATGATGTGGGTTTGCGCCAGTGCGTCGTCGAGCCGCGCCAGCGCCTGCTCGCGGTTGTCGCCATGCACGATGAGTTTGGCGACCATGGAATCGTAAAACGGGCTGATGGCATCCAACTGGCGCACGCCATCGTCAAAGCGCACCGCGCTGACGGCAAAACTGCTGTGCGCGGGCTTGCGGTATACGTCGAGCGTGCCGGTGGCGGGCAGGAAGTTGTTGTCGGGATTTTCGGCACAGATGCGCGCCTCGATGGCGTGGCCGGTGATCCTGAGCTGGTCCTGCGTGCAGGGCAGCGGCTCGCCACTGGCCACACGCAACTGCCATTCCACCAGGTCCTGTCCGGTGATGGCTTCGGTCACCGGGTGTTCCACCTGCAGGCGGGTGTTCATCTCCATGAAGAAAAAATCCATGCGGCCATCGTCGCGTTGCTCGACGATGAACTCCACGGTGCCGGCACCCACATAGTTCACCGCGCGGGCTGCGGCGACGGCCGCTTCACCCATGCGCGCACGCAACTCGGGTGTCATGCCCGGCGCCGGTGCTTCTTCGAGCACCTTCTGGTGACGCCGCTGCACCGAGCAGTCGCGCTCGAACAGATAGACGTAGTTGCCGAAGCTGTCGCCAAACACCTGGACTTCGATATGGCGCGGGCGCTGCACATATTTCTCGACCAGCACCGCATCCGAGCCAAAGCTGTTGATGGCCTCGCGCTTGCAACTGGTCAGGGCATCAGCAAAGTCTTGCGAGCGTTCCACCGCGCGCATGCCCTTGCCACCACCACCGGCACTGGCCTTGATCAGTACCGGGTAACCCATTTCGTCGGCCTTGAGCTGCAGCAAGGCCGGGTCCTGGTCGGTGCCGTGGTAACCCGGCACCAGCGGCACACCGGCGCGTTCCATCAATTGCTTGGACTCGGCCTTGAGTCCCATGGCCTGGATGGCCGAGGCCGGCGGGCCGATGAACACCAGACCGGCGGTGCCACAGGCCTTGGCAAAGTCTTCGTTTTCGCTGAGGAAACCATAGCCGGGATGCACCGCTTGGGCGCCCGTGGCCTGGGCTGCTTCGATGATCTTTTCCCAGCGCAGGTAACTGTCTTTGGGCGCGCTGCCGCCCAGGTAAACCGATTCATCACAGGCGGCGACGTGCTTGGCGTTGGCATCGGCGTCGGAATACACCGCCACCGTTTTCACCCCCATGCGACGCGCGGTTGCCGCCACCCTACAAGCGATCTCGCCACGGTTGGCGATCAGGATTTTTGTGAACATGTTGGTCTCCGTCGGCATGAATTCGAGCGCAAAAGAATTGGAATCTGACCCCAATTAAATGAGCCAGTCGGGTTTGCGCTTTTGCAGGAAGGACTGCACGCCCTCTTTGCCCTCGGCGCTGGCACGGATGCTGGCGATACCGCTGACGGTATGTGCAATCAGGGCAGCATCGATGTCTTTGTGCGCCACATCGTGCAGCAGGGTTTTGCATTCCCTGACAGCGTTGGGGCTGGCATTCACCAGCGCCTGGGTGATCTGCGCCATCTGGTCATCGAGCTGCCCCGCGGGCACCACGGCGTGCACAAAGCCGATGCGCAGGGCCTCTGCGGCGTCGAAGCGTTCGGCGGTCAAGAAATAGCGGTGTGCCGCGCGTGCGCCCATGGCACGGATCACGTAAGGGCTGATGGTGGCCGGGTACAAACCCAGCTTGACCTCACTCAAGCAGTAGTTGGCGGTGTCCACGCTCACCGCCATGTCGCACACCGCCACCAGGCCCATGCCACCCGCGTAGACGTCACCCTGGATGCGCGCAACTGTCGGTTTAGGGCAGGTATAGATCACGCGCAGCATTTCGGCCAATGCAGCGGCGTCGGCCAGATTTTCGGCGTGGGTGTAGTCGGCCATGCGGCGCATCCAGTTGAGGTCGGCGCCGGCGCAAAAGGCAGGGCCGTCGGCCGCCAGTACGATGGCGCGCACCTGCGGGTTTTGACCCAGGGCGGTAAAGGCCGCGGTGAGCTCGGCAATCACCGCGTCATTGAAGGCGTTGCGCACGTCGGGGCGGTTCAGCGTGACAGTGGCTACCGTACCAGTCGTGATCGTCAGTGTGCTCATTGGGGGCATCTCCTTTCGGCCTGCACGGCTTACATCCGGAAAAGTCCAAACCGGGTGTCTTCGATTGGCGCGTTGCGACTGGCGGCCAAGCCCAGCGCCAACACACGGCGCGTGTCCGCCGGGTCGATGACCCCGTCGTCCCACAGGCGGGCGGTGGCGTAATAGGGGTGGCCTTGCACCTCGTACTGCGCCTTGATCGGAGCCTTGAACGCAGCCTCTTCCTCGGTGCTCCAAGTGCCACCCTTGGCCTCGATGCCGTCGCGCCGGACCGTGGCCAGCACGCTGGCGGCCTGCTCGCCGCCCATGACGCTGATGCGCGCGTTGGGCCACATCCACAAAAAGCGCGGGCTGAAGGCCCGCCCGCACATGCCGTAGTTGCCCGCACCAAAGCTGCCGCCAATGATGATGGTGAACTTGGGCACCGCCGCTGTGGCCACCGCCGTGACCATCTTTGCACCGTGGCGGGCAATGCCTTCGTTCTCGTACTTGCGCCCGACCATGAAGCCGGTGATGTTCTGCAAAAACACCAACGGCACCTTGCGCTGGCAGCACAGTTCGATGAAGTGTGTGCCCTTTTGTGCCGACTCCGAAAACAAGATGCCGTTGTTGGCGACGATGCCCACCGCCATGCCTTCGATGCGCGCAAAGCCGCACACCAGCGTGGTACCAAAGCGCGCCTTGAACTCGTCAAAGTCCGAGCCATCGACGATGCGGGCGATGATTTCGCGCACATCGAAGGGCTTGCGGGTGTCCACCGGGATCACACCGTACAGTTCTTCTACGGCATATTTGGGCGCGGCTGGCGCATGGTTGGTAGCGGGCACCGGCTTGCCCTTGTTCAGGTTTTTGACGGCGCTACGCGCCAGTGCCAGCGCATGCATGTCGTTTTGCGCCAGGTGGTCGGCCACGCCTGGGAGGCGCGTGTGCACGTCGCCACCGCCCAGGTCTTCGGCGCTGACCACTTCGCCCGTGGCCGCCTTCACCAGCGGCGGACCACCCAGGAAAATCGTACCCTGGTTCTTCACGATGATGGCCTCGTCACTCATCGCCGGCACGTAAGCGCCACCGGCCGTGCAGCTGCCCATCACCACCGCGATTTGAGCCAGACCCTGCGCGCTCATGGTCGCCTGGTTATAAAAGATACGGCCAAAGTGGTCGCGATCGGGGAACACCTCGTCCTGATTGGGCAGGTTGGCGCCACCCGAATCCACCAGGTAAATGCAGGGCAGCCGGTTTTGCTGGGCAATCTCCTGCGCACGCAGGTGCTTCTTGACCGTCATCGGGTAATACGTGCCGCCTTTGACGGTGGCGTCGTTGCAGACGATCATGCAATCCACGCCGCTCACCCGGCCGATGCCGGCGATCAGGCCGGCGCCGGGCGCGCTGTCGCTGCCATCCCGGTCCGGGTACATGCCCAAAGCCGCCAGCGGCGAGAGCTCCAGAAACGGCGTGCCGGGGTCGAGCAGCATCTGCACCCGATCGCGCGGCAGCAGCTTGCCGCGTGCCGTGTGTTTGGCGCGGGCGGCCTCCCCCCCGCCCTGTTCCACCTGCGCAAACTTGGCGCGCAGATCGTCCACCAGCGTGCGCATCGCCTGCGCATTGGCAACAAAGTCGGCTGAACGGGGGTTGAGCTGGGTTGGCAAAACAGGCATGGCAATCCTTCAGTACAAAGTCGGCGCACCTAGCGGTCGAAGCCTGCTTGGCGCAGGTGTCAAGCTTAATACGCCCCGGCTCAGTATGTGCGCCACACCAGCGCCAGAATGGTTGCAAATTGCGCCAGAATATGGGGATACTCGGTCCACCGGACAAGCTCACCAGAATTCCTTTGCTTACCGTCGCAAAAGCACCCCATCCAACGCCAGTTGCTGCAACACCCGTGGCGTTTGTCGTGGCGATCGTCACCGCGTGCCAACGCGCGGGAACCGACCCGTTCGCGTTGCTGAAGGCGGCACAGATTGCGCCAGAGATCCTGGACGACTCAAGGGCCCGCGTGACCGCTGCACAGTTTGAACGGTTGTCCCTGCTGGCCATGCAGGCGCTGGATGACGAGGCGCTGGGGTGGTTCAACCGACCACTGCCCTGGGGCAGCTACGGCATGCTGGCGCGCGCGTCGCTTGGCGCCCCAACGCTGGGCGTGGCGCTCAAGCGCTGGTGCCGGCATCACGCTCTGCTGACGCGAGACCTGCTCTTGCGCGTGGAGACCCAGGCGACTGAGGCGTGCATTGTCATTGAAGAGCGCCGTCCGCCCGGTGGCGACGGTGCGCTGCGCGAGTTCTGTCAGGTCTCGGTGCTGCGCAACATCCACGGCCTGGCATGCTGGTTGATCGACTCGCGCATCCCGCTGCTGGGCAGCAGCTTCACCTTTGCCGCACCCGCGCACGCCAACGCCTATGCCGTGCTGTTTGACGGCCCCACCCGTTTCAACGCCCAGCAGACCGCCATCCGCTTCGACGCGCGCTACCTGGCCCTGCCCCTAAAGCGCGACGAAGTCGCCATGAACCAGATGTTGCAGCGCGCCCTGCCGCTGCAAGTGCGCCCCTACCGACGCGACCGCTTGCTGGTGCCGCGTGTGCGCCAATTGCTGTTGAGTGAGCCCCAGGCCACGCGCAGCGCCAACGCGCTGGCCACCCTGCTGCACACCTCGGCGCGCAGCCTGCACCGTCAACTGCGCGAAGAAAACGCCAGCTTGCAGGCCCTCAAAGACGACGTGCGCCGCGAACGCGCGCTGCACCTGCTGCAGCGCAGTGCCCAGCCAATCAAACAGGTGGCCGAAGCCAGCGGCTTTCAGAACGAAAAAAGTTTCATCCGCGCCTTCAAAGTCTGGACGGGCATGGCGCCGGGGCAATGGCGCCAACACATTGCTTGATGGCCCCAACGGGCCACGCCATTCATTCCGTTCTCAAGAGACCTCAGGCAGCACATTCGATGGCCTCGGCGATTGCTTGCATTCGCCCGAACACCCGTGCCACAGGCAGCCCGACAAACGGTACAGGCACCCCCGCCGGGTCATAGCCCCACACCGTCGCGCCGGCGGCCAGACCGGCTTGCACGCCGGTGGCGGTGTCTTCAATCACCAGACAGCGCGCGGGTGCCACACCCAGCGCAGCGGCAGCGGCCAGATACACGTCAGGCGCGGGCTTGCTGCGTGGCATCTCGTGGCCGCTGAAGATGCGCGTGCCAAAAAAAGGCAGCAGACCCACGCGCTGCAACATCATTTCCACCTTGAAGCGGTCGGCACCCGAGGCGCAGGCCACGCGCCCGCCGGTGTGGGCGCTGGCCGCCCGCACCGCCTGATGCGCACCCGGCACCGCCTGCACGGTGTCGCGCAGCGCGTCGTTACGGCGGCGGTAAAAGTCTTGCAGCCAGTCTTCTGACCACGGCTGGCCGGTGCGCTGCACGATCAATTCGGCTTCTTCGCGCACGGTTTTGCCGATGAACTGCGCCATGCACTGCGCCAGCGTAAGGCGCCAGCCGCGTTCTTCCAGCAGGTCGCGCAGCACCTGGCAGGTCAACGCTTCGCTGTCGACCAGCACGCCGTCGCAGTCAAACAGTACGGCATCAAACTTCAGGGGCGTGGTGGTCATGGTTGATTCAAACTTTCAGCGGCGCCAGAACTGCGGCACAAACAGCAGCATCACCGCCGGCAGTTCCAGTCGCCCCATCCACATCGCCACGATGCAGACCCGGGTTTGAAAGTCAGTCAGCACGCCAAAGTTGGCCGCCGACCCCTCCAGCCCCAGACCCGAGCCGATGTTGCTGAGCAAGCCCTCAGCCCTTCGCGTGACGACGCGCCTTGTGCTGCTCATAGGTTTCCACCGGCGCGCCCTGCTTGACCCAGTCGGTAAAGCCACCGTCGATGTGCGCCACGTTGGTCATCCCCATGTCCTGAAGCGCCTTGGTGGCCAGCGCGCTGCGCCAGCCGGCACCGCAAAACAGGATGAACTCCTTGCCGTCGTCGCCAAACACCGGCTTGTAATAGGGCGATGCTGGATCGACCCAGAATTCGAGCATGCCGCGCGGGGCGTTGAAGCAGCCGGGCACCGTGCCTTCGCGCTCGAGCTCGCGCACGTCGCGGATGTCAACGATCTGCACACTGGGGTCGGCCAAGCGGGCCTGAACCTCGGCCACAGAGTAGGTTTTGACCTGGGCCATGGCGTCGGCAACGAGTTGTTGATAACCTTTGGTGATGGGCATTCGGTATCTCCTGTTGGAAAAATAGGCCTCAACTTTACTTGCGCCAGAACTGGGGTACAAACAGAACGATCACGGCCAGCAATTCGAGCCGGCCCAGCAGCATGGCCACGGTGCAAATCCAGGTCTGAAGATCGGTGAGCACGCCAAAGTTGGAGGCCGGCCCGACCAGCCCCAGTCCCGGGCCGATGTTGTTGATGGTGGCCACGACGGCGGAAAATGCCGTGACGATGTCGAGCCCCGAGAGCAGCATCAGCATGGTCAGGCCGAGGGTGCTGGCGCCGTAAATCAGCATGAAGGCCATCACCGCCGCGATGACGGTGGCAGGAATGGTGGCGCGCCCCATGGTGACCGGGTTCACCACGCGCGGATGGACGGCGCGCACCAGTTCACGGCGTGACTGCTTGATGAGCAACACCATGCGCACCATCTTGATACCGCCCCCGGTCGAGCCCGCGCAGGATACAAAAGTGCCCAGAAACATCAACCAGATTGGCACAAACACCGGCCACAGGCTGTAATCGGCAGAGGCATAGCCGGTAGTCGTCGCCAATGACACCACATGGAAAGCGGCTGCGCGCAAGGCGTCGACCGGCTTGGCAAATGTGCCGTGGGCGAGCAGCACCAGCGTCAAGCCAAGCACCGAAGCGGCCAATGCCACCACATAGGCACGCACCTCGGCATCGCGCCGCATGGAGCGAAACGAGCGCGCCCGCCAGACGATGAAATAGCGCGCAAAACTGATGCCTGCCAGCGCCATGAAGACGATGGCCACGAGCTCGATGTCGCGCGAATTCCAGAAGCCGAAACTCGCGTCATGCGACGAGAATCCGCCCAGCCCCATGGTGCTGCACATGTGCATGAAGGCGTCGGCCCAGTTCATGCCGGCCCGATGGTAGGCCAGCATGCAGGCGACGGAAAACACAAAGTACACGCTCCACAAGCCGCGCGCGGTCTCAGCAATGCGCGGGGTCAGGCGGGCGTCTTTCATGGGGCCGGGCGTTTCGGCCTTGTAGAGCTGCACGCCGCCCAGACCCAGCAACGGCAGCACCGCGACCACCAGCAGCATCACCCCGAGGCCGCCAATCAACTGCAAGAAACAGCGCCACACGTTCACAGAAACCGGCAGGCCATCCAGACCCGACAGCGCAGTGGCGCCGGTGGCGGTCAGGCCACTCATGGCTTCAAAGTAGGCGTCGGTCCAGCTCAGTCCATCCACCGCCAACACCATCGGCAGCGCAGAAAACGCAGGCAGCACCGTCCACACCAGATTGACCAGCAGGAAGCCGTCACGCGGCATCAGCTCGCGCTGAAACCGAGCCGTGACCAACCAGAGCATCAGCCCCACGCCCGAGGTCAGCGCCATGCCGTTGAGCCAGACGTCAACCAGCGCCGCACCGTCAAGCGCCCAGTCCCAGGCCATGGGCACCAGAAACAGAAAGGAATAGCCCACCAGGATGCGTGCCAGGATGTTGAAAACAGGTGCCAGGCTCGACATGTTCGAAATCAGAAAAAGCTCGCGCTGACCTGAAACAATTTTTCCACCGACTTGAGCAGGCGCTTGTCGGGAATGAAGATGATGATGTGGTCGCCCTCCTGAATCACCAGGTCGTGGTGCGGCATCAGCACTTCGCAGTGACGCCCCTCGCCGCGCACGATGACGCCAAAGCGCGCGCCATCAGGCAGCTTGATCTGCTCGATGCGCCGACCCACCAGCTGCGACGACTTGAGGTCACCGCGCGCCACGCCCTCCAGCGCCTCGGCCTCGCCGCGACGCAAGCTGTGCACAGCCGCCAGCGCGCCACGGCGCACATGAATCAGCAACTCGCCGATGACCGTTTGCGCCGGCGAGATGGCAATGTCGATGGTGCTGCCCTGCATCATCTCTGCGTAAACGCGCCGGTTGATCAGCGCAATCACCCTTTTCGCACCCAGGCGCTTGGCCAGCATCGCCGAGAGAATGTTGTCCTCGTCGTCGTTGGTCAGCGAGATGAACAAATCCATCTGACCCACACCCTCTTCGATCAGCAGTTTTTCATCGGCCGAGTCGCCTTCGAGCACCAGCATGCTGGCGGGCAACTCGCCGGCCAGGTATTTGCAGCGCTTGTGGTCGCGCTCGATGAGCTTGACCTCGCACTGGCCAATCAGGCTGCGCGCCAGCCGAAGCCCCACCTTGCCACCGCCCGCAATCAGCACACGGCGTACCGGCTTCTCGTTGTTGTGAATGGCGCGCAGCACGTCACCGATCTTTTGCTTGTCGGCCACCACAAACACTTCGTCGCCGGCGAGCACCCGGGTATCCGGGCCGATGGGCACCTCGGCGTCTTGCCGATAGACCGCCACCACGCGCATCTCGGCCCACGGAAACAGGCCACGAAATTCACCGATGGTGTGGTTGACCAGCGCACTCCCTTGCGCGGCGCGCATGGCGATCAGGTGCGCGCGCTTGCGCGAAAACTCCAGCACCTGCAAGGCCTCGGGATAGTCAATGAGCTGATGGATGTAGTGCATCACCGACTCTTCGGGGCAGATCACATGGGTCACACCAAAGCCGGTCTTGCCCAGCAACTCGCCGCCCTCTTCGAACTCGGGGGAGCGTAGCCTTGCCACCGTGACGGGGATGCCAAACACGTCGTGAGCCACCTTGCAGGCGGTCAGGTTGGTCTCGTCGAGCGCAGCGCAGGCAACGAAGAGATCAGCGTCTTCAGCCCCGGCGCGGCGCAGCACCGACGGCTGGATGCCATTGCCCGGCACGCCGCGCAGGTCGAGGCGGTCTTCCAGGTCGCGCAGCAACTCGGGGTCAGGATCAATCAGGGTGATGTCGTTTTGCTCGGAAACCAGGCTCTCGGCGACACTCTCGCCAACGCGCCCAGCGCCCAGAATGATGATGCGCATAAAGGTGACCTTGTTTTGAGCGAATCATAACTGGGCTTCTACAGCCCGTTGCCACCCCAAATCAAGCTCAGCATACGGTCAATGCGGGTGTTTTGCACGCATCGCAGGTGTACCAGCGATCGCCCAGAAACGCCTCGAACCAACGGGCGCAATCCATCGGGCCCGAATAGCCTCTGGGGTCAGAGACTTCTCTGAATGATGATCTTCTGCACGTCGCTGGTGCCTTCGTAAATCTGGCAGACGCGCACGTCGCGGTAGATGCGCTCGAGCGGAAAGTCGCGCACCACGCCGTAGCCGCCCAGCGTCTGGATGGCGGCGCTGCAC